>Ga0256829_1000222_pt1 | contig 67768 bp, 64 predicted proteins | sample 131447metaG_FD_185979 | JGI IMG/M metagenome (GOLD analysis project Ga0256829, IMG submission 185979) | Hydrothermal vent microbial communities from Lau Basin, Pacific Ocean - 131-447 | ecosystem: Environmental > Aquatic > Marine > Hydrothermal vents | place: Pacific Ocean: Lau Basin | collected...
AAACCATGCGCACCGTCATCTTCCTCATCGCTGGCAAACTCGACTTCCACAGGATCAACCAACATGCATGCTAACCCACTCGTTTTTCAAAAGAGCCAGTTTATTTAATAACTTAAGCAACGCTGCTTTTCTGTCCCCGGGTATAAGTTCCCCCATTTTCAGAAGACTGGACTCAAGAAAGGTGCCAGATTGGAGCAATCCTTTCCGCAACCCTTCCGGCTTACTCAATTCGTTCTTGTTGGGAATATGGTCGGTCAGTGACCCAATCGACTCCTGAAGAGTATTTTCCTTCAAGATTTCCATCATTTGGAAAAGACGCATCAAACCGGTCTTCATGTCGGTCCTCTGCGTCAGCAGATTGCCGATCAATACTGACGGTTCCTCTTTTATTGCGGAAGTTTCTTTTTCTGTCGAAGCTGTTACCTTGAAGGTGATGCGGGGGCTGATCTTCAATATTTTCAATGTGAGCTGCTGGTTGTTCTCGAACCGGGGGCTTCCCTTGATGGCATACAGCTCACCGCCTATTTTCAGCATCAATCTTTTTCCGGCACCGTGAGCATCGACTTGTTTGACTGTTGTAGTGACAATTTGTCCCACGCGCCAGGTACTACCTGAAGGGTGAGCAGCATCAAGGGTTTTACCCGTCAACTGGATGCGATTCATATCCATGTCTTTGGTCACGCTTCAATTCATGCGCACGAGTCTACGAGGATCGGGTCGCTGTGCATCATTTGGTGCAGGCTCCGGTTCTCAATGACCTAGAAGTGTCCGAATGATGTCATCCCCGTTGCCAGCGTACACAAATACTGTACCGTGGGTTACAAACCATCGTGAAGCATGTCGAGGAACCCACCGATGGCCGGTCCGTAGTGCTCGATATCGACCAGAAACGCGTCGTGACCCTGGGGAGAGTCCAGAGCCACGAACTGGACCCTGGCGCCGGCCGCTTGCAGGCCCTCGGCAATCTGTTCCTGCTGTTCGAGCGGGAACAGGATATCGGTGCTTACCCCGATCACCAGAGCCTGTTCGACACAGATGCGGCGCAGTCCTTCCAGCACGCTGCCCTCGCCGTATTCGGCAATATCGAACCAGTCGCTGGCGCGCGACAGGTACAGGTAGCAGTTCGGGTCGAAGTGCCGGATGAATCGCCGTGCATGGGCCTGCAGGTAGGATTCGACCTCGAACTCGAAACCGAAAGGGTCGCCTGGACGTTCTTCCGGGTCGAGCCGGATTCGTGCGAAGCGTCCGTTCCATTCCATGGCCGATCGGTAGGTGATGACGCCCAGCTTGCGGGCGATGCTCATGCCACGCTCGGGGTAGGTCTCGTCGGTGTAGCGGCCTTCGTTCCAGTTGCGGTCCAGGCGGATGGCCTCGCGTTGCAGCGAGCGGATCGCAATGGCAAACGGTTGCGCCTGCGGCGCCGTATCGACGCTGATGTGGGCACGTACGCAGCCCGGATGCTGCAGCATGTACCCCAGCGCGGCCATGCCACCCATGGAACAGCCGATCAGGCATGCCAGGCGCTCGATGCCCAGGCCCTTGACCACTTCATGCGCGGCGTTGGCCACGTCTTCCAGGGTGAGTTCCGGAAACCCGAGTCGGTACGGTTCACCGGTTGCCGGATCGATCGAGGCAGGTCCGGTCGATCCCTTGTCGCTGCCCAGCGCATTGACGCAGATGACATGCCAGCGCCGGGTGTCGATCGGCTTGCCCGGTCCGAGCATGGCCTCCCACCAGCCCGGAGAGGGGTCGTCCTCGCTGGAGGCTGCATGTGCGCTGGGGGAAAGGCCGGTCAGGATCAGGATCGCGTTGTCGGCGTTCGCGTTCAGCCGGCCCCAGGTTTCATAGGCCACATGTGCGCCATGCAGTAACCCCCCGCGTTTCATGGCGAAGGGGTCAGGAAGCTTGTGGTAGCGTCGGGCGTCAGCCATGCGGTAACCGGGTCGGGGTAAAAGAGGCACTTTATCGTGCCACCGGTTCCGACCCAAGGCCGGTCAGCGTACGTGGCCGATGACGATATCCACGGTTTTTTCGTCCTGGACCGCCAGCGGCCCGGATTGTCCCTGCAGGTCGCCCGCTGCGGGCAATGCCTGCCCGCTGCGCGAGATGCGGGCGATCACGGTCACCCTGCGGGCGTCGGAAAGCCTGGCCTGCGGTGTCATGCCCATGCCGTCGGTGAGCATGACCGTGGTTGGCAGCTCGGAGGCCTTCAGGCGCGCTACCGCGAGGGGCATGGGCGAGCCGTTTGCATTCCGGGCGAAGACGAACACCGTATCGCCTGGCCGCACGCGGCTGCGCAAGGAAGGTGCGACGGTGACATGGACCGCCAGATGCACGCCTTCGGCATGGTCCGTGGTACTGGACGAGGTGGCAGGGGCAGGCGCGCCGGTACTGGGGGTGGACGGTGACTGCAGCAGGGCCATGGCTTCCTGCTGGGACTTGCCGGATGCCCGTGCATCGGCCATCGCGATCTGCCGCTTCACGGCCTGGGCGACCGGTGTACCGGGCTGAAGCTGTGCCTCAAGACGGCGCCAGAGACGGGAGGCGTTGGCAAACTGGCCGTGTTGATAGTCGCTGATGCCCAGCAGCCACAGTCCCCGCTGGTCGTTGGGGCTTTTGCCGATGGCGGCCTGCAGCAGTGAGCGACCCCGGTCGCTGATGAGGTGCTCGGGACGCGCCTGCGCATCGGTTTCGGCCCAGGCCACCATCAGGTCGGTGTTGTCCGGTGCGAGCTTGAGCGCCTTGCCGTAGGCATCGCGGGCCGGACCGGGTTTGTCCATGGTCTTGTAGACCTGGGCCAGCAGCAGCCAGCCCTTCAGATCGTCCGGCTTGTCTGCCAGGTGTACGCGCAACTGGTCGAGCATCTGTTGCGTGGTCGGGCGCTGCAGGTTGGCGGGTACCAGGGCAGCCGGTGTACCCACTTTCATATACAGGGCCAGGGCCGTCAGCGGCAGCAGGAAGGCGACGGCAAGCGACACAGCCAGAGCATGCCGGGGGTGGCCATGGCGCCTGCCGCTTCTCAGCATCGGCACGATCACGATGACCAGGGCAAAGCCCGTCAGGAGCAGGGCCAGAAGGATGAATGCGGTTTTCACGTCTTGGTCTCGCAGAATCGTGTGGGCGCAATGAAGTGCAGTGGCATTACCAGTCCTCCATGTCGGCGGGAGCGGGCGTCCCGGCCGCGGCGCGTCGCCGCCTGTGCACGGTGAACACGACCGCCCCGGCACCTGCGAGCAGGATCACGCCCGGGCCGAACCAGAGCAGCCAGGTCTTGGGTTTGAGTGGCGGATCGTAGAGAACGTAATCGGAATATCGCGCGACGAGGAACTGCTTGATCTGGGTATCGCTCCTGCCCTGCTGCATCTGCCGGAAGATGAGGTGGCGCATCTGCTGGGCAAGCTCGGCCTGTGAATCGAGCAGACTCTCGTTCTGGCAGACCAGGCAGCGCAACTGGCGGGTCAGGTGCTGGAAGCGCAGCTCCTGTGCACGGTTCTTGAAGGGCAGCGGGTCGACGGCATGGGCGGAAAAGGCCAGGAAGAGACCCAGCAGGAGAAGAACGACAGCACGGGTTTTCATGGCTCCTCCCGCTTGAGTTCGCGTATCTTCGGTTCCAGCACATGGGCGATGACCTTCGGTGTCAGCGGCCCGATCCGCTTGTAGCGGATGATGCCCTTGGCATCGACCAGGAAGGTTTCGGGTGCGCCGTAGACACCGAAATTGATGGCTTCCACGCCGTTGCGGTCGGTCACGACCATGCTGTACGGATTGCCGTGCCGCGCCAGCCAAGCCTTGGCGTCGGCCGGATCATCCTTGTAGTTGTAGCCGACCAGTGGCACGCCGAGCTGTTGCGCATCCTGCATCAGGACGGGGTGTTCCTCGCCACAGGCGATGCACCAGCTGGCGAACACGTTGATCAGGTAGACCTGGCCCAGCATTTCCTGGCGCGTGAGGTGCTGGGAGGGGTTGTCGAGGAACGGCAGTGAATAGGCGGGTACCGGCTTGCCGATCAGCGGTGAGGGCACTTCGCGCGGGTCATGCTGGGTATTCCACCAGATGCCGAAACCGAACAGCGCGACCAGCAGCAGGAAACCGATCAGCGGCAAGGCACGCTTCATGCGCTGTCCTCCCGCGGCGTTGGCCTGTCACCGGGGGAGGCGGATGAGGTTGCTTCCTGATCGTGCCGGCGTAGCCGGAAACGGCGGTCGGTGGCTGCCACGAAACCGCCGATCATCATCAGGATGCCGCCGCCCCACATCCAGCGCACGAAGGGTTTGACGTAGATGCGCAACGCCCAGGCGCCGTTGTCCAGGGGTTCGCCGAGTGCGACATAGAGGTCACGCATGAAACCGGGGTCGATCGAGGATTCGGTCTGTCCCTGGCCCTGGTCATAGGTGCGCTTTTGCGGATGCAGCACCGTGTAGGGCGCGCCGTTCTCGAGCACATCCACCGTGCCCTGTTCGGCAGTCCAGTTCGGACCGGTGACGTGCGTGGTGCCTTCGAACCGGAACGCGAAGTTGCCGATGGTTTCGGTTTGCCCGGGCGCCAGTCGCACGTCGTGCTCGATGCTGAAGGCGGTGGTCAGCAGGACACCTGCCACGAAGATGCCGACGCCGACATGCGCAATCAGCATGCCCAGCATCTCGGCCGGGTAGCGGCTTCCTCGGGGCGCTTCACGCCACCGCTTGAGTGCATAGGCAAACACACCAGCCAGCACATAGACCGCACCCAGGCCGCCGAGCACGGCTCGCCAGGGGGGGGTGCCGCGGGAGTCTGCGAACAGCAGGATGCCCCCGACCAGCAAGGCAACCACCGCCGATTGTACGGCGACGCGGATGAGCAGGCGGCCGTCGGCCCGTCCCCAGCGTGCAAACGGCCCCAGCGGCATCAGCATGATCGCCGGCGTCATCAGGGCGATGAACAGCGTGCCGAAGTACGGCGGACCCACCGAGATGCGTCCCCAGCCGAAGGCATCGCCGATCAGCGGGAACAGCGTGCCCAGCAGGACCATGGCCGCCGAGGTGGTCAGCAGCAGGTTGACGACAAGCAGCAGCGTTTCGCGTGACAGTGGGGCAAAGGGCTTGCCGCCGGCCACCTTCGGTGCACGCAGGGCGTACAGCAGCAACGACCCACCGATCACGATACCGAGGTAGATCAGGATGAACACGCCACGACGCGGGTCGGAGGCGAAGGCATGCACGCTGGTCAGCACGCCCGAACGCACCAGGAAGGTGCCGAGCAGGGACAGCGAAAAGGCGAAGATCGACAGCAGCACCGTCCACGCCGGCAGCGAGCCGCGTTTCTCGGTGATGGCCTGGGCATGGATCAGGGCGGCACCGGCCAGCCAGGGCATGAAGGAGGCGTTTTCGACCGGATCCCAGAACCACCAGCCGCCCCAGCCCAGTTCCGCATAGGCCCACCAGCTTCCGGCGACGATACCCAGGGTCAGGAAACCCCATGCAACATTGGTCCAGGGCCGGGCCCAGCGCACCCATGGCTTGTCCAGGCTGCCGCCGAGCAGCGCGGCGATGGCAAAGGCGAAGGCCACCGAGAAACCGACATAGCCCATGTACAGCACGGGCGGATGGAAGGTCATGCCCGGGTCCTGCAGCACCGGATTGAGGTCGGCGCCGTTGGGCGGCGGCGGCAGCAGGCGACCGAACGGATTGGATGTCAGCAGGATGAACAGCAGGAAGCCGATGCTGAGCAGGCCCAGCACGCCCAGTACCCGCGCATAGAACACCTGCGGCAGGCGGGTGCTGAAGATGGCCAAGGCAACCGTCCACAGGCTCAGGATCAGCACCCACAGCAGCATCGAACCCTCGTGCGCACCCCAGACCGCGGCAAACCGGTAGTACCAGGGAAGTGAAAGATTCGAGTTGTTGGCGACGTAGGCGACCGAGAAGTTGAACGTGAGGAAGGCGTAGGCAAGCAGGGCGAATGCCAGTGTCACGAACAGTGCATGGCCAATGGCGGCCGGGCGCGCCACCGCCATCAGTGCCGGCTGGTTGCGCCAGGCGCCGACCAACGGCAGCACGGCCTGTACCGTGGCCAGCAGCAGGGCGAGGATCAGCGCCATTTGTCCGAGTTCGGGAAGCATCGTTCAGCGTCCTTGGGGAAGGGGATGGGCCTGTTTCGCGGCTTGTGCGCGTTCGGCTTCCTTGGCCTTGCGTATGGCGTCCGCCACCTCCTTGGGCATGTAGGTTTCGTCATGCTTGGCCAGCACCTGGGTGCCGACAAATTCGGTGCCCTGCATGTGGCCGGTTACGATCACGCTTTGTCCCTCGCGGAAAAGGTCCGGAAGAATGCCGCGGTAGACCACCGGCATGTCGTGGAAGCGGTCGGTGACCACGAAGTGGACCATCAGCGAGTTGCCGTCACGCACCACGGAATGCTCCTTGACCACGCCTCCCAAGCGGAAGGTTCGATGAGCGGGCGCCTTGCCGGCATCGATTTCGGTCGGGGAGTACAGGTAATTCATGTTCTGCTGCAGTGCGAATACGGTCAGGGTCACTGCCACCGCCGCAGCGGCCACGGCCAGCAGGGTGATGATCAGGCGACGTTTGCGTTTGGGATTCATGATGTCGTGTGTTCCCGGATCGCGTGTGCATCCGTATCGGTGTGTGTCGGCATGCCGTCCCTGCGTGCCTGGCGTGCCTTTTGCCGTTGCATGCGGGCATGAAGTTCGCGCAGCACATGCCGCCGGCGAAAGACAGGGGCGAGGTAATCGGCAAGCAGGACGATGAAGAACACCGCATAGGCCGGCCATACGTAAGCGGCGTACCCGCCCATGTCCAGAAATGCCAGCATGTTCAACGTCCCTCCCTGTCGGCCAGGTCCCGCACCCAATGCTTGCCACTGTCGATGGACAGCAGGTCGGTGCGCACACGCCCGCACAGGCTCGCGGCCCAGTAAAACTTGGTGGCGAGCATCATGACCAGCAGTGGCCACAGCATGTCGCCTTCGATACTTGACGGACCAAACAATCGCACGGTGGTTCCCTGATGCAGGGTATGCCACCACTGCACGGAGTAATGCACGATTGGCAGGTTGACCACGCCGACCAGTACCAGGAACGAGGCTGCGCGCGCGCCCTGGCGGCGATCCTCGAAGGCATGGAACAGCCCGATTACGCCCAGATACAGGAACAGCAGCACCAATTCGGACGTCAGGCGTGCATCCCAGGTCCACCAGGTACCCCAGGTCGGCTCGCCCCACAGCGAACCGGTCACCAGGGTGATGAAGGTGAACGCCGCGCCGATCGGTGCCGATTGCATGGCGACCGATTCGGCCAGCTTGATGCGCCAGACCACGGCGATGAACCCGGCGATGGCCATCACGCCATAGACGAAAAGGCTCATCTCGGCGCTGGGGACATGGATGTAGATGATGCGGAAAGCATCGCCCTGTTGGTAGTCGGGCGGGGCAAGCACCAGCCCGCCGTACAGGCCGATGGCTGTCAGCAGCAGGGCAAAACCCATGAACCAGGGCCGCATGACTCCGGCAAAGCGGTAGAACACGGGCGGCGAGCTCAGTTCGTGCATCCAGCGCGGTATCCACTTCATGTCGGGTCCTCGTCGGGCGCAGGCGTGCAAGCGATGGGCGGTTTCGGTTCAGGCATCGATGGCAATCCTCAGGGCCGCCGCGCAGGCCAGCGGTGCAAGCACCAGCATCAGCGCGAGCGCTGCAGCCAACCAGGCAACAGGCGCGATCCAGGGGAGTCCGGTCTGGGCTGCGGATACCGCGCCAGCGGCAAAGATCACGACTGGCACGCACAACGGCAGCAGCATGAGTGCGAGCAGCATACCAGAGCGCCTGGTACCCGCCGTCAGCGCCACCAGCACGGCACCGAGCAGGCTCAGCAGCGGCGTGGCCAGCAGCAATGCCAGCACCAGCACGGCTATGGCCTCACCCGGCAGATGCAGCATCGAAGCCAGGACCGGCGCGACAATGATCAGCGGCAGCGCAGTGGACAACCAGTGTGCAAGGATCTTCATGCCCAGCATCAGTGCCAGCGGTTGCGGCGCCAGCATCAGTTGCTCCAGTGAGCCGTCTTCCAGGTCCTGGCGGAACAGGGCGTCGAAAGCCAGCAGCATGGCCAGCAGGACGGTCACCAGCACCACGCCGCCGGCGACGCGCGCCAGCAGGGCGGTGTCCGGACCCAGGGCAAAGGGAAACAGGGTGGTCACGATCAGCGCGTAGAGCACGGGCAGGGCGATGTCGCCACGCCGCCGCCATGCCAGCAACAGGTCGCGACGCAGAATGGCGGCGCAGGCGGCGCGCAGCGATCCGGGCCTCACGATGCGAGCCTCAGTCGGCGCGGCTGGCCATGCAGGAAGGTGACTGCGCCGTGGCTGGTGACCAGTGCCGCCCCGCCTTCCTCGGCGTGGCGTTCGATGACGCGGTTGACCAGGGCGATGCCTTCACGGTCGAGGTTGGCGAATGGCTCGTCCAGCAGCCACAGCTCGGCTGGCAGCAACAGCAGGCGCGCCAGCGCAGCGCGCTTTTTCTGCCCGGCCGAAAGCTGCCGCACCGGCTCGTTTTCGTAGCCTTGCAGACCCACGTTGCGCAGGGCGTCCCGTGGCGTGATGTGTTCGCGGCATCCATGCAGGCCCACGGCCACACGCAGGTTTTCCAGGGGTGAGAGGTCGCCCTTCAGCCCGAGCTGATGGGCCAGGAGCAGCAGACGGCCCTGCGCGCTGTCGTGGTCCAGTATCTGTCCATCCAGGTGCATGCTGCCGCCGTCCGCACGCAACAGACCGGCGATGACACGAAGCAGGGTGGTCTTGCCGCTCCCGTTGTCGCCCTCGACAAGCAGGATCTCGCCACGGTCGAGGTGGAAATCGAGAGGGCCGAATACCGGTTCATCCTGGCGCAGGAAGAGTAGCGCCCGGGCTTCGAACAGGACAGGTGGAGGTGAAACCATGCGGTTCGCTTCGGAGTCTCGATCCGTACCATTCTCCCAGTACCTGTGCGGGCTGTCCATGCGGTGAATGGTCACCCGTGCACCGGGGACCAGCGCAGCACGGCAGGTTCGTTCCCGCATCCGCTCACCACGGCAAGCTGGCCAAAGCGGTGCATCAGTTCATCAAGGGCACTTTCGGACAGACCGGTGACGAACAGGCTCGGTTCGCGCCAGTTGTCCAGTGTCCCGCAACCGGCATGCCATCGTGCAGCGGGGTGGCGGTTGTGCAGGGTATCGACAAGTGCGCGCTGCGCCTTTCGATTGGCCTTGCGGCTGCGGAGCGTTCCGTGCGGATTCCACGCGGTGATGAACGCCCAGCAGGCATCTTTTTCCGGCAGCAGCGCGGCCAGTTCGCCCGGCAAGGGCTTGCCGACGCGGATGGTGGCGTAGCCGCCACGCGCCAGGCGTACCCGGTAGGCCGCAAGCTCAAAGGTCGCTTGCAGGGGGTGGGTGGAGGACATGACATTCATCGTGCAGGTTCGGGAGCGGCGGCAGGGATGCACGCAGGGTGCGCGCAGCGGCGTCCATGTCGAGTCCGTCAAGTTGCCTGCGCTTGCCGAGCAGTTGTTCCAGCAGGGTGTCCTGGGCACGTCCGCGTTCGCGTGCGTAGGCGTAGGGCAGGCGGGTGAAGGAGACCATGCGGTAGCGAGACATGAAATGCCCGGGCGCATGTTCGGCCAGTCGACGACCAAGCTCGCGTTTGAGCAGGTAGTGCGGATCGATGACCGAATCGCGCATTTCCACGTAATTTTCCAGCGCCATCGCGGCGATGGCATCGGTATTCGGTTTGCGCTGCGCCTGGAAGGCGGCGAAGGCGTCCCCCGTATCGTTCGGTTCCGCGAGCAACCGGGCGAGGCAGACGGTGTCCTCGAACCCGGCATTCATGCCCTGGCCGTGAAAGGGCACGATGGCATGCGAGGCATCGCCGATCAGCAGGCAGCGTCCATCCAGATGCCAGCGTTCAAGGTACAGGGTGCCGAGCATGCCGACGGGGTGTGCCTGGAAGTCGCGTTTCAGGTCCACAATCAACGGCAGCGCATCGGGAAATGATGTCTCGAACAGGGCGCTGGCGGCCGTCGCGTCAGTCACGGTTTCAAAGCTCGGATGCGCGCCGGCATGCGGCATGAACAGGGTCACGGTGAAGCTGCCTTCCCGGTTGGGCAGGGCGATGCACATGTATCCGCCGCGCGGCCAGATGTGCAGGGCGTGTGCTTCGATGGCGAAGCGCGTCTGTTCGGTGGGTCCGGGCGGGATCTCCAGCTCCTTGTAGCCGTGGGCAAGCATGTCGGTGCGTTCGCCGAGGTCGGATTCGTGCGCCATCGCGGCACGCAGCGCGGATCCGGCGCCGTCCGCACCGATCGTGATGGCCGATTCCAGGGTCCGGCAGGTGCCATCAGCCGATTGCAGCTGCAGCGTCCCGGTGCGCAGGTCGGCATCGACCAGTGCCTGGCCGAAATGCGTCCGGGCGCCCGCCTGCTCGGCGGCATCGAGCAGCAGCATGTTGAGTCCGCCGCGCGAGACCGACCAGATCACTTCCCGGTCATCGAGCCCGTAACGTTGCAGGTTGGTGGTGCCGTTGGGCTCGTGCACCATGCGCCCGCGCATCATCACGGCCTGCGCAAGCACCTGAGCTTCCAGTCCCGCTTTGCGCAACGCGTCCAGGCCGCGCTCGGCCAGGGCGAGGTTGATCGAGCGCCCACCGGCAAAACCGGCGCGTCTGGGATCGGCCCGTTTCTCGACCAGCCGGACCCGATGGCCGGACTGACCGAGCAGGGTTGCCAGCAGGGCGCCGACCAGTCCGGCGCCGATGATCGTGACGGTAGGGCGTGGCATGCGCGAAATCCGTGGGTCCTAGACAAGCCAGGCGAGGCGATGACGAGTACGCAATTCCTTTCGCCCGGCCCGACACGGTTGCTCCGGCGTCCGGGGAGGCCATGCGGGCGCGCCTGGAAGGTTCCAGCGCATCAGTGCGGCTTTGCGTCCCGGCCCGGGCGTGTCGCCTCCCGCACCGCTTCGTGCAGGGTGTCCTGCATCGTGCGGCACAGTTCCATGCTGCGCGCGATCAGTGCGTCCAGGTCAAGCTCGGAAGACGAGTTGCGGGCCTCGGCCAGTTCCCTGCGCAGGGCATGTTGCCGGTCCAGGAAGATCTCAAGGCTGCGTTCCAGGTACGGTCCCATGAATCCCTGCAACTCGTCGCCGTACAGGCGCACGATACGGGTCAGCAGGGCGGTGGACAGTATGGGGGTGCCGAAATCTTCGTGGTCGGCAATGATCTGCAGCAGGACCGAACGGGTCAGGTCGCGGCTGGTCCGCGCATCGCGGACAACGAAATCCTCGCCGTCCAGGACCAACTGACGCAGATCCTCCAGCGTGATGTAGCTGGAAATTTCCGTGTCGTACAGGCGCCGGTTGGGGTATTTCTTGATCGTGCGCTTGGTCTCGGCCATGCGGCGAAGCTAGCAGATCATATTGCACTGCACCAGAGGCCGGGCCAGCCGTCGTTCGGGCCCGTTACATGCGCCCCGGACGCGATGTGTCTGCAGGCCAGGCCATGGCCTGGCGGTGGCGCATCACCAATACATCGAAACCCGTGATCGCCTGGGTCAGTATTGCGCCGCAATCGCATCCATGTGCGTCCGGCAGACCCAGGGCCTGCAAGGCCAGGCGCAGGTTATGCATGGGTGTGTCGGCTTGCAGCGGCAGGTCGCGGGTGCTCTTGGACAGCTTGCCGCCGCCCTCGGCGCGCAGGACCAGCGGCAGGTGCAGGTAGCGCGGCGTGGGCAGGCCGAGGCGTTGCTGCAGGTAGATCTGTCGCGGGGTGGAATCGAGCAGGTCGCAGCCGCGAACGACCTCGGTGATGCCCTGGAAGGCATCATCGACCACGCAGGCCAGATGATAGGACCAGCAACCGTCGGCCCGGAGCAGGACGAAATCACCGACTTCTGCCTGCAGATCCTGTTCCTGCATACCCTGCAAGCCATCATCGAAGCGTACGGTGACTTGCGGTACGCGCAGTCGCCAGGCCGGTCTGCGCCCATGCTTTGCCGGAGCCACGCACTGCCCGTCGCGATGCACGCCGCCATGCACGGAAAGATCGTTGCGGCTGCACCAGCAGGCAAACACATCGCCCTGCGCACGCAAGTGTTCGAAAGCGGCACGGTAGGCGGTTTCCCGTGCTGACTGGTACAGGACCGCCTCATCCGGCACCAGCCCGTGGACGTGCAGCGTGTCCAGGATCGACGCCGCCGATCCGGGGACCACCCGCGGAGGGTCGATATCGTCCATGCGCACCAGCCAGCGGCCTCCAGCCTGGCGTGCGCGCAACCAGCTGCCCAGTGCGGCGACCAGGGATCCGCCGTGCAGGGCGCCGGTGGGGGAGGGGGCGAAGCGTCCACGGTAATACATGCCGCGATGATGCCAGCCAAGGGCTTGAAAGTGCGCCTGCCTGCCCCGATGCAGCGTTCAGGCCGCGCCTGCGCAGGCGCCATCAGGACCAGACCCCTTCCGATCAGGAGCCCCTCACGCATGAATGCACAAGCCGCCGAAACCCGCACCTTCGAAGCCGAAGTCGCCCAGGTCCTGCACCTGGTCACGCATTCGCTGTATTCGCACAAGGAAATCTTCCTGCGCGAACTGATCTCCAACGCCTCCGATGCCTGCGACAAGCTGCGATTCCAGGCCATCGCCGATCCGGACCTGCTGGGTGAGGACGCCGAGTTGCACATCGACGTGTTGTGGGATCCCGAGGCGCGCACCATCAGCGTGCGCGACAACGGCATCGGCATGACGCGCGAAGACGTGATCGCCAACATCGGCACCATCGCCAGTTCGGGCACCCGCAAGTTCCTGGAAAACCTCAGCGGCGACCAGAAGGCCGACGCGCGTCTGATCGGACAATTCGGCGTCGGATTCTATTCTGCCTTCGTGGTGGCCGACAGGGTGACCGTGCACACCCGGCATGCCTCGGCCGCTGCCGGCGAGGGCGTCAAGTGGGAAAGCGACGGCAAGGGCGAATACGTGCTGGAAAACGAGGACTTGCCGCAACGCGGGACGACGGTCACCCTGCACCTGAAGAAGGACGAGGACGAGTTCCTGAAGGCCTGGTCCCTGCGCTCACTGGTGCGCAAGTATTCCGATCACGTGGCCTTCCCGATCCGCCTGCCCAAGGACGAGGACGGCAAGCCGGGCGAGGAGATGGAAACCATCAACGCCGCCTCGGCGTTGTGGACACGGCCGAAGAACGACATCAAGGACGAGGAATACATCAACTTCTACAAGAGCCTCGGCCACGATTTCAACGACCCGCTGGCCTGGACACACAACCGGGTGGAAGGCAAGCAGAGCTTCACCACCCTGCTGTACCTGCCCGCGCAGGTGCCGTTCGACCTGATGATGGGCGGGCGCGACGAGCGCAAGGGCCTGAAGCTCTATATCAAGCGCGTGTTCGTGATGGATGCCGCCGAGCAGCTGTTGCCGGCCTACCTTCGCTTCGTGCGCGGGGTGGTCGATTCGGACGACCTGCCGCTCAACGTCAGCCGCGAGATCCTGCAGCAGAACCGCCAGGTCGACCGCATCCGCGGCGCCTGCGTGAAACGCGTGCTGGACCTGCTGGACAAGCTGGCGCGCAACGAGACGGAAAAGTACACGACGTTCTGGAGTGCCTTCGGCAACACGCTCAAGGAAGGTGTGGTCGAGGATGCGGACAATCGCGAACGCATCGCCGGGCTGTTGCGCTTTGCCTCCACGGCGGGCGAGGGCGCGACGCAGACGGTGTCGCTGGATGACTACATCGGCCGCTTGCAGGCCGGGCAGGAGGACATCTGGGTGATCAGCGCCGAGACCCACGCTGCCGCCGCCGGCAGCCCGCAGCTCGAAGCGCTCAGGGCCAAGGGTATCGAGGTGCTGCTGCTGTCCGACCGCATCGACGAATGGATGCTGAACTCGCTGACCGAGTACAAGGGCAAGCGCATCCGCAACGCGGCCAAGGGTGAACTGCCGCTGGACGAGTCCGACAGGAAAAAACAGGAAGAAGCCAGCAAGGAGGCCGAACCGTTGCTCGAGCGCATCAAGACCCTGCTCGGCGATCGCGTGGGCGACGTGAAGGTATCCGCACGCCTTGTCGATTCGCCCTCATGCCTGGCCCTCTCCGACCACGAGATGGCGCCGCACCTGGCGCGCCTGCTGCGCGAGGCGGGGCAGTCGGTGCCGGAAAACAAGCCGGTGCTGGAGATCAACCCGGCACATGCGTTGCTCAAGCGCCTGCAGGATACGAGCGACGACGAGCAGGCCGGCGACCTGGCGCTGCTGCTGCTGGAACAGGCCGAGGTTGCGGCCGGCGCCCCGCTGGACGATCCGGCGGCGTTCCTCAAGCGCGTCAACCGCCTGATCGCCCCGTAATCGGTTTCGGCCACCATTAGGGATGCTCTGAACAAGTCTACGTAGGCGGCATGATGTCCAGAAGGTTCGCAGGGTGGCGTGCGTGGCGCCGCGCAGGCTGGTTGCCTGGGCAAGCCGCGCGCGCTGCCCTGCGGGCCTTCTGGATATCACCCCGATCATATTGGATTCAAACGCTTGGGGCCGCTCTGTCTGCGCGCAGCTACGCAGCGCGCCGTCTCGACAGGCAGCCAGCCTGCCTTCATCGACGCACTGCGCATCTGCACGCAGACAGAACGGTGACGCCTGCGTAGACTTGTTCAGAGTATCCTTAGGCCCGACAGGCGCTCGCACGATCCGCAGCACACGCTGCCTGCGGATCGTGCGAGTATGCATCCCCTGAAAACGTACAGGTCGTTCCATGAATCCCCTGATCCACAACAAGTCCGATGACGACGCCAGCAAGGGTGCAGGCCAGGACAAGCATGTCGAGAAGCTGATGTTCCAGTCGCGTTTCGTGATGGTGTTCGGCCAGGTCGACCATCGCCTGGCGCGCAGCGTGTGCGAGCGGCTGCTGGCGATGTCGCAGGAGTCGGACAAGCCGATCCGGGTGCTGGTGTCCTCGCCCGGCGGCCATGTCGAGTCCGGCGACGCCATCCACGACATGATCCGCTTCGTGCGCGCGCCGGTGACCACCATCGGTACCGGCTGGGTGGCCAGCGCCGGCACGCACATCTTCCTGGCGGCCGAGAAGGAACGCCGCCTGTGCCTGCCCAACACGCGCTTCATGATCCACCAGCCCAGCGGCGGCGCCGGCGGTCCGGCCTCGGACATCCAGATCCAGGCCAAGGAAATCCTGCGCACCCGCGAGCGTATCGCGCGCGTGATCGCCGAGCGCACCGGGCAACCGTTCGACAAGGTGCTGGCGGACGTGGAACGCGATTTATGGATGAATCCGGAACAGGCCATCGAGTACGGCATGGTGTCGAAGGTCATCCAGCACTACGCCGACCTCGACGCCGCCTGATCAGGCATGCGAAACGGCCCGCGGCGATGGCATCGCCGCGGGCCGCTGTCGTTTCTTCCTGTGCAATGCCACCAACCCCTTGTGGAGCGGCGGGAGCCGCGACGGCGGAAAGCCTGAATTCCCGTGTATACACGGTCTGACCGAAACACCCATCTGTCCCGCGGGCTTGACCTCCGGTCGCGGCTCCCGCCGCTCCTACAAAACCCACAACCCTCGCGCTCATCCGGCGGCGTCATACCTGGCGGGTGCCGGATTCAGGTGTCCGCAGGCGCTGCAGGTGCGCGCCTCGCGGGAACCGTAGAAGCGGTCGAAGACGGGCGGGAAGTCGTTCTCGATGCTTTCAAGCACGAAGTATTCCTCGTACAGCTTGTGGTTGCATTTCCCGCAGTACCACAGCAGCCCGTCCTTCTCGTGCGGCAGGCGTTTGCGCTCGATCACCAGCCCCACCGAGTCGGCCATGCGCTGCGGTGAATGCGGCACGCGCGGCGGCAGGTAGAACATCTGTCCGGCCCTGATCGGCAGGTCGCGCTGCTCGCCCCCGTCCTGCACCTTGAGCACCATCTCGCCTTCCAGCTGGTAGAAGAATTCCGGGCCTTCATCAAAGTGGTAGTCGGTGCGCGCGTTGGGCCCGCCGACGATCATGACGATGAAATCGCCGTCGACGATGCATTTGTTGCCCACCGGAGGCTTGAGCAGATGACGGTGCGCGTCGATCCAGGCCTTGAGGTCGAAGGGCGGTGTCAGGGGCATGTCCGACTCTCCATCATGGATCCCAACCGTAGCGTGATTGTTTCTTCCGGCAAAGACCCATGGTACGCACCGCTTGCCAAAACACTCTGGCCACATACTCTTCTGGCTGGTTCACGGTGTCCTAGGACAGGCGTTCCAGGACACCGTTGATGGTGTCACGCAGTCGGCGCAGGCTGGCATTGCCACCGGTACGCAGTGTGATGCCGTTTTCGCCGTCGGCTGCACGTTGCAGGATGCGACGCATGCCTTCGATGGGCAGTGAAACGCGCCGGTGCATCAACAAGACCCAGCCCACCCCTATCGCTGCGAGAATAGCTATGCCGGCCAGGAATACATGGGTAGCCGGGGGCAAGATGGCATTCACATCGTGTGCACCGGGCGCGAGAATGACCAGCGCGGCATGGCCGTCGCTGCTCGCGATCGGCTCTACCCATGCCAGGGCCACACCCCGGTCGACGGGCAGCTGAACGAAGTGTGCACCTTTCCGGTCATCGAGCACATCGGGATGCTTGCGGTTGAGGGCCCCCAGAACCGTGGGATCCAGACCTTTCGACAATGGCACCGAAACACCACTGCCGTTTCCCACGACAATCCCGGCGCGGGTATGCGTAACCGAGCTCAGTTCCTCGAGCATGTCCGGCTTCACCCGGGTGGCGGCAATCAGGATTCCCTTGAGCGTATCGCCGCGAAGCAGCGGCTCGACAGCAACGCGCGTCAGCAACCCTTGTCCTGACCAGAATCCAGTTACGGCATGCCGGGTACGCAGGACCCGTTGTACCAGCGTGTCATCGCGAAAATCCGTCGTACTGCGAAGCGGTATGCCGGATCGGGTCACAAGGTCGCCATGGGCATCAAGCACCATGGCGGCGTCGTATCCCTTGCGACGCTCGTCGAGAAGATTGTTGATGGATGCGCTGTCCACGGCTCCGCCCAGCCTGGGGCTGGGCAACAGGGATTGGGCGACATAGTCGACAAAGGCCGGGTCTGCAGCCAGCACATGGGCGCGCAGCGCCAGTTCCCGCATGTGGCTGCGTTGCAGAATGCCGGCAATCGCTGCGGCCTGCCTGTCCTGGTTGAGCAAGGCGCTTCTGGCCTCGATCCTGGCGTGTGCAATTACACCGGCAGCTGCGGCCACCGACAGGATGAGCACCCCAAGCAAGCCCAGGGCAAGGGAACGATACGCCGGGTTCATGCGCCATTCCCGAGGTCAATCGTACTCTTCACCGCAGGCAGGGTGATGCGCAGACGCTGCTGGATCCTGCTGGACGGCATTGTGATGTGCTGCGAGCCGGGCATGCCGCGTGGATTCCAGAAATACAGTGTGCCGGAGACGTCGGGTACGTGACGCAGGCGAAAATGTCCCTTGCTTGATGCAACGGTTGCGTAACGCGAGGGCACGACCAGGATGTTTCCCTTCATGTAGCGGTGGACATGGCAACTGATCAGCACCATCCCGGCTTGATCCATTTGATGGGTTTCGGACTGTTGGGCCGACTGGTATCCGAGGTCGAAGCTGGCTCCCGGCGTTACCGAGAAAACATTGTGGGTCACCTGGTCGAGGTTGGTGAAGGTCACGGTGCTGCCTACGGGCACCGCCAGCCATGCCGGGTCGAAATCACGGTTGTGCGTGTAGATCGTGGCCTTGACGGGCCGGGGGCGGTATGGCCCCTTGTCCGGAACGAAATACACGACAGTGTGCCGGTAGTCGCCCGCCGTGACCTGTAGTCCCGCCGTTCCGGTCAGCTCGATGGAACCTTCAAGATCATGCGCTGCATGCGGCACGGGAGTAGTCGCGGTTCTACCGGTACGTGCCACGTGACTGGCATGCGTGCGTCGAATTGGTGGAGTGCGGTGCGCGCGATGGTGTTCGGTTGCATGCAGCACCGCTGGTGGAGGCAAAATGTCAGCGACGGACGTGGCTGCCGCCGGAACCGTCACGGGTTTCGCGGGTGGCGTGATGGTTGTGGCAAGAGCAACGGCTGCACTGGATGGCGTGCTTGCGGGGCGATGAAGGGCAGCAGCCCGGTTTCCCGCACAGCCGGCCAGAACGAGCGTCGTGCAGGCGAGCAGGAACATGCGATGGGTCATGACGGATTCCCCTGATTGCGTGATGGGCACGCCCGGGCATGTGGCCCGGGCATGCCGCCTGTGTGGCTACTTCTCGATGATTACCTTGTGCATCGGTGCCAGTTTGGCGAGCAGCCTGTTTTGCGCGTGGAACGGGACGTCGTGTTTTGTCATCGCCTTTTGCAGGTCCTCGACGAGTGCATTGAAATCCGCACGCGTGATGCCCAGACCGCGATGCGCTTCTGCCATGCTCGCCCCGGTATAGGTGCATGGCCCGTCCAGGATCACGCAGAACTGGTCCACCAGTTCACGCTTGATGCGTTCGCGGTCAACGCGTGCAAAGAAGGGATGCGTGCGTGGATCGGCCATCAGGTTGATCATGAAATCATTGACGATCGCCTTCAGGCCCGGCTTGCCGCCGAATTCGGCGAAATACGGTTTCAGGGCCGGGTCGCGCGGTGCCGATGCGGCCATCTGGCGAGCTTGCATGGCGCTTGATGTCTGCCCCGGCATCTGTTGGGCGTGAAGAGACAGCGCCAACAGGCATCCGCAGGCGACAAGTGCTGTTTTGAGGTATGGAGTTTGCATGATGGAGTCCTTTGTCTGTGCGCGGGGCATTCAGAATCCGACCTGTACGGAGGCGTACACGCCACGTTGGTGGTTCTTGATGACGATGTTGCCGAGATTGGCGTAGGCCAGCGTGAACGAAACATGCTTGGTCGGAGCCCAGGCTATGAAGGCGTCGTACCAGTTGTCTTCCCTGGCGATGCCGAGGTTGTTGGGTTTTTGCCGGTACTCGGCGCCGATGGCGATCTTGCGGCTCAGCAGGTAGGCCAGCGACCCTTCGAATTCGGCCTGGTAGGCGTTGTGCTTGTCGCCGCCGAAACCGAGGATTCCGATCTGGTTGGCCTTGGTGAAACGCACCGTGACATTGGCCAGCAGACTCTGCGCCAGGTACAGCTTGGTTGCGCTGATGTAGTAGTCGTTGCCCGTGGCGCTCTTTGCACCCACGAACTTGACGATGGCTTCCTGGTTGTTCTGCTTGTGCTGGATGCCGACCGACACCTGGGGAATCCAGCTGTCCTGGTCAAGCACTGCGTCGCCGAACAGGCGGACCTTGATGCCGTATACGTTCTGCCGGAAGGTGAAGCCGTTCCCCAGTCCGAGCAGGCCGCCGACTTTCTCGGTATTGAAGCGTTGCTGGGCTACCGAAAACTCGACCCGGTTGTAGAAGCCGATCAATGCACCGGCCACATCCATGTGGTAGTCGGGCAGCTGCACCCGCGTATAGAAAGCATTGGCGCCAATCTGGTCGTTGGTGCCGTAGCCACCGATCACGGCCCATGGGGTCAGCCCGCCTCCGGCTGCACCGCCAATCTCGCTGACACCTCCGGTCAGCAACAGCTTGCCTCCGGTATTCGTTGCAGGGGTGTCCGCGGCGAGGGTGCTGCCCGCTGAAAAGAAGCCGGCAAGTAACAGAGCGGCGCAGAGCGCCGTACGATTCGTGCGAAATGTATGCATGTGGGTCTCCCTTGACACCGCGCCAGCGGTGCATTCACGTGTAGATACGTAGTGAATCGTGCTTTGGATGCACGCAGGGTATGGATGGGTCCCGGGTGGCCGGAAATGGCGCGCAGCCGGGGGATTCAGGTGCGGGTGATGGTGCCCTGGGCAGGGACTGGCCCCGTGGGCTGGCCGGTCGGCATACTTTCGGGAGTTCTACCGAGACCGCCAGCAAGTCCCTGGCCTGTACCCGGCTTGCCAGGACCGCGGATATCGGGAGGCTGACGACCCTGTTCGGGGCGAATACTCCAAGCGATACCGGTTGTGGCCCGGCGGGATTGCGCATTCGGCCGTCAACTTCGGGTCGTTGGTTGCCCGTAAGGGACGGTCAGTGCAGATCGCAGGTGCAGTGGGCGGCGGCCTTGCGTCCCGGGAGTGTCATTGCTTCGAGCACAGAATGACAGTCGGGGATCTCGATCGAATCCAGCCTTCAGACTTCCAGCGAAGCCAGGTCACCCTTGTTCTCCAGCCATGCCTTGCGGTCGCTGGCCCGTTTGCGCGCCAGCAGCATGTCCATGACCTGCGCGGTGCCGTCGCCGTCGTCGACGGTCAGTTGCACCAGGCGGCGGGTGTCGGGGTGGATGGTCGATTCGCGCAATTGCGACGGGTTCATTTCACCGAGGCCCTTGAATCGGGTCACCGATATCTGGCCCTTCAGTTTCTCGCGTTCGACGCGTTCGAGCAGGATGCGTTTTTCCTCCTCGTCCAGGCAGTAGAACACCTGCTTGCCCACGTCCACGCGGAACAGTGGTGGCATGGCCACGAAAATGTGGCCTTCCTTGACCAGGGCGGGGAAGTGCCTGAGGAACAGCGCCGACAGCAGGGTGGCAATGTGCAGGCCGTCCGAGTCGGCATCGGCCAGGATGATGACCTTGCCGTAGCGCAGGCCGTCCAGATCGTCCTTGCCGGGATCGCAGCCGATGGCGACGGCCAGGTCGTGCACCTCGTTGGAGGCCAGCACGCCAGTCGACTCGACCTCCCAGGTGTTGAGGATCTTGCCGCGCAGCGGGAGGATCGCCTGGTAGTCCTTGTCACGCGCCTGCTTGGCGCTGCCGCCGGCCGAGTCGCCCTCGACCAGGAACAGTTCGGTACGGGTCAGGTCCGTCGCCGCGCAGTCGGCCAGCTTGCCGGGCAGGGCGGGACCCTGGGTGATCTTCTTGCGTACTACCTTCCTGGCCGCCTTCAGGCGCGCGCTGGCGTGCTCGATGGCAAGCTGGGCGATGCGCTCGCCATCCGCGACGTGCTGGTTGAGCCACAGCGTGAAGGCGTCGTGCACGGCGTTCTCCACCAGCGCCGCGGCGGGGCGCGAGGACAGGCGTTCCTTGGTCTGGCCGGCGAACTGCGGGTCGCGCATCTTCACGCTGAGCACGAAGGCCAGGCGTTCCCACACATCTTCCGGCGCCAGCTTCACGCCGCGCGGCAGCAGGTTGCGCAGGTCGCAGAACCCGCGCAAGGCATTGGTCAGCCCGGTGCGCAGGCCGTTGACGTGGGTGCCGCCCTGCACCGTGGGAATCAGGTTGACGTAGGACTCCTGTACCAGATCGCCCTCGACTACCCAGGCGAAGGCCGTATCGACGGTTTCCTGCTCGCGTTCGCTGTGCTGGACAAGCAGCTCGGCAGGAAGGGTTTCGCTGCCGTCCAGTTCGCTCCCGAGGTAGTCGGCCAGGCCGTCCTCGTAATGCCACTCGCAGGTTTCGCCGCTTGCTTCATCCAGGAGGCGTACGTTGAGTCCTGCGCAAAGTACCGCCTTTGCGCGCAGAAGATGCTTGAGCCTTGGAAGGGAAATCCTTGAAGAATCGAAATATTTCTGGTCCGGCCAGAAACGCAAAGTAGTACCGGTATTGCGTTTGCCGACACTGCCGGTGATCTCCAGGTCGGATACCCTTTCGCCGTCGGCAAAGGCCATGCGGTAGGCGTTGCCATCACGTCGAATGTCGACTTCGAGTTTTTTTGACAGCGCATTGACCACCGATACGCCGACCCCATGCAGGCCGCCGGAGAAGGCGTAGTTCCTGTCCGAGAACTTGCCGCCCGCATGCAGGCGAGTGAGGATCAGCTCCACCCCGGACACGCCTTCCTCCGGGTGAATGTCGACCGGCATGCCACGACCGTCGTCGCTGACGCCGACCGAACCGTCCTTGTACACCGTGACCTCGACATTCCGTGCATGGCCAGCAAGCGCCTCGTCGACCGAATTGTCGATGACCTCCTGCGCGAGATGGTTCGGGCGCGTGGTGTCGGTATACATGCCTGGTCGGCGCTTGACAGGGTCCAGACCGGAGAGGACTTCGATGTCCGCGGCGTTGTATCGGCTGCTCATGAAGGTGTGTTCAGTGTTCGTTTCGAATGGCGCTGCAGCATGGCCAGCGCGGCTTTGCGGGTCAAGTCGAGTGTACGCGCACCGCGAGTATGTCTGCCCGATGAACGCGACATGGATTGCGTTCAATGTCTGTTCGGGTTGCGTTGCCTAGGGTGATTCCCGCGGTTCACCAACGGGCCGCGTCAGACTTGAAGCTCGAGGAGAATCCAGATGAACAACAAGATGCTTTCTACCGTGCTCGTTCTCAGTACCGGCCTGCTGGCTGCGCCGGTTTTCGCCCAGGTGTCCCTGGGGGGCGGTGCCGCCGGTCAGGTGATTGGCCAGGTGGGTGGTCAGGTTGGTGGCATGGGTCAGGTCGGCGGCAATGCTGCCGGCGACATCCATGCCAATACTGCAGGTGCGATGAACCGCGTCAACCAGACTGCACACATGAGCGCCCGCGAGGCAGCCGCTGCCAAGGCAGAAGCGGCCAGGGCCAAGGCCCGGGCGAGTGAGCGCGCCCGCTCGGATGTGGCCGCTACCCGCAAGCGCGCCCATGGCACTGTTGACACCGCCGGACGCGTGTTCGGCAAGGCTTCCACGCGGGCCAGGGGTTCGGCCGCAGCCACGGGTCGTGCCGTCGGCCATGCCTCCAGCCGGGCCGGGGGCACTGTCCGCTCGGCCTCGCTTCCGCGAGCCAGCACGCAGGGCATGACGCACATGTCCGCGCAGGGTTCCGCGCAGTCCATGCACGCCCTGGATGCCAACAAGACCGGTGTCAAGGCCAGCGGCAGCGGTTCGGCGAACGGCTCGGCACATGCCAGGGCCGATCGTTCCGGTGCACATGCCGATGCACGCACCCATGCGCGTGCACATGGCAGTGCGTCGGTTCGCAGCGGAGGCTGATGGACGCAGTTCACGAAGGACCATGCGCCCGGCATGATGCCGGGCGCATGTTTGTTTGGGGCTCACACCGGCGCGCAACGTGCCTTGAGCCAGGCGCGGTCGACGTCGTCAAGCAGGGGAGACAAGGCCGCGCACACTGTGCGGTGGTAGTCGTTCAGCCAGTCGCGTTCGTCGGGAGCAAGCAGGGAAGGATCCAGCGCACGGGTGTCGATCGGGCAAAGAGTCAGCGTCTCGAACCGATGAAAGCAGCCGAATTCTGTTTTTGTCCCGTTTCGTACCACGGCAAGGTTTTCATGGCGGATGCCGTAGCGACCGGGCTTGTACAGCCCCGGCTCGATCGAGGTGATCATGCCCGGCTCCAGCGCAACCAGTGCCCCGCCCGCAACGGGCGGGCGAATGCTGTGCGGTCCTTCGTGGACGTTCAGGAAATAACCCACGCCATGGCCGGTACCGTGGCCGTACTCGGCCCCCTCGGCCCAGATCGGCGCCCGCGCCAGCGCATCCAGTTGCGGTCCGCTGACTCCGGCCGGGAAGCGGGCACGGCTGAGGGCGATCATGCCCTTGAGCACCACGGTGCAGTCGCGGCGTTGTTCGGCGGTGGTCGGGCCGAAGGCCCACATGCGGGTGATGTCGGTGGTGCCGCCCTGGTACTGGCCGCCTGAATCGACCAGCAGCAGCCCTTCGGCCTTCAGTTGCGCGTGATGTTCGGGCGTGGCGCAGTAGTGCGGCAGCGCGCCGTTGGCCATGTAACCGGCAATGGTTCCGAAGCTTTCGCTGACAAAGGCCGGGCGTTGCGAACGCTTCTCGCGCAGGATGTCGGCCACGTCCAGTTCGGTCAGCGCTTCGCCGGCAAGCAGCCGGCGTTCGATCTCGTGCATGCCCTGCACCAGCGCGGCACCATCCTCGCGCATGGTGGCGCGGATGTGATCGATTTCGGCATCGCTCTTGATGGCCTTCATGGCGGTCGAGGGGTTGGCGCGTTCAATGGTCCTGACGCCGTCGGCAAGCGCATCGGTCACATCAACCACTACCCGGGCCGGATCGAACATGATGCCTGCATCGGCGGGCAGGGTGCCCAGGACCTGGGCAAGGTCGCCGTAATCGCGCAGACGGATGCCATCCTCTTCAAGTTCCGCAGCCTGTCCAGGAGCCACCTTGGAAAGATCGACGAACAGCGTGCTGCCATTGGTGTCGATCAGCAGGTGGCAGAGGAATACCGGGTTGTAGGTCACATCACTGCCGCGCAGTCCGGTGATCCAGGCGATATCGTCCAGGCTGGACAGCAGGTGGTGGGTGGCGCCTTGCCTGGTCATCTGTGTGCGGATGTGTTCGAGCCGCTCACGACGGGTGCCGGTCGTCCACGCCGGATCCTGGGCATGGACAGGGGAGTGGGGAAGCGCAGGTCGCTGTTCCCACACGGCACCGGGAAGGTCGAGATCCGTGCGCAGGTTCATGCCGGCGGCCTTGAGACGGCTGCGCAGGCTGCGGGCGCCAGCCAGGGAAATGCAGTCCCCGCTGACGGCGACCACGGCCTGGCCCTCCAGGCGCTCGATGAGGTCGTCGACATGCTCGGCGGCATGCGCTACCCGCTGTCGCATCAAGTCGATTCCGCTGCCATCCAGTTGGCGTTCGGCCTGTTCAAAATAGCGCGAATCGGTCCACAGGCCGGCGAAATCGTCGGTCACGACCAGGGTGCCGGCCGAGCCGTCGAATCCGGAGAGCCAGGCCCTTGCCTGCCAGTGTTCGGGAAGGTACTCGGACAGGTGGGGGTCGGCGCTGGGCACGATGCAGGCCTGGACAGCGTGCTCGCGCATGGCCGAGCGCAGCGCCTTGATGCGGGTGATGATTGGCTTGTCGTTCATCCCTCTCATGCTACCAGCGCACGGGCAGGGATCTACAACTGCGACCCCAGTCCAGGGGCCAGCAGGTCGAGGAACAGGCGCTCCAGCGCGGTGGCATGGGCATGGCTGCGCCGCAGGACCTTCAGCGGGCGGTGAATATGCAGGCGTCGCAGGCCCAGCTCGCGCAGCTTGCCGGCGTGCAGTTCGGCCTGGATGCTGATGCGCGGCAGCCAGGCGACGCCACCCCCATGCAGGGTTGCCTGCTTGAGGGCTTCGGTGTTGCCGAATTCCATGATCTTGTCCTGGTTCGGCATGTCGTCGATTTGCAGTTTGCGGGCAATCAGTTCTCGCGAGCCCGATCCCTTCTCCCGCATCAGGAGGCGTTGTCTGCAGATGGCTTTCATCGTGATGCGGGGGAGGTCCAGCAGGGGGTGCCCCTCGGCGACGACCGGAACCAGTTCGTCTTCCTCGAACGTGATGCTGTCGATGCCCTGCATGTGCATCGGACCCTCGATGAAGCCAAGCATGAACTGCATGTCCTGGACGCCGCGCAGCACCTGCTCGGTATTGCCCACGAACAGGGCGATGCGCACTTGTGGTCGGGTGCGTCCAAGATGCGCGATAACGCGCGGGAGCACGTAGGTGCCGATGGTGTTGCTGGCGCCCAGGCTCAGGCGTCCGCGTCGGGCATCGATGAGGTCACGTACCGCAGCTTCCGCCTCGCGCTCCAGGGCGAACAGCCGTGTGGCGTGCAGGTGCAGAAGGTGTCCGGCCTCGGTCAGGCGCATTCCGCGGGGCATGCGCTCGAACAGCAGCGTGCCGAGATGGTCCTCGAAGGTCTTCAGTTCGTGCGACAGCGCCGGTTGCGAGATATGCAGGATGCGCGCGGCGGCACTGATGCTGCCGTGTTCGGCAATGGCGTGGAATACGGCCAGATGATGCAGATTCATGCATGAAATATATAGATATATTACAAAATTTGCATTAGATATATTGATTGCATGCGCCCATCATCGTACCGGTCTTTCCACCGATACGGAGCACTGCCATGCGTATTTCCCGTACTGTTTCGATGCTGGCGGCGTTGCTGCTGGCTGCCATCCTGCTGCCGACGAGCGCCCTGGCCAGGGATGCCTTCTGGTCCACCCCGACCATCCATGGGTATGGTCGCATCCACTACCTGCCCGATGCAGCCTACAAGCCGCAGCCAGGGCAGACCTACAAGATCGTTTTCGCGTTGACCAAGGCGCCCAAGGCTCCGTCGGATGTGAATCCGTCGCTCGATCATGTCGCCCGTACCGTGAATCTGTATGTGGCTGCCGGTGTACCGCTGAGCCATCTGAAATTCGTGGCCGTGGCATCCGGCGGGGCCACCGCGCTGGCGGTCGACAATGCCGCTTATCGCGCCCGCTTCGGTGTCGACAATCCCAATCGCCGGCTGATCCGTGAACTGCGCGCGGCCGGGGTGGATGTGGCGGTATGCGGGCAGGCCGTGGCCGAGCATCACTTCAAGTACAGCCAGGTGGCGCACAATGTCACGTTGGCCCTTTCCGCACTGACCACGGTCACCACGCTGGAGCATCAGGGCTACGCGCTGATGAAGCTCTGAAGCAGGCCGAACAAGGGACCCATCATGAAAATCTCACCTGCACGTCCATGGCTTGCGGCGCTGGTGCTGCTGACCGCAGGCCTTGCGGCTACCATGAGCGCAAGCGCACACACCGGCTCCTCGGCCAACCTTGGTGTCTACCCGCCCTGGCAGCAGGGGCGCAACAACGATGCCGCGCATCGTGGCCTGCAATTCACGGTGCCGCCAGTGGACAATCTGGCCGATTTCCACGGCAGCCCCGACCAGCCCCGGCTGGTGCTGTACGTGGCGGGCAATTACTACTTTGCCCTGGCCCCGCTGGTGCATGCCTTCGAGGCCGCCCATCCGGCCTATCGCGGGCGACTGTACTGGGAGACCATTCCACCCGGCCTGCTGCAGCGTCAGATGCAGGCCGGGGGTACGGTCACGGTCGGCAACATGACCTGGACGGTGCCTCCCGATGTCTACATGGCCGGCCTGGGTCGCGTGAGGAAGATGGTCAGGAGCGGCGAGCTGAAAGCGCCGCTGGTGCCCTTTGTCACCAATGACCTGACCATCATGGTGCCCAAGGGCAATCCCGGGAACATCCACGGCCTGGCCGACCTTGCGCGTGCGAACCTGCGTCTGGCGATGCCCAACCCGGCTTTCGAAGGGATTGCCAAGCGGATCGAAAAAGCCCTGGTCAAGGCGGGTGGGCACAAGCTTCTGAACGCGGTCTACACGACCAAGGTGCATGCAGGCACCACCCTGCTGACGCACATCCATCATCGCCAGACGCCGTTGTGGATCATGCAGGGCAAGGTGCAGGGCGGCGTGACATGGCAGTCCGAAGCGCGCTTCCAGGAGATGATCGGACATCCGATATCGAACATCGACATTCCTGCGGCAGACAATGTGACAGCGGTGTATGCGGGGGCGGTCGTGGCGCACCCAAAGCATCCGGATGCCGCGCGGCTGTGGCTGGACTTCATTCATTCGCCGAAGGCCCTTGCCATTCTGGGCCGTTACGGGATGAAGCCCTACACCGGGCGTCCTTCGCCGTGAGCCACCATCACAAATCACAGCTCGACTGAACCTGATCCTTTTCCACCGGAGTGTGTACATGAACGCCAGCAAGGTATCTTCACCGGGTAACGCGACCTATACACCGCAAACCCTGTTCGGCCTGGCCGGCCTGATGGCCCTGGGCGTACGCCTGGTGCAGGGCTGGATCTTCTGGGGCGGAGCATCACGCCGCCTGATCTACGACTTCAAGTCGATCCACGGCCATCTTTATGCCGTGAAGATGGACCCGAACGTGGCTGGATACGTGGCCAACAAGCTGGCGCACGCCATGCCCGGTTCGCTGTTTCCGGGCATGATCGAGTGGGTGATCATGCACGGCAGCTTCCTGCACGTGATGGTCTGGTTCTGGACGCTGGTGGAGCTGGTGGTTGGCGTCGGGCTGATTTTCGGTGTTGCCACGCGGTTTCTGTCGCTGCTGAGCGTGGGCCTGAGTATCTCGCTGATGCTGATCTTCGGCTGGATGGGGTCGACCTGCGTGGATGAATGGACCATGGCCGCGGCGGGTTTTGCCATGGGCACCGTGACCATGATGACCGGTGGCGGTGCATGGTCGATCGACCAGTGGCTGGCCAGTCGCTCTCCGGCACTGGCTGATCGCGGCTGGTTCCGCTGGCTCTTCTCCGGTCCGTTGCCGGCTGAAACCACGCGTCGCGGCAGCATTGTTCTCGGTCTGCTGTCGATTCTGTTCACGGTGGGGTTCTACCAGTTCCTGCATGGCGCGGTGTTCTCGCCGTTGCATGCCCGGGTCAACTTCCACCACTACTCCCTTTCCGTGAGCGCTGCCCAGGCACGCAATGACGGCAGTGTGCGGTTTTCGGCTTATGTGAACGCAGGCCCGGACACAGGCAAGCTCTACCTCATTTCCGCGCAACTGAGTAATGCACAGGGACAGATCGTCGAGCAATGGAAAGGCAAGCAGTTCAGTGCGCTTTCCGGAACCTCGATCGTCAATCGATTCACCCAGCCATGGACATCGCAGTTCAAGCCGACAGCCTACGGCATCGGTGGCGTGACCGGGGCCAAGGCCGTGATCACCCTGCCAGGGCAGGCCACGCTGGCGGCAGGGCACTACACCCTGCGTCTGGCCGATATCGACGGCAAGCACTGGACGGCACCAGTGACCATGCAGTGAGGGTTCTGCCCCCGGCCGGGTGGTTCGTGCCGCCCGTCCGGGGCATGTGCTGCAAGGCTGCAGGTCGTGGGCCGGACGCGGTGCCCTGATCCGGTCCGCTAAGGCCCTGCGCCGTGCCTTGATTGACGCGCCCCTCACGGTCCGGACTCGCAGCATCGCATGCGAGTGGGTAGAATGCGCCTTTACCAGCACGGGCCGTCGTTCATGACCCCTCTGATCTTCGTCACTGGCGGTGTGGTGTCCTCGCTCGGCAAGGGCATTGCCGCCTCCTCGCTGGCGGCCATCCTCGAGGCGCGCGGTCTCGATGTCACCCTGATGAAGCTCGATCCCTACATCAACGTGGATCCGGGCACGATGAGTCCGTTCCAGCACGGCGAGGTCTACGTGACCGACGATGGTGCGGAAACCGACCTGGACCTCGGGCACTACGAGCGTTTCGTGCGTACCCGGCTGACCGGACGCAACTCGGTCACCACCGGCAAGATCTACGAGAGCGTGATCCGCAAGGAACGCCGCGGTGACTACCTCGGCGCCACAGTCCAGGTGATCCCGCACATCACCGACCAGATCAAGCATGTGGTTTACGAGGCCACCCGTGGGCACGATGTGGCCCTGGTGGAAATCGGCGGCACCGTGGGTGATATCGAGTCGCTGCCGTTTCTTGAGGCCATCCGTCAGTTGCGCATCGAGCACGGTCCCGCCAAGTGCCTGTTCATGCATCTGACCCTGGTGCCCTTCATCAAGGCGGCTGGCGAGATCAAGACCAAGCCGACCCAGCATTCGGTCAAGGAGCTGCGTTCGATCGGTATCCAGCCCGATGTGCTGGTGTGCCGTTGCGAGCAGCCGCTGCCCGAGGGTGAACGGCGCAAGATCGCCCTGTTCACCAATGTGCCGGAAAAGGCGGTGATCAGCGCCGTGGACCTGGACGTGATCTACAAGCTGCCGCTGTGGCTGCACGGCCAGGGCCTGGATGACATCATTGTCGGGCAACTGGGGCTGGACACGAAACCGGCCGACCTGTCCGAATGGCAGGCCACCGTTGATGCGGTCGAGCACCCGCGCGACGAAGTGACCGTGGCCATCGTCGGCAAGTACGTCGAGCACAAGGACGCCTACAAGTCGCTTGGCGAAGCCCTTCGCCATGGTGGCATCAAGCAGAACACCCGGGTGCGCCTGAAATGGCTCGATTCCGAGCAGATCGAGGCCGACGCCGCTGCCTCGGTGCTTGCCGATGTCGACGCCATCCTGGTACCGGGTGGGTTCGGCAAGCGCGGATTCGAAGGCAAGGTGCAGGCGGTGCGCTACGCACGGGAACACAAGGTGCCGTATTTCGGTATCTGCTACGGCATGCATGCCGCCGTGGTCGATTTTGCCCGCCATGTGGCAGGCCTCGAGGGTGCCAATTCGAGCGAGAACAACCGTCATGCCACCGATCCGGTGATTGCCCTCGTGACCGAATGGACCACCTCGAGCGGCGAGGTCGAGAAGCGCAGCGAACAGTCGGATATGGGCGGCACGATGCGCCTTGGCGCGCAGGAATGCCGTCTCAAGCCCGGTACCCTGGCACATCAGCTATACGGAAAGGACGTGGTGCGCGAACGTCACCGTCACCGTTACGAATTCAACAACCGCTACCGCCAGCGATTCGAGGACCTGGGGCTGATCGTTTCCGGCAAGTCCATGGATGACCTGCTGGTCGAGGTCGTGGAGCTGTCGCCGCAGACCCATCCCTGGTTCCTGGCCTGCCAGGCGCATCCGGAGTTCACATCGACCCCGCGCGACGGGCACCCGCTGTTCATCGGTTTCGTGCGTGCCGCGCGCGAATTCAAGGCGGTGCGCGAGGCGCCGCGACTGGCCGACCATAAGGCGGAGGCTTCGACATGAAACTGTGCGGGTTCGACGCCGGTCCGGAGCACCCGCTGTTTCTGATTGCCGGCCCCTGTGTGGTCGAGTCCGAGCAGTTGCAGGTCGATACCGCGGGCACGCTCAAGGAAATCACCACGGCGCTGGGCATGCCGTTCATCTTCAAGTCCAGCTTCGACAAGGCGAACCGATCCTCGGGATCGAGTTTCCGCGGACTGGGCATGGAAGAGGGGCTGCGCATCCTCGGCGAGGTGCGTCGGCAGGTCGGGGTGCCGGTGCTGACCGACGTGCACGAATACACGCCCTTCGACGAAGTTGCCGAGGTGGTCGACGTGCTGCAGACGCCGGCCTTCCTGTGCCGGCAGACCGATTTCATCCGCAAGGTTGCGGCGGTCGGCAGGCCGGTCAACATCAAGAAGGGCCAGTTCCTCGCGCCGTGGGACATGAAGAACGTGGTCGACAAGGCGCGTGCCGCCGGCAACGAACAGTTGATGGTCTGCGAGCGCGGCGTCAGCTTCGGCTACAACAATCTGGTTTCGGACATGCGCAGCCTGGCGGTCATGCGCGAGACCGGCTGCCCGGTGGTGTTCGATGCCACTCATTCGGTGCAGTTGCCGGGCGGTCAGGGTACGCGTTCGGGTGGCCAACGCGCGTTCGTACCGGTACTGGCGCGCGCGGCGGTGGCTGCTGGCATTTCCGGGCTGTTCGCCGAGACCCATCCTGACCCGGACAAGGCACTCAGCGACGGTCCGAACGCGTGGCCTCTGGAACGCATGAAAGCTCTGCTGGAGACCTTGATGGCGCTTGATGCCGTGATCAAGCGAAGCGGCTTGTCGGCGGACGGGTTCATGCCGTGAAACTGATGCCTGCGTCAAGGGTTTTTCACGCCGCGAGCCGAACGCGACATTGCTCGGCATCCTGCAGCACGATGCCCGTGCCACATGACGATTATTTACCGAACCGCACTTACTAGAAACGGATTCCCATGACGACCGAAATCACCCGTATCCACGCCCGCCAGATTCTAGATTCGCGTGGCAACCCTACCCTCGAGGCTGAGGTGACCCTGGCCGATGGCAGCATGGGTCGCGCCGCGGTGCCTTCGGGCGCATCCACCGGTAGCCGCGAGGCTGTCGAATTGCGTGACGGCGACAAGAGCCGGTATCTGGGCAAGGGGGTGCTCAAGGCGGTGGGCAGCGTCAATGGGGCCATTGCCGGAGCGCTGGCTGGCTTCGACGCCGCCGACCAGAGTGGTCTGGATGCCCGGCTGATCGAACTGGACGGCACGCCGAACAAGGGTAAGCTGGGCGCGAACGCATTGCTCGGCGTTTCCCTGGCCGCAGCTCATGCAGTGGCCATATCGCGCAAGCAGGCCCTGTGGCAATACCTTGCCGAAGGTCGCGCGGTGCAGCTTCCGGTGCCGATGATGAACATCATCAACGGCGGCGCGCACGCCGACAACAACGTCGACGTGCAGGAATTCATGATCCTGCCAGTCGGGGCTTCCAGTTTTTCCGAAGCCTTGCGTGCAGGTGCCGAGATCTTCCATGCACTCAAGGGCGTGCTCAAGGGGCGCGGACTGCATACCACGGTCGGCGACGAAGGCGGATTCGCGCCGGACCTCAAGTCCAACGAGGAAGCCATCGAGACCATTCTGGAAGCTATCGGCAAGGCCGGGTACAACGCCGGTGGCGATGTCTACATCGGTCTGGACGCGGCGGCGTCCGAGTTCTACCACGACGGAGCCTACGATCTGGCGGGCGAGGGGCGCAAATACGACTCGGCCGGTTTCATCGAGGTGCTGGCCGGCTGGTGCGACAGGTATCCGATCCTCACCGTCGAGGATGGCATGGCCGAGCAGGACGATGCCGGCTGGAAGGCACTGACCGGACGACTTGGCGACCGCATCCAGCTGGTGGGCGATGACAATTTCGTCACCAACCCGGCGATCTTCCGCAAGGGCATCGACGAAGGCATCGCCAATGCGATCCTGATCAAGGTCAACCAGATCGGCACCCTGAGCGAGACCCTGCAGACTATCGCCATGGCAGATGCCGCCAACTACGCAGCGGTCATCTCGCATCGTTCGGGTGAAACCGAAGACACGACCATCGCCGACATCGCCGTGGCGACCACCGCGACCCAGATCAAGACCGGCTCGCTCTCGCGCAGCGACCGCATTGCCAAGTACAACCAGCTGTTGCGTATCGAGGAACAGTTGGGCAAGGAGGCTCGCTATGTCGGCCGGAACGCCTTTCCCAACCTGACAGCCCTTCCGGACTGATGGTGCGGAGGCCGACGCGACCATGTGGCGCTGGATCGCACTGGGACTGATCGTGCTGTTCCTCACCCTGCAGTGGAAACTGTGGGTGGGGAGCGACGGCATGCGCGAAGTGCATGCGCTTCGCGAGAGTGTATCCCGGCTGCGCGAGGAGAACGCGCAGCTAAGGCGACGCAACCAGGCATTGGAGGCGGACGTGAAGGATCTCAAGCACAACGGACAGGCCGTGGAGTCGCGGGCACGCTCCGAACTGGGCCTGATCAAGCCGGGAGAGACCTTCTACCAAGTGGTCAACCCGGCGTCCGCGGCCAGCAATGCGGGCAGGCACTGACATGCGTTGCTGGTGTGTTGTACCCGCCGCCGGGCACGGCAAGCGCTTCGGCAGCGAGATGCCCAAGCAGTACATGCCCCTCGCCGGCCAGCCCCTGCTGGTGCGCACCCTTGAGCGGCTGGCCGCCCACGTGCGGATAGCCGGGCTGATGGTGGTGCTGGCGCCGGGTGACGGCTTGTGGCCCGCCATCGGACATATCGACGGCAAGCCGGTGTCGACGGCAACGGGTGGCGCCGAGCGCGCCGATTCGGTGCTTGCGGGATTGCGCGCCTTGCCCGATGACGTCGGTGAGCATGACTTCGTGCTGGTGCATGATGCGGCACGCCCTTGCGTGCGTGCAACCGATATCGACCGCTTGATCGAGGTTGCCGGTCGGGCCGAAGGCGGTCTGCTCGGCGCGCCCCTGCGCGACACGCTCAAGCGCGCCGATCCTCAGGGGCAGTGTATCGGCACCGAATCCCGGGAGGCACGATGGCGCGCCTTCACGCCGCAGATGTTTCGTCGTGGTGCACTGACTGGTGCCTTGCAGGCGGCACTCGAGCAGGGCATCGCGATCACCGACGAGGCCATGGCGATGGAGCGGTCCGGGATTCAACCCGTGCTGGTCGAAGGCGCCGAGGACAACATCAAGGTGACCACGCGTGCCGACCTGGCGCTAGCCGCATTCCTGCTCTCGCGTACGGCATGACAGACAAGGGAACGGGGATGCGCATCGGACAGGGTTTTGACGTACACGCCTTCGCCGCCGGCGATCACCTGGTGCTGGGCGGGGTTCGTATCGCCCACACACATGGCGTGGCGGCCCATTCCGATGGCGACGTGGTGATTCATGCCCTGTGCGATGCCTTGCTCGGCGCGTTGGCCCTTGGCGACATCGGGCGTCATTTTCCGCCTTCCGATCCGCAATGGAAGGATGCCGACAGCCGGTTGTTCCTGCGCGAAGTCGGGGCCATGCTGGCCGACCACGGCAAGCGGCTTGTCAATGCCGATGTCACGGTGATCTGCGAGCATCCGAAGATCGGCCCGCACGTCCCGGCCATGCGGGCCAACCTGGCAGCAGATCTGGACGTCGAAGTCGGCTGCATCAGCATCAAGGCCACCACCACCGAAGGGCTGGGACTGACCGGCCGTGGCGAAGGTATTGCCGCCCTGGCGGTAACTCTGGTCGGGCCGTCCACCGAGGCGTGATCGGCGATCAGGGCGCTGCAGTGTCCGCGGTAGGGCTTGATCGGCACACCCCCCATGGTGTGCCTGCTGCTATCATGTGCACACGAACCGGCCTGTCGTCGGAAAACCCTGTTATGGACGTACCCAGTCAACCTCCCAGTTTGAGCCCAAGGTTCATCTTGACCCGGTAATCCCGATGGTGCGCTCCGCCGTCGGGGACGGAGCGTGTCATGAGTGAAGTCGAAATCCGCAAGCCCCAGAGCAGCCTGCAGGAGCAGCTCGCGCAGATACACGACCTATTGCAGCGTCGGCGTCAAGCCGAGGAACTGTTGCACCGCCATGCCAGTGGTGGTCGCCAGCAGCGGGTAGAAAGCCTGTTGCAGCGACAGGTGAACAACGAGCTGCAGAAACGCCTTGATGGCCTGCACCCGGCCGACATCGCCCACGTCCTCGAAGCACTGCCTCCCGAAGACCGCCTGGTGGTTTGGCAACTGGTCAAGGCCGACCGGGACGGCGACATCCTGCTGGAAGTGTCCGATGCGGTCCGCGAATCGCTGATCGCCGACATGGACGAAGGCGAGATCCTCGCTGCGGTCGAACCGCTGGAGGCGGACGAGCTGGCCGACCTGGTCGAGGACTTGCCGCCCGAGGTGCTGCCCGCATTGATGGGCAGCCTTGATCCCCAGCAGCGCGAACAGGTGCAGTCGGCGCTGTCGTACGGCGAGGACCAGGTCGGCGCGCTGATGGATTTCGAGATGGTCACGATCCGCGAGGACGTGACCCTGGAAACCGTGCTTCGCTATCTGCGCAGGTTCGACGAGTTGCCCGAACAGACCGACAAGCTGTTCGTGGTCAACCAGGACAGCATCCTGACCGGTGTGCTCCCACTCAAATGGCTGGTGGTCAATGCCCCGGACAAGACGGTGGGCGAGGTCATGGCCCGCGACGTGGACACCTTTCTGCCCACCGATGACGCCGACGATGCCGCGCAGGCCTTTGAACGCTACGACCTGATTTCGGCCCCGGTGGTCGACACGCAGGGCCGCCTGATCGGCCGCCTGACCATCGACGTGATGGTCGATCGCATCCGCGAGGAGAGTGAATCGGAGGCCCTGGGCCGTGCAGGCCTGCGCCAGGAGGAGGACATCTTCGCTTCGGTTTTGGATTCGCTGCGTAACCGCTGGGCCTGGCTGGCCATCAACCTGGTCACCGCGTTCCTGGCTTCGCGCGTGATCGAGGTCTTCCAGGGTTCCATCGAGAAGCTGGTTGCGCTGGCGTCGCTGATGCCGATCGTGGCCAGCATCGGGGGCAGTTCCGGGAATCAGACCATCATCAAGATCGTGCGTGCCATCGCCATGGAGCAGGTCGGCCTGCATGCAATCTGGCGACTGTGGCGCAAGGAACTGGGCGTCGCATTCTTCAACGGCCTGATCTGGGGCGGGGTCATGGGCATCGTGGTGGCGGTGCTTTACGACAATCCTGCCCTGGGTGCGGTGATGACCACGGCGATGATCCTCGAGCAGATGCTGGCCGCGTTCATGGGCGTGGGGATCCCCATGATGATGCTCCGGCTGGGACGCGACCCGGCGATGGGGTCGAATATCTTCCTGGTGTTCATGACCGACAGTGGCGGGTTTTTCATCTTCCTCGGGCTGGCCTCGTTCTTCCTCATGCATTGACATGCGCCAGGCCCGAATCCACCGTGCACGCATGCAGGTTTGCTTGCCTGCATGTGCCCCGGTTTTTCATCGAGTGATCCGTACATCATGTCCATTAGCGATCTGCCTTTCGCCCATGGTGGCCCCCCGCTGACCGCACGACTGCGCGCGTGTCCGGAGGATTTCGTGGTCGAGGAAGTGCTCGGGTATGGCGCAGATGGCAGCGGCGAGCATGTCCTGCTTGATGTGGAAAAGCGCGGTCACGACACCATGTGGGTAGCTCGCGAGCTGGCGCGATTCGCGGACATTTCCCCGGTCGGGGTAGGCTATGCCGGACTCAAGGACCGTCATGCCGTGACGCGCCAGGCATTCTCTGTCCAGCTTGCCGGTCGCGATGAACCGGACTGGTCGGCGTTCCCGCACGATGGCGTTCGCATCCTCTCCAGCGCGCGCCACCGCCGAAAGCTCAAGCGTGGTGCAATGGCCGGTAACCGGTTCACGCTCACCTTGCGTGATGCCAGCGGCAGTCACGAACATGCCATGCGCCTGCTTGAACGGGTCCGTGAGAGGGGAGTGCCAAACTACTTCGGCGAACAGCGTTTCGGACGCGCAGGTGGCAATGTGGATCGCGCCCGCGCCATATTCGCCGGCCGGCGCGTCGACCGGCGCGAGCGTTCGATGCTGCTGTCGGCGGCGCGTTCGTACCTGTTCAACGCGGTGCTTGCGGACCGAGTGGGGCAGGGATGCTGGGATACGCCCATGGAAGGCGAGGCCTGGAGCCTGGCCGGTTCCCGTTCCTGGTTCGGCGGCCAGGCGTTCGACGACGATCTGGCCACCCGTCTGCACCACGGCGACATTCATCCCAGTGGACCGCTCTGGGGTCGCGGTGCATCCCCGGCATCCGCAGCTGTACTTGCACTGGAGACATCCGTGCTTGCCCCGCATGAAGATCTGCGTGAGGGCCTCGAAAAGGCGGGCATGGAGCATCAGCGTCGCGCGCTTCGCGTCATCCCTGATGCACTGGCCTGGGAACGCCCCGATGCTTCCACACTGGTACTTCGCTTCGGGCTGCCATCCGGCAGCTACGCCACGTCCCTGGTCCGGGAGCTTGCCTTGCTTCGTGGATGAAGCGGAGCAATGGCATGCAGTGCGGGTTAAAAATACGCCATAAGCCATTGATTGATAGATGAGTATCAGTTCATCAGATGGATATGAAGATAAAGGACTTGCATAGTTAATAAGAATCGTTATCATTCGTCTCCAGATCCCATGGAGAGACGAAATCATGCCTCGCACGATCCGCTACGCGTTCCTGCTGTGCACCCTGCTGGCCGGTTCGGCCATGGCCGGGGACTTGCCGACCTACGAGCTGAACATCCAGAACCACCGCTTTACCCCGGAAAAAATCGTCATCCCGGCAGGACGCAAGGTGCTGCTTGTGGTGCACAACCGCGATGCCACTCCCGAGGAGTTCGAAAGCAACGATTTCAACCGCGAGAAAGTAATCCTCGGGGGGCAGAAAGCGCGTATCTACGTCGGTCCACTGGATGCGGGTCGCTACAGGTTCTTCGGTGAATTCCATGCAGACAGCGCGCAGGGCGTGCTGATCGTCGAGGAGTGAGCCATGCTTGCCGTTGCCCTGCTGGTCTTTCGTGAAGTCCTCGAAGCCGCACTCATCGTCGGTGTGGTCGGTGCTGCGACGCGCGGTGTGTCCGGGCGTGGTCGCTGGCTGAGCTTCGGCCTCGTGGCCGGATTGGCCGGTGCACTGCTGGTGGCCTGGGGCGCCGGCGCGATCGCCGATGCCTTCGAGGGCAGTGGCCAGGAAATCTTCAATGCCGCTGTCCTGCTGGCCGCCGTGCTGATGATCGGCTGGCATGTGGTATGGATGTCGGTACACGGGCGCGACCTGGCCCAGCGCATGCGCGCCGTTGGCCATGCCGTGCATACCGGCACCCGACCGCTGTACCTGCTGGCCGTGGTGGTGGCATTGGCAGTACTGCGCGAAGGCTCGGAAGTCGCGCTTTTCCTCTACGGCATGGCCGCCGGCGGCGCGCACGGAATCGCGACCGGCCTGCTGCTCGGACTGGCTTCGGGCACGATCCTGGGTCTGGTGCTCTATGCCGGGCTGGTGCGCATTCCCATGAAGCGCTTTTTTGCACTCACCAACGGATTGCTGATCCTGCTGGCCTCGGGCCTGGCGGCAAGCGCCGCGCGCTACCTGGCCCAGGCCAACCTCTTGTCGACGGGGGGTGGGGCGCTCTGGGACACCTCCTGGCTGCTCAGTGACGGCTCGCTGCTGGGACAGACGCTGCACGTGCTGGTCGGCTACCAGGCCAGGCCTACGGCGATGATGCTTGCCTTCTATGTCGTGACCGCAGTCGCCCTGGCCGTGTCTGCCCACCACGTCGCACGACGGGCTGCGCGCGCAAGCACGGCCTGAGCCTCACGCACCTTCATCCGTTCCATTTCATTCCGCTTGTCTGCGGTCCGTACGGGCCGCTTTGCCCAAGGATGTCCCGAACATGCAACGACAAAAGATACTTGCCACCCTGGCTCTGACGCTGGTGTCGGCTATCGGCTTTTCCCGTGCCCAGGCCGGTCCGGCCTCGAAGATCTACACCCCCATCGTCAGCTACAGGGAATGGGAGCTCGAGCTGCGTGGAGGCAGCCAGGACTGGGCCGATGCCAACCGTGGCGAACAGGCCATGGTGATCGCGGCCGGTTACGGCATCGCGCCACGCTGGTTCACCGAGGTCGCCGCCGAATATTCACGAACCCCGGGGCAGGCCACCAAGCTGGAGGAAATGGAATGGGAGAACGTCATCCAGCTCACCGAGCACGGCCGCTACTGGATGGATGCGGGCCTGTTTGCCGAATACGCCTACAACCGGCTCAAGGGCAAGCACGAGCTGAAGATCGGTCCCATGCTGCAGAAGGAAGTCGGTCGGTCGCAGTTCAATCTCAATGTGCTGTTCGGTCGTCGAATCGACAAGCGCCTGCCGTCCGAAGGACCGCGCCACACCGAGATCAGTTATGCCGCGCAATGGCGCTGGCGCGGGCCAAACCGCTTATTCAACCCCGGCATGCAGGCCTTCGGAGGATTGGGTTCGACCAACCGACTGCGCAACCAGGCCCTGCGCGCGGGGCCGGCATTGTTTGGTGATGCCGCATTGGGTGGTGGTCGCAAGTTCGCCTACAGCGCCGCTGTGCTGGCGGGCATCAGCTCCGACGCCCCTGATCTGACCGTGCGCTTCGAACTGGAGTACGAATTCTTCTGATGCCGAGTGTGGACGTGGCCTGATGGGGGCACTGTCATCGCAGCAGTACCACGACCGCGCCCGTGCCGCCCTGCGCGGGACGCACGGAGGCAAAGGCGACGACATCGCTGCGCCGGCGCAGGATACGGTCGGTCAGGCCCTTGAGCACCGGGCCCCCAGGCCGTGAACGCAGGCCCTTGCCGTGGATGATGCGCACGCAGCGCCAGCCCTCGGCATGGGCTTCTTCGAGCAGTTCCAGGATGCTGGTGCGGGCGGCCTGCGCATTCATGTGATGCAGGTCCACCTCGCCCTGGATACTGAACTGCCCACGCCGGAGACGGCGCAGCAGCCTGGGCGAGTGTCCGGCACGCAGATAGCAAAGTTCCTCGCCGATCTCGATCACGGCCGGGTCGTGGCCGTCCTGCAGCAGGTCGCCAGCCACGGCAGCCTCATCGGCCTGGCGCATGTGCGCGCGTGGAGCCGGGCGGGGTTTTTCCGGTCCCGACTCCTGCTCTTCCATGCGCCGGACCGGACCCACCGCCTGGCGGAACAGGGCGATGTCCTCGGCATCGGGTCGGGGTGGGAGTCGACGAGGCATGGACCTATCCTACCTTGGGGCAGCGGGGTGTCGGATCGGCTAGAATGAATCGTTCGGAACCGGCGTGTCCGGTTCCGCATTCCCTGTTCGAAGACGGCTCACCGATGCGAGTTCTCGTAAGCAATGACGACGGCGTGGATGCGCCGGGTATCCACGTGCTGGCCAGGCAACTTTCCTCTATCGGCGAAGTGACCGTGGTGGCGCCGGATCGGGACCGTTCGGGTGCCAGCAATTCGTTGACACTTGACCAGCCCATCCGCGTCATCACGATGGAAAACGGGTTTCACCGTGTAGCCGGTACGCCCACCGATTGTGTGCATCTGGCCTTGTCCGGCCTGCTCGAGGCGAAACCCGACATCGTGGTTTCGGGCATCAACAACGCAGCCAATCTCGGCGACGACGTGATTTATTCGGGTACGGTGTCGGCGGCCATGGAAGGGCGTTTTCTCGGTCTGCCGGCGATTGCCGTATCGCTGGTCAGTGACGCGGACAGGGGCGAACACTATGCATCGGCCGCACGTGCGGTTCTGGTACTGGTGCAGCACCTTCTGAAGGACCCGCTGCCTGCCGACACCATCCTCAACGTCAACGTACCGGACCGTCCTTGGCAGGAGATCCGCGGGTTCGAGGTCACCCGACTCGGCAAGCGGCACCCGTCGGCGCCATGCATTGCGCAGCATGATCCCCGCGGCCGTCCGATCTGGTGGATCGGTCCGGCAGGCGAGGTCGATGACGACAGTCCGGGCACCGATTTCAATGCGGTCAGTCGCGGTTATGTGTCGGTCACGCCGATCCACACCGATCTGACCCGCTACCAGGCGCTGGAGAAAGTCAGCAGTTGGGTGGGCGAGATGGCCGGTGCCCTGCACGACGAGGATGCGGCATGAAGACCCATGCCATCTCCGACCACGCCATACGCGGCGAGGGGCTGACATCGCAGCGCGCACGCGACCGTCTGGTGGCCACCTTGCGCGAGGAAGGCATTGCCGATCGTCGCGTGCTCGAGGTCATCCGTCGCCTGCCGCGCCATCTGTTCATCGACGAGGCGCTGGCTTCGCGTGCCTACGAGAACACGGCTCTGCCGATCGGACATGGGCAGACGATCTCCCAGCCCTGGGTGGTGGCGCGCATGACCGAGGCGCTTATCGAGCACACGGTCCCGCAGCGCGTACTGGAAATCGGCACCGGTTCGGGTTATCAGGCGGCAGTCCTGGCTGCGCTGGTGCCGCAGATACATACGGTTGAGCGCATCGAGGCGCTGCTGCGTTCGGCGCGCCGTCGTTTTCGCCAGCTGGGCATCGGCAACCTGCGTTCACGGCATGACGATGGGCAACTGGGCTGGCCCGACGAGGCACCCTTCGATGCCATCATCCTGACGGCAGCAGGGGAAGGCGTACCGCGGGAACTGTTTGACCAGCTTGCCCCCGGTGGCGTGCTGGTGGCCCCGGTCGGGCCTTCCGGCGCACAGACGCTTTTCCGCTACACCCGTTCGGCCCAAGGCGCGCTGGCGAGCGAGGATCTGGGCGCCGTCAGTTTCGTGCCGCTGCTTGGCGGACTGGTCTGAATGGGCTGCGTTGACGGCCGGCTGGCTGTGTCCGGCACGGCAAGGGAGTGCACCTGATGCAATTGTTCGGTCCCCTCTATGAACGCACCTTGCGCTGGTCGCGGCATCCGCATGCCGAGCGCTACCTGGCGGGTCTGAGTTTTATCGAGGCCTTCATTTTTCCTGTCATGCCCGAAGTGATGCTGGCGCCGATGGCGCTGGCGCGGCGCGAACGTGCCTACCGCTATGCCAGCGTCAGCCTGCTGTTTTCCATACTCGGGTCGCTGGTCGGTTACGCCCTCGGGCACTATGCCTACGAGGCGCTCAAGCCGTTGCTGGCTGACCTGCATCTGCTGGCCTCCATCGAACACGGTGTCGAGACCCTGCGTGGCCAGATGAGCCTCCATTTCTGGGGCCTGATGCTGGTGTTGCTGCTGGCTGCCCTGCAGCCCGTGGTACCGATGAAATTCATTACCTGGGCTTCGGGCATCGTCGGCGTGCCGATGATTCCGTTCCTGCTGTGCATGCTCATCGGCCGCGGCAAGCGGGTGTACCTGCTCGCCTTGCTGATCCGTCTGTTCGGCAAGCGTGCCGAAGACTTGCTGCAACGGCACATCGAACGCGTGGGCTGGGGCAGTCTGGTCATTCTCGGCATCCTCTTCGGCTGGTGGTTCCTGTTACGGTGAAATCACCCCATCCGCCGGTTATCCTCAGCTTCATGCATGCCAAGACCGTCATCATCGGGATCGTGCTGGCCAGTGCCCTGAGCGCCTGCGCTGTTCCCCACCGGACAGTAAGCTTCGAGAATGCCGGTGGGGTACCTGTCGATGCACATGGCATACCGGTGCATGCCAGCGGGCGGATGACGGCCACCCACTACATGGTGGTGCGTGGGGACACCCTGTACAGCATTGCCTTTCGTGCCGGGGTCGACGTCCGCGACCTGGCGCGCTGGAACCATGTCAGCCCTCCCTATGTGATCCACCCGGACCAGCGCCTGCGGATAACCCCCCCGCCACGGGTGGCAGGGGGGCCGTCGCAACCGGGGTTTCATACCGTCTCCCCTCCCGCGCCCAAGGTGCCCGCTGCCAGCGTCTCCGGTGTCGAAACGGCCCATGCCCTGAGCACGACGGTCCCGGTAGCCGGAGAGGTTACTCTTCCCGATCGCGCTCCGGTCTCGGCATCATCGGTGCCGGCAGCACCGTCGCGCCTGCGTGATGGCGTGCACTGGCGCTGGCCGGCCGCTGGCCCATTGCTCGACCGCTTCAATGCCAGCGATGCGATTCCCGGGATCGAGATTGCCGGTCGTGCCGGGGATCCTGTGCGCGCTGCAGCCAGCGGGGTGGTGGTCTACAGCGGCAATGGTCTGGTCGGATACGGCGAACTGATCATCATCAAGCACAATGACACCTACCTCTCAGCTTACGGTCACAACCGCAAGCGCCTGGTGCGCGAAGGCGAAAGGGTGCGGGCCGGCCAGGTGATCGCCGAGATGGGTTCGAGCGGTGCGCCAAGGGTCGAGCTGGAATTCCAGATCCGCAGGGACGGCAAACCGGTCAATCCCGAGTCTTTCCTGCCCGCCCGTTGACGCCCCGTGGAAGCAGGTCGTCCCGGCCCGTCAATGTGTGCAAACACCTGCAGTGGTGACAGCGGAGGGATCCCGGGGCATGTCACGCATCGTGGCCGGCAGTGCGCATCCAGGCACCGAAACCCGGCCTGGAGGCGTTATCCTTTCCCATCGCCCGCTGCCGTCGGAGCCTGTTCATGCCTGCTGCACCCTATGCCACCGTCGCCTTGCCCACACACGAGGCGCTTGACGATGTCGAACGCGAGGCCAGGGCGGAAGCCTTTGCCAAGGACATGGCCCTGCGCCGCACGGTACGCGATTTCGCTCCGACGCCAGTATCGCGCAGTGTCATCGAGCACTGCCTGCGTGCAGCCGGCAGTGCCCCAAGTGGCGCCAACCAGCAGCCGTGGCGTTTCGTGGCGGTTGCCGATGCCGACATCAAGCGCCGCATCCGCGAGGCTGCCGAGACCGAGGAACGCAATTTCTATGCGCATCGTGCACCCGAGCAGTGGCTCGAAGCCCTGGCGCCGCTGGGAACCGATGCCGACAAGCCGTTCCTGGAGGTGGCGCCGTGGCTGATCGCGATCTTCTACGAACGTTTCGCCGTGGACGACGATGGCGTCAAGCACAAGCGCTACTACCCGCACGAATCGGTCGGCATCGCCACCGGTTTGCTGATCGCTGCCTTGCACCGGGCCGGACTGGCGACCCTGACCCACACACCCAGTCCCATGGGGTTCCTCAATGAGGTCCTCGGACGTCCGCGCAACGAGATGCCGTTTCTGTTGCTGGTCACCGGGCATCCGGCGAAGGGATGCCGGGTACCGGACATCCGGCGACTGCCCCTGGGCGAGATCGCCACGTTCCTCGAATAGCGGCAGCGATCACGATGCGGATGCATCGTGTGGCGGATCGCCGATCAGCCGTCGCTGGATCGGGCGGCTGAGCAGCACCATGAGCAGGCCGACCGCAATCAGCATTGCAGCCAGCGAGGCGTACATATGGGGCATCTCGTTCACGTTGTGCGCCGTGAAGCGACCGGCAATCAGACCGGCCAGCAGTTCGCCCAGGGCCATGAACAGGAACCAGGTGCCCATCAGGCGACTGGCATACCGTTTCGGTGACAATCTGGTTGTTGCCGACAGGCCCACCGGACTCAGGCACAACTCGCCGATCGTGTGCAGCAGGTAGGTCGTGGCCAGCCAGACCGGCAGGGCCTTGTGCCCGGCCACCACGATCCAGGCCGCGCCCACCATCACCAGAAAGCTCATGCCCAGGAACAACAGGCCCAGGGCGAATTTCATTGGTGTGGACGGGTCCATGTTTCGCCTCCCCAGTGCCACCCAGATCCAGGCGAAAAACGGTGCGAGCAGGATGATCAGCAAGGGATCCTCGCTCTGGAACCAGGAAGCGGGGAAGGCGTATCCGAACACGCTGAGCCGGGTGTAGCGTTCGGCGAACAGGTTGAAATTGGAACCGGACTGCTCGAATCCGGCCCAGAACAGCACCTGCACCAGGAACAGGATCGCCAGCGCCAGTATGCGCTTGCGCTCGACAAGGTTCAGCTTGCCGAAAAAAAGCAGCCAGGCCAGGAAACCGAGACCGAGTGCGAGGATGGCCAGTCCCGCCCAGATCGCCATGGATACCGGCGCATAGTGCACTGTACCTGTGTAACCGACGACCACCAGCAGCACGATAATGCCCAGGCCTGCGATCAACGCCAGCCAGGACCGGCGCAGGAATCGCGACTGCGCGTGCGCCTGCGCATGGGCCGGTACCGCCTCGATCCCGACGTTGCCCAAGCGCCACCGGGTCAGGCGATATTGCAGCAAGCCGAACACCATGCCCACGCCCGCCGCGGCGAAGCCGTAGTGCCAGTTGACCTTCTGCCCCAGCCATCCGCAGATGATGGCACCGAGGAAGGCTCCGAGGTTGATGCCCATGTAGTAGATCGAGAACCCGGCGTCGCGCGCTGCGCTGTTTTCCGGATACAGGCCGCCGACCAGCGCGCTGGTATTGGTCTTCAGCAGCCCGGTTCCCAGCACGATCAGGACCAGCCCGATGTAGAAGGTCTGGTGGCTTGGCAGTGCCAGGGTGAAGTGACCGGCTGCAATGATCAGGCCGCCGTACCAGACCGAGCGTTGCTGGCCGATCAGGCGGTCGGCGATCCAGCCACCGGGGAGGGAGGTGAGATACACCGCGGCCGTGTAGAGCCCGTAGATGGCCGTCGCGGTCCGGTCATCCAGCCCCATGCCGCCGTGCGCGATGGCCGCCGTCATGAACAGGATCAGCAATGCGCGCATGCCGTAATAGCTGAAACGCTCCCACATCTCGGTGAAAAACAGGGTCGTGAGCCCCGTCGGGTGTCCGAAGAAGCGGGTCGACTCGGGAACGGCGGTGCGGGTCATGGGCAGGATTCCGGTCATGGACAGTTTGTCCAGACTTGCTGAAACGGCATGCAAGCGTCAACTCGGCCTGGGGATACGGCTGGCCGGGCGCCAGCCCCGCCACATTCGGCCCATGCGTTTACCCGGTTCAAACTGGCACGGCGAAACCGGCAATCGGCAATAGAGTGGATGTCCCCCAGCACGGACCCATGCCCGGGAGGGATTCTTTGCACTGCGCCTTCGCAAGCCGATATGCTCCGCATGTGCCCGGAGTGATAGGCCATGGGGAGCGTGCGGTCCGGGTGCGTGGCCACCATGACAGGGGAAGCATGGATATTCGCGGTTTCGTGATACGTCCTGCCGGTCTGGTGCTGGTGCTTGCCGCACTGGTGTTGCTTGTTGCAGGCTGTCGTGCCAAGCCAGATCGTCTGCAGCAGATCCGCGAACGCGGCACGCTGATCGTACTGACCCGCAACGCCCCCACCACCTATTACATAGGCCGCGACGATCATCCCGAGGGTCCGGAATACGACCTGGTCACGGCCTTCGCCCGTTCGCTGGGCGTCAAGCCGGTGTTCGTGGTCAAGGATACGGTCGGGGATCTTCTGCACGCGCTGGCGAACGGCGAGGGCGACATGATCGCAGCCGGCCTGACCCGCATACCCGGAAGGAGCGAGCGCTTTCGATTCGGCCCGACCTACCAGACCGTTCGCCAGCAGGTCGTGTGCCGGCGGGATGGGCCACAACCGGGCTCCGTGGCCGAACTGGCCGGGCTCAGCCTGGAGGTGGTGGCTGACAGCAGCTACGTGGCCAATCTCAAGGCGCTGGCGAAGAAGTACCCGGATCTTCACTGGAAGGCCGACCGCCAGGCCAGCACGGAGGATCTGCTGCGCAAGGTCTGGAAAGGCCAGTTGGACTGCACCATCGCCGACTCGGACATCGCCGCCATCAACCAGAGGTTCTTCCCCAATCTGGTGATTGCCTTCGATATCAGTCCGCCGCAATCGCTGGCATGGGTGTTGCCGCGTCCTGCACGTCACCTTCAGGATGCGCTCGATGGCTGGATGGCCGGCATGCGCAAGAACGGCGACCTGCAGCGCATCCTTCAGCACTATTACGGACTGGCCAGGGTGTTCGATTACGTCGACCTTCGGACCTATGTCCGACGCATCGAGCGGCTCTATCCGAAATATCTCCCACTGTTCCGGAAAGCTGCCAAACGCTACGACCTGCCGCCGCTGGTGCTCGCCGCGCAGGCCTACCAGGAATCCCACTGGAACCCGAATGCCGTCAGCCCCACGGGTGTGCGGGGCATCATGATGCTTACGCAGAGCACGGCTGCGGCGGTCGGGGTCAGGCACCGTACCGACCCCAAGGCCAGCATACGCGGCGGCGCCGCCTACCTGGCCCGCTTGCGCGGTCGGCTGAGCGACAAGATCGCACCCCGGGACCGCATCTGGTTCGCGCTGGCAGCCTACAACCTCGGTCTCGGGCACGTGCGCGATGCGCGCCGGCTGGCAAAAAAACTTGGTCACAACCCCGATCGCTGGGCGGACGTGCAAAAAGTGTTGCCGTTGCTCAGCGAGCGCCGTTACTACCGGTCGCTGCCGTACGGTTACGCGCGCGGGCTTGAAGCCGTACGCTACGTGACCCGGATCCGCAACTATGCGGCGATCCTTCGCTACCGGTTGAATTTTGCCGGACCCGCTGAGGGCAGCCTGGCGGATGTGCCGTCTGCCGGAAGCGTCAACGGACCGCCGTGACCACACGTCCCCGGAACGGGGGCCGTTCGCCTTCCTCGAAGGCCGTGTGTTCCTCCGTGACGGCAAAACCGCGGGCCTTGAGGCCACGAACGAAACGTCCGGCGTGGTGGCGGCCGGGATCGGTCAGCATGACCTTCGCGTGGACCCCGGCATGGCGCTCGATGACCTCGCCAAGCAGATCGGCATGGCCCCGTTCATAGAGGATATCGCTGCCCACGATCATGTCGAAAAGTCCCAGGCCAGGATCGGGCCGGGTCCAGTCCAGCAGTCGGAACGGCACGGCGGGCAGATCGTTGGCAACCACGTTGCGTTCGAGAAATTCGGCGGCCAGGGGATGGTAATCGCTGGCAGTGATGTCCGCGCCCCGCGACGCAAGGACCAGGCTGGCCAGCCCCAGCCCGCACCCCAGTTCGAGGATACGGATGCCGCGCACATCGACATCGAGCATGCGCGATGCAAGCACCTTGCCGGCGGGCCACGGGTGGCCAAAAAGGCTCCATTGTGCCGATGAAATGCCAGCCCGTTCGGCTGTGCCATGCGGGTCGGAAAACTGCTGCAGATCCGATAACGCCAGTACGCGGAGCCTGCAGGGGCCGCATGCGAATTCGAATGTGCGAGTCTCGTAGCCTGCCATCGGACATTCCCTGCCAATCCGGACATCGGCCGGACAGTGCATGCCTGGTTGCGGGGCAGGAGATGGTGCGGCGGTTCACCCGCAAGGTGGATCCTGGGCATCGATACTAGCGTATGCCGTGCCTTCGTGTGGGCGGGTCTTGCCTGCGGCAGCTCAACGCGTCCCAAGATGGCGGGCAATGGCAGACACATGCGGGTCGTCTTCACCCAGATCCTGCAAGGCACAGGCCAGTCGCAGCACATATTCGCGGTTGCTGCCGCTGGGCCCGCTGGCATGGGCCACATGCTCGGCGATGGCCTGCTCGGTGGCCGGTCCGAGCCATGCGGCATTGGTCTCGTCTGCAATGTAGACCAGCCCCTCGGCGCTGCTGCCGTCGGCAAATTCCAGCGTCTGGACATGACGCAGGTAACCGTTCTTTTCGCGCACATCGAGTTGTTCGAACACTTTCGGTTCCACGCGGTAGGCCATGCCCGAGCACACCGCGGCCTCGTCGGCGACGAGTGTCGCCACCCGTCCGGGCGAATCCGGGGTGCCGCGATGATCGTGCGACCCTTGCCAGAAACGACGCTTCCAGCCGCGAATCCGGGCCGGCCTGCTTTCGAGGAAGGGAAAGTCGGTCTTGTAGATCAGGGATCCGTAGCCGAAAAGCCAGATGCTTGCGTGATTGCCCAGGTTCTGGCGTGTACGGTTGGTGGCGGTGGTGTCGTGGGACATGCTGTGTGGTGTCGGAACAATTCGTGGTCAGGATACGCGATCCGGATCTGCCCGGGATGCGTACGACTTCGGTGAAGGGCGTATTGACGGTGTTGCGGAGCATCGTGCCCGTCAAGGAGAAAGGAGTTCATGGGAACCGCCATTGTCTGGTTTCGCCGCGATTTGCGGGTTGCCGATCATCATGCGTTGTCCGCTGCCCTGCGCCATCATGAACAGGTACTGCCGCTGTACATCCATGCACCGCAGGAAGAGGGCGCGTGGTCGCCGGGTGCAGCCAGTCGCTGGTGGCAGCACCATGCACTGGCGGCGCTGGACGAGAGTCTGCGCAGGGCCGGCGGGTCGCTTTACCTGCGGACCGGATCAAGCCTGGACGTGCTCGAGGCCGTGGTGCGGCAGGCCGGTGCCCGCTCTGTGTACTGGAACCGGCTGTACGAGCCGCATGCATTGCGTCGGGATGCAGCGTGCAGAAAGGCCCTCGAAGCGATGGGCGTGGAGGTGCACACGTACGATGGCGCCCTGTGGCGCGGTCCCTCGCAGGTATGGACCGCTGAGAACAAGCCCTATCGCGTGTTCACTCCGTTCTGGCGCAATCTGCGTGCGCAGCTGGGCGATGCGCCTGAGTTGCCGCTGGCTGCGCCATCCCGCGTGCCCGGACCTGCCATCGACGGTGGAGAGCGGCTCGATTCCCTGGGGTTGCTTGCACAAGGAAGCTGGGTCGCGGGTCTTGCCGGAAACTGGACCCCGGGCGAAGCCGGAGCCCGGGCTGCGCTGGATCTTTTTGCCGGGCATGCCCTGACCGGCTACGACGTGCAGCGGGATCTTCCGGACCGCACCGGCACGTCGCGGCTGTCGCCGCATCTGCACTTTGGTGAAATCACCCCGCGCCAGATCCGGCATGCACTGGCACGTGCAGCGGCAGGTTCAGCCGGACAGAACAAGGCACTGGAAGGTTTCCTGCGCGAGCTGGGCTGGCGCGAGTTCGCCCATCACGTGTTGTTCCATTTTCCGCACACGGCAGATCGCAACCTGGATGCGCGATTCGATCGCCATCCCTGGCGCGAGGACCCTGCCGCCTTGCAGCGCTGGCAGCAGGGGCGTACCGGCATTCCGCTGGTCGATGCCGGCATGCGCGAACTGTGGGCCACGGGCTGGATGCACAACCGCGTGCGCATGATCACGGCAAGCTGGTTGACCAAGAACATGGGACAGCACTGGCTGCACGGTGCACGCTGGTTCTGGGACACGCTGGTCGATGCGGACCTGGCCAACAACAGCCTGGGCTGGCAGTGGGTGGCCGGTTGCGGGGTCGATGCGGCACCGTACTTTCGCATCTTCAACCCGGTCATCCAGGGCAAGCGTTACGATCCCGATGGCGCCTACATCCGCCGCTGGATTCCCGCCTTGCGCGAGGCACCCGCACACCTCGTGCATGAACCCTGGGTGCAGCCTGGGTTTGCCGCGTCATGTGCTTACCCGCAGCCGATGCTCGATCCGAAGGCTTCGCGTCAACGCGCCTTGGACGCTTATGCAAACTCGCGCAAGCAAACCAGGTAGCGCCGGAAGGCGCGACCCGGAAATGCGGATCCAGGCCCGTGCATCACGTCGCCACGTACATTCCCCACGGCCATGGCCCGTGGCGCTGGCGCGCACAAAAATTTGAATCAGTGCCCGTCGGCGTCTGCGTCCGGATCCCGGGATGCGGATGTATCGGTTTGCACATCCTCGTCAGGCGCACGGCTCAGCAGCCAGGAAAGCACCGGCGGGGTGACCACGGCCGTCAGCAGTGACATGGCGACGATGACGGCATAGACGCGCTCGCTGAACACGCCTGCAGCCAGGCCCAGTGCAGCAATCACCACGCCGACCTCACCGCGCGGCACCATGCCGAAGCCGACAATGCTGGCACTACGTTGGCCAAGCGCCAGGGCGCCAAGGTAGCCGCCGATGAACTTGGAGAAAATGGCGATGACGGTGACCACCAGCAGCATCCACAGGGCATCCCAGCTCGCCAGTTCAGCCAGGTTGACCTTGGCGCCGGTGACCACGAAGAAGAACGGAGTCAGCAGCACAAGCAGCGGCATGGTGCGCTTTTCCAGGATTTCGCGCTGCTTGGTTTCCGAGGCGATCATGCCTGCGAGGAAGGCGCCGATGATGGCAGCCAGGCCGAATCGTGTGGAGAGAAAAGCCAGGCCAAGGCATAGCGCCAGCACAATAGTCAGCGGCGAATGCGCGCTGACCGGCTTTTCCAGCCAGTGCGACCGGCGGCGCGCCATTTGCGTGCCGGCCCAGCCGAAGACGGCCAGGAAACCCACCGCGCCCAGCAGGGTGAAAAGCAGCGACTGCACGTCGATTTCGCCACCGCTCTGCAGCGAGGACACAACGCCGAGCAGCAGCATGGCCAGGATGTCGTCGATCACCGCGGCGCCCAGAATCACGCGGCTCTCGGTGCGGCGCAGGACACCCATTTCCTGCAGTACGCGCGCGGTGATGCCCGCCGAAGTCGCCACGAAGGCAGCGGCCACGAACATCGATTTCACCCAGGCAAAGCCGGCACCGTGTGCCCACAGTGCGCCAGCCACAAACGGGATGATGACGCCCAGCACGCCCACGGCAAAGGCGCTGCGTCCCACACGCTTGAGGTCCTCCATGCGGGTTTCCAGACCCACCGAGAACAGCAGCAGCACCACGCCGATCTCGGCCAGGGCATCCAGCGGCGTCCCGGGGGCGATCTGGTCAACCGGGATCCAGCCCAGGACGGAAGGGCCGATGATGCTGCCGGCGGCAATCTCGCCCACCACCCCGGGCATCTTCAGCCGTTGCGCGATTTCCGAGCCGATTTGCGCGGCGACGAAAATGATGAACAGTAGAAGCAGGATGTCGCTGGCGTGATGCATGAAAATCTCGCAAGGGTTGCCTGGGCGGACATGCTACAGGATGCGCGGGGCGGTTCCATGCCGTGATGCGCCGTTCAGGACACTCCGAAGAGATGCATGGCGTCGAACAGCAGGTGCACAGCCACGCTGGCCACGAACCCCAGTGCAATGGCCCAGGTCCATTTCAGATGGCTGCGGAAGGTATAGGCACCGCGCGAGACGCCCATCAGGGCCACCCCTGCCGCCGAACCCACCGACAGCAGGCTGCCGCCCACGCCGGCGGTGAGGGTGATCAGCAGCCACTGTCCCAGGTCCATGGGCGGGTTCATTTTCAGTACCGCGAACATGATCGGAATGTTGTCGATCACGGCCGAAAGCAGCCCCATGCCGGTGTTGGCCAGGGTGTAGCCCAGCTCGCCATAGAGCAGCCTGGAGGCCAGTTCGAGATACCCGACTGCAGCCAGGCCCCCGACACAGGCGAACACGCCGTAAAAGAACAGCAGGGTATCCCATTCCGCATTGGCGATGATCTTGAAGATCGAGTAACCCTTTTCTTCCGGCGCATGCTGGCTGTCGGCAAGTGCGTAGTGACGCAGGCGGCGGTCGATGCGCGAGGCGACGATGTTGAGCAGGGCCAGTCCGGTCAGCATGCCGTAGGCCGTGGGCATGTCCAGCCACTGTTTGCCGATCACGGTGATGGTGATGGTCAGGGCGAAGCTCAGCATGACGCCGATGCCGCCATACTTGATGCGTGCTTCCCCGGCTGCGGCTTCCGGCTTGCCGCGGGGAACGGCGAAATTCATGGCCAGGGCGGGAACCAGCCAGTTCACCAGCGACGGCACCAGCAGCGCGAAGAAATCCAGAAACTGGGCCTTGTGCGCTTGCCACACCATCAGGGTGGTGATGTCCCCGAATGCGCTCCATGCACCGCCTGCATTGGCCGCCACGACCAGATTGATCATCGCCAGGGTGATGAAGCGGGCATTGCCGGCCCCCAGAGCCAGGATCACCGCCGACATCACCAGCGCGGTGGTCAGGTTGTCCAGCATCGGGGAAAGGAAGAAAGCCAGCGTGCCGGTGATCCAGAACAGCTGCCGGTAACTGAAGTGACGCCGGGTGATGCGTGCGCGCAGGGCCTCGAACACGCCGCGTTCGCCCATCGCCGTGACGTAGGTCATGGCCACCACCAGGAAGAAGAAAAGTTCCGAATAGTCCAGGAACATGCTTTCGAACACGGCCCGCACCGGGGATGTGCCATCCGGAGTCTCCCCGACACGCCACGCCAGCATGCCCCAGATCAGCGCGGCTGCGAGCAGAACCGGTTTGGATTTGGCGATGTGGATACGTTCCTCGGCCACCACGGCGGCATAGGCAAGCACGAACAGCGCCAGGGCGATCCAGCCGATCGGATGTCCGGTGAGATGGAAATTCATCGATGCGGCCTCGGCCGAGGACGATGCATGTGAGGTCTCGGTTGCAGCGAATGCATGGAGCAGTGACATACAGGATTCTCGATCGGGGATGTCTCGGACATCCATCAGGACGGATCAGGATTGCACGGCTGCAAGCCGGTTACCGACAGCATCCATGCATGTCAGGTCTCCTCCAGGTTTGCGTTGACCATGCTGGACAGGCCGCACGGTTTGACCTGCGTACGGACAGAACCGGGCCCCTGCAATCCGATCCGCCCTTAAGGTACGGGTTTGCAGGGGTGCTGTCAGCCCATGGACGTGGGTGCCGGTACAATCGGGCGACGTGTCCCAACAGCCATGAAGTCATGCCCGAGCGCCCCTCTGCCACCGAAGTCGAACGGCACGTCGCCGTGCTGCGCGAGCGGCTGGAAGAAGCCAGCTACCGCTACCACGTACTCGACGACCCGGACATTCCTGATGCCGAATACGACCGCATGCTGCGCGAACTGGAGGATCTGGAGCAAAGGTATCCGGAACTGGCCACGGAGGATTCGCCCACGCGCAAGGTCGGGGCGAGGGCCGACCAGGGCTTTGCCTCGGTCCGCCATGCGATACCGATGCTGTCCCTGGGCAATGCCTTCAGCCAGGAAGAAGACGGGGAGAACGCACATGCGGAAGTCGCCGACTTCGTGCGCCGCATCGAACAGGCGTTGGCGCGCGCGAAGCCGAGCTTTTCCGTGGAGCCCAAACTCGACGGCCTGGCCATCAGTCTGCGTTACGAAAAGGGCATGCTGGTGCAGGGCGCCACGCGCGGCGATGGCGAATCCGGCGAGGATGTAACCGCCAATCTGCGCACGATACGTTCGATCCCCTTGCGTCTGCGCGGGAAAGGCTGGCCGGCGGTGCTCGAAGTGCGCGGCGAGGTGGTCATGCTGCGCAAGGATTTCGAGGCCTACAACGCTTGGGCGCGCGAACATGACGTCAGGACACTGGCCAATCCGCGCAACGGCGCCGCCGGTTCGCTGCGTCAGCTCGATCCTGCCATCACCGCTCAGCGAAAGCTCAGTTTTTTTGCCTATGCAGTGGGCCAGGTTGAGGGCGGCAGCCTGCCCGCGACGCATTCGCAGACACTGGCGAAACTGCGTGAGTGGGGGTTCCCGGTGTCCCCGCTGGTGGATACCGCAAGCGGCCTGGACGGCCTGATTGCGTACTACCGGCACATCGCTGCCCTGCGCGATAGCTTGCCGTACGACATCGACGGCGTGGTCTACAAGCTCGACGATTACGAAGGCCAGCGTGCCATGGGCTTCGTTTCGCGCGCACCACGCTGGGCCATTGCGCACAAGTTCCCGGCCCAGGAACAGATGACCATACTTGAAGACATCGAGATCCAGATCGGACGCACCGGAGCCGCCACGCCGCGTGCGCGGATGAAGCCGGTACAGGTGGGTGGTGTCACCGTGACCCACGCCACGCTGCACAACGCCGACCAGATCGCGCGCCTTGACGTGCGCGTCGGTGACACCGTGATCGTTCGCCGCGCCGGCGATGTGATTCCCGAAGTGGTGCGTGTGGTGACCGAACGCCGACCGCCGGACAGTGTGCCCTGGCAAATGCCAGATACCTGTCCGGTGTGCGGTTCGGAACTGCTGCGCGAGGACGACAAGGCCGTGTATCGCTGCACCGGTGGTCTGGTTTGCGCGGCGCAGCGCAAGGAGGCGCTGATCCATTTCGCCTCGCGTCGTGCCATGGACATCGAGGGCCTGGGCGAGCGCTACGTCGATGCGCTGGTCGCATTCGACATGGTATCGACCCCGGCCGATCTGTACGGCCTCGGGGTCGAGGATTTCATCGAGATGAAACGCCGTGCCGACGCCCGCGACGGCACCACGCCGGAAACCGTCAGGCAGGGCAAGGTCGCCACCCGGTGGGCGGAAAACCTGGTTGATGCCATCGCGGCCAGCAAACACACCACGTTGCCGCGCTTCCTGTTCGCGCTGGGCATCATGCATATCGGAGAAAGTACTGCAAAAACACTTGCCAAGTGGTTGGGAAATCTAGATTTAATTAAGTCTGCACCGGCGCCGCTCCTACGCCTTCTGCCGGACATCGGTCACGAGGCAGCCACTTCCATTGCTGCCTTCTTCCACCAGCGCGGCAATCGCGAGGTGGTGGAGAAGCTGCTGGCCGCAGGCATCGAATTCAGTGATGCCGGTGTGCCCTCGGCAGCCGTGCATGAGAGCCTGGACTTCGCCGGCGTGCTCGAGCAGGCTGACATCAAGCATGTCGGCAAAACGAATGCGAAACGCCTGGCCGAACATTTCTCCGGGCTGGATGCCATCGTGGGCGCCGGCCCGTCCGGCTGGAGTGCGGCCGGTTTGCCTAAGCATGCAGTGGCCGGCCTCGAGGCCTACCTGGCGAATGCCAGGCAGGTCGCGATCCTGCGCGAGGCCGAGACTGCCATGCGGCGCCTGCTGGCCGCCGCGCCAGTGGCAGACACCCGGGACACGCAGCCGCTTGCCGGCAAGACCGTGGTGCTGACCGGTACGCTGTCGACGATGACACGCGACCAAGCCCGGGAAAAGCTGGAGTCGATGGGGGCGAAGATCAGCTCCAGCGTGTCGAGGAACACCGACTTCGTGGTCGCGGGCGAGGCAGCCGGCTCCAAGCTGGCCAAGGCTAGGGAGCTCGGTGTCGAGGTATGGGACGAGGCACGCCTTGTCGCGTTCCTCGACACCCCGGGGGAATGACCCATGAGCAATAGCGCGGTGGCTGGGGAGGCGATGACGGTACGCGTGGTTTGCAGGGACCTGGTGCGCGCCCTGGAGGCCTATACGGGCCAGCTGGATTTTCACCTGGACATGATCCTGCCGGCCGACGACCCGCGCATCGCGCAGCTGTCCGGTCACGGCATCACCCTGCGCCTGGAACGCATGCGGATGCCGGACGAAGTGCCGTCGGGCCGGGGCGGCGAATGGGCCACAGGCCGCGCCGGCATGCGGTATCGCGACCTGGTGCCGGGACGGGCTGGCGGACGCATGGTGGCCTCGCACATCCGCATCCCGGAGGGTGGTCCGGTGCCCGATTACGTGCATTACCATCGCGTGGACTTCCAGATCATCTATTGCCGGCGCGGCTGGGTGCGCGTGGTGTACGAGGACCAGGGGCCGCCTTTCGTGATGCACGAGGGCGACTGCGTGCTGCAGCCGCCGATGATTCGCCATCGCGTGCTTGAAGCCTCGCCGGGTCTTGAGGTGGTCGAGGTGAGCGCCCCGGCCGAGCATGAGACCTGGCGCGATCATGATCTTGACTTGCCCAACAGTGAGCTTGCAGCGGATCGCCTGTTCGATGGCCAGCGCTTCGTGCGCCACGTGGCCAGCGAGGCGACCTGGGAATCGCCGGACATGTCCGGCGTCATGATCCGCGACACCGGCATCGCCGAGGCGACGAATGGCGTGGGCAGTGTGCGCGTGCTGCATGTCGGCGGCAGCGGGGTCGGTTATCCCGCAACCCGGCGAGATGAACTTCGCTTGCTGTTCGGCCTCAGCGGCCAGTCACGGCTGCGTGGCGCGACCGGTGCGGTGCACGCGCTGGAGCCAGATGATGCCTTGCTGGTGCCCTGCGGCGAGGCACATGTGCTGGAGGTGCAGGCACCGTGCGAGGTGCTTGAGGTTTGCCTGGCATTTTCTGGTCGGGATGACCGGGATTGAGCGGCGGCGGGGTAACCGGGGCGAAGCCTGACGGACTGTTGCTCGGGGAAGATGTAGCGAAAGTGCGGGGTCGGGCTCCAGCGTCGGAGCGCCAGCAGGTGTGATCGTCGGGTGACGTGGCATGAGTTGGTTGTCGCGGTAATCCGCCTATCCCGCCGTCGGGCCTTCCGGCCCTCCCACAAAGGGCGGGATGGCGCCTGGCAGATCGTGGGGTGCCGGCAGGCATGGCAGTCGGATGACGGGGCCCTGATCACACCGCAACCTACCTATCCCTTGTGGGAGCGGCGGAAGCCGCGACAGCGCATGGGCTGAAACCGGGCTGGGCCTTTTCTTGCCACCTCACCGCTCGTGTCACGGCAATCCCTTCGACCATGGCTTCCGCCGCGCCCGTACCGGACGGCGACCTCAACGCGCGTCGAGATGCGCGCGATGGGCAGCAATCTCGGCCAGCGAGGCCCAGTCCCTGTCGCCGCCGCCCGCCGCCAGCGCCTCCAGCAGCGCTTCGCGCAGCACGCCGGCGAAGGGCAGGGGCACGCGCGCGTCGTCGCCCGCCTCCAGGGCCAGGCCCACGTCCTTGAAGCCCAGTTGCGCCGGGAATCCGGCCGGTTCGTAGCGCGCTGCGGCGATCAGCTTGCCGTAGCCCTGATAGGCCGGGGCGGCAAACAGGGTCTGCGTCATGATGGCCAGGAAATCCGCTGCCTCGACACCATGCGCACGCGTCAAGGCACAGGCCTCGGCCATGCTCTCGATGGCCGAGGCCAGCATGAAATTGCCGGCGATCTTGGCCACGCTGGCACGCACCGGGTCCGTGCCCAGCGGCCAGGTCCGCTGGCCGATCGCGTCAAACAGAGGCTGCACGCGTTCGAGCGCCGATGCATCACCGGCACAGACCACGTTGAGCGCGCCTGCTGCGGCCATGTCGGGGCGACCGAACACCGGGGCGGCAAGGTAATGCACGCCGCGTGCACTATGCAGGCGACCCAGTTCCCCGGCCAGGGCCACCGATATCGTGGCGTGGTTGATGTGGATACCGCCGGCTGGAATGGCGTCGATCACCCCGCCATCGATCAGCACTTCGCGCACGGCGGCATCGTCGGCAAGCATGCTTGCGACCACGCCGCAGCGCGCCGCCTCGGCGGCGGAGTCGGCGACCAAGGCGCCCTTTTCACGCAAGTCCTGTGTGGGTCCGGGCGAACGGTTCCAGACAACGACCTCGTGGCCAGCCCCGATCAGGTTGGCGGCCATGCCCCGGCCCATGGCGCCCAGTCCGATGAATCCCGTTTTCATGATGTCCTCCGTTGCTGTGGTTGCGGTCCCGGCATGGTGCGTGACTGTGCCGTCGGCCAACCGTGTCGTTCCGTCGCCTGCACCTGGGGACGGCAGCATGACAGGCCACTGTCCGGCAGCGGGTCCGGCGTCATGCCGTTGCGGTCATCGAGCAGCGTATTGCGGATCGGACGTCGGTTGCCGTCCGGTGATGACCCTGGGAATCAGAATGCCTGGGCATCCTTTTCGGCAGCCGTGGGTTTGCGGTTTTTCGCCAGGGCCTGGGCAAATTGCGGCTGCTCCTCGAAATTCATCACCAGGAATCCGGCGCCATCGGGAAGACCACGCAATTGCATGGATACCAGCACATGACCCTTGCGATAGGCGCTCTTCCAGGTGCCGCAGGAAGGCATGGACAGGCAGACAAAGAAGTCTTGCCCGGCGCGTGGCTTGAGTTGTTTGACCTGCTGGTTCGCGAGCGCGCTGTAACCACGCTCGCGCAGCAGCGCATCGAGCTGCTCGAAGCGCTTGCGCGCTTCGTCGGAGGCATGTGCCCCGGTGAAGTTGCGGCTGACCATGATGATTTTCACCAGGCCCGCATCACGATCGAAGACCAGCAGGTAGGTATCGGCGTCGCTCAGGGTCCGGGGAACCTGGCGCGTCTCGTACATGCTCAGGCGTCCGTCGGTCTTGCGCAGTGTCAGGTGCATGCCGCGGGCACGCAACTGGGCGGGCGTGGCTTGCCATGACAGGCCGAATATACGTTCCGCTGCCGGGGAGGGAAGGGAAAAGGCCAGCCCCAGAAGAAGGATGCAGAGCATCGTCAGGTGTCTCATCGACGTGTCCTCCGTTCAGCGCCCCAAGTCTGCTCGCGCAGGTGTGCAATGTGCGCAAGCGATGACGGTATGAGTATGAACAGCGTCGATCATGGCGACAAGTCTTCGGCCTTTCTGCCAGTGGCCAGTGTGCATCGGCGGTCCTGCAGATTGTCGCTGTTCCCGACCCGTCCCAGGGCCGTGTCGGCTCGTGCACTGAGGAGGATGAAGCCGGGTCGGCCCCGGGCATCCCAGGCGCCGACGACGACCAGGCTGTGACGTGCCATGCGGTCATTCGGCGGCAGGGCGCGAGCCAGCAAGCGAAAGGGGCTGGTCGTGAACGTGGCGCCACTGAGCCAGCGTGCCATGTAGGGCTGTCCGCCCTGCCGTGGAAGAGGTTCGGGAAGCATGTGCCAGTGCGGCTTGATATCGGGCATCATGCGCTGCAATTGCGCATGCACGTCGGCGCGGATGCAGTCGACGTGGACATGCAGCTGATCCTGGGTGCGCCCATAGGCGGAATTGACCACCAGGCTGATGACGTCCCGCGGTACCCGACGGTGCAGCGCAGCTTCCACGTAAAGTCGTGCCGTCCAGGCAGCGGCAAGGTAATTTGGCGTGGCGGCCTTCAGCAGCAGCGGATCCTCGATGCCGGTGATGCGTGCCAGCGGCAGCACCAGATACTGATGTCGACCGTCGCGGTCCTTGAACACCACATGACCGCGCGCAGGGTTGTCTGCGTGGTCCACCTCGATGCATGGGGTCGGCGGGTAGATGTTGCGCTCGCCTTTCGGCTGGCACAGGTCATGGACGAAATGCCACAACACGTTGGGGTTTTCCCGATGCCAGGCAGGTCTGGCGATGGCAAGGGCGGGCAGCAGGAACAAAGCGGCGATCGAGCACGCCGTCAGCCATCGACGCATGATGCAGGTCCTCGACTGGAATGATGCCCCGCACGGGCACAAGACGCCCGAAGCGTAGCAGTTTCGGGGGCTGGATGAGGCATGCACGAATTCATGGCCCTGGTGCTTCCGGCTTCGGGTTTGCACGGGGTCAGGTTCGTGCTTTGCATGCGCACCTAAAGCACGGGCGCCATCATGCCCACGGTGTTCTGCAGCAGCCGCGTACGCAACCGTTGCGTACGGATTTCCTCGTCAGTGACCTGCCTGCTCTGGTCGGCATAGGTCTGCTGGCGTGCCCGGATCGCCTGCGTGGTCTGGCGGTCGGCGATCAGCAGGTTGTTTTCGAAATTGAGGTCCAGGCTGCGCCGGTCCATGTTGGCCGAGCCGATCAGGCTGATGCTCCCGTCGATGGTCAGTGTCTTGGCATGCAGCAGGCCCGGGATGTATTCGAGCAGCGTGATACCCGACGCAAGGAGATCGGCATAACTGCTCCGGCTGGCCAGTGCCACCAGCCTGGAGTCGTTGTTGCGGGGAAGGATCAGGGTGGTTTTCACGCCGCGCCGGGGCGCGGCACACAGGGCATTGAGGATGGCCTGGTCGGGTACGAAATAGGGCGTGGTGATGAACAATTCGGCACGCGCGGCATAGATGCACGCCACGAACATGTCGGACATGGCGTGGGACCGGGTGGTCGGTCCGGTACCGATGATCTGGGCCAGGCCATCCGCTCCCGGTTCATCATCCACGGGGCAGGGAGCCAGGTCGGGCATCATTCCCGTTTCGGCCACCCAGGTAGCAAGAAAAAGGTATTGCTGCTGGTGAGCTATGGGTCCCGTGCAACGCAGGAGGATATCCACCCAGGGCGCATAGCGTGCCTTGATGCGAAACTCGGGATCGGCACAGTTCTGGCTTCCGCAGTAGGTGATGCGGTGGTCGATGACCACGATCTTGCGGTGATTGCGAAGGTCGATCCTGCCCATCGCGTAATGCCCCAGCCGGGGGATGTCGTCCAGGGCTGCGGTCAGTTGGGCACCGGCCTGCTTCATCAGCTGCCAGTGCCGGGAACCGATGAAGGCGCGCGAGCCGACCGCATCGGCGATGACCCGGCAGGCGACGCCGCGCCGCGCCGCCTGGGCCACCGCTTCGGCGACGCGCATGCCGTTGCGGTCTTCGAGCCAGATATAAAAACAGATGTGCACGTGATCCCGGGCTGCGGCGATGTCCCGGACCAGCGCATCAATGGCTGAATTGGAGTCGGGAAGCAGCTCGAAACGACTCCCGGCCACCGGTTGCAGGCCGTTGATCGAGTGCGCCAGATCGAACAGGGCCGCGGCATTCGGGTCGATGGCACGAGGTGCAGGCGAGTTCGATGTGGCGTCGGAGAAGCGGGCTTCCGCGGCCCGGATCCGGTTCATCCGTGCCTGGCCGATGGTCACTTCGCCAAGCCAGAAGTAGGCGATGATGCCGAGCAGGGGCACCAGCGTGATGATCGCCACCCAGGCAATGCGCGATGTGGGGTCGCGGTGCGGACGCGTGATGGCGCGTATCAGCACCACGACATGGGCAGTAAACAGCAGCAGCGACAGGAACACGTCGAGCGAGAGTTCCGGCCAGATCAGCGTGAAGGCCATGGATCCTCCGATGGCGTTTTTCGATACCTGTAAGCCGTGCTGGGTGCACGCAAAGCATGTTCCGTGTGCGAACCCTCTGGAAAACGTCCTGTGAAAAACAGGGTGATGATGTCGAAGATTCGTATCTTCAATCGTTCCTGGTCAAACCCCCGTCTGCAAGAAGTTTACGCAAATCACCTATATGCCGGGAGTAGTTCCGCCAGTGTCCGATCGAGGTCGTGTAAATGGGGGAGCGCACTTGCCATGCGTTGGGCGTATTGACCGGAGCCGTATTTGTTTCGGCATGCAGGCATGCCTCATTCCACGACAAGCCGCAAAAATCCAGTGCCTGGCGTATTGTCGTTTCGGTGTCCTCGACGAGAGACTCGTATGAAATATCGAGGATCCTTCCCGGAAGCACCCTGTGCCAGTGCGTCATGAGGCGATTGAACTCGAGCAGGTATCGTCCCGTGTCCAGGAGGTCAAGTGAATAGTCGTAGTACCCCGATTCCATCTGGAAAAGATGCCGGAAATTGCTGAGACAGGTGTCGAGCGGGTCGCGGCGGAGGCACAGGATCCGCACATTGGGGAAAGCGCGTGCAATGAAGCCGGCGTACAGGAAATTGTGCGGGAGGTCGTCCGTGAACCGGGGCGTGGGGTCCGTGGCGGGGCGTGAGCTTTCCAAATAGTCCGCCGCAAGTCTTTGCCAGTCGATGTGCCGGGTCGGTGCGATGATATCCGCATGGGCCAGCAATGCCGTTGATGTCCCGGATGCACGCTGCAGCAGCGTGGCGAAATTCTGCAGCTCGCCGGCAGCGCTGACATCGGGGTGATTGGCGAGCATGCGATTGAGCAGCGTGGTGCCGCTGCGCGGCATGCCCACGATGAAGATGGGCGGGGCGGGAGCGCCCGTATCGTGCGCATTCGCAATGCTGGCTGGAAATGCCCGCATCAATGCCTCGAACATGTTCCGGTCACGTTCCGAGGATGGCGGGCGGGTGCTACGTGCTGCAGACTTGCCGGCCAGGTAGTGATCGAATGCCCGATCGTAGTTGCCCAGATCCTCATGTTCCTTGGCCAGCGCCATGTTCAGGAAGATCCTGGCCCCGGTGTTCCGGGCGTGTTTATCGAGCAGCGCCTGCAAACGGTCGATGTGCTGGGTATTGGCAGTGTGTCGCTTCAGTTTGGCCAGACTCAGATGGGCTGCCCATTGACCGGCGTCCAGATCGACGCAGGATTCCAGGTGATGTTCGGCACCAGACACATCGCCCAGGGCGTTGAGCGTGTAGCCGAGCCAGAACCGGTAGGGCGCGTGTGCAGGTGCGAGAGTCACGGCACGTTCGAACGCAGCTTCGGCCAGTTTCACGGCGTTTGCCTGCAGGAAGACCTGCCCGATCTGGCTCGCTATCCGTGCATCCTGAAGTGATTCGGTCGCTATCTGTTGTGCGATTTCACGGGCCTGGCGCAATTTCCGGGCCTGTGCGAGTGCGGCTGCGTACTGCGCCTGGTATGTCACTTGCCCGGGAGCCAATGCCGTAGCTTGCCCAAGTGCAAGCATCGCCTGCTCCAGTTGACCGGTTTGCATGCAGGCGACGCCAGACATGAAATGCAGTTCGGCATCATCCGGATGCTCGGCCAACAGCAAACGGGTGCGGTGCAGGACCAGTGTCCAGTTGCTCTGGTCGTAGGCCTTGGCGAGTCTGGCGCGAGACCTGGTCGCTGTATCCATGGGTTGCTCCCTGGGTGCAAATGCGGGACATGAAAGCACAGGACTGCGTGCGTGCGGGCAGGGCGTGCAGTGAGTGCGTCAGGTTCCCGGGAGAGTCTTCGAATGCATTGACAACGCGGAGTTCATGCCTTCCGGTGCCTGGCCAGCCGCAGCCAGGTGTCGACCACTGTGTCGGGATTGAGCGAGACCGATTCGATGCCCTGGTCCATCAGCCACTCGGCAAGGTCCGGGTGGTCGGATGGCCCCTGGCCGCAGATGCCGACGTATTTTCCCTTGCTGCGTGCGGTGCCGATGGCCATGGCCAGCAGTTTCTTGACTGCCGGATCGCGTTCATCAAACAGGCCGGCCACCAGGCTGGAATCGCGGTCCAGGCCCAGGGTGAGCTGGGTCAGGTCGTTGGAACCGATCGAGAAGCCGTCGAAGATGTCCAGGAATTGGTCGGCCAGCAGCGCGTTCGACGGCACCTCGCACATCATGATGATCTTCAGCGGCTTCTCACCCGCGCCATGCGCGCCCTGCCTGAGGCCGTTCGATTCGAGCACCTGGACCACCTTGCGGCCTTCGTCCAGGGTGCGCACGAAGGGAATCATCACCCAGACGTTGTCCAGGCCCATGAGCTCGCGCACCTTCTTTACCGCCCGGCACTCCAGGGCGAAGCAGTCGCTGAAAGACGGGTCGACGTAGCGGCTGGCGCCGCGGAAGCCGATCATCGGGTTTTCCTCGTGCGGCTCGTAGCGCTCGCCGCCAATGAGGTTGGCGTATTCGTTGGACTTGAAGTCGGACAGGCGCACGATCACCGGCCTGGGGAACACCGAGGCAGCGATGGTGGCGATGCCTTCGGCCAGGCGGTCGACATAGAAGGCCACCGGGCCATTGTAGCCGGCAATGCGCGCATCGATCTTGCGCCGCGTGTCCTGGTCCTGGTGGTCGTATTCCAGCAGGGCCTTCGGATGCACGCCGATGTGGCTGGCGATGATCATCTCCAGGCGCGCCAGACCGATGCCGGCATTGGGCAGCATGCCGAAGTCGAACGCGCGCTCGGGGTTGGCGACGTTCATCATGATCTTCAGCGGCGCATCGGGCATGTCGACCAGGTCCGTGGTGATGCGCTCGAAGGCGAGCTGGCCTTCGTAGATGAAGCCGGTGTCGCCCTCCGCGCAGGACACGGTGACATCGGCGCCCTCGGGAATGGTGTCCAGGGCATTGCCGGTCCCGACCACGGCCGGTACGCCCAGTTCGCGGGCGATGATGGCCGCGTGGCAGGTGCGACCGCCGCGGTTGGTGACGATGGCCGAGGCACGCTTCATGATCGGTTCCCAGTCCGGGTCGGTCATGTCGGCCACCAGCACGTCGCCGGCCTGGAAGCTGCCCATACGGTCCAGCGACTTGATGATGCGTGCCTTGCCCGCACCGATCTTCTGGCCGATGGAGCGGCCCTCGACCAGTACCTTGCCACGTTGCTTGAGCTCGAAGCGTTCGCGCTGGGTGGCGCTGGCGCGTGACTTCACGGTTTCCGGTCGTGCCTGCACGATATACAGCTTGCCGGTCTTCCCATCCATGGCCCACTCGATGTCCATCGGACGCTGGTAGTGCTGCTCGATGGTCAGGGCCTGGCGCGCCAGTGCCTCGACGTCGGCGTCGGTGATGCAGAAACGCTGGCGCAGGGATTCGGGCGTCGGCTCGACCTTCACACGCTCGCCGGGAGTGTCCGAATACACCATGCGCTGCTGCTTGGCGCCCAACTGGCGGCGCAGCACGGCCGGCTTGCCGGCCCGCAGGGTGGGTTTGAAGACGTAGAACTCGTCCGGGTTCACGGCGCCCTGGACCACCATCTCGCCCAGCCCGTAGCTGCCGGTGACGAAGACCACGTCGGGGAAGCCCGATTCGGTGTCGAGCGTGAACAGCACGCCGGATGCTCCGATGTCCGAACGCACCATCAATTGCACGCCGGCGGAGAGGAAAACGTCCTCGTGGGCGAAGCCATGGTGTACGCGGTAGGCAATGGCGCGGTCGTTGTACAGCGAAGCGAAGACTTCCTTGACCTTGTGCAGCACATCGTCGATGCCGACCACGTTGAGGAAGGTCTCCTGCTGGCCGGCAAAGCTGGCATCGGGAAGGTCCTCGGCGGTGGCCGAGGAGCGCACGGCGACGGCAATGTCATCGGTGCCGGCATCTTTGCAAAGCCGTGCGTAGGCGTCGCGGATCGCCTGCGCCAGGTCGTCGGGCAGCGCGGTGTCGACGATCCAGCTTCGGATCTCGGTGCCGGCGGCGACCAGGGCATCGACGTCTTCCACGTCCAGCGAAGCCAGCCGCTGGCGGATGCGCTCGGCCAGGCCACTCTTTTCCAGGTAGGTCTTGTACGCGTCGGCTGTGGTGGCGAAACCACCGGGCACGGACACGCCGAGTTGTGCCAGGTTACCGATCATTTCTCCCAGTGAGGCGTTCTTGCCGCCCACTCGTGCCAGATCGGTCATACGCAGGTTGTCGAGCCAAAGCACCAGGTCAGTCAAAACGGACTCCCTTGCCGTGGATGTGCACGGTTGCGTGAAAAGATCGTTATTGTCGCTTGCGTGCAGCGGGACAACAAGCCGGCTGGACAGCATGCCACCTGCGCAGGCTTAATCGAAATGTTCCCGGTCGTAAGGTCCGGACCCGGAGTTTGCAGTCATGCGTCGCACGGTATTCTTCATTTCCGATTCCACCGGGATCACCGCCGAAACCATCGGCCATTCGATCCTCGCGCAGTTCGAGGGCATCGATTTCGATGCCCACCGACTGCCGTTCGTCGACAGCCCGGACAAGGCGGCCGAGGCGGCGTTGCGGATCAAGACCGCCTACGCGCGCAGCGGATCGCGGCCGATCGTGGTCAACACCATGGCCGACCAGGGCCTGTGCGACCTGGTCGCCGACAGTGGCGCGCTGATGATCGACCTGTTCGCGCCGTTCATGAGCCAGCTCGAACAGGAACTGGGCGCCAAGCGATCCGGTGCCGTGAACCGTTCGCACGGCATGGTCGATACCACCCGCTACGACCGCCGCATCGATGCCACCAATTACGCCCTGACGCACGATGACGGGGTCAGCCTCAAGCTCGACGATGCCGATGTCATCCTGGTCGGGGTGTCGCGTTCGGGCAAAACGCCCACGTGCCTGTACATGGCGCTGCAATACGGGGTCAAGGCAGCCAACTATCCGCTGACCGAAGAGGACCTGGAGCGCGAACACCTGCCGGCCTTCCTGCAGTCGAGCAGGGAGCACCTGTTCGGGCTGGATATCGATGCCGAGCGACTGATGCAGATTCGCTCCGAACGGAGGCCAGGCAGCCGCTACGCCAGCCTCGACCAGGTGCAATGGGAGTTGTCGCGGGCGCAGAAGCTGTTTCGTGGTGCATCGGTGCCGTTCATCAACACCACCCAGCTGTCGATCGAGGAAATCGCCTCGCGCATCATGAGCCGTCTGGGGCTGGAGCGTGACACGTTCTAGCACAACGGCCGTTCTTCGCTCCCGGCCCGATGTCGATGCTAGCATCGGGGCATGAGTGCGATTCTCGACCGACCCACCAGCGTCCTGCCCCATCGTTTCGGGTACCTGATGGCCCTGTACACGGAAAACTACACCCGGCTGGCGCGCATGTTCGCACCGCATCGGCTGCAGGCCGGGCATTACCTGTCCGATCCGGGGCGGGACGGTTTCGAGGTGCACCTGAAAGTGCTCGAACGCCACCCCTACACGTTGGAGCTGGATCTGAGCTACGGTTTCGTCGATCCGCGCAGCGGCCATCCCACGCCTTCGGCCCAGGTGCGCGTGTACACCGATGCGCGCCAGGCCGAAGCCTGGCACTGCGAACCGGGTCGCCACCTGTGGCAGGTACTGGGCCCGTTCCCGGAAGCAAAAACCGTCATGCAGCACCGCATGCGCATGAACAGCTTCCTCAACCGCTGGCTGGAATATCTTGCCGAGCAGGGTCATTCCCTCGGTAGTCTGCAGCGCGTGGATGAGGCTGACCGCGTACGCTGCGGGTGATGAATCACGATATGCCCAAGGGGTGGGTCAGGCAGGGGTGCGCTAGCTGGTGTGTGTCGTGGATGGCTCAGATGCATCCGGCGACTTTGGTTGTTTCGGCGACTTTGGTTGTTTCGTCATCACTTCCATGCCTGTAATTCATTACCCCCTCCCCCCACATCCGTCGTGGTAAGACAGCCCGGTTCAGCAAACCGTTCTCTGCGAAAAGCGGCCATGCACTTGATCTGGTGTGGGTTGTTCATTGACGTATAGTGGATGTTTCCTGAATATGCGGTGTAGCAGGCGAGCGAAATTGAGGAGAATATACAAATGACTTCTTACGATGGCGAGAAAGGAGTAGCGCAATTATTAAAATCAGTAAGTCCCAAGGCGGCGGACTTCATGGGCATGATTGTCAATGCCGTCAATGATCAGCTGGACGCAGACGTTGCTTTCATTTCCGAGTTCGACGGCGATCAGAAGGTAATCCGCCGCACAGGGGGAGACGGCAAATCGGTCGGTCTTGTAGAAGGCCGCAGCTTCGCGCTGCGGGACACGTACTGCTACCGTGTCGCCAAAGGAACGCTACCGAACATAATCGCCGATGCGCGCAATGACACCCGGGTCAAGGGCCTTCCGATTACCGATGAACTGAAAATCGGCGCCTATGTCGGCGTGCCGATAACGCTTCCTGACGGGCGTGTATACGGAACGCTGTGCAGCATTAGTCAGCACGCAGATACCTCGCTCACGCGACGGGACCTCAAATTCATGCGCGTGCTCGCAGATATTGTCGCAGGGCATCTCCACCTTGGGAAACTCTGAACAAGTCTCCCAAATTTCGTACAATTTAGGGAAACTCTGAACAAGTCTCCCAAATTTCGTACAATTTAGCCATCCAAACGCCAAGGCCCGCCCAATGACCCAGATGAGCTTCTCCGATGCCGAGTATGCCGGCAAGCGCAAGCAGACGCGCAAAGAAGTTTTCCTGGAAGAGATGGACCGCGTGGTGCCCTGGCAAGCCTTGCTGGCCCTGATTGAGCCGGTGTATCCCAAGGCCGGCAACGGACGCCGCCCGTACGCGCTCAAGACCATGCTGCGCATCCACCTGCT
>Ga0256829_1000223_pt1 | contig 67747 bp, 58 predicted proteins | sample 131447metaG_FD_185979 | JGI IMG/M metagenome (GOLD analysis project Ga0256829, IMG submission 185979) | Hydrothermal vent microbial communities from Lau Basin, Pacific Ocean - 131-447 | ecosystem: Environmental > Aquatic > Marine > Hydrothermal vents | place: Pacific Ocean: Lau Basin | collected...
CTTTTTAGTAGTTGCGATTCTCTTTTTTGCATCGTGCAGTATAAAAAATTATGAGCACACAACTACTAAAATAGTGACAATTAAGACTAAAAAGTTTCGATTTTCAGATATTGGCTACCTGCGTCACAGCGATGATGCTCTGCAGTTGGAACTTTTTATGGCGGGTCAGGTCGTTAAAAGAATAGAGATCAATCATCTTGTCTGCGTGAGTGATGAAGGTTGCATAGATAAGAAAACTTTTAATACAGAGTATCTCAGCCCAAATTATCCTGAAACTATTTTGCAAAACATACTTTTAGGAAAAGAAATTTTTGGTGGGGAAAACCTCAAAAAAACCTCTTTTGGATTTATACAAAATATCCTCACGCAGGATGTAGATATTCACTACAGTGTAAGTCAAAAAGAGATTTATTTTAAAGATAGAAAAAATCACATACTATTTAAAATCAAGGATACAGAGTGAGTAAAAAATTTGTAGGGGCACACGTAAGTGCTAGCGGCGGTGTCTATAATGCACCCTTAAATGCTATAGAAATAGGGGCAAAAGCTTTTGCTCTTTTTACAAAAAATCAGAGACAATGGGTTGCAAAACCGCTTGAGAGTGAAACGATAGATAAATTTAAAGAAAATTTGCAAAAAAGCGGCATACTGCCTAAACATGTTCTCCCGCATGACTCCTACTTAATCAACCTTGGGCATCCAGAAGTTGAAAAACTAGAAAAATCACGGGTGGCTTTTATAGATGAACTGCAAAGATGTGCACAGCTTGGACTTGACAGACTCAACTTTCATCCCGGTAGTCATTTAGAAAAAGTAGCGAAAAAAGATAAAGAAAATCGTGAGATAATGCAGCCAATAGAAGACAAATGCCTCGATACTATCGCAGAGTCCATAAACATAGCACTTGATGCAACAAGCGGCGTGAGTGCTGTCATAGAAAATACGGCAGGTCAGGGGAGTAACCTCGGCTGGAGATTTGAGCAGTTGGCACACATCATTGACAAAGTAGAAGATAAGAGCCGCATAGGTATCTGTATTGACACATGTCACATGTTTACAGCAGGTTATGACATCAGAACGCGTGAGGCATATGATAAAACGTGGGGTGACTTTGACAAGATTGTAGGTCGCAAATACCTTATGGGCATGCACCTCAATGACTCGAAGCCACCGCTTGGAAGCCATGTAGACAGACACCACTCACTAGGTGAGGGCGAGATAGGCTTAGATGCATTTCGCTTTATTATGAACGATGAGCGAATGGATGATATTCCTCTTATTCTAGAGACAATTGATGAGACGATTTGGAAAGAAGAGATAGAACTTTTATATTCTTTTGAGAATAAATAGTGTAGTATCGTTATCAGAAAATGAATAGGGGAAATGAAATCATGAAAAAAATAGCACTACTGTCACTTGTGGCAAGTTCGGTTTTAATGGCAGGCGGATGGAAAATTCCAGAGACTTCTACAAATGCGGTGGCACTCGGTGCAGCAAATATTGCACATAATCATGAAAATGCAGATGCAGCGTACTATAATCCTGCAAAAATGGTTTTTATGCAAGATAAAAATAATCTTGAAGTGGATTTAACGTATATTGGGCTTGATCAGATAAATTATAAAGGAAATGTAGGTACTGCAACAAACCAAAATCTGCATTCAGAAAAAGAGAATTTTTTAATACCTAGTTTGCATTATGTTTCTTCTGCTTTAGGAGATAATGATGCACGAGTGGGTGTAAGTATTGTAGCACCTGCTGGACTTTCAAAACAATGGAAAAGTCAGCCTGCAAAAAGTTCAGCGGAAGAATTTACTTTAGAAGTATATGAAGTAAATCCTACTGCTGCATTTAAAATCAATGACCAAATAGGTTTTGCAGTTGGTTTCAGAATAGTAAAAACACATGGTATTGTAAAAAGTTCAGGACTAGTGTCTCGTGATATGACAGGAGATACAACAGACTTTGGTTATAATTTAGCATTAGCCTATAATCCAACGAAAAATTTAGAAATTGGTTTAACATATCGTTCTAAAGTTGATTTACATGTTGAAGGAAACGCAAAATTATATTCGGGGGCTACTTTAGCTTATGATGGTCCAGCAAATGTAACTGTTCCACTTCCTGCATCATTGGATATAGCAGCAGCATATACCTTTTCTTCTAAAACAACTATAGAGTTAGTATATGAAAAGACATTCTGGTCCGTATATAAAAATTTAGATTTCAATTATGCAACTAGTATTGGAGGTTTAGCACCATATTTTGATAATCCACGGCCAAAAAATTGGAAAGATACAAACACATTTCGTTTAGGTCTCACGCAAGAGCTAAATGATTTAACACTCATGGCTGGTTATGTTTATGACGAAACGCCAATACCATCAAAAACAATTGGTTTTGAATTGCCAGGTACAGATACGCAGGCAGTTTCACTTGGTGGACGTTATAAAATCAATGAGAGTGTAGATGTAGGTCTCGCTGCAATTTATTCTATGCATAACAATAGAACAGTCACTGCAGCAGATGCAAATGTTAATGGTCTTGTAGGTGAGTTTACAGGGGGCGATGTTCTCATTGTTTCTGCCGGACTCGGGTATAAATTTTAAGGAAACAGTTGAAGACATTAATTAATTTTTTAAAGACAAAAGATGTAGAAAAGTCAGATATTTTTATACATCTTAAAACAAGTGTAACAGAGGCAAATATACTCCGCTATATCGCAAAAAAATATGTTGAAGGGCAAGATGATGCTCTTGTCATAACACTTTTACAAGATTTGTATGCGGGTGGAGAGTATAAACATTTAGACCATCTTTTAGAAGTGAAAAATCTTCTTGAACTAGGTTGGCTGCATCAACAAAGTTTTACACCGCTTAAAATTTCTGATGTAACACCTCTGGAGATTTTAAACAGTGCAGTAGGACTGACTCCATCATTTTTAAAGCTGCTTCAAGATGGAACACTTGATTTGGATCTGCCGGATGTAAAGCCGTATGCTGACCATTTGGGATACCTACAAGATCAGTTCTTTAGGATTGAGTTGTATCAAAAGATGTCCGTAATTCGTCAAAATGTTCATGAGCATTCGCTTGGAATTGACAGATTGCAAAACAAGCTCAAACTTTTAGAAAAACGCATTGAAGAGCGTGTTGCCCAAACTTCAGAAAATCTTGTTCTCGATAAATTTTTTAAACAAAAAAAGATGAACAATTATGAGCAGGTTATTTTCATTGCGCTCTTGCGTGAAGAGTACAGCGCAACAGATGCGTCCTTGCGTGAGATGAACTCTTTAATCGATTTAATTTCCGTTGATGAGTATGAACGTATTAAAAATCGCTCTTTGCTTGAAGAGGGTTCTCATCTGCTGAACAGTGGCATTATTGATTATGAAGAGATGCTCAATCCTTTTGGTGGTATTTCACGCTCTTTTTATATTGTCGATGATGTGCTGCAAAGCATTATACATCCACAAAAAACGAAAAAAGTGACACGCCTCAAGCTCAATGCACTTGTAGAAGAGCAGGATATCTTTGAGCTTGTAGAGAGTGAAACATCTTTAGAAGATGTCGTGCTTAACAATGCGACAAAAGAGACCTTGGAAAACCTGATGCGTCAAGTCGATAAAGAGGTGGTAAACCGCCTTGTAAAATGGGGTATAAAAGATAAAAAAAGTGGCATTGATGCACGCATCATTTTTTATGGAGCTGCGGGAACAGGTAAGACGATGACTGCGTATTCTCTTGCAAAATCACTTAAGCGTCAGGTTTTAGCATTTGACTGTTCTAAAATACTTTCCATGTATGTCGGAGAGAGTGAAAAGAATGTTCGTAAAATTTTCGATACTTTTTATGAACTGAGTGAAAAGACAAAGACAGAGCCCATTTTGTTACTTAATGAAGCAGATCAATTTTTGGGTGCGAGAAGTTCCGGAAACATTACGGGTTCAGATCAGATGCACAACCAGATGCAAAACATCTTTTTAGAGCAGATAGAGAACTTTCGCGGTATGCTCATCGCAACAACAAATCTACTTGAAAACATAGATAAAGCTTTCTCACGTAGATTTAATTATAAGATAGAGTTTAAAAAACCCAATGAAGCACAACGGCTTGAACTCTGGAAAAAAATGCTTCCAAAGAGTGCGCCGTACGCAGATGATTTTGATATAGCTAAGCTAGCAGCCTATGCTTTGACAGGCGGACAGATAAATCTCATCATTAAAAATACAGCTTATAAAGTTGCGGTAAGAGAAGAACCTCTTTTCAAACTTAAAGACTTCACGGATGAAATACGCCGAGAAAAAGATGCCAATTTCGACAGTGAAAAGTCAATGGGATTTTTAAATAAATAATTTTTTCAAGCTCTTTTTTATAAAAGAGCTTTGATGTTGCAATAAGTGACATCTTACGCTACTTCTTCCCCATAAAACTTATTTTAATACTCTTTTTGATATAGTGCAATAACTGTTTTTTCTTAATGCAAAAGCACAGGCGTCTTTAACAAAGACTGTTTGTGAGCGTTAGAAGACAAATATTAAAAAGTGTCCTGTTTTCTAGAGATAGGACACTTAATTTTAAAAGGTAGGTTATATGGATCATATCAGTACTGCGAATCCGTATTTTGGGGTATTTGTACTTTTTGTTATCACCTTTGGTGCATTTATAACAACAACTGTCGTTGCTCGTTTGGCGAGTCGCGCATTAGCACGCAAAGACAGTGAAAAAATCAAACTTTCTGTTTACGAATGTGGACCAGAAATCACAAAACAGCCAAATAGATTGTCACCACAGTTTTATCTGTTCGCACTTCTGTTTTTACTCTTTGATGTTGAGATTGTGTTCATGTTTCCATGGGCAGTTGACTTCAAAGTTTTAGGTTGGTTTGGATTTGCTGAGATGATAATGTTCATTGTATTGTTAGCAATCGGTTTTGTATATGCATGGAAAAAAGGAGCGCTAGAATGGCACAACATAAGGTAAATTATACACAAGACGGTGGACTTCCTGTCGCACTGACTTCTATTGACAAAATAGTAAACTGGGGACGTTCAAACTCACTTTGGGCATTGACATATGGTCTCGCTTGTTGTGGTATTGAGATGATGGCATCAGGTGCATCACGTTTTGACTTTGACCGTTATGGAACTATTTTCCGTGCTTCTCCTCGTCAAGCAGATGTTATGATTGTTGCAGGAACCCTTACAAAAAAACATGCTGAGTTCATTAAGCGTCTATACGATCAGATGACAGAGCCTCGATGGGTCATCTCAATGGGTTCTTGCGCAAATACAGGGGGAATGTTTAACACGTATGCAACTGTTCAAGGGTGTGATAGAATCATTCCTGTTGACTTGTATCTTCCAGGGTGTGCTCCTCGTCCTGAAACACTCCAGTATGGTGTGATGTTACTTCAGAAAAAGATCCGTGCAAACAAAGCCGGTAATGCACAAAAAGCTAAAAGGTTGATGTAATGAGAGCGTATACACCTAAAGACGATGTACAGGCAAAAGCTTACTATACTGACAGATACTATGTAGCACCACAAGTTCCAAAAGAAGATGTGGATTGTGATGCCGTGTTTGCAGCTGATTTAGCGGCTATTAAAGAAAAATTTGCAGTAAAAGATGCCTATATTCAAGTAGAACAGATGGTAGTGTATATCCATGCTGAAGATATTTATGGCGTTTTAGAGTTGATGAGAGATGAACTTGAATATACACAACTCTCAGAACTCTCTGCTATTGACTGGCTGGCAAAAGATAATACTTTTGAAATCTTCTACCAAATGCTTTCTATGACAAAGCGTAAGCGTGTTCGCATAAAGTATTTCATAGAAAATGGACAGGCTGTTGACTCTGTTGAGAAACTTTTCCGTTCAGCTGACTGGGCTGAGCGTGAGATGTATGATATGTTTGGAATTGAAGCAAATAATCATCCGTTTATGAAACGTATCTTGATGCCGTATGACTGGCAGGGACACCCACTTCTTAAAACATATCCGTTAGAGGGTGATGAGTTTGCTGCGTGGTATGAAGTAGATAAAATCTATGGAAAAGAAGCACGTGACATCATTGGGCCTGAACTTCGTGATCCTGCAAGAGTGGACAGATACGACTCTGATCGTTTTGCGCGTCTTGGTTTTGAAGTGCCAAAAGGTACTGAGATTACAGGTAATGAAGAGAAACATGTTGAATCTTACCAAGAAGAGGGTGGAGTATTCCTAATTAGAAAAGTAGATAAAGAGTCATCAAAAGTTATTGATGACCCGCAAAGATAGGGTGGTAAAAATATGGCACAAGTAAAAAACAGATTAACACCGTTTTTTGAAAATATTACATTTGACAGAGATGATAATGAGTTAATTCTTAACTTCGGTCCACAGCACCCTTCTGCTCACGGACAGTTAAGATTGATGCTCCATCTGCAGCAAGAGCAAATCGTAAAAGCGCATCCGGATATTGGATACCTTCACCGTGGTATGGAGAAGATGGCTGAAAACATGATTTATAACGAGTTTATGCCGACAACAGACCGTATGGACTACATCGCATCAAGCTCAAACAACTATGGTTTTGCATTGGCAGTTGAAAAGCTCATCGGGCTTGAAGTACCGCGCCGTGCGAAAGTCATTAGAATGATGCTTTTAGAAATAAACCGTCTGATGTCTCACCTATTTTGGTTGGCAACAACTGCGCTAGATATTGGTGCGATGACAGTATTTCTTTTCGCATTTCGTGAGAGAGAATATTTGATGGATATTATTGAAGGGTATTGTGGTGCACGTTTGACGCATGCCGCAATCCGTATCGGTGGTGTTCCTTTAGATATTCAGGATAGCTTCTTACACCAATTAAGAGTTTTTTTGAACAAACTTCCTCAAAATATTAAAGATTATGAAGATTTACTAGATTCTAATCGTATTTGGTTAATGAGAATGGAAGAGGTTGGAACTGTTTCAACTGAAATGGCACTTTCATGGGCTTGTACAGGACCAATGCTCAGAGCAAGTGGCGTTGCGTGGGATATTCGTAAAGAAGAGCCATATGAGTTGTATGATGAAGTAGAGTTTGACGTACCATTCTCTGACAAAGGTGATAACTTTGCTCGTTACCGTATTTATATGGAAGAGATGCGACAATCTGCGAGAATTCTTTACCAATGTATAGAGATGTATGAGAAGTGTGAAAAAGATGGAGAGACTGAGCTTATGGCTCACGCTCCAAAATACATTTCTGCACCAAAAATAGACATTATGACACAAAACTACTCTTTGATGCAGCACTTTGTACTTGTAACACAAGGGATGAGACCGCCAGTTGGAGAAGTATATGTTCCTACTGAGTCACCAAAAGGTGAACTTGGTTTTTACATCAACTCTCAAGGTGGACCATATCCGTACAGACTTAAACTGCGTGCGCCGTCATTCTGGCATACAGGAATCTTAACTGACCTTTTACCAGGTCACTATATTCCGGATGTTGTATCTATTATTGGTACTACAAATATCGTATTTGGTGAGGTTGATAGATGATGAGCGTGAGAAAAAGCAAATTGCTTTGCTTTTTTAGCGAAGAATACGCAAGTGATGTGCGAAGCACCACTGTAGTACAATTGGTTATGGAGTAAGCAATGAAACGTTATGATTTAAGACATTTAAAAGATAATTTTGAACCTCGTATGAAAGAGATTTTAGAAGAGAAGCATAAGCCCAATGAGACTTTGATTTTTCTTTTTGAAATAGGTGATTTTTCTCCAATTCAGCGTTCTGCTGATTTGGTAAAAGAGTGTGGGTATGAGTTATATAACTCACTAAAATTCAACGAAGTCGACTGGACTATCGTAGTTAAAAAATAGGGATTGAATGTGAGTAAAGTCTATTTTTCTACTTGGAAGGGTGAATCTATAAACAATATAGGTAGACCTGAAGAAAAGTGGGAAGAATCAGCTTATAATCTACCGGCACAATATGATGACCATCGTGATTCCAAAGCCTTTATAGGCTGGGACGGTGTGGCACTTTTTAACGAAGATGTCGATGTTATCCGATTGGCCATGGAGTATGCTGCACAGTATCAAGAGTATTCAGAAGCATGTGGAAGATGTGCACCTGGACGTTGGGGCGGTCGTATTTTATATGATGTCCTTGACAAAATTGCTCGTGGTGAAGGTGAAGTCGCTGATTTGGATCACTTAAAAGAGATCGGAAAAAGTATGCAGATCACGTCTAAATGTGAGATTGGAAAAACAGTTCCAAACCCTATTTTAGACCTGATGACACACTTTGAAGATACATTTATGGAATGTATCAATGAAAAGAAACAATCGAAGCATTATGAAGAGTCTATTGGATATATTGCCAAGATTACAGCGCCTTGTACAGATGCCTGTCCTTCTCATGTTGATATTCCAGGCTACATTGAGGGCGTAAGAGATTTGCGTTTTGATGACTCTTTGGTTGCAACACGCCAGACAATGCCATTAGCACATACGTGTGGACGTGTTTGTCCGCATCCATGTGAGGATGCATGTAGAAGAACGAATCTTGATGAGCCTATTTCGATTATGGCACTCAAACGTCTTGGTGCTGACTGGGAAACTGACCATGAGTATGACTTTTTTCATCCTATGGAGAAAAAACCGGCTATTGGTAAAAAAGTTGCAGTCATCGGTGCAGGACCTGCCGGTCTTACAACAGCTTACTATCTTGCAGCAGAAGGTATAGAAGTAGATGTCTATGAAGAGCTTCCTGTTCTCGGTGGTGAGGTAGCGGTTGGTGTACCTGAGTACAGAATGCCGATTGACAAATACAACCAAGATATCGAATGTGTTCGTGATATGGGTGTAAACTTCATCACAAACTCAAGAATTTCTGCGGATGATATGCGTAGATTTGAGAATGAGTATGACGCAACAATGGTATCTGTAGGAACACGAATCTCTAAAAAAGTGCGCTGTGACAATGAACGTGAAGAGATTCAAGGGTACTGGGGTGCTATTGATTTCCTTGACCGTGTAAATCTTTATGAAAAGTATGACATTAAAATTCCAAAAGAGGTACAGGAAGAGAACCTTCTTACAACTGACTATGTAGATTTAACTGGCAAAACAGTTGTCTGTGTCGGTGGTGGATTTACCTCTATGGACGTTGTACGCTGTGCGATTCGTGCGAATGCAAAAAAAGTATATATGGTCTACAGACGTGATGAGAAGACAATTATTCGTAATACGACCTATGAAGAGTATCATGAAGCGGTTGAAGAAGGTGTTGAATTTCTTTTCCACTCAGCGGTCAATAAAATCACAACTGACGAAAATGATGTTTTAACAGAACTTTTAGTGGATAAGTTTGAACTTGTTCCTGATCCTGATGGTGGTCGTGCACAGCTTGTAAAAATAGAAGATGCTTCGTACACAATTGAAGCTGATTATCTTGTCCCTGCAGTTTCTCAGTCAGCAGATTTAGATTTGTTGCCTGAAGAGTGGGGAATAGAGATGACTTCCTGGGCGACGATTAAAACAAACGGAAAAGATTATATGACCTCACGCAAGGGTATCTTTGCATCAGGGGATTGTGAATATGGTCCGATGACAATCGTCAATGCAGTTGGTCAGGCAAAACGTGCAGCTTCAGTTATGTCGCGTTATGTGCAAAACGGTGATATCACTTTGACTGACGAAGAGATAATGGAAGATCATCTTGTAAAACTTAAAGTGTATGATAAAAAAGAGAAAGTGACAGGATGGCTTCCAGGTCTTCCTCGTGAACACTCCTCTGTTTTAGACGCAGATGTACGTAAGCACAATAATATGGAAGTAAACCTGGGTTTCACCCAAGAGCAGGCTTTAACAGAAGCTGAGCGATGTATGCGTTGTTATTACATTGCTATGGTACAGGCGTAGGAGTTGATGATGCAAAAAACAATTAACTTTACAATAGACGGCAAAAACGTAACAGCACAAAAAGGGGAAACAATCCTGCAGGCTGCACGTAAAAATGGTCTCTATATTCCTACTATGTGCTATATTTCAAAAACTTCTCCTTGTGCATCATGTAGAATCTGTTCTGTTGAAGTTGAAGGTGTAGATGGATTTATTCTTTCATGTAATACGCCTCCGACTGAAGGCATAACAGTAAAAACAAACTCACATGAGCTTGAGCGTGAACGTCAAAACATTATGAAACTTTATGATGTAAACCATCCTTTAGAGTGTGGTGTATGTGATAAATCAGGTGAGTGTGACCTGCAAAATATGACTTTAGAGTTTGGTGTGTCACAACAAGATTTTTCGGCCAAAGATCAGCTCCGCACTGTAAAAGATTGGGGGCTTATCAATTATGACCCTGCGCTTTGCATTATGTGTGAAAAGTGTGTGCATGTGTGTAATGAAGTTATCGGTGACGATGCCATTGAAGTAAAATTTGGTGGCTACTCTTCAACAATCATTCCTAAAGATTCAGAAACACTTGACTGTACATTCTGTGGTGAATGTATCGCAGTTTGTCCGGTTGGCGCACTTGTGAGTTCTGACTTTAAGTACAGTGCAAATGCATGGGAACTCTCCCGTGTGCCATCAACTTGTGCACACTGTTCGGCAGGATGTTCTTTAGAGTATGAGACACGTCACTCCGGTATTAACAGCGGTGCAAGCATCTATAGAGTGAAAAACAACTATGAATTTGCATCTCTTTGTGGCGCAGGACGTTTTGGATTTGATTTTGACACGCAAGCAACAAAAGAGGAAGCAAAACTTTCTGAGGCAGTTGTAAAGATTCAAAATGCCCAAGCGATTCGCTTCTCTTCTATGATTACAAATGAAGAAGCATACATTTTAAATGCACTCAAATCGAAACTTGGTCTGAAACTCTTCAATGAAGATGCTAGACTTTATGGCTCGTTTATGAATGCTTATGCTTCTGTAAGTGGCAAGCTTCACGCAAGTGCAACACTTGAAGGCTTGAAACAGGCAGATGCAGTCATTGTTATCGGTACGAGAATAGCAACAGACAATCCGGGTGTGCGTTATGCTTTAACAACAGCGGCACGTCATAACGGCGCAAAAATTGTCTATGCGCATCCTATGGAAGATGCACTCCTGAAAAATACAGTGACACAGTTTATGAAGTATGAAGCAGGCTCTGAAGAGGGTGTTATGGCGCTTCTTACGAAAGAACTGCTCAAAAACAGTGATGTTGATGAAGAGACAGCAGCATTTTTGGATGATTTAGATCTGGGTTACTTGGAAGCTGAAAGTAATGTCGGTGATGATGAACTCTCTTTTATGAGCAGATCATTTATGCGTTCACAGAACAAGGTGCTCGTAGTCGGTAGCGATATGTTCGCGCACGCAAGAGCTAAAAATATTGCAAAATTGGCAGCAACGATTGAGAAATATACAGATTTTTCACTCCTTGTAGTTCCAAATGAAGTCAATACCATCGGTGCTTCACTGATCTGTGATTTAGAGACTGATGAAAATTTAAGTAATGTAGTGGCTTATAATGCGCAGGGAGACTATATAATATCGGCTTTAGAAAATGCTGATATGAAAGTTCCTGCACTTAATCAGCAAGAGGGAACCGTTGTAAGCATTGATAATCGTGTTTTACCATTGAATGCGGCACTCGGTTTTGATGGTTATGAGTTGAATGATATTGCGCAAGCACTTGATATTGAGAGTGAAAACACGATTAATTATACAGCAAAATTACCACAAGAAGCTGGTTTTAAAGCTCTGGAGTTCGATGCACTTGAAAATTTCCTTGGGGAATTTGGTGAAGATGAACGCGGATACCTGCTTGATGAAGTAAGGTGCACGATGGATGGCAGACTCGAAGAAGTTGCCGATCTTCCAGAGTATAACGGTACGGTTATCTATCAGGCAAATCCGGTACTGCAGTTTAACAGCTTTACGAATGTTACAAAACAGTTAGAGCGAGACACAACACTCAGAGGTTCTGCACAGTTTGCAGCAGCAGCGAGGCTTAGTGACGGCGATGAGATTGAAATCAGTCTTGGAGCCACAACACAAAGAAGAGTCTTTAAGCTTGATGATGAGTTAAAAGGAACGATTGCCCTTAACCCTACCTTTGACAGTGGGTATGATTATGGCAGTTACAGATTTCTTAAATCCAAAATAGTGAGAGTAGTATAATGAGTAAGATTACTATAAATATTGATGGTAAAGATGTTCAAACGCAAGAGGGTGAGTATTTACTCAATGCTGCTCGTGCGAATGATATTTTCATACCTGCAATATGTTATTTAACGCGTTGTAGCCCAACGCTTGCTTGTCGTATATGTCTTGTCGAAGCAGATGGTAAACAGGTATATGCCTGTAATGCCAAAGCAAAAGACGGGATGAACATTACAACAAGTACGGACAATATTGAAAAAGAGCGCCGTGCTATCATGGAAGTATATGATGTTAATCATCCACTTCAGTGTGGTGTATGTGATCAATCCGGAGAGTGTGAGCTTCAAAACTATACACTGCATATTGGTGTAGATTCACAAAGCTATACGATTAAAGATGTAGAGAGAAGTTCTCATGATTGGGGACACCTCCATTATGATCCGGGTCTCTGTATCGTTTGTGAGCGTTGTGTGACTGCATGTAAAGATATGATTGGGGACAATTCACTCAAGACTATTCCTCGTGGTGCAGATGCCATTGATGCTGAGTTTAAAGAGAGTATGCCAAAAGACTCTTATGCAATGTGGAATAAACTCAACAAATCGCTCATCGGGCTTACAAACGGAACAGATGTTCTTGATTGTACCTCTTGTGGTGAGTGTGCGGCAGTTTGTCCTGTTGGTGCTCTTGTTGATACTCACTTTATGTATAAATCAAATGCATGGGAACTGAAGCAGGTTCCTGCTACTTGTGGACACTGTTCAGCGGGATGTCAAATCTCTTATGATGTCAAACATGCAAGCATTGAAAATCCGGAAGATAAGATCTACCGCGTAATGAATGAGTGGAATTATGTCTCACTTTGTGGTGCGGGTCGTTACGGATTTGATTATCAAAATGCAGATGCCTCAAAAGATGAAGTGGCATTCAATGCGGCTGTTGCAGCATTCAAAAAAGCGGACACGATTGCATTTACTTCGACTATTACAAACGAAGAGGTGTATCTGCTGCAGTCAATGAAAGAGAAGTTTGGCTATAAGCTTGTCAATCCTGAAGCAAAAGCATTCCAGACATTTTTGAATGATTACTCAGAAATAAGCGGCAAAAAACTTTATGGAAGTGATTTAGAACGTGTTCATACGACAAATTTTATTGTTTCTATCGGTGCAGCATTAAAGTCTGACAATCCAAATGCACGCTATGCTCTGAACAACTCTCTCACTGTCAGTAAAGGTGCAGGACTCTATTTTCATCCAGTGAAAGATCCTATTATAGAAGGTCTTGGAAAATCTATTATGACAGTGCAGCATGCACCGCTTCAAGAAGAGACAGCACTCTACCTGTTGCTTGATCTTTTTGCTGACAAAGAGAAACTTCCTGCTGATATTGTCAGCTATTTGGCATCATTTCACTCTACAAAAACTATTGAAGTTGAAGAGGTAGTCAAAGAGAAAGTTGTTGAAATCGTTAAAGAGATGAAACTCAACGAAGAGACAGGCGAAGAGGAAGAAGTTGAAGTAGAAAAATCAAAAATGGTTTCAACGAAAGTGAAAAAAGAGGTCGTTGTCGATGATAACAAACTTTTAGAACTTCTTGGCTGTGATGATAAATTTATGGAAATTTTAGAGAAAAATCTCAAGAAAAAAGAGACATATGCATTGATGGTCGGACCTGATCTCTATACGCATCCAAACTCTAAAAACCTTGCACGTTTGACTGCTTTGGTTGAGAAATACTCTGTCTTTGAGCTTGTTATGATTCCATCACTTACAAATACACTTGGAGTAAGCCTCATCTGTGAGCTTGATGATGCAAGAGGTGATTACACTGTTGCTTATAATACGGATGGAGATTTTGTTCTCTCTGGACTTGGTGAGGGTGATCTGGATATGCCGGCAATCAATCAGCAAGAGGGAACATTAACATCTGTTAACAAAAGAGTAAACCCTACAAATGCCGCTATTTCATATAAAGGGTATGAACTTAATGACATTGCAAACGCTTTAGGATTTGAAGCACAAAATGTTATTGACTACACTGTAAAACTTCCTACAGCAGTTGGATTTAAGCACGAGGAGTTTGATAATCTGCCAAACCATTATGAAAATGATGGCACAGAGATGCGCGGTTATGTGTTAGAAAATGTAGCAGTTTCTCCGTCTGGCGATGAAAGTGTTGCTCAATTCAGCGATGCTAAGCTTGAAGGTAGTATAATTTACTTAGCAAATCCTGTGAGACAATTCAGTGGATTTACCTATAAAGCAACTGAGCTTGACGAGGTGAGTGGTATTTATATGAGTGAAGAGTTCTTATCAAATTCTGACTTCAGTGAAGGCGATAGTGTGAAAATAACAACTGACAATGGTACGCTTACAGCTAACATTGTCAGTGACAACAAAATTGAAGGCTCAATTGTAGTACTGCCTACTTTTGATAAAAATCTAAATTCAGAGGCTCTCTTTAGTGGTTACCGCTTTAGTGCAGCTTCGATAGAAAAGGTGTAATATATGGATACAGCATATTTAATTGAAACGATAATCAAAGTCGTTGTTATTCTACTTATATTTTCAGCATTAGCTGGTATTGGTACATACTTTGAGCGTAAGATACTTGCATTTATGCAGCGTCGTCTTGGGCCAATGAATGTTGGACCGTACGGACTCCTACAAGTTGCTGCGGATGGTGTTAAACTCTTTACAAAAGAGGATATTATCCCGACAAATGTTGTTGGTCCTATCTTTAAACTTGCACCTGTAATTACAGCTGCAACTGCATTTATGGCTGCTGCTGCGATTCCATTTTTACCACCATTTGAGATTTTTGGATACGAAGTACATCCAATTGTTGCAGATGTAAACATTGGTATTCTCTATATTTTAGGCCTAATGGCAATTGGTCTTTATGGACCAATGCTTGGTGGTATGGCTTCTGCAAATAAATTTTCATTGATTTCAGCTGCGCGTACTGCTGCAGTATTTATCTCATATGAAGTTGTGAGCGGATTATCACTGCTTGCGCCTATTATGATGGTTGGTTCACTCTCTTTGATTGATTTTAATAATTATCAGGCAGGTGGTATCAGTAGTTGGATCGTATGGTCACAGCCTGTGGCATTTATTCTTTTTTGGATTTCTGCTTTTGCTGAAACTGGGCGTACACCATTTCACCTTATTGCAAATGATCATGAGATTATCGATGGTTTTGGTACAGAGTACTCTGGTATGAGATGGGGTCTATTCTTCATCGGTGAGTATGCAAATATGTTCTTTATCTCATTTGTAATTCCTTTGATTTTCTTAGGCGGTTACGGTGACGGTTCTTTACTTGGAGCACTTGGTCTTCTTGGAAAAATGGCATTCTTCTTCTTCTTCTTTTTATGGACAAGAGCGGCATGGCCAGATGTGAGACCTGACCAACTTATGTGGTTGTGTTGGAAAGTACTTATGCCAATAGCAGTGATTAATGTTGTAATCACTGGCTTTGTGATGATGTTTTAAGGGGATATGAATGAAAATGGAAGCATTTAATGACAGAAATGTAGCAGATAACGGTTACTTTCTTGTAGATATTGAAGATTATCCTACTGATGGTTGGGGTAAGTTTAAGCGTATAGTAAGAAGAACTTTTAAAGGGGAACTTTTTGTAGGATTGTGGGTAGTGATGCGTGAGATGTTTAGATTTGACATCCACACTATTCAGTACCCTCAAGAGAAGATGCCTATCGGTCCGAGATACCGTGCTGTGCATCAAATGAAAAGACTTTGGGAGTCTGATACTGAGAGATGTATCGGTTGTGGACTTTGTGAAAAGATCTGTATCTCTGACTGTATTAGAATGGACACAAAGATTGATGAAAACTCTCGTAAAGAAGTTACAGAGTATACGATTAATCTTGGTCGTTGTATCTTTTGTGGTTACTGTGCAGAAGTATGTCCGGAGCTTGCAATTACTCACGGCGGTGAGTATGAAAATGCATCAGATCAAAGAGAGCACTTCCTGCTTTTTGAAGATATGTTGACACCGATTGACACCATGAAAGCCGGAGCTCAGTTAGAGTTTGAAGGTTTTGGTGCAATCACACCACATGAAGACGAGCGTGTTAAAAAAACACCTCTGGCATATTAAGGAGTATGGACTATGTTTGAAGCAATAGCGTTTTACTTGTTTGCATTTTTAACGATTGCGATGTTTTTCATAACAGTGACAACATCACAAGCGTTATATGCATTAACTGCATTGGCAGCGGGAATGATTTTTATATCGGCATTTTTCTTTATCCTTGGTGCTGATTTCTTAGGTGCGGTACAAATTATCGTCTACACGGGTGCTGTAATGGCTCTGTATGCTTTTGGTATGATGTTTTTCGACACAACGCGTGCAGTAAAAGAGAAGCATGGAAACAAATATATTATTGTGGGACTTTCAACTTTAGCAGCAGTTTTGGTTGTTTTAATTGTTGCGGCTCCAATGGTATCAGAAAATATTGTTGCGCTTTATCCTGCCATTGACGGTATTGGTAATACACAAATGGTTGGAGTGGTACTTTTTACAAAATATCTTATTCCATTTGAAGTGGCAGCAGTTATGTTACTTGTTGCAATGATTGCAGGCATTGTTCTTGCAGGTAAGAAAATGGATGTCTCTCTTACACTTATGAATTCAGATGAGATTCAAAAGAGTGAAGAAGAAAATAAAAAGGTGCTTTCATGATGGAAATAGGTTTAAATCATTATCTTGTACTCTCAGCAATCCTGTTTGCTATAGGTTTACTAGGTGTAATGAGAAGAAAGAACTTACTTTTGTTGTTTTTCGCAACTGAGATTTTACTCAACTCGGTAAATATTGCTTTTGCTGCGATTTCACATTACTATGGTGATATGACGGGACAGATGTTTGCATTTTTTGTAATTGCAATCGCTGCATCGGAAGTTGCCGTTGGACTGGGTCTTTTAATTGTATGGCATAAACGTCATGGAAATATTGACCTAGATAATATGACAAGTATGAGAGGATAAGAGAATGGAAAAATATCTATACATTGCACTTTTTGCACCCCTTGTTAGTTCTCTTTTTGCAGCACTTTTTACTGCTAGGTCAAAGAAACTTTTTACAGGTGTTATCGCTTCATTATTGATTCTTACATCATTTGTAGCAAGTTCAATTCTTTTGGCATATATTCTAAAGGGTGGTGAACCGGTTCACGTTACAATGATGACTTGGATGGCTACAGGGGATTTATATATTCCTTTTGGTTTTGTAGTGGATCAGATCTCTGTGACGATGATGATGGTTGTTACTCTGGTTTCAACAGTTGTTCATTTTTATTCAATAGGATATATGGATCACGATAAAGGTTTTAACCGATTCTTTGCATGGCTTTCTGCTTTCGTATTTTCTATGATGGTTCTTGTTATGAGTGATAATTATGCTGGACTGTTTATTGGATGGGAAGGTGTTGGTCTTTGTTCCTGGGGACTTATTGGTTTTTGGTTTCACAAAGAGAGTGCAACGTGGGCAGCGAATGAAGCGTTCATAATGAACCGTATTGCTGACCTTGGAATGCTTATCGGAATCTTTTTAGTGTACTGGAACACAGGTACACTTCAGTATGATGAAGCATTCGCAGTAATGCCTTCACTTGATACTGCAACACTGACATGGATGGGAATTTTCCTCTTTATTGGTGCTATGGGTAAATCAGCACAGTTTCCACTCCATACATGGCTTGCAGATGCGATGGAAGGTCCTACTCCTGTATCGGCATTAATTCATGCCGCTACAATGGTTACTGCTGGTGTTTATCTTGTTGTGCGTTCAAATGAACTTTACAGTTTAATCCCTCATGTTGGCTTGTTTATCGCTTCTCTTGGTACTTTTGTTGCTCTTTTTGCTGCATCAATGGCACTCGTGAATCGTGATATGAAAAGAATTATTGCATATTCTACACTGTCACAACTTGGTTATATGTTTGCAGCAGCGGGTCTTGGTGCCTACTGGGTTGCACTTTTTCACCTTATGGCACACGCATTCTTTAAAGCATTGTTATTTCTTGGTGCTGGTAATGTTATGCATGCTATGCATGATGAACTTGATCCGTTTAAAATGGGTGGGCTCAAAAAAGTTATGAAATGGACTTGGATAATGATGACAATTGCTTCTTTAGCACTTGCTGGAATTTTCCCATTTGCTGGTTTCTTCTCAAAAGATACAATTTTAGAAGCTGCATTTGCGGAGCACCATTTTATCATCTATGGAGTGCTTCTATTTACAGCGGGCTTAACAGCATTTTACTCATTTAGACTAGTAGCATTAATATTCCATGGTGAAGAACGCTATAAAATATTTGGTATTCATCCGCATGAAGCATATAAATTTATGCTTGTGGCTATGAGTCCACTTCTCCTTTTTGCAATTATTGCTGGAGCATTCCAAGCACCTTTTTACATTATGGTTGAAGAGATACTATCAGCATATGAATATCATATACATTCACATGTAACTATATGGTTTATGTTAGTAGGAACACAGGTATTCGTTGCACTTGCAATATTATATGCATATAAAAAATATGCTAATTCAAGAGTTACGGTACCAGACGGCACAAGTGCAGTTGAAAACTCATTTATCTATAAATTACTTTTCAATCAATACTACATTCCATACTTTTATGAAGAGTATCTAGTAAAACCATATAGAGAGATTTCAGAAGTGTTCTGGACGAAAGTTGATATGAAAATTGTTGATGCAAGCGTCGACGGCATTGCTAGTATCATCTATGGTACGGGTGAGAAAACAAGAGCAATGCAGAGCGGTAACCTCTCTACAATGTTAAAATGGATGGTAGTAGGTTTGGTTCTATTGCTTTCTTTAGCTGTGGTTTTTGGACTTGCAGTAAGATATTCTGATAAAATCATTGCAGTTTTATCAGGTTTAGGAGCTATGTAAATGTTAGATCATATTTTATCGATTTTAATTTTCTTTCCTGCAGTCGCTGCAGTGTTTGGATTTATGATTCAAAAGGATAGTATGCGGGCTTATGGTGTTGCTGTTGCAGCCATTGAGTTTGCACTCTCTTTATGGTTATGGTATGCCTTTGATAACAGTGTTTCAGGTATGCAGTTTATGGAGCATCTTCCTTTAGTTCCTTCTTTTGGTATTAATTATACTTTAGGAGTGGATGGGATTTCTCTGTTTATTATTATATTGTCAGCATTTTTTACACTGCTTGGAATTGGTTCATTAACAGATACGCCAAATGTGAAGTATATGATTATTACACTGCTGTTCTTACAGATGACTATGGCAGGGGTATTTGCTGCTCTTGATGCTATTGTTTTTTATGTATTCTGGGAGCTCTCTTTAGTACCGATGTTGTATATCATTGGTGCGTGGGGTGGCCCGCTTCGTATTTATGCGTCAATTAAGTTTTTCCTCTATACATTTACTGGTTCTTTGGTGATGCTTGTCGGTATGCTTTTTATGGCATACTTCTACTATCAGGCAACAGGGACATGGAGTTTTGCGCTTTTAGACTGGTATAGACTTATTCTGCCGGAGACTATTCAACTTTGGTTATTTGTCGCTTTTTTCCTAGGTTTTGCTATTAAGGTACCGATGTTTCCATTTCACACTTGGTTACCATATGCACACGGTCAGGCACCAACTATCGGTTCTGTAATACTAGCAGCCATTTTACTGAAAATGGGTACATATGCGTTTATTAGATTTTCATTACCGCTTTTCCCGGATGCATCAGCATTCTTTATGATTCCAATTGCTGTCATTGCCATTATTATGGTTATCTATACAGCAATGGTTGCATATGCACAAAAGGATATTAAGCAGGTTATCGCATACTCTTCAATCTCGCACATGGGTATCATTATCTTAGGAACATTTGCACTTAACGTGGAAGGTATCTCCGGATCAATCTTTTTAATGTTGGGTCACGGTGTTGTTGCAGGGGCTCTGTTCTTGCTTGTTGGTGTTATCTATGATAGACGTCATACAAAAATGATGAGTGAATTTGGCGGTTTGGCACATGTAATGCCACGATACGCAACTATCTTCGGTATTATGATGATGGCTTCTGTAGGTATGCCGCTTACAATCAACTTCGTTGGAGAGTTTTTAAGTCTGCTTGGCTTCTATCAACAGTCTCACATCCTAACTCTTTTAGCAGGTGTTGGTATTATCGTTGGTGCTATCTATATGTTGGCAGCTTATAAAAAAGTTTTCTTTGGTGAAGTGACAAATGAGAAAAATGAAAACTTACCGGATATTAATAAAAAAGAGCTTTTTGGTCTGATTCCATTGGTTATTGTAGCAATCTGGTTAGGGGTCTATCCAAAGCCGGTACTTGGTCCAATTAATAAATCAGTAGAGTCTATTGTACAGTTAATGCATAATAAATCTACAAGTGAATTAGCAAAAGCGAGAATTCCAAATTTGATTAAAAAAAGAGTTTTAGTTATTAAAAAAACTGTTGTTGAAGAGGAGGTGCGCTAATGTTGTCGCCAATCAATGTTTCAATGGAGTCATTAAATCTTATGACTCTTGCCCCAATGCTTATTCCGGTAGTTGGTGCACTGTTAATTCTAGTTATAGATGTAGTTAAAGGCGGTCTGCATAAATCACTTTATGTAGTACTGAGCCTCCTGTTTTTAGCGATGGATTTTGTAGCTATTGTAGATTCAAGCGGTGTCTTTATGTCAAATGGGACAATGCTCGGTGTTTTTGATGTGATGCTTATTGATGGACTTGCTATTTTGGCACAGTTCATTATTGTAGGTGCATCGATGCTGTTCATTCCATTAGCAATGACACACAAACGTTTCCATGAATTTTCATATCCTGAATTTTTTGCGCTCTTTTTGTTTATGATTGCAGGCTTTCAGTTTATGGTAGCAACGGACAACCTAATTTTAATATTTGTAGGTTTAGAGACCTCTTCTTTGGCTCTTTATACCTTAATTGCTATGCATAACCGCGAAAAATCTTTTGAAGCTGCTGTCAAATACTTTACAATGGGTGCACTTGCTGCCGGTTTCTTTAGTTTCGGTGCAATGATTTTTTATGCGCTTACCGGTTCTGTTGAGATCAATAAAATAGCACTTGTTCTTGCGGCAAACGGATATGCAGATATGGGATTTGTCCTAGTCGGTGTTGCTTTCTTCTTAGCTGCACTTGGCTTCAAACTCTCTCTCATTCCATTTCACACATGGGCCCCTGATATTTATGAAGGAAGTTCTGCTGCAATGGCTGGTTATATGTCAATCGTTCCAAAAATAGCGGGCTTTGTTGTTGCTATGAGACTCTTTGAATTTTTAGTACACAGCCATATTGTATGGCTCGAAATCGTTCTGTATATTTTTGTTGTCGTTACGATGACAGCATCAAATATGTGGGCATTAGTGCAGACGGATGTAAAGCGTATGCTTGCTTACTCTTCCATATCTCACGCAGGTTTTGTAATGTCCGCAATCCTTATAGGTACTACACAGGCAAACTCCGCACTCTTCTTATACTGGATCCTGTTTAGTTTTACAAACCTTGGATCATTCTCAATGCTCTGGATGTCACGACAAAAACATCTTCCTGATAACCAAAGTTCAGATCACTCGTATGATAAATTTGCCGGTATGATTAAAACTGCACCGGTAGCTGCACTTATTATGGGTCTGTTTATGTTAAGTCTTGCAGGAGTTCCTCCATTTGCACTCTTCTGGGGTAAATTGTACTTGATCTCTTCAGCCGTTACAAGTGGTTATACAGTTCTTGCACTTATTATGGCACTTAACTCTGCTATAGCAGGATACTACTACTTGAAACTGATAGTATATATGTTTATGAAAGAGCCGATAATTGCGGATGGTGGCCATGTGTATGTATCCAATGCTACACTTGCACTTAAAACTATTATTGGTATAGCAGCAATAGGAACTATATTTGCTTTTCTAGCTATAAACCCACTTTTGGAATTTATCACTGCGTTTGTTTATAACAGCGGATATTAGACAATAGTATCACTTTTAAAGGAGAAGAGCATTTGTACAAATACATACTCTTAGCCTTTATAAGCCTCAACGCTTTTGCATTGGAAATTTCGATTGACAGTGCAAAAGATGACTTCATAAAATACTCCACTCTTCATATCTCTGACAACAGTAGTTTTGTCTGTCAGGAACTTAAAGATGATTTTGATGTAACAAAAGAGATTATCTGTGCATTTTCTAAAAAACCATCACAAGAACTTCCACACCTTCAAAATAGTTTTTTTAAAGTGAACAGTTTTTCTAAAAAAGAGACTTTTTTTGTCTCAATTAAGCCTGTGTATAAGATAAAACTACTTGCAGATGTCTTTAACCTGAGTGAAGATGATACTGTTTTTACGGCTGATGTAAAGATTGCAAAACGATGGAGTGTTATAGGCTATAAAGAGAAATTTCCACTTATAAAGAATGAGCAAAAATCAACACTAGCTATCAATTTTCCGTTCTATCTCGACAAAGATAAACTCCCGTATGTAGGCAGTTTGGACTTAGCTGGTAATCCGGTGCATATCAAAAAAGTTGAAGACGTAACAGAGTACCTAAAAATTAAAAGATTTTTTTTAAAAAAGAGATATGATGATGCGCTAGATATGATTAATGATGTCTTGACTGCATATCCAAACACTCTCTTCAAATCAGAACTCAGTTACTATAAGATTAAAATCTATAATAAAACTAAAGATTATGACAATGTTGTAGCGACTGCCAAAGAGTTTTTGCGTGAGTACTCTTCTGATGAGAATGTTCCAGAAGTCCTTTCTTTGATGGCTAAAGCATATGCAAAAATAGGTCAAAATACAGATGCAGATTACTTTTTTGACAGACTCTTCAGCGAACATCACGGTAATGTATATGCACAATGGGGATACATCTACAAAGGGGAAATGCTTGCGTCCTCCGGTGCAAACCGTGAAGCGATACAGTACTATAAAAAAGCACTCTATGAGACGAAAAGCTTAGAAGTTGCAGCAGCAGCAGCTTATCATTTAACAGAGATATATATGGCGAATTCGCCAAAACAAGCAGCAAAATATGCTATGAAAATCATCACTGCAAAAGCAGACTTTTTTATGCAAGATATGAAAGCTTCGCAAACTATTATGAACACACTTGCCGATGCCGGTCAATATAAAACAGCAGCAGCCATTGCAAATGCATTGCTGCAGGCAATCGGACCTACTTATGATGAGTATGAAGATCTGCTCAAAGACAAAGCTTTATGGCTTGCAAAAACAAAAGATAAAAAAGCGGCACTTGAAGCTTTGAACAGTTATATTAAAAAGTTTCCAGATGGTGATTATATTTCTGCCATTCAAACTGCCAAAGATGGGCTCTTTTTTGATAATGATGAACTCAATGCGACAGCCAAACTGGCTGAATATGATAAGCTCATAGAAGAGTACACAGGGGACGTTATAGCAGACAAAGCACTCTATGAAAAAGCAAAACTGCTTTTAAAAGAGAAAAAATATGCAGCTGTTCTTGCTCTGCAAAGTGATTTGAAAAATCTTGACAGCGATAAGTTTTCTGATGTAGAGAGCATTATTAAAGATGCTGCTAGAGGACTGATGGAAGTATCTTTAAAGGAAAAGAACTGTAAGAACGTTTTGGTTGTTGCTAATGATTATAATATTACGCTTTCAAACTCCTGGGATGATGGTATTTATGCTTGTGCGATGAAAGGCGGAGATTATCAACTTTCTGCATCTATTGCATCAAAAAATCTCAAATCAACAGATATAGAGCTGCGTAAAAAATGGCTCTACAGATATATCAAAGTTGATTTTGCGACAGGTAATTACAGTGAAGTAGTAGATGCGGCAAAAGATTTAATCACCTTGATAGATAATCTAAAAGCTTCTCCGTATAAAGATGTCTACAGATACCTTTTTGATGCCTATAATCGCTTAGAACAAAAAGAAAATATGATGAAAGCGATGGTCAAAATAGAAGATATTTTCGGACTAAATTACAGAGATATAGATAGATATGTGGCAATGGTCTCTTTAGGAAGTGAGCTCAAAGATGATAACATCGTTATCAAATACGCTACTAAAGTGATGCGTATCCAAAAACGCTCAAACTCTTATGCACAAAGTCCTTATGTAGAATTTACGCTCTATAGCGCATATATGAATAAGAATGATTACAAGCGTGCCTTAGAGGTCATACGTTCATTAGATAGTGTGCAGCTAAATAAAAATGAGAGAGCAAGACAAAAGTATCTGCTTGGAATGGTTCTAGGTAAACTTTGGAGAGACGCAGATGCTACAAAAGCATATAAAGAGGCCATAGCAGCTGATGCAAACTCCGCGTGGGCAAAGCTCGCAAAATCAGCTTTAGCACTCTAAAAGATAGTTTTAGAGTTCGAGACAGTCGCTGATACTGTAGAGCCCCGGCTCCTTATCTGCAAGCCATTTTCCGGCACGGAGTGCTCCTTTGGAAAAAGTGTTGCGTGAGGTTGCTGTGTGGTTAAGTTCAATAAACTCACCATCATTATAAAAACCAACAGTATGACGTCCAACGATATCTCCGCCGCGCAGTGCCATAACGGCAATCTCATCTTTGCTACGTTCCCCAATATTTCCATCACGACCGCTTACGCGCACTTTATCAATATCTAAACCGCGTCCGCGTGCAGCTGATTCACTCAGAGTCAGTGCCGTTCCACTTGGGGCATCTTTTTTATGTCTATGATGCATCTCAACAACCTCAATGTCAAAATCTTCCAAGGCTGCAGAAGCCTGATATACAAGTTTGTTCAGTAGTGCTACACCTAAAGACATATTTGTTGCATACAAAACAGGCATAAGTTCACTAGCCTGTTTTAAAAGATTAAGCTGATGTGAATTGAGCCCTGTTGTTCCGATGACAAGAGGCCTTGGTGTTTTAATAGCCTCTTCTAAAAGCTTTTCGCAAGCCTCCGGTAGTGAAAAATCAATGATAATGTCACTTGATGCCATAAATGCATGCATATCTGATGTTACGAGAACAGAAGGGTCTATGGCAAAGTTTAAAGAGTTTCTGACATAAACAGCACTTAAACCCATTCCTTCACTTGATTTTAAATCTTCAATTAGGAGTTTTCCAACGCGCCCGCTTGCTCCAAATACACCTACTTTAATAGTTGTCATTTTTATCCTTCGTTTAGTTTAATAGTTCATCAACATAAGAGATAGCGCTCAGTGCTGCCACTGCTCCATCACCTGCTGCACTCACAACCTGTTTTGGTGCTTCTATGCGCATATCACCTGCTGCAAAAAGACCAGGTACGGATGTCTTCATACTCAAATCAACGATGAGTTGCCCCTGTCCGTTTACATCACATAAGAAACTGCCGTCTTCTTGAATAAGTGTCTGATTATTTACATCATTACCGACAAAAGTAAAAACACCGGGAAGTGAAATATCTCGAATATTTCCCTCTTTGTCTTTGACTTTAATGCCTGTTACACCCATGGCATCACCATACACTTCATCCGGAACTGAGTTGAGAACGAGTTCTATTTTCTCGTTTTCTTCTACACGCTTGACTGTATTTGGTGCTGCTCTAAAAGTATCTCGTCTATGTACAAGATAAACTTTTGAGCAGATTTTAGCGAGATAGAGCGCTTCTTCGAGTGCAGTGTCACCGCCACCGATAACTGCAACCTCTTTGCCTTTGTAGAAAAAACCATCACAGGTAGCACAGGTACTGACACCCTTACCAAAGAACTCATCTTCACCATTAAACCCTGCACGGCGAGGGGATGAACCGGTACAAACGATGACAGAGTGCGCATGAACGATTGTGTCATTAGTTTGAATGACAGAGAAGATGTCACCATCTTTGCGTATCTGTTTGATCTCTACCATGTCATGTTTAAGACCAAATTTCTGGCACTGCTCGGGCCATGGCATCATCAGATCCATCCCTGTAATGTCACCTGTAACACCTGGGTAGTTCTCTATTTCAGAACTTTGTGTGATTTGACCGCCAGGCATCCCTTTTTCAAACATAGTAACCTGTTCCAGTCCGCCACGTGTTGTATAGAGTCCTGCTGTAAGACCTGCAGGTCCACCGCCTACAATTGCACAATCCAATATATTACTCATATTTTGTTTCCTTGTTATAAAGTTTTAATATGTTGCGATAATTCATCTAAATTATCAAGTTTACGTATCATACTATCTTGTTTATAAAGAGTCTCTTTTATTCTTTTTATAAAGAAAATAGAAGGGACTTCATAAATGTTAAAACGCTGAATAAATTTTAGTGATGTATCTGTTCCTGAGCGGATAAAAGTAGTGTTTTTTGAGTTTGGATGGATGTTGTTGTAGTAATCGATGGCAATGATAGGGTTGTTGAGATTCAAGTGTGAGAGTTTTTCCATACTTCCTTTATTGCGTGAGGAGTAAAAAACAACGATGTACTTCTTTTTTTTGGGTGTAAAAATATCACTTTTTTCATAAAAAGACCACTCTTTAAAATCAATAAATTTATATTTAGAAAATTTGTAGTTAAAGTAGGCAAAAGCACCAGCTATCATAGCAGCACCAAAGAAAGAAGCTAAAAGAGTTGAAAGCGAAAAGAGGCTTTTGCCTCCTTTGCGTTTTGCCACTCTTTACAGCCTTTAAAATTACGCTAAAAGAGCGTCAAGTTTGTCAGCGAATGCTTGTTTAGAAGCAGCACCAACCATTTGATCAACTAACTCACCGTTTTTAAAGAACATTACAGTAGGAATAGAACGGATTCCGAATTTAACAGCAATCTCTTGCTCTTCATCTGTATTTACTTTACAGACTTTTGCTTTTCCATCGTAATCTTCAGCTAGTTCTTCGATTACCGGAGCAACCATACGACACGGTCCACACCATGGAGCCCAGAAATCTACTAGTGATACACCTTCTGCAAGTGTTGCTTCAAAGTTATCAGCAGTTAATTCAATATATTTTCCCATTAGGATTTCCTTTTACATTTATTGTTTGTTTAGAAGTATTATACATGTGATATTATTAATTACAACTTTAGAAAAAGTTTTTAAATTTTTCTATAGGTATTATTTGTATAATTTTGCCAAATAAGTACCTAAAAAGGCTGAGAATGATGGATTTACAAATAACAGATGGCAAACTCGGTGTAAGACCTTCTGTTGCCAAACCGCATCCTGGTTTTTTTCATGAAGTGGGTGAAGAGCGTTTTCGTAAGCTGGTACACGACCATTATGATGCTATTAAAACAAGTGATATCGCTTTTTTGTTTCCTGTTTTTGATGATGATGATTTTGCTGAAGCGCAGAAGCATGCGGCGGATTTTCTCATAGAGATTTCAGGCGGGCCGGATTACTTCACGCAGAGCAGGGGTGAACACCAAATGGTTGGACGCCATGCTCCATTTCGTATTGATGAGAAGGCAAGATATGTGTGGCTTGAACTTTATCAGCCACTTTTGGCAGAGTTAGAAAACGAGGGAATTTCAGTTGAGTATATCAAATCTTTTTGGGACTATTTGAATATTTTTTCTATGTGGGTTGTCAATACTGAGAGTTAAAGTTTTAAGAACTTTTTTTCTCTCTTTACAAAGTAGGCACACTCTCTGTAGCCCACTGCTTTTGCCAGTGCTATGACCCTTTCATTGTGAAGCCCAACTTGCTCCGGTTTATGCGCATCGGAAGAGAGCGTGATGTCGATGCCGAGTCTAAAAGCCTCTTCTAGTAACTCTTGAGACGGATATGCTTCTGCAACCGGTTTTCTATATCCGGCGACATTAATCTCTATAACCATATCGTTTTGTTTTATGGCTACAAGAGCACTCTTGGCAATCTCTTTAATGCTCTTTTTTGGCATGAATTTAAAAATTTTGATGAGGTCGAGATGCCCGACGATGTCAAACAGTTTTGTTTTTGCCATTGCTTCGATGGTGTCAAAATATTTTTGCCATATAACATCAATATCTTCATGCTCATAACGGCCTATAAATTCAGGGTTGTCAAAGCCCCATTCATCGATGAAATGCACAGAACCTATAAGATAATCTACCTCTGCGTGAAGTACTCTCTCATCCATATGTCCCGGAAGATAATCAACCTCATAGCCCAAAAGAATCTCTATTCTTTCTTTGTAGTTCTCTTTTGCCTCTTTTACCTCTGTTTCATACTCTTGCATATCTTCAAATTCCATGCGATATTCAGGATCAAAATCCATAGGGGCATGGTCTGAAAATCCAAAGATTTTTGTCCCGCACTGTATGGCTGCTTCAATGTACTCTTCTATTGATCCCTCAGCATGATTACAAAGCGGTGTGTGGTTGTGTAAATCTACTATCATAATTTTTCCGTAATATATTTTATGCTATTATAGTGTGAATTGATAAATTAAACGAATTTTATGATGGAGAACCCTGATGACGCAAGAAGAATTAGATGCATTGATGAATGGTGGTATGGATGAACTTTCAGAAGATGAAAGTACTCAAGAAGAGGCAGATGAAGCCACAGAGAGTACAGATACAGAGGCAGAATCTACGGCTGAAGATATCTTAGAAGAAAATATTAAATCTGCAAAATTACCGCTTCCTGCGACTGATGAAAATAAAATGGTACACCAACTCGATGATGTAACAAAAGAGAGTGAAGAAAAAGCGAGTGAGATTTTTGACATCATTGAGACGATAAGCAATGAATTAATGGAAAAAGAGGGCTCTCTTAATGTTATTTTAGAAGTGCTTAACGCTAACATTGTACTTTTTGAAAAATTAAATGAAAAATTCCCTGATGTAGAGAGTTTTCAGACACAGCTTGTAGAGAATAAAAAAGCGGTTGAAGTAGCCAACGAAACAGTTGAGGTACTTCAAAACAGCGGTGATTCCATTATGAATGTGATGGATATTATGCAATATCAAGATATTCACAGACAAAAAATTGAACGTGTTATCAATGTAATGCGTGCCCTTTCAAAATATATGAGTACACTCTTTGAAGGTAAAATTGACGATGAAAAACGTGTCGCTTCTGCAACGCATATCGCAGGTGATACACATAATGATATCGCTTCTACAGAAGATATAGAAGCGCTTCTCGAGCAGTTTGGAAAGTAATGAAAAAAGTTGAATTACTCTCTCCGGCAGGAACATTGGAGAAACTAAAAATTGCATTTGATTATGGTGCTGATGCAGTGTATGGTGGTGTGAGTCACTTTTCACTACGCATTCGTTCTGGGAAAGAGTTCTCTTTTGAAGATTTTGAAGCAGGCATCAAGTACGCCCATGAACGAGGTAAAAAAGTCTATGCCACCATTAACGGGTTTCCGTTTAATTCACAGTTGAATCTTCTTAAAAAGCACATTTTAAAAATGGCAGAGTTACAACCGGACGCATTTATCGTAGCCACACCGGGTGTTTTAAAACTTGCTCATGAACTCGCACCCGACATACCGTTGCATCTCTCCACGCAGGCAAATGTTATGAATGTACTCGATGCTCAGGTCTATGTAGATATGGGTGCTACACGTATTATTACCGCACGTGAGATAAGCCTCAAAGACCTTAAAGAGATTAAAAAAGAGTTGCCTGAGCTTGAACTTGAGGTCTTTGTGCATGGCTCAATGTGTTTTGCTTATTCAGGACGCTGTCTCATCTCGACACTGCAAAGCGGACGTGTGCCAAATCGTGGAAGCTGTGCAAACGACTGTCGCTTTCCTTATGAGATGTATGCCGCAAACCCTGAGACAGGAACACTCTTTAAGCTTGAAGAAGAAGAGGGTGTCGGAACGTACATTATGAACTCCAAAGATCTCAATTTGGCTTCACATATAGAAGAAATTTTAGATGCAGGTGTTGTTGATTCGGTAAAAATAGAGGGACGGACAAAAACAGCATACTACGCAGCCGTAACAGCAAAAGCCTACAGAATGGCGATTGATGATTATTATGCAGGCAAAATAGATACGCAAAAATATCAGTATGAGTTGGAGTCTTTACAAAATCGTGGCTACACCGATGCTTACCTTATCTCCCGCCCTTTTGAAAAGCACGATACACAGTCGCTTGATTTTACAATGCAGTTAGGCACGCATCAGGTAACAGGCATAACAGATGAAGCAGGCACGCACTATATGTGTAAATTTACAACAAAGCCGGGCGATGAACTTGAAGTTGTCGCACCGCTCAATGCAGAGATAGCACTTGTGGATAATGAAACTGGGAGTACCTATGAGAGAGATGGAAAACTCTACCTCTCTTTTAAAGAGTTAAAAGATGTAAAAGGCAAAATTTGGGAAGCTGTTCACAGTGGTAATATTAACCCTATAGCATTACCAACAACTTTCCCTCCGTTTACATTTTTTAGAATTCCATCGCGCCCGGATATGAATACAGCACCAAAAAATTAAGGAGAAAAAGTGAAATTTATTTCAATTATAATAGGTTCAAAGAGTGACTATGAGGTGATGAAGTCATGTTCTGACACGCTAGAGAGTTTTGGTGTGAATTATGAGATGATTATCTCTTCAGCACACCGTTCACCAGAGCGTACAAAAGAGTATATAGCAAATGCGGAGAAAAAAGGGGCACAGGTCTTCATTGCAGCTGCTGGTATGGCTGCGCACTTGGCAGGTGTTCTCTCTTCTAAAACTGTAAAGCCTATCATTGGTGTTCCAATGTCTGCATCAGCACTCAGCGGAATCGATGCATTGCTCTCAACTGTACAAATGCCTGCCGGTATGCCTGTTGCTACTGTTGCCATAGGAAAAGCGGGAGCGATTAACTCCGCGTATCTAGCAATGCAGATATTAGCACTTGACAATGAAGAGTTGGCTATAAAACTCCAAGAGGATCGCATCGCAAAAGCGAAAAAGGTCGAGATGGACTCTTTAGAGATAGAGACTATTATAAAATAGTACAAAAAAGCAGGAGAGAAGTATGAAATGGATGATCGACGACGAATACAGTGAACTGACTGGCTTGGAATTATCAGCTATTGATGATTTGATAGAGCGTGGAAAGCTCACTGTTAAAGTTGAAGATGGTGTGCGCTACATTGACCCATCAAAAGGCGCTACAGAAGTCATAGTTCCTGCAAAACTCAATGAACTCAGTGAAAAAAATAAGCATGAGATGCTTGTTCAACCTGAGTTCGTTGAAAAGACCATAGGCACAATCATTAATCTTCATGAGAAAGTTCTTGATGCAAAAGATGAGACACTTGAAGCAGTACGCGTAGAAAATGAGTTCTTGCGTGAGGCTTTGGCATCACTTCAAGAACTTTATGATGAAGACAGACAAACGATTCATACGCTTCAAGAACAGCTTAAACTTTCTCAGCAGGAAGTTGAATTTATGAGACGCAAGTACAAGCTTATGTGGAACAAAGCTATAGAAGAACATACTGACAACAATTAATGAAAATTTCCCAAGAGTGTGTCAACTGCATCATCAATCAAAGTCTCAAAGTCGCTCACGCAATAGGAGCTGATGAAAAACTGCAGACATCACTTCTCAAGAGTGTAACACAGATGAGTCAATCATTCTCTTTTGCTTTGACTCCGCCGGAAATCGCAGCAGATGTGTATGAAAAGATGTCTCTGTTGGCAGATAAGTCAGATTTATATGATGAGATAAAAAGAGTCTCAACACAAAAAGCATTCTCTTTTGTTCCTCTTTTAAAGAAAAAGCTACAAACAGCAGACAACAAACTTCTTACCGCGACAAAAATCGCAGTAGCGGGAAATGTTATAGATCTCGCAGCTGCAGTAGAGTTTGATCTGCAAGAGGAGCTTGAGAAGATTTTTGATACCGCATTTGGGCATGATGACTTTGAGCATTTTACTCAAGAATTAGGAACTGCCAAGCGTGTTCTCGTCATTGGCGATAATGTCGGAGAGCATATTTTTGACTATATGTTCATTGAAACAGTCCAGGAACTCTACCCTGAGACAAAATTTTCTTATATGGTGCGCGGTAATCCCATCATAAATGATGTAACGATGAAAGAGGCAAAAGAGGCCGGTTTTGTGACTCTGTGTGAGCTTATCGACAGTGGTGTAAATACTCCGGGATTTACTTATAATCGTGCCAATAGCTATGCACAAAAAGTTTTTGATGAAGCAGATTTAGTCATCAGCAAAGGGATGGGAAACTATGAGTGTCTCTCTCCTTCGCATAGAGATAACATCTGCTTCTTGCTTAAAGTCAAGTGTGATGTTGTTGCAGCATCTTTGGGACAAAATGTCGGGGATATTGTTTGTAAACTGGTTTAAAACCTAAAAAAGTCTCTTTAGATATAATACGAAAAACAAAACAAGGCAAGATAGAATGATAACTTTTAGTGAAATGTTACTTAAACTTCAAGAATTTTGGATGAAACAGGGGTGTAATATCGTACAGCCTTATGATATTGCTGCAGGTGCAGGAACTTTTCATCCGGCTACGTTTCTGCGTTCACTCGATTCTACTCCTTGGGCGACAGCCTATGTGGCACCTTCACGCCGTCCGACAGATGGGCGTTATGGAGAAAATCCAAATCGCCTTGGCTCATACTATCAGTTTCAGGCGATTATAAAACCCTCACCGGACAATATTCAAGAGCTATATCTACAGTCTTTGGAATATCTTGGACTTGATGTAAGTAAACACGATATTCGCTTCATTGAAGACAACTGGGAATCACCTACACTCGGTGCATGGGGACTTGGCTGGGAAGTATGGCTCAATGGTATGGAAGTAACACAGTTTACGTACTTTCAACAGGTTGGCGGCATTGAATGTAGTCCTGTTACTGCTGAAATAACATACGGAACAGAGCGACTTGCAATGTACCTTCAGGGTGTTGATACTGTTTTTGACATCGTTTGGAATGTCGATAAAGAGGGGAATAAAACACTCTATAAAGATGTGCATAAAGAGAGCGAAATAGAGTTCTCTAAGTATAACTTTGAAGTGGCAGATACCGCGATGCTTTTTGAAGAGTTCAATGCTAAAAGCAAAGAGTGTCACAGAACACTTGAAGCCGGTTTGCCTCTGCCTGCATATGATTTGTGTATGATGGCATCAAATGTATTTAATGTACTTGATGCACGAAAAGCCATCTCTCAAACAGAACGTCAAAACTACATCCTAAAAATTCGTGAACTCTCACGCGGTTGTGCAGAACTCTATAAAGCACAGGAAGAAGAGAGAAATAAGCGAGTTAACGCGTAAATCTTTCAATTTGACATATATTTAAAATATTTTTTGATTTTTTTCTATAATGTGGGTATATCATAAAAAGGAAAATTGTGAAAAATTTAGAAGATATTGTTCTGACACTTATTATTGTGATTATGGCTTTTATGATTGGTAATTTATATAAAAGAGTAAAAAAACTCGAAGAGAAAATTGAGTAATAATCATGAAACTCTCAAAAGAACAAGAAGCAAAATTTAAAAAACTTGGCATTGGTACAGTAAGTGAACTTGCTCTTTTGATTCCTCACTCTTATGAAGATTACCGCATTAATGAAAAACTTACTCCTCACGCAGCACAAATTATAGATGCGACGGTCGAGTCTGTTTACCGTGCACCCAATTCCATTCAAATAACTTTTTTTGCACATAATTTTGGTCATAGTGTCACCGGAGTATTGTTCCGTCCCAAGCCCTATATGATGCATCAGTTTAAAGTAGGGGAGAGAGATTATTTCTACGGTATGATAGAATGCAAAACCGGGCAATGCTCTATGAGTATGCCTCGTAAAGTAACTAAGGTCGGCGCTATTACTCCAAAGTATAAAACTGCTTTGCGCAGTGATGTAATGGCACGACTGATCAAAGAATTTATAACTGTGGAAGCCTTGCGTGAGGAGGGTATAGCTGAAGATATAGCGAAAGAAGTTGTTCGTTTGCATTTTCCAACAGTAGAGATTTTAGAACAAAAAGAACTTTCACAAAAAGCAGTAGAAGCATTAAAGTACCTGGAACTCTACACTTATATGAAAGCATTTGCACGCAAGCGAAGATATTTTAAGCCTCTTGTCTCTAAAGAAAGCTCTTATGAGATTTTTCGAGAAGGGTTGCCTTTCACTTTGACAGACGAACAACTAAAAGCCATCGAAGAGATTAAAGATGATTTTACTAAAGATGTCGCGGCAAAACGGATGATAGTCGGCGATGTGGGTAGTGGTAAAACGATGGTGATTTTAGCTGCTGCTTTTATGATGCTGCCACACAAATCAATTCTTATGGCTCCGACAACTATTTTGGCGAATCAACTTTACGAAGAGGCAAAAAAGTTTCTGCCAAATGTCAAAATAGCACTCGTAACAAACAAAACAAAAAAAGAGAAGTTGGACGCCTACGATTTCATCATAGGAACGCACGCGCTTTTGTTCAGAGAACTGCCTGAAGTAGCTTTGGTTATGGTGGATGAACAGCATAGATTTGGAACGAAACAGCGTCATATGTTAGAAAAACTTGTAAGTTCAGGAGAAAAGAAACCACACTATCTGCAATTTTCTGCAACACCGATTCCTCGAACACAGGCGATGATAGAGAGCGCACACATTGACGTGAGTCTCATCACGTCAACACCTTTTAAAAAAGATATAGACTCCAAAGTCATTCATAGGAGTGACTTTCAAGCTCTTCTCACGCAGATAAAAGCCGAGATAGCAAAAAACAATCAGGTACTCATAGTTTACCCATTGGTGCAGCAGAGTGAAGTGCTTGAGTATCAGAGCATTGAAGAAGCGCGAAGTTACTGGGAGAGTAATTTTGAGAATGTTTATGTAACGCACGGTAAAGATAAAGAAAAAGAGCAGGTATTGATGGACTTTAGACAAAAAGGTTCTATTCTCATCTCTACTACAGTTGTGGAAGTGGGCATATCACTGCCACGTCTGAGTACTGTGGTCATTGTGGGTGCTGAGCGATTAGGTCTTTCAACGCTGCATCAGTTGCGTGGCAGAGTCAGTAGAACAGGTCTCAAAGGCTATTGTTTCTTATATAGAAATCAAAACTCTTCAGAACGCTTGGAGGAGTTTACACGGACTACAAGCGGATTTGATATAGCAAACTTGGATCTAAAATTTAGAAAAAGTGGCGATTTGCTCAGAGGAATTTCACAAAGCGGTTCAGCATTTAGATGGATTGATTTTGCGGAGGATGAAAATATTGTGCGCAGGGTAAAAGAAGATTTACTTCTTTACCCAAAATAGTTTCTAATAAAGACCGAATTTACCATCATTTCTTTTGTAAAGAACACGTGTTTTTTGTTCATTGTCTGCAAATATTTCAAACATTTTACCGCTCTCTTTGAGGTCATTTAAAACATCTTCAACCTCACGTGGTTTGTAGAGGTCAAGTTCTACAGGAATAATCTCATCTTCCATCTCCTCAACTGCTTCTTTTACACTGACAGCTTCTGCTTTAATCTCATTAAGACCTACTTTGTGGTGGTCACTCTCTTTGTCGTGAAGACGGCGCATAGCTTTTTGTGCTCTTGAAGCCGCTAAGTCAATGGCAACATACAAATCTTCATCACTCTGCTTGATTACAATAGTATTTTTATGTGCAAGATTGATAACGTACTCAACAACTGAGTGATCTTTACCTTTTTTTGACTGTGTAGATACAATCACATTGACTGAAATAATGTCTAAGTTAAATTTTTTGAGTGTTTCTACAGATGCTGCGATATGCTCTTTGATGGCATCTGTAAGCTCTATATTTCTTCCTGTCATTGATGTATTCATAATGAAATCCTTTAATTTTTTTTCATTATATCATGAAAAAGTTTACAATGAGGGAAGATTTATAATTTTTGTATTGTTCTTCTGAAATATCTTATGGGCTCGCTTGTAATTGAAGGGTCATGCAGTGTCACTGCTATATCCATGACGACAGAACCATTTTGTTCTGGAGTTGTGACTGGTGTATTAGGTGTAAATGTTGTACATCCACCTGAATTATTAGTATAAACATATTTCATTGTCACATTTGCATCATATTGGATCTCTCCGGCATTACCAAATAAAATATTGCTCGTGTTCTGACAGCCATTTTTTGCAATATTCAAAAGAGCAATTTCTGATGCAGCTTTTGCATAGAGGGATGCTTGTTCATATAGGTAGATGTCTGTTGTTCTCTTTGTTGTTTGTGATGTAAGCGCAACAGACAAAGCCATAATAGTAGCTATAATGACAATGACAGTTATAGCCATTATCATGGCAAAACCATTCTTTTTCTTTTTTAGTAAACTGTTTTTTCTTTGCATAGCGAATAATTCCCCTCACTCATTGCTCCGACCGTCGATTTGGTACAGACTTGAATTTTTAAAATAGAGCCTACTGCGTTGTATTGAAATGTACTGACATTTTCCATGAGTGTGATAGACTTGCCATTTTTGTAGTCTTCACCTTCCCATGGTTGATAATCATACCAAAGTTTTAGCTTTGTTGGCTCTGCAGTATCTATTCCAACAGCATAAGCAGTCCATGCAAGTTGATAGTATTCACAAACGTCAACACCGCTAAAATTATTATCAGCTACCAGCCAATCAATGTGCGTAGTGTTAACATCTATTGGATGTATTGCATCAATTTGATTTTTGTCCCATCCAAATCCAGTATGAACATTGCCATTTGAATCGACAAAGTAAATTGCAGCATTATTAATAGTAGTAGCGCTACCTGTCGGTCTTAATGATTGTATCATATTATTAACAGCTGTGGTGTTTGTCTCAGGAGAAACAAGTGTTTTCACTCCAAGTGCCTTAGATGGATTAATGTCTATAATACCACTCCATAATGGTTTTGTCGTTCCTCTAAAACTCTCATTTGCTGTGCCAACCCATTCAAGTATACTATATTTAGGTGCTTCTGTCGCATTGATTTCTGTTGGGGCTTTAAAGTTGGTAGAAAAATTATTGTTACTAGGATCTCTTCCTATTACAGATGCTTTAATCCTGTATTGCAGTCTAGCTCCAATCTGTTCGACGGCACTTTCACTCTTAGATTGGAGTTCATTATTTATTTTTGAAAAGATAAAACCATTATATGCCTGTGCTAAAAATTCCGCACCAAATTTTGCTAAAATTCCCATCACTACTATAACGAAAATTAGTTCAATCATTGTAAAAGCATAGCGACGCATTAAAAAGTCCTTTTATAGTATTGTGGTTCACCAATATTAGCAGCTTGTGTTCTTAAAACTGTAATAATTTTATTTCCTTGTGCAGCATCTCGAATTGTTGCAGTAAGAACTTTAATGTTAGTATCTGCAAGTTGAGCTACTGTAAGGGTACTTGTATAATTCATGTCTTTGTAGCCTGCGGCACCATTTGCATTTCCTATGAAAAGTGGTTGTGCAACATGTGCAAAATCATTTAAGGTGTTAAAATTAGCATTTCCAGTTGCATTACTTGCTGTATTTATAGTTGTGTCATCAATGCATCGTCTATGAAATGGTTGGTTGATGTGTCCGGGACGAAGTTTTGTTGTAGCATTACAGTCGCCATCAATATTAACAACTCTTGAGTAATCACTTAAATTGATATCTTTCATGGAGTTTGCATCCCAATACCCTGTCGTAGCCTGCATAAGTTCAACCGATGCACCAAAGATTGCCTCTTGTGCAAGGTTGTTATCCATCCCTTTAGAGTTTACTTGCATCATCATAGGCAGAGAAACTACAGCGATGGCAATAACAACAATAGCAAATATAAGCTCTATCATTGTAAATGCAGTTTTAAAGTTCGCTTTTACCACATTGTTCTCCTATTGGTTTTTCCAGTTCCCGTAGTATTAGTTGTTGCATTTGTTTCATGTTTCCCAACCCAACCATTTCCTGCTTTGTTGAATTCTACTTGAAAAGAGTTGGTTGTTGCGTTAGGATTATTTTCATTATATATAAGCCAATTTGAGGCATTAACTTCTATAGAACTGCTGTAAGGATAACCGAGTGAACCGTTGTATAAAAGGTTCACTTGTGCTGGGTTTGTTGTGTTGTTTAAATTATTTGGAAATATATTTCCCAGACCTCCACTTTCTATTACTTGGCTAACATTTCCATCATTACTAGGACTATGTAGGATGTTTTGGTACCAACGAATATCATTTACATGTTGCGGGTTTGGTTGTAATAGCGTTGTTGGAAGCAGCGTTGTGTCACAGCCAGCACCATAGCAATATATCTCATAATAGATATTTGCTTGATATGGATTATCGGTAGGAACTTCATAACGCTGTTTCCCAGCATTTGCACGACCATAATAAAACTTAATAGGGATTGTCGTATTAAGATCTTTTTTCATTTCCGGTGTCTTGTTACTCACAAGATCTGCATTTCTAAAACAAGCTGTACCTGCAGTACAGTTGACATCGTAAGATAGGAATGTGATAGTGTTAGGGTTTACAGTTTTGGTTACATTTCGATCATAATTTAAATTGAGATATGTCTGGATGCGTCCATTGGATGTTTGATAGAAATGGGCTGTTGTGAGATTAAAATCAAATTTTGCTACAGTAGGTGCTGTATCTGCTCTATTTACATCCAATAATTGTATAGGTTGCTTGGTTGTAGTGTTGATATCATGAAATCTTGCTCTAAAATTGACATGATTACCTGTAGTATCATTTAAATCTCTATTTGTTGTTTGAATAGTAATGGTTAGTGGTAAAGCATAGCATTTGTCAACAAAATTATTAAGAGTACTATTATTCTCTCCTAGTGCTGCGATGGTGCCATTAAGATGATAAGACATATTTTCATCAGCACTATTATTAATGTCTGAGGTATAAACAAAAAAGTTACTGAGAAGGTCAACTGGTTGGTAATTTGTTCCTACAGTAGGGATGATAGGACTACCACCTCCAGATCCGTTTATGTCAAACTTGTAAGGATAAAAGCTAACATTTAAATCTACATATTGAATACTGCTACTGCTACTTAGATGCGTTGTATGCGTACTGTTAATATCGCATCCTGTTAAGTTGTCATTCATGCTAGATTGATCCACAAAATCACTATTGAGAACACAGTCTGTACCTGGGAGAAAATGAGCTGAGTAAGGTGCAAGATAATGGTTAGTTCTATTGATATCTTGTAAATAATTTAAATCACTGTCAATAGCTGTCCATGTCGTATCACTAACATTTAAACTGTAGACACCGACTTGATCTAAGCTAGTATTGTTATCAACCATACCATTGCCAAAGTTTACATTGAAACTATAATTCCCATCATCATTACATCCGCTCACATCTTTTCCTAGAACAGGTGACCATGTGTATTTTGTAGTAATCCCTTTATAGTATCCGAGCGAAGCATTATTATCTAAATGGTTTGTAGCATTGATTTCTAAAATGTATTGATAACCTGCTGCCAGATTAGTATGTGTAGCTGTTGGAACTATATTACTGACAATTAGCGGCTCATTTGGAGTAGTAATAGTTTGATTTTGATCTTTTATATTTATGTGAAAAGCCTCTGGGCGTACTGCGAAGTTATCTCTTGAACAGATGTATTTTGTATTGTACCCATAAATACACTGTTGGCATGCAACTAGTTGGTCATAGTTCATAGCAGATGCAGTTGCTGTCCCTGCGTTGTTACACCAAGATGCTACAGTATCAGTATTGTTTGGGTTTCCATCCATATCTTGAAGGCAGTTATTCCCTGCTAAAGATGGAAAATTATCAACATTCCATGCAATGGCAACTCCATTACTATATGCAACAGGTACTAAATGCAATGCACCTGTACTATTTCCATCTGTATTATAACTTACTCTAAATGTAGTATTAACACGTGCTTCATCTGGAGCTAAGGCAACTTCTGCTTGCGCTACATTATTAATTGTAGTCCATACTCTTTTAGAGATTGCATTACTCTCTTCATTACAAGAGGCTGCTGTGTCATGAAATGCTCCTAAGTCAACGAGGTCTACAGCAACAATAACCGAGCCATTGATATCTTTGAGTGTATCTAGATTGTTTTCGTCCATTGACACAACAGAAACATTAGGAGTTCTATTAACCACTTGTGTATTCAAATTATAGATAAGATTGCTGTTTCCTGGCGTATAATTAGGGTTTAAATCATCTTCAACAATATTAAAAATACCATAAGCTGGTTTATATCTTGAAGCACCACCTCCACAAATTGGCACATCTTTATCGATGAGACTCGAACGTGCTATTGTAACACTTTGAGTTGCTGAAAGTGGAATAGTAATATTATAGTCAAGTCTTGCTACAAGAGGCATAGAAATGTGTGACATTTTTGGATCAAGAGAAAAGTAGGTGTAAAAATTTTCAAAGCTGTTAAATGAGTTTATAGGAATATTGCTGATATTACTATCAGTTGTTGTCATACCTTGTGTATTGTCAGGGATTGGTGTTGGATAAACATTTCCGGGCTGTGTTACGGAGACAGAATTTGGTAAGTATATCGCTTGTGTGGTGTTTATGTCCAATACATTGAGTTTGACATTACTTACTTGCAAGTCAGATGCCTCTTGATTTTTGAAATACATTGCAATTTGTAAAGGATTAGTTTGTGAAACATCTGTATCAATATAAGGACCAACACTGTTGTTGTAATCAGCAGTTATATATCTTCCGTTTTGTTTATATGCATAATCATAACAAAGATTAGGGGCTCGAAGACCACGTATTTTGTTAATAAATACACCTGTATCCCACTGATAATCTCCAGTATCGGCAATTGCCATTTTAAAATGATATGTTTGTCCAGGTGTTAAATTGTCTAGGGTTGCATGTAAAGTGTGGGTTAATCCATCATATTCCACTGCTACAGGAGAATTTGTTTGGGTACAGCCTATATCAATACCATAATTATTCAAAGCATCCTCACTAGTCTGTTTATTACAATTATCGATGTAGAATCGGGCGTTACTATAATCTACATTTCCGGTAGCAGGGTAAATAGTTGCATAATATCCAGGAGTTCCATTATTTACATTATTTACTGTTACAGGGTCATAATTATTTATATCACTAATCTTAACATATGTTTGATTGTCAACTACCCTTGCGATATTATAAACAGTATTGGCAGGCAAATCACCTCCCCAAATGAAAAAACCAAAGGCATCATTGAATTGAGAACCAACAAATTCATTATACTCTTCCGAAGCAAATTGATAATCTATAAGAAGTAAACGTGTATTTGCATCCAATGTTACATCAAACGTAAGTACAATAGGATTATAAATTGCGCTAGCGTCAATACCTGTTAAGTCGGGGTCACTGTATGTGCCTGATGCTTGTATGGATGTGTGCCAAGAGGTGTTTTGTTTAAAGGAATCTTCTACACTCATTCCTGTTAAAGTAATCCCTTCATCTATCTCTAAGCCAGCTCCATTGATACCATTAGAAAATATGCCAACTTGTGTTCCATCGCCATGACGTATTTGAGGATTCGTAATAGTAATACCATTACCTTGAATTTTTGCAGCTAATTCTGCAGCAGTCACATCATAAGAACAATTAGCAGTTGTTCCCGTACAAGCAGTTGCTGCATTTAAAGATGTTGCACTCATAATGAAAAATAGTATGGTGTAAAATTGTATAAAGGCTTTCATGGTATCCCCTTTTTTAAGCAAAAATCAGTGCATCCAACATCAGGGCTCAACACAAAAAATCACTTGTCCTTACTTTATTGTAGCACTTTTTTCACAAATTTATCTGAAATGGTCTTAAAAAGCGCTTTTTTTGATAAAGAATGGGTGTTTTTTTATGTTTTCTTTTTGTATAATTTATGATATGTTCTTGTTTTAAACTATAAAAATATTTATTTTATAAAAGAAAAGAGCCAAAGAGGGACTTTATTGTTATTTGATGTAAAATCAATATCTAAAGCTAAAAAACTATTGTTTTTATCCTTAATTTGTGAAAAAGTTTTATTTCTTCCACCAACCTCAAAAATATACTTATCAACTTTTAAGTCTCCAATGTCGCTATAGAAGATATTTTCAAAACAATTAACAAAGAAAGTCTCTCGAATAGTCCCAATATCAAGTTCTAAATTAATTTTATCGGCATAGGCATAAAGGATATTGCTATTTGCAAAAAGAATTTTCTGTGGTTTTTTCGATACTTTATTTGAAGATTTTCGCATAGATTTAAATATGCCTGTCTTATCTAATATACTAAGGTAAGTATAGAGTGTTGGTTCACTTACTCCAAACTCTCTTGCAAGTGCTGCAACATTTACACTAAATGGCTTATTTGCAGATACCACAAAAAAGATGAGTTTCTCAAAAATGGAAATATGGGAGTAGTCAATTTTATTTAAAGAGGGAATATCTTCATGAATAATTTTATCCAAGGCATTAAAGAGTTTACTGTTGAAGCTTTCAATCCCTTCTAAATAAAATGGATATGCACCATATTGTAGATAGTTTTTAAACTCAGCATAGAGATCTTCATATTTGAACACAAGTTCTTTAGATATCTCACTACTGTTGGACAGTATCTCTTGGAGTGTGTATGATGTAAGTGTAATTCCTTTTTGAATTTCGTAATATTCTTTGAAACTTAGTACAGGAAGTGTATGTATAACAAGCCTTCTGCTTAAATCGTACTTTTCATATAGAATATTAATCATGGAAGAACCACTGATTCTAATGGTGAGATCTGGAAAGCTGTCATAGATATTTTTTATCTCTTGCACCCAGTTTTTATACTTATGAACTTCATCTATAATAATTACCCTGCCACCGAGTGAATAGAACTCATCTGTTAGTGTGTAGATGCTAGAGTTTGTAAACTCTATATCATCTCCAGTCATATAAAGAGACTTCGCATTATTTGCTTTGATGTATTGAAAGAGCAGGGTTGTTTTCCCAACACCTCTTGCGCCTATGAGTGCTATGAGTCTTTCGTTGGAGTTTAGAATATCAAAGTACTCTCTTCTAATAAATTTTGTTTCTATTTTTGCTAAGACTAGCTCTTGTTTTCTTGTGAAATAGCTAATATTCATAATAAATCCTAAAATGTATTTATGGATTATATCATATATTTACTAAATATGGTTTAGATATTTAATCTTTATAGATCTTTAAAATACCAAAGTTCATAAATACTTAAAACGCCAATTTTAGAGGGGGAGATGTTAAATCGTGATAGTGTTAAAGCTTCTATAAAAAGAAAGCTTGGTTTTGAAAATATTGATTATAAAATAATAGATGAATCAACAGACACCTTATAGAAGTACTTATTGATGTAAATACAAACTATGAAAAAGATTTAACACTTATTTGATAAAAGCAGCTATTGCACACTTGTGGTTTGTAATCATTCATCCATTTGATGATGGAAATGGCAGGATTGCTAGGGCTATAACTGATTTGGTACTTTCTAAAATAGAAAATTCCAAGATTTCAAAATTCTATTCTATATCTAGTGTAATTAACAGCGATAGAAAGGGATATTATAAAGCATTGGAAAGCACAACAGGGTATGTAAGGAAGAGTGATAATCATTTAGATATTACCATTTGGTGTGAGTGGTTCTTGGCAACACTTCATTGTGCACTTCTTGATACTAAAAATAAGTTAGGATACATTACTGAGAAAACAAAATTTTGGGATGTATCCAAAATTTAAATCTGAAGTGCAATTTTTGAAAATTTGAATAAAGAAAATTGAAATATAAACATTTAACCATAGAAGAACGATACCAGATACAAGCTTATAAAGAGGCAAAAAAAAGGCTAAGACCGAAGCCCTAGCCTAAATCTCTTATATATCTGTTAGTTAAGCAGACTGGAGTTAAAGTGTTTACACAAAAAGAAGTATATCAAAGTATAAATAATATGTCAAAATCAAGGAAAAAACTTTTTTACTATCGAAACCTTTTAAATACTTTTTCAAAATTAAGAGATAGTCCACACTTTGTCTCTTCAAAATGGTACGTCTCCATAGAAAAATCACCCTGCTTGTCGTATTTTTTTTCATCAAGTTTATAAATTTTGGCATATAGGTCATCAGGGTAGACGATGATGTAGTATTTTACTTTCTCTCTTTCATAAATGTCAAATTTATACACTTCATCTTTTTTCGCAGTGGATTTAGAGATAATTTCAACAATGATTTCGGGTGCTTTTGTTAGGTACATCTCATGTGTTTCACCACAAGTGAGCACTACATCTGGTCTCAGTATGGTTTCATCGTTTATTTTGTAATCTACTTCGCCTACGACTTCACATGATTCACACTCTTAAATTTGATTTCCCAATCACCCTTCCAGAGTTTGTAATCATCGTATGTATAATGAATATCTTCTAATTTTAAAGCACACATAAGTCAGCTCCATTTAGCTTTTTGAATTTTACTATTATACCTAAACATTAAATTTCTTACAATTTGTTTTTATTGTGTTTTAAGTTCATTTTCAGTGCCAAAAAGCTATACTTCCACTCTTTTAAATGGCCTGTTAGCTCAGTCGGTAGAGCAAGTGACTGAAAATCACTGTGTCCTTGGTTCGATTCCGAGACAGGCCACCACCTTTAAGAAATATTTTCTTTTATCTCACCTATAAGATTTTCCTCAAGCTGTTTTAATTTTTGCAAGATCTCCATCTGCTATCCTTTGTGAAAAAGCTTCGTTTTGTTCATCTCTTAAAAATATTATTTTGTGATTTTGGTAAATATTGTAGGCTAAAAGTGGTGATTTTTTATATAAATCATTTAAAGAGACAAGATCAATCTTACTGCCTGTGATAGCTTCGAGTTTAGAGATGATTTCACCCATAGTGAAAATGTCCATTTCATTTTTTGTTATGACTGCGATGTCTATATCACTCATAGCATGTTGCGTATTATCTGCGTGAGAGCCAAAAAGTAAAGCATTTGTGATAACATCATATGACCGCAAAATGTTTTTTATCTCTGAAATTTTCATCAAATCCCTTTTTTTATAATTATTTTATTATAGCATAGAAAATATTTGTAGTTTAATGGCTATTATATATCTTTTAGATAAAATAACATTCTAATTACATACAGGAACTTTTTATGCAAAAACGATTAACCATTTTCCTCTCTCTTCTCTTTTTGACTCTCATGTTTAGCTCGTGTGCAAAAAAGGTTGATGAGTACAATAAGCCGGCAGTGTATTGGTACGGTAAGATTATTCAGTCCATTTCTAATGGCAATGTTGACAAAGCAGATGATTATTATTCATCACTGCAAGGAGAACATATTGGCTCCCCCTTACTACCAGAAGCTACGATGATACTTGCTATCGCACATATGCATGCTGAAGAGTATCTTCTTACTGAACATTTTTTAAATGAGTATGTGAAGCGTTATGCCAATGAAAATGAGATAGAGTTTGCAGAGTATTTGAAGGTAAAAGCAAAATACATGGCACTGCCAAATCCTAGACGTGATCAGGTGCTCATATCCGATGCTATTGAAGATGCAAAAACTTTCAAACAAAAGTACCCACACTCTATGTATTACTCACTTGTTGACAGTATGCTTACAAATCTTTACCTCGCGGATGCCGTGCTTAATGAGACAATTGCCTCTTTATATGAGCGTATAGACAAACCAAAAGGAGCGGAATATTACCGAGCCATTATGCCTGAAAAATGGATAAATTGGAACGAAGTTGAACGCGCAAATACCCCTTGGTATAAAGAGATATTTGAGGGCGACGGTACATCTTCTTGGTATGCATTCTTAATTCCTGACACGCAAAGTGTCGTCTCACGCAACACTGTGCAAGATACAAATGAAACGAACGAAACAAAATAAGTAAGGACAACTATTTATGAAATTAAGTAATTATGGAGAATTCCCGGCTGACATCCCTGTTATAGCAGAAGATGAGCTTTTTTTATATCCATTTATGATCTCACCGCTTTTTTTAAATGATGATAAAAATATAGTAGCCGCAACACAAGCCATTGAAGAGAACTCTTTAGTCATTGTCTGCCCGACAAAAGCAGAACATGAGGGTGAAAGAGAGTACGAGTCACTGTATGACGCTGGAGTTGTCGGCTCCATTATGCGTAAAGTCTCTCTGCCAGATGGAAGAGTAAAAGTTCTTTTTCAAGGACTTGCACGTGCAAAATCACTCTATAAAGTATCAGATGAGCCCTTAACAGCACATGTTGACATACTTAAAGCGACAGAGGTAAACTCTCTTAAGATTGATGCGATTTTAGAGGTTGTACGTGAGAAGGTAAGAGCCCTTTCTGCTGTAAGCAGCTACTTTCCGCCTGATCTGCTTCGCACCATTGAAGAGAATCATGACCATAACCGTATCATCGATCTTATCTGCTCTACGATTAAGCTCAAAAAAGAGCAGGCATACAAACTTTTCGTAGAGACCGATACAGAAAAAAGATTTTTGGACCTCATTGACATTCTCATAGATGAAATAGAAGCCAATAAGTTGCAGCGTGAGATTCGCTCGAAAGTGCATACGCACATTGAAAAAGTAAACAAAGAGTACTTTTTAAAAGAGCAGTTGAAGCAGATTCAAAAAGAGTTGGGCAGTGACACAGCTCGTGAAGAAGAGATAGAAGAGTACTACAAAAAGCTTGAAGAGAAAAAATCTAAGATGGGTGAAGATGCCTATAAAGAGATAAAAAAACAGTTGGAGCGTTTTGCCAGAATGCATCCAGACTCTTCGGATACTTCTATGACACAGACCTATCTCGACTGGGTTTTAGAGATTCCTTTTGGCTCATATGCCAAAAAATCACTTCAGATTGAAAATGTAGAAACACAGTTAGATAAAGACCACTTTTCACTTGAAAAACCAAAAGAAAGAATTGTTGAGTATTTTGCAGTTAAAGAGCTTTTAGAGCTGCGTGGTATTGCTTTGAAAAAAGGCTCAGGAGCAATTCTCTGTTTCTCTGGCCCTCCGGGTGTAGGAAAAACGTCACTTGCCAACTCCATTGCTACAGCACTTAAGCGCCCGCTTATTCGCATTGCGCTTGGCGGGCTTGAAGATGTCAATGAGTTGCGTGGGCATCGTCGTACTTATGTCGGTGCAATGCCTGGGCGTATTACGCAGGGGCTGATTGATGCGAAGAAGATGAATCCTGTCATTGTTTTAGATGAAATAGATAAAGTTTCACGTTCACAACGCGGTGACCCTACTGCAGCACTCTTGGAGATTTTAGATCCGGAGCAAAACTCTGAGTTTAGAGATTATTATCTCAACTTTGATTTGGACCTCTCCAATGTGATTTTTATTGCTACGGCTAATGATCTTGGGCGTATTCCTGCACCGCTGCGTGACAGAATGGAGTTTATCACACTCAGTTCTTATACACCGCAGGAGAAGTTTGAGATAGCAAAACGTTACCTTATTCCGCAAGAGCTGAAAAAGCATGGTCTTAAAAAATCAGAGTTGATTATTTCCAAACCGGCACTGCGTGAGCTTATTCACAGTTATACACGTGAAGCCGGCGTGAGAAATCTGAGACGAAGAGTAGCTGAAATGTGCCGTAAAGCAGCGCTTGAGATACTGAAACACTCTGAGATAAACAGAGTTTCTGTTTCCATTAAAAACCTCAAAAAATTCTTTGAGAAGTCGGTATTTGAGATAGAAAAAACAGATAAAGTGCCTGTTGTGGGTGTTGTCAATGGTCTTGCATGGACAGCCGTCGGTGGCGATGTACTTAAGATTGAAAGTATCCGCATCAAGGGAAAAGGGAACCTGCAACTGACAGGAAGCCTTGGTGATGTAATGAAAGAGTCTGCGCGTATTGCTATGAGTGTTGTCAAAACTTTAATAGACAAACGCATACTCAAAATTTCACAAGACAATATTCCGATGACTTTTAAAGAGAAAGAGGAAATCGTAACTGTAGATGTAAGTGAAGTGTACAAGCGTTATGATCTACATATTCACGTTCCAGACGGTGCAACACCAAAAGATGGTCCAAGTGCGGGAATAGCGATGGTGAGTGTTATCGCATCAATACTGAGCTCACGCAAGATTCGCTCTGAAATTGCTATGACGGGAGAGGTTTCACTGAGTGGTGAAGTACTGCCGATTGGCGGTTTAAAAGAGAAACTCATAGCTGCGCACAAAGCTGAAATGAGCAAAGTATTGATTCCATTAAAAAATTATGAGAGAGATTTGGATGACATCCCAAAAGAGGTTCAAGACTCTTTGGAAATTGTTCCGGTGAAGAGAGTAGAAGAGGTTCTTAAACAAGTTCTTATATAGAACTTGTTTTTAAACAATCACTGTCTTCATTTTACTGATGAGGTCATTATTTCTGATAGGTTTCATTAAAAAACCATTTGCTCCAAACTCTAAAGCCTCACTTTTTTTCGTCTCATCTGTCGTTAAAACGATAATAGGAAGCTGACGTAGACTATCATCCGCACGTACAACTTTGAGCATATCTATACCACCCATAATAGGCATAATAATATCTAAAAGTATCAAATCAATGTCATCACGCGCTTTAAGCTCTCCAATGGCATCGGAACCATTTTTAGCCTCTATAACCTCTTTTACATGTCCACTTTTCATAAGCATTGACTTTAAAAGTTTTAAATTAATAATATCATCATCTACTGCGAGTACAACTAAGTCTGTTCTTGTCATTTTATTTGAGCCTTTTTAAATAAATTTTTCTATAACACCGTGAAGTGTCTCTTTGTTTACAACATTTTTCATGATTTCATCAACATAGCTCAAATCAGTTGCATCTTTTGGCATTGATGGATCAGCAATTAAAATAAGTGCTGAAGTGATGCCTTTCTCTTCATTTTGTGACTTGACAAAATTTGAAAAATTAACAAGGTCAAGTTTTTCAGCTTCTTTATCAAAAAGAACGACTTTGTAGCTATTGTGCTCGATTTTACTGTTGAGTTCATCCGCAGTTGCAACTGTTTCATATGTATAGCCCAGAGCATCAAGTAGTTTTGTAAAGAGTTTTGTCTCAAAAGGACTTTTCTTAGCAAGCAAAATATCTGCAGTGTAGGTTATCTCTTTTTTTGTTTCTGGCTCTTTTTCTTCCTCTTCTTCAGGTGCTTCTTCTTGCACTTCTTCTGCTTCTTCTTCGAAATCCTCTTCAACTTCGATAGCCGGAATATCTTCATCCGGTATCTCTAGAGTTAAATCAGGCATCTGTGGCTCTTCGACTGCAATCTCTTCAATGATTTCTTCTTTTAGTGCTACCGGCTCCCTCTGCACTTCTACAGATGGAGTCTCTTTAAGTGCTTCTACGTTGGCAGGAACTGCTTCAGCTACATCGACAATATGGTCTGAAAGAAAATGGTTTAAGAGTGTTACAATCTCAGCACGAACAAGTGGTTTTGTAGTGTACTCATCAAGTCCGGCATGTAAAAACCGCTCTCTATCTCCTTTAAGTGCATTGGCTGTGAGTGCTAAGATAGGGACGTGAGGCTGGTTATAATCCTCTTCATAGTCTAAAATCTCTTTTGTTGCTTCCATACCATCTAAGAATGGCATCTGAATATCCATAAAGATGAGGTCATAATTACCATCTTTACGTTTTTGGAAGGCTTCAAGGCCATTAGATGCAATATCTACTGTTAAACCTAAATCTTCAAGTGTACGTTTGATGAGTTTTTGGTTAATGATATTGTCTTCTGCAACCAAGATGTTGGCATCAAATTTTGAAGACTCTGCATTAAATTTTTTACGGTTTGCTTTTTTTGCTTTTTCAGCTTTAAAGTTTTCGTTATTGTAATTTTCAAGAGTTGATTTGAGTTTTGTGTTGTTTAACGGTTCATAGATAGTTTTGAAGATATCAAGAGCCATGGAATCAATTTTTCTCATATAGTATGATTTAGTCAGTAAAATCAGCTCTTCAGGCATCTTACTGTAAGCCTGAAGCTCATCTTCATTTGCATATTCATAATCTGTGATGAGAAGATCATAACTCACCTGTCTTTGTAATATTTCAAGCTCATTTCTGTCTTTAAATGTCGTGTAACTTACACCATAGAAGTCTAAGTACTCACGGAGGTATGTATCTTGGCGTTTTGTTTTATGCGTAGATTCCAGGATAAGTGCATTGACACTTGAGAATGTACCTTTTGAACTCTCATTAAGCACTTCAATCTCTTCAAAATCAATGGTAAAGAAGAATGTCGTTCCTTCACCCGGCTCAGAGTGTAGATCAAGCTGACCACCCATAAGTTCGATGAAACGTGCAGAAATTGTAAGACCGAGACCTGTACCACCATATTTACGTGTAATTGATGTATCGGCTTGAGAGAATGCTTCAAAGATTCTTGCTTTTTGCTCACCCGTTACACCGATACCGCTGTCTTGTACCTCAAATCGAACTCTGGTAATACCATCTTGTTCAGAATCGAGTTTTCTGATGTCTACATTGATGGCACCTGAGCTACTTGTAAATTTGACCGCATTAGAGAGAAGGTTAATGACAACCTCTTTGATTTTTGTCGGATCCCCTTTAAGAGGCTGCTCAAGTTCAGGATCGATGAAACATCCAAGGTCAATGTGTTTTTCACTTGCACGTACTGCATAAACTTCAACAGCTGACTCAAACTCTTCGATTGGATTAAAGACAATATCTTCAATCTCAAGCTTATTAGACTCGATTTTAGAGAGGTCAAGAATATTGTTGATAATTTCAAGAAGGTTCTCTGATGATTTTTCGATAATCTCAACAAATTCACCTTGCTCCTCTTTAAGCCCTGTATCTTTAAGTAGTTCGGTAAATCCAACAATACCATTAAGTGGTGTTCGAATCTCATGCGACATATTTGCAAGGAACATTGATTTCGCTTCAGAAGCTTCTTGTGCAGCTTCTTTATCGAGCTTGGTCTGCTCGATAATTTTTTCAAGAAGTTTATAGGCTTCTGCCGTTCCTTGTGCCGTATGTAAGTTGATATCGACTGCCGCATCACCTTCATTTGTGTCTTCGGCAACTTTTGTAAGAACGTCTTCAAGGTTTTTGATATTTCTAGCAATCTCGTTTGAAAGTAAGAAACCTAAAATCGCAAGAATGAGAGAAACAAGCCAAATAGAAAGCGTAGCAGCAAGGAATTGGAGTGCTTTTGTTTTTACACTAATCGCTCTTTCATCCATTGCAGTAAGAACTGCATCTTCCGCTTGAGAGATTGTATTGATTTTTTCTGAAATCATGGCAAACCAAACACCTACGTTTGTTTCATATTCTCCACTCGATGCAGCTGTTAAAAGACTTGCACGTTCACTGTTGATATCATCAACGAGGTCCTGAGCATCTTCATTTTTGAAGATATCATTAAGTTTTTCAACAAGTGCTTTATCTTGAATAGTATTGTAAGAGATGGCATCTGCTTTTGCAATAAGTGAAATCCATTTATTGATTTCATCCTCTCCAAGCTCTGTTGATCGAGCAATTGCAAATGTTATAAAATCTCGTTCATCAGCAGTTGCAGCATTAGCACGCACCAAAGAGATATATTCGGTTGAAAATTGATTAATAAGCGGATCCATCTGATTTGATGTTACCTCTTCAAGCTCTTTGATACCAATTTTTTCAGCCTGCCCATATACAACATCATAAACATCCTCAAAATTTGTTTTATGTTCATCAACAAGCTTTCTTATCTCTTTGATTTGTTTGAATGCTGCTTCAAGAGATTTGACTCTTTGAGAATGTGAATAATCATAAAGCTTTGGCTGATTTTTAATGTGGTTAAGGTAAAGTTTCTCTTTTTCATCAACGAGTTTTCTCTGTTTTATGAGTGATTTGAGTGTATTTGGAGAAGAATTACCCAGATACATAACCGTCATTCCTCTTTCCCGAGAGATATTGTTTATAAGGTCATTGAGCTCTCTGTTGACTGAAAGTCTATCTTGTAAAACCTGTGCCGCCGTATAGTTTTCATAAGAATTAAATACGAAATAACTGGTAATTGAAATAAGAATAATAATTGGAAAAAGACTGATTAGTCTTAGTCTGTTTTTTAAGCCTAATTGCATATGCTAAGCTCCCATCTTTGATATTTTGTTGATTGACAGATCAATCTGTTTGGCTGCCTGCTCAATCTCGTCTTTATCTGAAGAGTGAATGAGTGTTTCAAGCTCAGTGGTAAACTCATGCAGTCGCATGTTGTCACTCATACCTTTGAATTTGAGTGCTTCATTACGATAAGTTTGCAGATCATTATTTGCAATAGCATTATCTATTTTTTGAAGTATTGTATGACTTTCACTTATAAAATCTTCAAAAAGTTCATTAAAACTTGCTTCATCAATACCTATCTCTTTTGCCGCTTGGGCTTTCGAAAAGTGAATCTCTTCTTCCTCTATCACTTCTTCTTCGTTTTCATCTGAAGCTATTTCGAGAAAATCATCATCGGCGAGTTCTGGCATTTCAATTTTTTCAGGGACATCTTCATCTTCAATATCGAGAATATCGATACTCTCTTCTTCTATCTCCGGGATGTCAAGTTCTTTCTCTTCATCATCTTTAAAGTCAAGTGTGATAGACTCTTCTTCTGGAGTCTCTTCTTCTGTGATAATAACTTTTTCAATAGGTTCACCTGCAAGTTTGGCAATGATTTTATAAAAAGTGTCAAGATTGTCATGAATCAGATCCATATCACTTGTTGCACTCACTGCAGATAGTACTTCATATGCATCTTCAATGCGAAGATTTGCTGCAACTCCTTTGAGCTTATGGGAAAGAATTTTGACATTGTCTACATCTCCCTCATCAATGGAACTGTAAATATCTGGTTTAAACTCTTTGGCTTGTGCAATAAAATCTTGAATAAACTCTTCGATAAGGTCAAGAGGTAGCCCAAGCTCTTTGGATGCAATGTGTGGATCGTATTGATAGCCGTTACCCCACTCCTCTTGCACAACTTCTTTTTTTATAACTTTTTTAGCTGCAGGCGTTGGTGTTATTGCTGCAGGAGCAACCGGCTCGGGAGCACTCTCTTCTTCAAATACATCAAGAGAAAGATCGCCTACGTCAAGCATCTCTAAAGGTTCCTCTTCAAGGGGTATTTCGATGCTCTCTTGAACTTGTGGTTCTGGAGTCTGTGTTTGCGGTGCTTCATCATATGCATCATGCTGTGCAGGTGTAACTGTAGGTGCAGGTGTGAAAACTTTTGGCTCTTGCGGCTCTACTTTCGGCAGTTCTTTGTCAAGGACATCACTTGAGATATTCTCATTTTCACTTTTTGAGAGTGGACGAAGATTATTAAGCTGAATCATATATGCCGGTGAGGTCGGATTATCAATTAAAAAGAGCGGAGAAACTGACAGTGTCGCTTTAAAAGTTTTTGCATTCACATTAATGAGAACTTTTGACTCCTCGGAGACATCCGCGTAGTTAATAAAGTCAATCCAGTGTACATGTTGAAAATTATGTACATAACCGGGTGTTTTTACAAACAGATCAGCAAAATCTGTTACTTCTGCTCTGAGTTCTGAAAGAGAGTTAAAACCTAAAGTTTTTAAATCCTTCTCATCAATTCCTAAAAATTCTTTTTGAAAATTATAAATTAGCATATTTCTACCTTCTTAATCTTGTGTTTCGAGCATGCGTTTGTACGTCTCTTCATTCTCTTGAATATCTTTACGTGAGGCTGCTTTTCTCGCTGCTATGTAGCCTGTAATCTTTTCATCATTATCTCTGACTGGAAGTATTTCTGTGTCCACCCAGTAATACCTGCCGTCTTTTCTCAGATTTTTAACAAGCCCATTCCATGCTTGACCGCTTTTAATTGTACTCCACATTTTTTCAAACACTACCTTAGGCATATCTGGATGCCTTAATATGTTGTGTGGTTGACCAATGAGTTCTTCGACACTGTATCCTGAAACTTCACTAAAAGCTCTGTTTGCATACGTGATGGTACCTTTTAAATCTGTTTGACTGATGATGGCCGAGCCCTCAAAAAAATACTCTTCATCTATAGGGGTAACTGTATTCATTAAAAAACCTTATAAGTTAATGAGATAACTAAAATTGTCACAAATATATCATAAAGGAGTGAAAAAAAAACTTATTTATAAAAATTTTTGATAGTTTTTGCATCTTTTTCATTCAAAACAGTACTAATTTCCTCAGTTGTCAACTTTTTCAACGCTTCAAAGGTTCCAAAGTGATTGAGTAGTTTTTGTACTTTTGCTGCTGAAATTCCATGTAAACTTAAGAGTTTACTCTCTTGATCGAGCTTGAGTTTTGTCTTTTTATGAAAGGTAATGGCCAAACGGTGTGCTTCATCTCGTAAGTTTTGTGTCCATTGCAATCTTTTGTCGCTCTCTTTGAGGCGAAAAACATCATTGTTTGTGTAAATAATGTCTTTTGCTTTTCCTTTTGCCCGATGAGCTTTGGCATCTACTTTCTCTTTGGAGATGGCAATGACATCGAGTGTAACACCAAAAGATTCTAAAATATCCAGAGCCAGTTTTAAAAGTGTAGCACCACCGTCGAGTATCCATAAGTCAGGCGGTGGGTTTTTTGCAAAACTCTCTACTCTGCGTGAGAGTGTCTCTTTCATCTGCGCATACTCATCTTTTGCCTGCAAATGGTATGTGCGGTAGGAGCTTTTATCAAAACTGCCATTATCATAAACAATCATAGCACCTACGGTAGCAACGCCTGCCATGTGGGAGTTGTCAAAGACTTCAACTCTGTAGGGTGTTTTTTCCAGTTGGCATAACTCTTGAATTTCATGCAAGGTTTTGAAATCTTTTGTTTTCTTCTCTCTTTTAAGCAGCTCTTTTGCGTTGAGGAGCGCAAGGGCTATGAGATCTTTTTTCTTGCCTCTTTTTGGTACTGATATAGCTGCTTTTTTTTCAAAAACATGGCTTAAATGCTTCTGTATGAGTTCTAAATCTTCAAACTCCTGCGCAATAAGAATAGGAGCGATAATAGGTGGTTTTTCATCTTTGTAAAAATCAAGCAGGGCACGGGAATAGAGCTCATTGGCGTCAAATCCCTCACGCAGATTGATGGTGTCATGTGAGGAGGAGATGATTTTTCCGTGACGCATAAAGATTCTGACAACAACGGCTCTTTTCTCATTATGTTCGACGACAAAGATGTCAAAGTTTTCATTGGAGGCAAAATCGATTTCACTCTTTATTTCAGAACGGCTGATTTTATCCATTCTGTCACGCAGCTCCGCTGCCTCTTCAAAGCGGAGCTCCTGGGCATAAAACTCCATCTTCTTTTGCAGCTCTTGAAGCAGGAACTTTTTATTTTTGATGAGCTTTGTCGCGAGTGTGACCTCTTTGTGGTAACGCTCTTGTGAAATCGGCAGCTCACAAGGCCCGAGACATTTGTCTATTTGATGATAGAGACAGAGCTTTTTTGACTTCAGGCATCCTTTTTTCTGTACCAGTTTTGCTATTTCGTAGATGGAGTTGAGTATATCACGTGCCCCAACACTGTAAGGTCCGTAGTAGGTGATGTCGTTACTCTTTATAATTTTGCGGGTAATCTCAAAACGGGGATACTTCTGTGAGTTATCGATGTAGATGTAGGGGTAGGTTTTATCATCACGAAGCAGGATGTTGTACTTTGGATTTAACTGTTTAATAAGAGAATTTTCCAAAATCAGAGCATCATGCTCGGAGTTGACAACAATGTAATTGAGCGATGTAGTCTGCTCTAGCATCTTTGTAATTCTGGTGGAGAGATTTGGATTTGGTCTGAGATGCGGTGTAAAAAGCCAGTAACTTTTGACACGGTTGGTCAGGTTTTTTGCCTTGCCGATGTAGAGCAGGCGACCATTTTTGTCAAAATACTGGTAAATTCCGGCAGATTCTGGAAGTTGGGCAATAGTCTCTTTAAGATTCATGTTTGGCTTTAATAATATCTCGAATGGAGCTTAACAGTGCCTGCAGTTTTTCATCTTTTGTATGGATTTCAAACGTGCCTGTGGCTCTTTCTGGGTAGGTTTGGGGTTTATGTGTGTCGTCTGAGATTCTTTTTATGCTGGGTGAATGGGTAACAAAAGCTTTGATATCTGTGATATTTAACTCTTTACACTCTTGAGGTTGTACAAACTTTAAAGCACTTTTAATACTTTGTATATTATTATCAAACTCTTGTTTAGCACCGGGATGATTAAGAACAAAAAAAAGCGTATCGTTTTTTATATAGGCAAACTTTATCATTCGTTGCAGGGGCAAACTAAAACTAAGTCGTATTTTATCTATGCACTTAAAACGAGATAATTTAGAAAATTGAGGTCTGTTTTGAATAGAATGAATAATATCATGAGCGCTTTTCATATAGCAATTATAACAAGCTTTTTGTTAAGTCTTTCTGCATGTGGTTATAAAGCACCGCCATATTATCAAAAAGCTGCGCCAAAAGGTGACAAGAATGTTGAGTTCCACTACAAAGATAAAAGTTTTGAGAACAATGAAACAAATGCGAGTTGTCAGTAATGTATCATTATGATGTCATCATTGTAGGGGCAGGTGTTGCAGGACTATACGCTGCGATGAAACTCCCACGCGATAAAAAGGTACTGCTGATTAATAAGCGTCAGACCTTTAAATGTAACACTTTTTATGCACAAGGTGGTGTAGCACTTGCCCGTGATGCAGCAGACATTCCATCACACATACAAGATACGCTTGCTGCAGGAGATGGTTTGTGCGACACGGATGCTGTAGAACTTTTAAGTGAGCATTCCCGTGGGGCTATTGATGATTTGATAGAAAATGGTTTTGAGTTTGATAGAGATGATGAGGGCAATTTGCTCTACACCAAAGAGGCTGCTCATTCGTGTGAGCGTATCTTACATGCAGGGGGTGATGCGACAGGACGTTATCTGCACCATTTTTTGCTTGCACATAATCCTCACGCAATGCTCAGCGATGCCCGTGTGGTTGATCTGCTCATAGAAGATGGAGCGTGCTATGGGGTAACAGTACTTGATCACCGTAAAAGTTATAATCTCTATGCCAAAGAGGTCATCATCGCAAGCGGCGGTGTCGGTTCACTCTATGAGTACCATACAAATGCACCGTGCATTAGTGCGGATATGCAGGGACTCTGTATGCTCAAAGGCATTGCTCTTGAGAGAATGGAGATGCTGCAGTTTCATCCAACTGTTTTTGTCAATGCCAGCGGTGCGCAGAAGATGCTTTTAACGGAAGCTTTGCGAGGAGAGGGTGCAACGATTGAAGATGAAAATGGCAAACGTTTTTTATTTGATTATGATGCGAGAGGAGAGTTGGCTTCCCGTGACATAGTCTCTAAATCTATTTTTAAATATAAGAAAAAAAGTGGTCTGCAGGTGTATCTGAACCTTGAAAATTTTGAAGAGGAGTATTTTGGGCACAGATTTCCAAATATCTATAAAAATTTACGTGCACTGGGCTATAAAGTGCCAAAGGACAGAGTGCCCATTTCGCCTGCATTTCATTATGCCATTGGAGGGATTAAAACAGACCTGCATGCACGCGTACCTAATGTCGAAAATCTCTATGCGATTGGGGAAGTGGCCTCAACACGAGTCCATGGTGCAAACAGACTTGCATCAAACTCTCTTTTAGAAGGTCTGGTCTTTGCAAAAGTTGCAGTCGATGATATCTTGAGTAATAAGAGAGAAAAAAAGTATAGAGAATTTCCTGTAAGTGATGAGGTAATGAGTTATAAAGAAGACAAAGCGAAAAAAAATCAGCTTCGTCATATAATGTGGGAAAATGTGTCAATAATTCGGACAAAAAGTGGACTAAATGATGCTTTGGAGACAATTAATGCGCTTTTAAATGAAAAAATTGGTAAACTACTAAAATTTCGTTTGCTTACGGCAAGAGAGATAGTTATATCGGCGTTAAACAGAAGTGAATCGATAGGGGTTCACACAATACAAGAGGAGAATGAATGGAACATGGAGCGATAAATCTTGCTACAACATGGGTGGGATGGGCAAGTTTAGCTGTCTTTGTTATAGCATACTATTTTATAGCAACAGAAGAGAAATACGAGATTAATAAAGCAAAACCGGCACTTTTTGCCGGTACGTTTATGTTTATGCTTGTAGGTGTTTATTATGCAATCAATGGACTCAATCCTGACCCTTTGCATGATGAATTAGAACATCTAATATTAGAAATATCAGAGATTTTCTTCTTCTTACTTGTCGCGATGACATTTATAGAGACTCTTTTAGAGCGTGGTGTTTTTGACTTGATGAAGTATAAACTTGTTTCAAAAGGCTACAGCTATAAAAAACTCTTTTGGCTGACAGGATTTTTGGCATTTTTTATCTCTCCAGTTGCTGACAACTTGACAACAGCACTTATTTTATCGACAGTTCTTTTTACTATTGATAAGAAAAATATCTCCTTTTTGGTACCAGGTGCAATCAACATTGTTGTTGCTGCAAATGCCGGCGGTGCATGGTCCCCGTTTGGTGATATCACAACGCTTATGGCATGGACTGCTGAGAAAGGTGCATTTGTTGACTTTCTTTATCTTTTCCCTGCTTCATTTTTAGGTTGGATAGTTACAGCATTTTTACTCAGTATGTCAGTTCCAAAAGGAGAGCCTGCTTTTGATGCTGCAACTGAGAAAAAACCAGTTGTTCTTGATGGTGGTATGACAGTTGCATATTTAGGTGTGCTTACTATTGTTATTGCAGTTCTTGGGCATACATTTTTCCATTTTCCTGCTATGTGGGGTATGATGTTTGGTATGGCTATACTTAAACTGTACGCTTTCCAACTCAAACGAAGAGGGAAAAACAGTTTCAATATCTATGTAAACATGGAAAAAGTTGAAAACGATACGCTTCTTTTCTTCTTTGGTATTCTTTCTGCTGTCGGTGCATTGCACTTTTTAGGCTTTTTGGAATACGTACACGAAGTCTACGGTATGGTTGGTTCAACTGCAGCGAATGTTGGCGTCGGTTTCCTCTCTGCTGTGGTAGATAATGTACCTGTCATGTCAGCAATCTTAAAAGCATCTCCAAATATGGATATTGCACAGTGGATGCTAGTTACAATGACTGCCGGTATTGGTGGAAGTCTGATCTCTTTTGGTTCAGCTGCCGGTGTAGGGGTAATGGGTAAACTCCGTGGTATCTACACTTTTGGTTCTCATATGAAACATGCATGGACTATTTTAGTCGGTTATTTGCTCTCTATCTCAATCTGGTATGTACAGTTCGAAATTATGGGACTCTATTAAAAACCATTTTGAAGTCTGGAATTTTATTCCGGACTTTTATCTTCTATAACAAATCAAAGATTAATCTTATTTATTGTATCCTTTCGTAATTAACTTTTCCTACATTTTTTAAAGGTTCATATATGACAAATGTTAGCATCATCGTTCTCGATTTTGGTTCTCAGTACACACAACTTATAGCCCGCCGTCTGCGTGAAGATAAAATTTATTGTGAGATTCTTCCTTACCATACAAAAGTAGAAGATATACAAGCAAAGAATCCTCAAGGTATCATTCTCTCCGGAGGTCCCTCTTCTGTTTACAGTGACAATGCTTATGAAGTAGATCAGGGTGTTTATGGAATGGGTCTGCCTATTCTTGGTATCTGTTATGGCATGCAGAGAATTGCAGTTGACTTAGGCGGAAGTGTTATCCGTTCAGATCACCATGAATACGGTAAAGCAGAGCTTGAGATTTCAGGTTATTCAGATAAAGTCTCTCCACTTTTTAGTGATTGTGACAATAACCGTATTGTTTGGATGAGTCACTCTGATAGAGTTGAAACATTGCCAAAAGGTTTTAAAGTTATAGCAACTTCAGCAAACTCTCCATACGCAGCAATTGCAAATGATGAGAAGCGTGTCTATGCTATGCAGTTTCATCCGGAAGTTCAGCACTCTGAAGAGGGTTACTTGATGCTTCGTAATTTTGCGAAAAACATCTGTGGTGTTACAGAAAAATGGAAGATGGAGCACTTCTTAAAACAGCAGATAGACGCTATCCGTGAAAAAGTCGGTGACGGCAAAGTCCTTTGTGGACTGAGCGGTGGTGTTGACAGTTCTGTTGTTGCCGCTATGCTCTATGAAGCAATCGGTGATCAGCTTGTTCCGGTATTTGTTGATAATGGTCTTTTACGTAAAGGGGAACGCGAGCAGGTAGAACAGGTTTTTAAAGTAAATCTCAAAGTGCCTCTGGTTGTTGTGGATGCAAGAGAGAACTTTTTGTCTAAACTTATAGATGTGAGTGACCCTGAGAAAAAACGTAAAATCATTGGGCACACTTTCATCGAAGAGTTCGAAAAAGAGGCGAAAAAACATGATGGTATTAAGTTTCTCGCACAAGGAACACTCTATCCTGATGTTATCGAGTCTATCTCTGTAAACGGACCATCAGAAGTTATTAAATCACATCATAATGTCGGCGGACTTCCTGATTGGATGGATTTTGAACTTATTGAGCCTCTGCGTGAGCTTTTTAAGGATGAAGTACGTAAAATAGGTCTTGAGCTTGGACTTCCGGCATCTATGGTAAACCGTCATCCATTCCCTGGTCCAGGACTTGCAATTCGCATCATGGGTGATGTAAATCCGGCAGATTTAGACCTCTTGCGTGAGGCAGATGTGATTCTTCTTGATGAGTTAAAAGCGAGTGGATACTATGCCAAAACATGGCAGGCATTTGCAGTACTTTTAAATGTAAAATCAGTAGGTGTCATGGGTGATAACCGTACGTATGACAATACAGTCTGCGTGAGAGTTGTTGAGGCTGTTGATGGAATGACAGCAACATTTGCGCATCTTCCGCATGACCTTTTAGAGAGAATTTCACGAAGAATTATTAATGAAGTCGATGGTATTAATCGTGTAGTTTACGATATATCAAGTAAGCCACCAGCAACAATCGAATGGGAATAAGCGAGAGCTTATCCCATGCGCTCAATCTATCTTTTCTCTATCTCTTCACATCCCGATGCTATCAGCATTAATTCACTAGATATTACTTTTTTAAAACCTGAGATTGATTTTTCAAAGTATGACACTTTGATTATTACTTCCAAACAAGCTTCTAAAGCACTCACGCAGTATGAAAAAGAGTCTTATATTCATTTGCCGGCTCTGTGTGTTTCTGTGGCAAGTGCAAAATCTTATGAGGAACTTGGTGGAAAAATTTTAGATATTGGCGGAGGCTATGGTGACAACCTTCTTGCAAAGATAAAATCCTACCCAAAAAAGAAAAAATGGCTCTACCTGCGTGCAAAAGTTGTTGCTTCTGATTTTGTATCGCTCTGTCAAAAAGAGGGCTACGATGTTGATGAAGTGGTTGTATATGAGAGTGACTGTTCCCAAGCAATTGCCGAAGCAGAGGTAGAAAAAAATGCGATTCTCATCTTCACTTCGCCCTCAAGTGTAAACTGTTATTTGAAAAATCACACTTTCACGCAGGAACAAAGTATTATCGTTATAGGAAAAACAACGGCAAAAACAGTTCCTGATGGAGTAAATTATCTATTATCCGATAAAACAAGTATACAAAGCTGTATAGAAATAGCAAAAGCGCTCTTTTAAAGCGTGCTCTAAAATAAATACAAGTAAATATGCTGTATAATAACTCTGTTAGTCTGAGTAGTACGTGTCAGCACGTATATGAGGGTTCTACATATTCATAATGTGAACTAGTAGAGCTATCGTGTGCCGGTGGTCTCGCTTGAGGTATGTTAACTCTGCCGATGAGATTGTCGCCGTTAGATAGCCCTCTCTTCACCCAAATTCGGCTTTTTAGAACCAAGCCAATTGTGTGACGGCTACTCGGACTACATACATACTGAAAAAGTTTACTTACTCCACAATGGTGGGTTAAGTAAACTTTTTTTATTTATATGGAGATTTTATGAAGATATTGATACTTGGCAGTGGTGGCCGTGAATACTCAATAGGACTGGCAATTGCAAATGAAGCTGCAGACCATGAGCTCTTTTTTCAACCAGGAAACGGTGCTACAGATGCACTTGGCACAAACATTGATATCAAAGATTATAATGAACTTGCTGCTTTTGCCAAAGAGAATGCAATAGATCTTACTATTGTAGGGCCTGAAGCTCCTCTTGTGGACGGTGTTGTTGATATTTTTAAAGCAAACGGGCTTACAATTTTTGGACCAAGCAAAGAAGCTGCTCAGCTTGAAGGCTCAAAAGTCTATATGAAAAACTTTTTGGCTAAGTATAATATTCCAACTGCTGCGTACATAGAGAGTGATTCGATTGAAGAACTTTTTAAATTTACAAACAGTTTAAAGACGCCAATAGTTGTTAAAGCAGATGGACTGTGTGGTGGAAAAGGTGTTATTATTGCACAGAGCCATGATGAGGCAAAAAAAGCAATTTCAGAGATGCTTAGCGGTAAAAGTTTTGGAGATGCAGGAAAAAAAGTAATCGTTGAAGAGTTTTTAGACGGTTATGAGCTTTCTATGTTCGCTGTATGTGATGGTAAAGATTATATTTTACTACCTGCTGCACAGGATCATAAACGTATAGGTGACGGTGACACTGGACCAAACACTGGTGGTATGGGTGCTTATGCACCGACGCCGCTCGTAGATGAGGTACTGTATCAAAAAGTGCGTGACAGAATTATCCGTCCGACACTTGATGGAATGCAGGCTGAGAATGCTCCGTTTGAGGGTGTGCTTTTTATCGGTATTATGGTTGTCAATGGAGAACCGATTACACTGGAGTTTAATGTCCGTTTTGGAGATCCTGAGTGTGAGATTTTAATGCCATTGATGACTTCTCCTGTGTCAGATATGTTCTACAAAGCTGCAACAGAGCGTTTGGGTGAGATAAAAGTAGAGTTTTCTGACCAATATGCTGTAGGTGTAGTTATAGCGAGTGGAAACTATCCTTATAGCGCATCAATACCGGCTGAGATAATTTTAGATGAACTACATCATGAAGAGATTGCAAAATATACGCACATTTCGTATGCAGGCGTCACGAAAGAAGATGAAAAACTTATGGCGACAGGCGGTCGTGTTTTAGTCTGTGTTGGACTTGGTAATAGTATTAAAGAGGCACGAGACAGAGCTTACTTGCGTTGTGGTCAGGTGCATTTTGCCGGTAAAAAATTCCGTAATGATATAGCATATCAGGCACTTTAGGATAGTTAATTTTGAATGAAGAGATAGAGAAGGTCTTACACCGTGAAGGTTTGGTACTAGCTGATATTAAAAAGCGTGCTATGGCCTTTTTTATAGATGAGATGCTACTCTCTTTTCTTCTTATCATCGCAATGTCAGACTCATTTTCCAATGCGAAAACTGTTGAAGAGATGATTATATTGACGAACAGTTTTTTGGGAGAGTATCTTTTGATGAAGATAGTCTATCAGACTTTTTTTGTGATGCAGTATGGGGCAACACTTGGTAAAATTGCTATGAAAATACGTGTTATTGAGATAGCAACACTCCAAAATCCAAGTTTTGCAGTATCTTTAAATCGGGCAATTTTTCGTGTTATAAGTGAAATGCTTTTTTATCTTGGTTTTTTATGGGGTGTTATGGATCCGGCTCGTCAAACATGGCATGACAAAACAGCAAGAACTTTGGTAGTCAATGCTTAAATATCTTCTGCTTCTCTCTTTTTTTACAACGCTTTATGCTAGTGACAAAGTAGAGATTTATGCTTCCAAGCTTACTTCTCAAAATAACATTATTAATGCAGCAGGCGGTGTCTCTGTCATCTACAAAGATTATGTCATAACTGCAAACAGAGCACATTATGATAAAAAAACCGGAGAACTGGAACTCTTTGGCAACATTCGAGCAAACAGTGCAGGAAAATATAAGGTGCTTGGTAAATATGCGAGGCTTAACCTAGCTAAAAAAGAGAAACTTTTCCGCCCTTTTTATATGATAGATAATAAATCTGATGTCTGGATGAGCGGTGCCCAAGGCAAAGCAAATGATGCAAAGATAGACATAGGTTCAGGAGTGGTCAGCGGTTGTAACCCTATAGACCCGCTTTGGACAATGGAATTTTCTTCTTCGAACTATGACACAGATTCAATGTGGTTAAATATGTACAATATGCGATTATACATCTATGATATTCCCGTACTGTATACACCCTATTTTGGTTACTCTTTAGATACAACACGAAGAACAGGGCTTCTAAAACCTTCTGTTGGAATTTCCAATAATGAAGGTTTTTACTACCAACAACCAATCTATATTGCACAACAGAACTGGTGGGATCTTGAACTCTTGCCACAGATACGGACAAGCCGGGGTTCTGGTCTCTATACTAACTTTCGCTTTATTGACTCAAAGGTTTCTCATGGCGAGATTAGAATGGGGTACTTTAAAGAAAAACAAGCATATTTTGAAAAAAATAATTTGCAAAATAATTCTCATTATGGATTTAATATCAAATATGACAATCGAGACTTCTTAAATCTCTGGAGCGGGCATGATTTTGCAGGGCAATCAGGATTGTATGTCGATATTAATCATATGAATGATGTTGGCTATATAAACTTGGCATCGAGCAATACAATAAATCAAACGACATCCAAACAGGTGCTCTCTCGTATTAATATGTTTTACAATACAGACAGTCAATATATAGGTAGTTATTTCAAATATTACCAAGATTTGTCAATTGAAAATAATGATAACACACTGCAAAAACTGCCTACTTTGCAGTATCACTACTATCTTGACACACTTCTAAAAGATCATTTGCTCTACTCTTTGGATGTGAAAAGCAATAATATTCAGAGACAAATAAATAAAAAAGTCATACAAACAGATATTAATATACCTGTTACTTTGCAGACTTCACTTTTTGATGAATTTTTAAATATCTCTTATACTGCCAATCTGTATATGCAACATTCTGCATTCAGAGGGAAGGATATTAATTCGTCAACTGAGTATAGAGATGGTTATTATGCAAGGAATTACCATACTTTTAAGGCAAGTACACAATTGACAAAAAGATATGAGAATGTCAGTCATGTCATAGACTTAAGTATTATTTATAATAAATCTGCCTGGAATCAAGAGACGGGGTTTTATGCAGATGAATCGAATTACTGTTCCAACTTGGATAATCAAAGTAATCTTGATTATAAAAGCAGATGTGAATTTTATAATATTACAAATATAGATAATGCCGCACAGTTGCAGTTTACACAGTACCTTTATGATAAAGATGCAAAGCAGATACTCTATCAGAGACTTGCACAGAGAGTCTCCTATTCCTCAGCAGCGAGTCGCTATGGAGAGCTTGAAAATGAACTCGATTATAAAGTCACTTCCTGGTTCTCTTTTTATAACAATATGTTTTATAATTATGATAAAAATGCATTTTCAAAAATTTTTAATAAAGTCTCTTTGAATCAATATGGCGTAAATTTACAGCTTTCTCATCTTTATAAAGATCGTTTTGTTGCCCCTGCAACTTCCACTGATCCACTCCAACGTACTAATTATCTGACTTCAAGTGCGGAGTATACTTATAACAGACACTACTCCTTTTCAGCGCTCTATAATTATGATTTAGAGACACAAGAGAAAAAAAGTATGTCCATTGGTTTTATGTATAAGAAAAGATGTTGGGACTTTGGTATAAAATACAGTGAGAATAATAGACCGGTTTTGACACTAAACGGAGCGTCATCATCAATCTATGACAAATATGTCTATGTAACAATTGTGCTGAAGCCTCTGATGCAATCAAGTAAAAATAGTTCATTTATTACATACAAACTGCCTAATAAGCAGACAAATTAGGAAAGCTCATATGCAAACATATAAACATATGCTTCAAGACCGTAAAGATGCTGCCAAGAAACTCATTGATATTATGCCGATGCAAAAACTCAAAGAAGATGATTGGAACATCGTTGCCGTCTCCAAAGGTGGTTTAGACTTGGGAAGATATATTAAGGGACGACTTAAAAATCCTTTGGAGATTCTTTTCCTTGAAGCCATTATGGCACCACATAATCCTGAGTGTGAAGTGGCGCGAGTGAGCGAAACAGAAGAGATAGTTCTGAATGAAAACTTGATTGAAGCTTTTGAGATTCAGTATGATTATATCTATGGAGAAGCTCATAGAAAGCATGAAGAGGATATACTTAGCTATATATATCAATACAGAAAAGGGCAGCCTTTTCCTTCGATGCAAAACAAAGTTGTTTTATTGGTCGATGAAGGCAGTGAAACTGGGACAAAGTTTATGACAGCTCTAAAAACTATTTTGGCACAAAAGCCAAAAGCTGTTTACATTGCAGTTCCGGTTTTACCCAAAGATGTGCTGGAAGTTTTAGAGACTTTTGTAGATGACATCTTCTTTTTATATGACATTGATGATTATGTAGAGACAGATTTATATTACAAAAATTTAGAAGCAATTGATGATGAAGAGATTGAGAAAATACTAGAGGAAAACAGATGAAATATGATGTAAAATTAGAGTTAGAAAACAGAGTAGAAGAGTACAGTTTTGGTACAGTAGCTAAACAGGCAAACGGCAGTGCATGGCTAAAATCAGGTAAAACTGTCATACTGGCAACAGTAGTCATTGATGAGACAGAAGTTGTCAAAGACAACTTTTTACCTCTAACAGTGCAGTATATAGAAAAAACATATGCAGCGGGAAAAATTCCCGGCGGTTTTTTCAAGCGTGAGACAAAGCCGAGTGATTTTGAAACATTGACTTCGCGTATTGTTGATCGTTCTTTGCGCCCGCTTTTCCCAGAAGGTTTCGGACATCCGACACAGATAACTATTATGGTTTTCTCTGCTGATGCTGATTCAGATATGCAAGTTCTCGCACTAAATGCAGCGTCTGCCGCATTGTATGTGTCAGATATTGACATCAACAGAAGCGTCTCTGCTGTACGTGCCGCTAAAGTTGATGGTGAGTTAGTGCTTAACCCAACGCTCACGCAGCTGAAAAACTCTACACTCGATCTCTATCTTTCTGGAACAAAAGAAGAACTTTTGATGATTGAGATGCGTGCAATCGGAAGTGAGAAAATTGATGTAGAAGAGATTCCAGAACCAGTGCTCGACCCGATTATGGATCCGTCAATTGGAACAGTTGTTCTCTCTCAGCATGTCTCTAATGCTATGAATGAAGATGAACTTATAGAGGTACTTGATAAAACAGAGAAAGTACTTTTTGAATCCAATGTAGAGTACGAAGTGGCTTTTGGTCCTTACCAAAAAGATATTAAACCCTCAGATTTAAAAGCACATCAGATAAACAGTGAGATGATAGCGTATGTTAAAGAGAATCATATCGCAGATATTAAGCATGCTGTTGCACTAATGGCAAAATCAGAGCGTTCTACTGCCTTGCGTGAGCTTCGTAAAAACATCATCGCTTCTAAGGATGAATGGGCAGATGTTGAACTTGAATTAGAGCTCAAAGATGCCATAGAATCTGTCAAAAAAGAGTTTGTACGCGCTCAAATATTAAATGACAATGTTCGTGCTGACGGACGTGCTTTAACAGAAGTAAGACCAATTAGTATAGATACAAATGTACTGCCTGCTGCACATGCATCTTGCCTCTTTACACGCGGGCAGACACAGGCTCTTGTTGTTCTTACTATGGGCGGACCAAAAGATGCACAGATGTTTGAAAGTCTCACAGATGAAGGCACACAAAATGAAAACTTTA
>Ga0256829_1000224_pt1 | contig 67712 bp, 85 predicted proteins | sample 131447metaG_FD_185979 | JGI IMG/M metagenome (GOLD analysis project Ga0256829, IMG submission 185979) | Hydrothermal vent microbial communities from Lau Basin, Pacific Ocean - 131-447 | ecosystem: Environmental > Aquatic > Marine > Hydrothermal vents | place: Pacific Ocean: Lau Basin | collected...
GGTCAAGATGCCGCTTATTTGGCAAAGCTATTGCTTAGTAAAAATTATAAGGTGTATGGGACATACAAAAAAGAAAACGATCTTAGCTTTTGGCGGCTCCAAGAGTTAGGAGTAGAGCATCATCCCCATTTGGAATTGCTAGAGTATGATTTGCTTGATTTGGATGCTACGATGGATATGTTCAAGTCACTCAAACCTGATGAGGTATATAATTTAGCTGCACAGAGTCATGTTCCAAAATCTTTTGAGGAGCCTGTAGAGACTGTTGGTGCTACTGGTTTGGGTGTGTTGCATATACTCGAAGCTATCCGGTATGTAGATACAAATATAAAACTGTTTCAAGCTTCCTCTTCTGAGATATTTGGGAAAACCCACATATATCCACAAACAGAAGAGACAAAGTTTTACCCTAGAAACCCTTATGGTGTCTCAAAAGCTTTTGCACACATGATGACAATCAATTATAGAGAAACTTATGGTATCTTTGCTTGCATCGGGATCCTTTACAATCATGAATCACCACTAAGGGGTGAAGCGTTTGTAACGAGGAAGATAACGAGCAGTGTCGCTAAAATTAAACTAGGGCAATTGGATGTTTTAAAACTTGGCAACTTAGATGCCAAGCGTGACTGGGGCTATGCACAGGAGTATGCTCAGGCAATGCACTTGATGATGCAAGAGGAAGTCCCCCAGACATATATCTTGGCAACAAATAGGGTGCAAACTGTAAGGGACTTTGTCATAATGGCTTTTAAGGCTGTTGATATAGAGTTGGAATTTAGTGGCAGTGGTGAGAATGAGTTTGCAAGAGATGTAAAAACAGGAAAAGTGGTATTAGAAGTAAATCCTATCTTTTATAGACCTTTAGAGAAGGAACTCTTGATAGGGAATCCTAAAAAGATTCAAGAGAGATTAGGCTGGCAAGCAAAAACTTCACTGGAAGAGATATGTAAGATAATGGTCGAAGCTGATTTGAAAAGGAATGTGAAACATGAGCTGTAAACTTTGTTCAAGTGATAGGTTTAAATATAGAGAGGGTGAGGTTCGTGATGCAAAAGAGCTTAAAATCTTAGAGTGTGAGGAGTGCTCCCTTGTCTATCTCTCAAGTGTAGATCATATAGATGAGGAGTTTTATGAAAGCTCAAATATGCACAAAGAAGTTGACTTTCTCAAGTGGCAAAATGATACCAAAGCCGATGATGAGAGACGCTTTGAGTTTATGGAGTCGATGATAACAAACAGGTCAGTTTTAGATTTTGGAAGTGGTAATGGTGGTTTTTTGCTTCGAGCACGAGAGGTCGCTAAAGAGGTGGTGGGTGTAGAGTTAGAAAAAGCAGTTATCCCTCACTATGAAGCCAAGGGATTAGCACTTTATGATGATTTGGAGAGTATTGATAAAAAGTTTGATTATATTACTGCTTTTCATGTGATAGAGCATCTTAAAAATCCAGAGGTCATTTTAAAAAAGATGGCTACACTTTTGAGTGATGGTGGGAAAATTATCTTAGAAGTTCCAAACTCACAAGATGCACTCCTGAGTCTCTATGAAAACGAGGCATTTTCAAAGTTTACATACTGGAGTTGCCATCTTTATCTTTACAATCAACATACACTTTCACTCTTAGCAAAAAAAGCATCTTTAAAGGTTGATTTTATCAAACATATCCAAAGATACCCCCTCTCAAATCATCTCTACTGGCTCTCAAAAAACAGAGCAGGTGGGCATACAAAATGGGGTAAGTTTCTTGACTCTGATGCATTAAACTCTGCATATGAGGCACAGTTAGCATCTATCGGTGCTACCGATACCATCATCGCAATGGTATCTAAGGATGCTCTATGAATATAGCTTTTGTCCCTGCTCGTTGTGGAAGTAAGTCTATCCGTTTTAAAAACATCAAAGAGTTTTGTTCAAAACCTTTGATCTATTGGAGTTTGTTAGCATTAGAAAAATCTCATCTTATTGATGAGGTTTATGTTGCTAGTGATTGTGATGAGATACTAGATACGGTAAAGGGGTTTTCTTTTAAAAAAGTGCATCTTTATAAACGCGACAAAGAAAATGCTCAAGATGAATCATCAACAGAAGATGTAATGTTAGAGTTTTTATCGAAGTACAATTTCAAAGATGAAGATAAGTTCTTGTTAGTCCAAGCTACTTCTCCAACAACAACTTTTAAAGATATTACCAAGGCTATCATCAAACTCAAAGAGGATAAGACAGACTCTTTACTGAGTGTAGTGAGAGAGAAAAAATTCTTTTGGGGAGATGATGCTTTGCCCATCAATTATGATTTTAAGAACCGTCCCCGTCGTCAAGATTTTAATGGGGTCTTGCTTGAAAATGGTGCATTTTATATCAATAGTGTAGGGAATATTTTACGAGATAAAAATCGTCTCAGCGGTAAGATAAGTTTTTATGAGATGCAAGATTACAATAACATAGATATAGATGAAGAGATTGACTGGGCTATAGCTGAAGAGTATATGAGAGAGTATGTCCTCTAGCTTAAGAACCATCACTTTTTAGAATTTTGAGCATTGATGGTTGTCTGTAAAGAAGAAAATTTAGCTTTGATTTTACCAATAAGCCCATCATAAGAGGCAAACCTTTTTTTCATGATTTCATAACGGTCATCAAGTGAAGCTTGGGCTTTTGTAAGGTTAGTTTCTAAGTTTGTACCTTGCTTTTTCAAGTCTTTAGAAAAGTTACTTATTTGCTTGTTGTAACCTGTATATTGATTGAGTTTATTATCTATATTTGTAAACCAGCCTGGTACATTATTGCCATTTGCATCTATGCTACCAGTAAAGAGAGCTTTTACAGAGTCTGGGTTAGCAGTTAACTTACTCTCAAAAGCGGACTTATCAAAACTCATTATTCCATGTCTGTCAATCTCTATACCATAGTCCACAAGAGAGTTATTGTCTTTATTGATGCTAGTGATTACACTGTTGAGGTCATTTTTGATACCTCGAACAAAACTATCTCCGTTGAAGACACCTACTGCACCAGTTTGTTTATCTTTTCCAGTCATATCATCAAGGTTTTGTACAAGATCATTGTAACTCTTTACAAACAGATCTAACGCATCTGTTAAGCCCGTCGTATCTTGTTTGATCGTGATTTTTGAGATATCACCTTTGGCTTTTAGTGTAATGTGAACACCTAAGATAAGGTCACTTATCTCATTAGAGCTTCTCTTGACATCAATACCATTGTAAAGAAACTCTGCATCAGTAGGTGCTTGAACAACTTTGTAACCATCAAGATTGTTCGTCGCATTATAAGCATCAAAATGTCCATCTAATGAACCAGAACCATTTGTCCCGTCATCTGTATCTCTTATAGTTATAGCTTGGCTGGCTCCTGTTTTGACTGAGGAGAGTATAAGTGAGTATTTCCCAGCACTTTTTTCTAAGATAGAAGCAGATATTGTGCTGTTTGCATCATCTGTGATAGATTGTGCAAGTGCCGTAAGCGTAGTGGTGTCATCATATTTGATCTTGTGTGTGACCCCATCGATGCTTAGATTGAGAACACCACTTTGCCCACTGGCTGCTAGGGGGCTAGTTTTGCCACTAAATTCACCAAAACTTGTAATATCTTTTTTTGCTAAAGTTTTTGTCTCAATTGTAAATGATTTTACATTTGCTCCAGTGTCAACTTTTACATTAGCCTGACCGCTAGAGTTTACCGTAACCTTGTCGAAGATGGTATCATAGCTCAGTGCCGATGCACTTGCTTTGAAGCTTTTCATGAGAGATGCTAAAAGTTTTTCTGCCTTTTGAGCTTGTTCATTTGTTTTTATTTTTGTTTTTATCGGCTTTATGATCCTGTCGGTATCTGCTTTTTTAAGTTTATCGATCACATCAGAGTTTAACATTCCAGAGCCTAGACCGAGTGAGCTTATACTTCCACCCATAAAAAATCCTTTCTTACTATATTATCTTATTATATCGGTAATTTGTTGATAAACTTTAAACAACTTTTGTTCCATAAATTTTTTATTGCAATATGCTAAAGAAAATAATATGCATGCCGATATACACCCAATGAAAGAATCAAACAGTGATATAAAAGGATCTAAAATGTATGGCAACTTAGCACATGATACTTACGCTCAAAACAATATAGGTATTGAGTCACCAACTAAACTTATTGAGATGCTGTATGAAGGGGTTCTTCGTTTTAATGCACAAGCAAAAAAATCGATAAAAGATTCAAATATTGAAAAAAAAGTTTACTGGATAAATCGTTCTATTGCTATCGTTACCGAATTGTTGTCAATATTAGATATAAGACAAGGAGAGGTCGCTGAGTATTTAGATGGTCTTTACCAATACGAGATTAAACTTCTTACAGAAGCTATAGTAGATGAAGATATCGCAAAACTTGATGAAGTAAGTGGTGTCTTTAAAGGACTCCTAGAAGCATGGAGAGAAACAACAAATGTGGCTTAAAGAATTACAAATTGCAATCATTGAAAAAAACACTAATGAGATAGATAGATTGGTTGAGTGTATGCCGATGTACGAGAAGATGGAAGATATGCAATCAGCGGCATCTTTGTTAAAAGAAGCTAACAAGTTAATGATGACACTCAAAGAAGAAACAGCTGAATCTATGAGTAAAATTAAAAAAACAAAAGATTTTTTAGACGCTACGCATTCAAAAAATTCATCCCTTTTTGATTCCAAAATTTAAAGAGCGGATTGTATATTCACTTACAACTGCACCTTTTCTCATACTGAGTATGTGCTCAAGAGCATCTGCTATGTCAGATGCAAGTAGTTTTTCATTTTCCTTTTCACTCACATCAAATCTTAGTGCATCATAAAAATTAGTCTGTGTCATGTCTGGATTGATATTTGTAACACTAAGATTGGTTTTACGCGTCTCTTCAAAAAGTGAATCCCCAAAGGCTTTAAGACCTGATTTTGTTGCACTGTAGACCCCTGCAAACTTTGATGCTCTAAGTGCCTCGATGGAGTTGATGTTGATGAGATAACCATCATTTTTTTTGAGTGAACGAAGTAGGGCATTGGCAAGGAGTAGGGGGGTAGTGAGGTTTAAAAAAATCATCTGAGTGATAGTTGATGCCTTAAGCTCTTCATGGGGTTCAAAGACACCAAAACCTGCACAGTTTACCAAAAGCTTAATCTCTTCACCTCTGAGTTTTTCTATGGCTTGAAATGTGCCTTTTTCTTGAGAAAGATCTGCTTGGATCGCAGTGAAGTTTTTTACGGATAGCTCTTTTATGCTTACCATTCTACTTATGCCAATTACTTCCCACCCTAGGTTCAAAAGCCTCTGAGTGATTGCTTTTCCTATGCCACTACTTGAGCCAGTTACTACCGCTTTATCCATTGAGAATCTCCATTATTGTATCTATCTGAGAGTAGATAAGTTTTTTTGTTTTGTCTTTTGTCACTTTTGAGGGTTCAAAGTGATCGCTTACAACTTTAAAAATATAACTATTTTTAAACCCTTGACTTGCTTGGCTAAAACCATATGATTCCATATCTACAGCATCATAAAGGTTTGTATGTTCAAGAGCTTCATCTACACAAGTGAGAATTTTTTGAGTTCCATTGATGCACTGTGTAGCAGTATCTACCTGCAATAACTCACCAATATCAAAAGCATCTGATGCCCCGCAGATTCCTACATTAACAAGGGTATCGTTTTCTTTGAGTTGTGCGGATAAAATCTTCATCGTATTGTACATATTTTTAGTACCAATACCACTTATAATTACAGAATATAAAGTATTGGACTTTGAGGCATCTAGTTTATACTTTTCTATAAATGCTTGTGCTTCTGATTTTGTTGCAGTTATGATATATGTCATTTTTTTTCTTTTAAATTTATGATAGAATTATGACATAATAATAGGAGCAATACCATATGCCAATTTTAAAAGCAGATTATTCTAGTATAAGTCATGAAGAGATGGCAGCTAGTATAGGGCTAAGCATAAAACATATCCCAATACTTATAGAAAGTTTTCTCCAAGAGAGTCAACCTGCAATACTAAGTCTTAAAGAGGCTATCGAAGTCAACGATTTTGACTCTATCCATCGCTATGCACACTTTATCAAAGGGAGTGCAGGAAATCTAAAGTTCAACGAAGTCTATGAGATGTCAAAAGAGATGGAATTTGCTGCTACAGATAAAAAAACAAATTTTGATTATCTTGCTTATTTTGATGCCATAGAAACAGCAATCTCTACTCTAAAATCTTAGTAAAACAATAATTAAGTTTTATTTGCTATAATTTCATCGCTTCTCTTTAGACCTGTGCAATGGTTACTTAAGACAATGTGTCAGGGTAGGAATACAGCAGCACACCTTATTTAGTTATGTGCCGCAGGTATCTGGAGGGGAGTCTTCCTTTTTTCAATCTCATATCTAAAATTTAATCTTTTTCCACTATAATAATAAAATATAAATTAAAAGGTGTTTTTCATGCAAAATAAAAGAAACAAGTCAGGTTTTTCTCTCATCGAGTTAATGATAGTTATTGTCATTTTAGGGCTTTTAGCAGCGATGGTTATGCCAGCTTTAACGGGAAAAGGTGAAGAAGCAAAAAGGGATCTGGTCTGTGTGCAGATGAAATCACTCTACAATGGTGCACTTGATATGTTTAAACTCAACAACTCATTGTACCCATCTACGGAAGAGGGTTTAGCCGCTCTTGTAAAAAATCCTGATGAGGAGAAATACCCAAACTACTCTTCAAATGGTTATCTTAAAGACAATAAAATGCCAAAAGATTCATGGGGTGATGAGTTTATCTATATCAATGATGAAGGTACTATTGAGATCATCTCTCTTGGTGCTGATAGAAAAGAGGGTGGCACTAAAGAGTCTAAAGATATCAAGATGAGTGAGTGTAAATAGCGGAGATGTCTTCTTTTCAGGGCAAAAATAAACATGCCTTTTCTTTGATGGAACTTCTCATTGTAGTGCTTATCGTTGGTGTTGTTTATACTTTAGCTGTGAGTAATTTTCAAAATATAAAAGAGGGCAAAATAAAACCAACGCTTTTAACTTTGGAGCGTAACCTTGGAGATATCAAGCATGACAAAGAGGTAAAGCTCATCTGTTTAGATAATTGCGATAGTTGTTTTGTGCAGGTGGATGGCGTCTTGGATACAAATGCTAGTAAGTTGTTTGAAGAGTTTATTGACCCTAGTGTTAAGGTGTATCATTTTAATCCCAATACTGGGTTTAATGAGATTCAACAAGCAGTTTATTTTAACAAAGAAAATGTATCGCAAGATATTTGCTTCTCCTTAGCTGTCGATAAACAAGGGGTAAGTGATCAAGTGGTTGTGGAGTATAAGGATAAAGTGTATGACTTTACAACCTATTTTGAACCTACAAAAGTCTATGCATCTACCTCTGAGATGATGGATGCAAAACAAAAACTCATCAATGAGGTCATACAGTGATATTTAAGTACAAGGGGATCAATGAGTTTGGTAAAAATGTTCGCGATAAGATAGAAGCGACAAATCTCAGTGAAGCCAAATCAAAACTCAAAGCAAACTCTATCATCATCCAAAGTATAGAAGAGGAAAAACCCTCACTCTTTGCAAATATTAATTTTTCGAGAAAATATAAAATCCCACCAAAAGAGTTAGCATCGCTCTCTCGTGAACTCTCTATGTATATTCGTTCAGGTATCACCATAGTCTCAGCTATAAAGATAGTTCAAACACATTATGAATCCAACAAAAAGATGAAACTTTTTCTCACAACTGTGAGTACCCACCTTGATGAAGGGAAAAACTTTTTTACAGCCTTAGAGTCTCAAGAGATTGTAGAACTTCCACCTTTTTTTATACAGAGCATCAAAGTAAGTGAAAATGGTGGCATCTTAGATGAAGTTCTTTTAGAGTTGTCTCGCTTCTTAAAAGAGCAAGAAGATATCAATAAAGAGATAAAAGGTGCTTTTGCATACCCATCTTTTATGATCGTAATATCTTTACTTATGATAGCATTTATGCTTACTTTTGTAGTCCCTCAGATCACAGGTATCTTTGAATCTATGGATCAAAAACTACCTGCCCCTACCATCTTTGTCATAGCGTTGGGGGATTTCTTTAGTGAGTATTTTACAACTATATTATTTTTTTTAGTTGTTATCGTATCTTTGTTTGTGTTTATGATGAAAAACAGTCATATTTTTGCGTATGGGGTGCATAAGTTTCTTCTGAAATTACCACTTTTTGGAGAGATTATCCAAAAGAGTGAGTTAGCGCGTTTTGCTTACATCGCTTCTTTACTTGTTCGCTCGGGTGTCCCTTTTGTCCAGACTATCAACCTTAGTGCAAACATTTTAAACAACCTCGTTCTTAAAGAGCTTTTTGTTGGTGCATCAAAAAGAGTCGTTGAGGGAAAACTTCTTTCTGCCGCACTCAATGCCTCTCCAATCAAAATTGACAATGCTTTCATCCAGTCAATCGCACTCGGAGAAGAGACCTCTCAGCTTCAAAATGTACTTACAAACACAAGTGAACTCTATTTTGAAGAAAATCGAGACAAGATAGCTACGCTCCTTACCTTACTTGAACCCTCTTTGATGCTCTTTGTTGGGGGAAGCATAGGTTTCATTGTAGCAGCTATGCTTCTTCCTATCTTCTCTATGAGTATCAGCTAAGTAAAAAGGATGAAAAAAGGGATAGCACTGCTTATAACACTGATGTTTATCATGGCGATAACCCTTAGCATTGGGGTAGGTTTAAGCTACACAAAACGAGCTCAAAAGAGTTTGTCTGATGAAAACTTTTTATTCCAAAGTGATATTATTTTGCATGATGTTTTAAGCCTACTTAAAAAGTCAAAAGATTTACAATTTGTAGCCAAAGATAAAAGTGGAAAAGCTTTTAATGTCTTTTTGGCACAAAGCTCATTTATCCCTTTTGAGTCCTCTGGAATCACAGTAACCATAGAGATAAAAAGTGCAAGATCCAAGTTCAATCCCGTTACACTTATGAAAGCAAATTCAAAAAAGATTGATTTGCCAAGAGTAAATCTCTTGCGAGAATATTTTGCAAGAAAACAACTCAATAACACCTATGTTGACATCCTTTTAGATGGCTTAGGTGGAGTCAAAGCAGATTTATCGTATAATAGCAATATATTTAATACAAAAAAGATGCTCTTTCGAGATTATATTGTGAGTAAAAAACATCTTGATGAGTTCAATGAGTTTTATAAAAATAGTTTTTATGATAATGCAATTTCACGGATAAATTTTGAGAACTTATTTTATTATGCTAAAGATACAAAAGGTAAGTATCTTATAGACTTAAATCATGCAACACAGGATGTCTGGGAGTTGATGCTTAATGTTAATGCGTTGAGAGCTAAAGAGTTAGTGCTGGGCGAAGGATCTTACTCTATAAGCAATAAAGTACCTCTAAATAAGGATGAGTTGAGTATGCTTTCAAACTTCCAAACAAGTTATGAACCACAGATGTTTTTAGATGTGCAAGTGGAGATAACGCAGAACAAATCAAGTGCTAAGATAGCATTTGAATACGACATAAAAAATACAATAGGGTATAATTTTTCTTATGAGATTTAATCAAGATAAAAAAACTGTTTTTTTAGACCCTCATACAGAGTTGGTGGTGAGTGATGAAAAGTTAAATATTATCCTCTCTCCATCTCTGTATTGGGTAAAAAAAGTAATTTTACCGCTCAAGTATGCAAGGGAGGCAAAAAAACTTTTAGAGTCTCTGTTTGAAGATGTTCTACCTGAGGGAAACTACAATTATAGTGTCTATAAAGCATCAGAGGAGGGGGAGTTTTTTATCTTTGCCTATGAGGACAAGAGCATCTTGGAGCTTCTCACGAAGCAGGGCATACCCTCATCAAATATTGGTTCTGTCCATTTTGCACAGAGTGAACTCCATAACTTACAGGGTGCTACGAAGATAAATGAGATGCAGAGCATCTATGTCAAAGATGGGATTGTTACTCTTGTACCATGTTGTTGGATAGAGGAGAGCGGAGCGTTAAACCTTGAGGATATTAAGCTCTCAAAACATAAAATTATCCTTGCCCAGTTTGGGCATATTGTAGATAGTTCTAGTCTGATCAAGATTAGTGTGATTTTAGGTTTGTTTATCTTACTCACTTGGGTGGAGTTGTTCATCCTCAAGCAAGATATACAAAAGATGCAGTTACAGAGTTCTGAACTCTTTAGAAAGTATAAGTTAAAGCCAACCATATTTCAAAACAAAGCACTTTTGAAAAAATATACGAAGATTCATACAAACCAAACAAAGCTAAGAATGAATTTCTCAAAAGAGTTGCAAAAGAAAAATATCCAAAAGATAAGTTATAAGAACAAGATATTGAAGGTAATCCTATGAACCGTATCAATCCCTTATATGTAGGTTTACTTTTGTTGGTTGTTCTTGCTTTATCTGTGTTTGAGTTAAACTCTTCTAAGAGTGAGTTGTATGAGGCAGAAGCATCTTATGATAAAACAGCAAAACTAGCAGTAGAGTTGAGTGAGCTGAAAAAACTCTATGCAAGTCAAAAAAATATGCAGATGAAACTCAAGCGTATCCTTGCCCAAAATGTGCTTAGAAATGCTGGAATTGTCGCTTCCTACAAAAAGAGTAGGGCAAAAATTAGTGCAGAGACACTTGACAAAACAACACTTGATTTTTTGATGGCGAAGATACTTAACTCACCGTTTAATATTGACTCTTTTGAGATTAGAAAACTAAGTGAAAATAAAGCAAGTTTTAAAATGGAGATAAAATGGTAAGAAAGATGCTCAAATTTTTTGCTTATACGCTCTTCTTTTTCACTGTTTTGATCTACTTTACACCAAAGGTAAATCTCTACTATCTTTTAGAAAGTAAACTCAAAGAACAAGGTGTGGTCATCAATGATGAAGTGCTGAGTGATAATGGTTTGAGTTTAAGCATAAATGATGCAAGTGTCAATCTGAAATCTATACAGAGTGCTAAGATAAAAGAGATCGATGTAAAAGTTTTTGGAGTATATAATAGTGTAATTTTAACAGGTGTTAGTTTAGCAAGTGTTGCTGCTACAATGGTTCCTACAGAGATACAAAGCATCTCCCTTACATATAGTGTTTTTGACCCACTGCATCTAGTGGCTACTGCAATAGGTGAGTTTGGCGATGCAGGTTTGAGTTTTGGGCTGCTAGATGGGGTCTTGCATGTAGAATTACACCCTTCTAAAAAGATGCTTGCATCGTATGGACAGACTTTAAAAAATCTCAAAAAATCTAAAGAGGGGGCTTACACTTATGATAAAACTTTCAAATTCTAAGCTTCTTAGTATCGCTAGTTTGCTATTAATCTTGGTGTTGATAGCCAAGACTTTCTCTTTGGTTCTGATGTGGTTTTTACCAAGCGAGGGGGTAAGTTTGCATATTAAACCAAATTTTCAACCAAAATATCAACGAGTTGATTTTAAAAATATGTTAACCTCTCAAGTAAAAAAAGCCCAAGTGAAGCAAGTTAGCACTTTAGATGGTGGCATATCTATCACAAATATGGTACTTAAAGGGCTTTATGGAACTAGGACTAGTGGTTTTATCATAGTTGCACTCAAGGCTACACCGAAAAAGACAACTATACTGAGTGTTGGTGAGGTTTTTTCTGGCTACAAACTTAAAGAGATACAAAATAATAGTGCTATATTTACAAAAGATGGTACTCGCTTTACTTTAATGCTAGAGGATATAAAAAAAATGGCTTCTACGGTGCAACAAAGTAAACAAAAACGGAGCGTGAGTGATGATGAACCTATAAGCCAAAAAGTTGTGACAAGAGGTGATATCGCTTACTATGCAAAGCATCCAAAACAGATTTGGAAAGAGATATCTATCCGTGAGGTTAAAGATGGTAATAAGATAAAAGGTTTTAAAGTCACAAGAATAGCACCCAATTCAAAGTTCGCAACGATGGGACTCAAAAGAGGAGACCTTATAGTTAAGGCTAACAATGTAGAATTGAAGTCTTATAGAGATGCACTCAATATCTACACAAAGATAGACAAGCTAGATGTGGTACAAATTGTAATTATCCGTAATGGAGTTGAGAAGGAGATAGTATATGAGATTAATTAAACTACTGATTATAGCTTTGCTTTTAATGGCAAATCTTGAAGCGAAACAAAAGGTGAATGTAAAATTTTCAAATTTACAGATAAATGATTTTATCAAACTAATATCTAAAATCACCAATAAAAATATACTGATAACGCATAAGATAAATGGAACAGTTGACCTCGTGAGTACAGCACCTATCTATGATACAGAGGTGCTCGGTATCCTTGTCTCTGTATTGGAGTCTAAAGGTTATACCCTCATACAAAAAGGTTCTATCTTAGAAGTAGTTCGTTCTGTAGATGCTTCAAAGTATAATGCAAAAGTCCTCACTCGTGGTAAACGAGCTAGAGGTACTCTTATGGTCACTCAAATCATTAAAGTAAAGGGTGAAAATGTAGATATAGTCGCTGCAAAGATTCGTTATCTCATCTCAAAAACAGCCAAACTTATGACGATGAAAGAGTCAAATCTTATGATTGTTACAGATTATCCAGCAAATATTGAGACGATCAAAAGAGTGATCAAAGATATAGATACAAATAACAAAGCTATTGTGGAAACTATCCATATCTCAAATGCAGAAGTAAAAAAAATCCAACTTAAACTTCAGGCTATCTCAAAAACACTTTTCAATGAAAAAGTAGCTGGACAAAAGGTCAATATTGTCCTTGATGAAAATACAAACTCAGTCGTTCTTGTAGGGGTTCAAGAGAATGTAGATAAATTAAAACTTCTTATCAAAACTTTAGATGTAGAATCAGCTGCAAGTAATGGGATAAAAATCTATTCATTAAAAAATTCTGATGCTAAATCTGTCTTAGCTTCACTCAATGATATTATCTCCAAACAAACCTTTGCAGATCCAAGCATGAAGCCAAATGTTAGTGCATCTGAGGAGATAAATGCCATCATTGCCATAGGCGTGCCACAAGTTCTCAAAGGGGTAAAGATGGTTATAGATGAGCTTGATAAAGAGAAATATCAAGTCTATGTCCAAGCACGCATTATAGAGATAAATAAAAAGAATTCTAAAGCGATTGGTGTGAAGTATGGTTTCGATGGTGGAGGCCTTTCAAATGGTGGTCTTTATACCCTAGCAGGAAGTTTTGGAGGAACTCTTCCCTCTTCCGCTCTTTTTAAGGCGAGTGGTGCTAATTTTGCTTTAGGTGCTGCCTTAGAGTTTTTGGAACAAAAAGGTGCTAGCAAATCTATCTCAAATCCATCTATCCTTTGTGTGAACAATAAAGAATCTTCTATCTATGTAGGTAAAACTATATCTATCTCAACAGGAAGTGTGACCTCTTCAACCAGTTCGATACCAGGTGTAACAAAATCTTACAAAAGAAAAGATGTTGGGCTTACTTTAAGTATCAAACCTCGTGTATCATCGAATGATAAGGTAACTCTTGATATCGAAACTACTTTAGAAAATTTGCTTGATGATGGAAGCAACAATATTTCAGGACAACCAGTGACTTCAAAGCAAAAGGTAAAAACACAGGCTATCCTTCGCCATGCTGAGAGCATCATCATTGGTGGTCTTGTAAAAACCTATGATTTGGAGTCAGTTACTAAAGTGCCTTTTCTTGGAGATATCTGGTGGATAGGTGATTGGCTTTTTTCATCGAAATCAGTGTCTGCAGAAGAGGATAGCTTAGTCGTTATTTTGACACCTTATGTTATAGAAAAAAGTGAAAAACTCTCAAAGCTACAACAAGATTTAGGGAAGCTTTCTCGTTTACAACAGCAGTATAATAAAGAAGTATTTAAAAGAATTGAAACAAATGGTCAGGTAAATACATTATTCAAAAAAGAAGATGAGAAACTCAATAATATGGGCATAGAAAGACAAGATACGCAACAAGATGGATTTTTAGATGAAGAGAGTGAAGAAGAATAATGCTAAAGTTAGAACAACTTCACAATCCACATCTTGAACCAAGTGAGATAGAAGATTTTAGTAATGAACTGCTAAGTAAAAACTACTTACTATTTGCGGAGATAGAGGGTGAGACTACAGCACTTCTATGTGAGAGGTACTTAGTAGAAGCGAGTAATTTTTACACAAAACTTAAAACCCAGTATCCACTGAAGATGCTTGATGAAGACTCTTATGAGAGACTTTACAACCGTTACTTAGAACTCAAAACAGATAAAGCTATAGAGACAATGCAAGAGGACTCGAACAAAGAAGATGACGAAGATCTCTCTTTGACAGACTTTTTACGGGTCAGCTCAGACATCCTCACAAGTGAAGAGTCTGCACCTATCATCAAGTTTGTCAATGCCTTGTTTTATCAAGCCATCAAAAAAAGAGCATCAGATATTCACATAGAGGTGGGAGAGAAAAAAGGTGAGGTACGGTTTCGCATAGATGGTATGCTCACTAAAAATGCTGACCTAGAGAAAAAAGTAGTAAATCTCATCATCTCCCGTATCAAAGTTATCTCAAATCTTGACATCTCAGAAAAACGGATCCCTCAAGATGGACGAACGCAGATAAAAATCTCTGGACAAACACTCGATATCCGTGTTTCAGTCTTGCCAACTTTTTATGGAGAGCGTATTGTTATGAGGCTTCTCATGCAAAGTTCACAAATCCCTCAGATAAATGAGCTTGGTTTTGATGAACTCCTCATAGGTGATGTCAAAAAATTACTTCGTGCATCGCACGGTATCATCTTAGTGACTGGACCGACAGGGAGTGGTAAGACAACCTCTTTGCACTCATTTTTACGCGAAGTAGAAAGTCCAGAGAAAAATCTCATCACTGTTGAAGATCCTGTTGAGTACAAATCAGACAATATTTCCCAAATCCAAGTCAACGAAAAAGTAGGGCTTACCTTTGCATCTGCACTCCGCTCCATTCTCCGTCAAGATCCAGATGTGATCATGATAGGGGAGATTCGTGATGAAGAGACAGCGGGTATCGCAGTGCGAGCTGCACTGACTGGTCACTTGGTTTTTTCAACACTGCATACCAACTCCGCATCTGCTACTATCTCAAGATTGGCAGATATGGGGATAGAACCTTTTCTCATCTCCTCTTCATTACTAGGGATTTTAGCTCAAAGACTTGTGCGTGTTATCTGTCAAGAGTGCAAAGAGGAGGATATTTTGGCTGAGGAGTTTGCAATGGATTATAACCTACCCCCTGATGCACTTATCTACAAAGCTAAGGGGTGTAAAGTTTGTAACTACTCAGGGTACTCAGGACGACGCTCAATAGGGGAACTTTTGGTGATGAATGATGTGGTTAAAGAGTTGCTCAAAGATACAACAGATGAGCATACTATCAAGGTGGCTTTAGAAGCTAAAGGTCTCAAGACTATCTCCGTGCAACTTACAAAGATGTTGCTTGATGGTGAGACCTCACTTGATGAAGCGATAAGGATAGGGCTTTAGAGATGCGAAGAGCCTTTACTTTGATAGAAGTGATGGTTGCTGTGATGATTATCAGTGTAGTGATTGCTGCACTGATCCAGATGAGTGGAAACTCTTCATACACTTTTTCAAAAATCAAAATCGACTCTAAAATAGGGCAATATGCCTCCTTTCTTATCAACTCGAAAAATTATGGTTTTAAAAATAATACTATTAGCTTTGATAAGCTCACAAATGGGTTTCAAATAGATTTTCAGCTCAGAAAAAGGCTCGAAGGTCAAAAGGTAAAGATCATCTATACAAAACTAGATAGTATAGATATGAGTAAGCTTGATACAAAGGCATCCAAACTAGATGATGCAGGAGATGCTAAAAAACAAGTTAATGCTAATATGATCTTTTTGATAGGTAAAACTACATTAAAAATGAACGATACCTCTACATCGCTCTTAAGGTTACGCTTGCAATGAGTAATAAAACTAGTTCGCATAAAGCATTTACTCTCATAGAGCTTCTCATATCTATCTCCATCCTCTCCATCATGATGGTTTTTTTGTATAAAAGTTATGCTACGCTGAATAGATCAAATCTTATTTATAAAAAAGAGGTTCAAAAGCTTGAGAAGCTAAAGCTAAAGAAGAAAACACTCTTTTTAGATTTTAGTGTAGCTAAGTTTCAGAGTGTAAAAATTCAACATCAAGAGAAGCAAATAGATATTGTTTTTATGCAAACTTCAAACTCTGTGCATCGAAAATATAACCCTTATGTTACATATATCATCAAAAATTCAAAGTTATATAGACTAGAATCTCTCAAAGAATTGAGCTATCCTCTGGATGTTTCTAGTAAATTTAGTGTAGATAAATTTGGCGAAGTGACTCGTTTTCGAGTGTTTGGATCAAAAGATAAAGCTAGCTATATAATAGATATTCTTTTTAAAAACAAAGAAAAGATTTTACTCAAAGTAAGGGTGCTTAATGAGAAGTGATTTTAATCTTCTCTATACTTTGAGATGCCACATGCTTGGTTAGGTGTGGGTGGGTTCTCTTTGAGGTAGGTTAAATCTTCTAAAGTTTGGTCAAGCACTTTTTTTTGTTGAAGTATTGGAAGCATAAGATTATCTTTTTCATTGAGGGGGATATCCCAGTTTAAAAGTATCTTTTGTACTTCATCATCGAGTTCTTGAAGTGCATTTTCTATGTGTGTTATTGAGTTCATGGTAATTCTTTTCGTATCTCCGTTAATGAAGGCGTATTCTAACATAAATATGATACAATTTTTCCATAAAGTATAATAGATGCTTGTTGTCTAATCCAAGGAAATACCATCAAAAAATCACTTTTTATGCTACTTTTTTTAAAATCTTTCCTTTTTGCTGGTTCACAACAAGACACAATAGAAAAAATAGGCACCTATATTCAAATACTCATACCGCTGAGTGCATGGTCAACTACGCTTATCACAGATGACACTGAAGGTCAGATAGAGTTCTATAAATCTTTTGGTGCTACATTTGCAACAACTCAGATCCTTAAACACACTGTAGATCGTACACGCCCTGATGGTTCTAATACTCAGTCTTTTCCCTCAGGACATACATCGGCATCATTTCAAGGGGCATCGTTTATCCACTTCAGATATGGGTTCAAATATGCTATCGTACCTTATCTTGGAGCTATTTTCGTAGGTTACAGTCGTGTCCAAGCCGACAAGCACTATGTGAGTGATGTAGTTGCTGGAGCAGTCATTGGGGCTGGATTTGCATGGCTCTTTACAAAACCTTATAAAATTAAAGATGTTCTTGTTAAACCTGTAGTTTTCAAATCCAAAAATAATAGGTATAATCTTTATGGGCTTCAAATAACTTTTTGATTTAACTACCTTTAACTATCTATTGGTTAAAATTCCATTATTAAAACAAAAGGCTCTCTCATGGTTGTTACCCGTTTCGCTCCAAGTCCTACAGGATATCTTCACATCGGTGGTTTACGAACTGCACTATTTTCTTATCTTTGGGCGAAAAAAAATGGAGGGAAGTTTGTGCTTCGCATCGAAGATACTGACAAGGCTAGAAATTCCGAGGAAGCGACACAGGCTATTTTAAAAGCATTTGAATGGCTAGGCTTAGAGCACGATGGAGAGATCACCTACCAATCACAAAGAGATGCAATCTACACGAAGTATATCCAACAACTTTTAGATGAGGGCAAAGCCTACAAATGCTACATGTCAAAAGAGGAGCTTACTGAGCTTCGTGAGATGCAGATGGCAAATAAAGAGCGAACAAAATACAATGGTAAATACCGTGACTTTGATGGTAATCCTCCAGAGGGCATAGAGCCTGTTATCCGTATCAAAGCACCTTTAACTGGTGAGATAGTTGTTAGAGATGGTGTCAAAGGTAATGTAAGCTTTCAAGCTCAAGATATCTTAGATGATTTTGTGATTGCTCGGGCTGATGGTGCACCTACTTACAACTTCGTAGTTGCTATTGATGATCATCTTATGGGCATTAACGAAGTTATCCGTGGAGATGACCACCTCTCAAATACACCAAAACAGATAGTTGTTTACGATGCCCTTGGCTGGGACTTACCAAAATTTTATCATGTACCTATGATACATAACTCAAATGGTAAAAAACTTTCAAAACGCGATGGGGCAACTGATGTTATGGCATACAAAGAGATGGGTTATACACCAGAAGCACTCTTGAACTTTCTTGTGCGTCTTGGCTGGAGTCATGGAGATCAAGAGATATTTTCTATGGAGGAGATGCAAGAACTTTTCAACCCTAAAGATATCAACAAGTCTGCATCTATCTACAACACAGAAAAACTTGACTGGCTTAATGCTCACTACATAAAAAGTACACCAAACGATATACTTGCAGAACTTTTAGTAGAATATGGTTTAACCCTCACATCACACGATAAAAAAGAGGTACTCCTTGATGCACTCAAAGAGCGAGCAAAAACTCTCAAAGAGATGGCAGAGTTAGTCAAAGAGATCCTTGTCACTCCTGAATCTTATGATGAAAAAGCAGTCAAAAAAGCCTTCAAGGGTGATGCTATCTCCATTTTAAATGCTTTTGGAGCAAAACTTACAGCAGGTAAATCTCATCTACCAAGTGACTACCATGCACTGATGGAAGAGGTGGTTACAGAGATGGAGATAGGATTTGGCAAAATCGGAATGCCCCTACGCGTGGCACTTCTTGGAAAGATGGGTGGTCCAAACATAGATGTTGTTATGGCAGTTATAGGCAAAGAGGAGACTATGCTGAGAATTGCTAAAGTAATAGCGACTCAAGAGAGTCAAGAAACTGCCACTAGGTAAAAAGTTCAATGTGTTTGTAATTTAAAAGTGGATTGGTGTAAATATATTCCCATCGGATGATGGGAATGAAGAGGTCTACTTGTATCTATAGGTGATACGACCTTTATCAAGTGAATAAGGTGTTAACTCTAACTTTACCTTATCCCCTGGAAGTATTTTGATGTAGTGCATACGCATCTTTCCAGCGATGTGACATAAAATCACATGACCATTTTCTAGCTCAACACGAAATGTTGCATTTGGTAGAGCTTCAACAATCTTGCCATCAACTTCTATAACATCAGCTTTAGCCATCTATTAATCCTTTTATAGTGTAAAATTCTTTGAAGAGCAAACATTCATCTGAATGTTAGCCATAAAAGAAAAGAATTTACTCTGTTGGTTTCTCTTACGCAAGAGATAGTATCTCAGCTTTACCGTTAATAATTGCAACAGTATGCTCGTAGTGTGAACCGCGTAATCCATCGGCACTAACAACATCCCATTCATTTTCCAAGATAACTTTATCGCTATCTTTTTGACAAATCATAGGTTCAAGACAAAAAACCATTCCATTTTTTATCTTTGGTCCTTGTTTAGGATTTTTTCCTTCGAGATAGTTTGGAATCTCTGGTTCTTCATGTGGTTTTTTTCCTATACCATGACCGCAAAAGTCATAGAGAGGGACAAATCCTCGTGAACGAATAGCATTTTCCAACACTAAAGATAACTCTTTAAATCTCATACCAACTTTAATACTATCAATAGCCTCATACAAACTTTCCTTTGCACATGCTATAAGTTTTTCATCTTCTTTAGAGACAGCCCCAACACTAACAGTAACGGCAGCATCACCAAACCAACCATCAAGTTCAGTACCAATATCGTAACCTATAACATCACCCTCTTTGAGCTTATAATCAGTTGGGATACCGTGAATAATAGTTTCATTGAGTGAACAACATACCGCACTTGGAAAGCCATAAAGACCTTTGAAAGAGGGTTTAGCACCCTGTGAGAGTATGTATTCCTCTGCTAGAGCATCTAACTCTTTAAGCGAGATGCCAGGTTTCGTATGTTCTTGAAGTAGGAGAAGTGCACCACCAACAATCTTGTTAGCGGCACGAAGTTTTTCTATCTCTAAAGGTTTTCTAAGCGCGATAGACATAGTTAAAGACCAACAGCACTAAGGGTTTCATATTTACTCATATAAACTTGAGCTTCAATTTTTCGCATAGTATCAAGAGCTACTTGAACAACAATAAGAACTGCAGTTCCACCAAAGAAGAAAGGTACACCCATCCCTTTGATAATCATAAATGGCAAAGTAGCAATCAAGCCAAGATAAAAAGCACCAGTTACTGTTAAGTCACCAGCAGTTTTGTTTAAAAAATCTTTAGTAGCAACACCTGTACGAATACCAGGAATAAAACCACCTTGTCTTTTTAGATTGTCTGAAATATCTTTTGCGTTAAATGTAATCGAAGCATAGAAAAATGCGAAGAATATTACAAACACAAAAGTTAAAAAGTTAAAAAAGTATGAGTTTGGGCTCATAAAATCAGCAATCGCTTGAACCGTAGGATTTGTACTTGACGAAAGTACAGTCATCGGAAACATCAATATAGCAGAAGCAAAGATAACTGGAATAACACCAGCAAGATTTACTTTGATAGGGATGTAGTTCATAACTCTTTTGTTTTTGTTTTGCATCATAGTCTTTTTAGCATAAGTGATCGGCACACGGCGTTCACCAAGCTCAACATAGATGATAACCCCAACAGTACCTAAGATTAAAGCTAAAATCACTAAGATAGTTAAAAAGCTCATAGCTCCAGTATTTACCATTGTGATGCTTTGACCAATAGCATTAGGAATTGCAGAAACAATTCCAGCAAAGATGATTAGAGATATACCATTTCCAATACCACTTTGAGTTATTTGCTCACCAATCCACATGAGAAGCATAGTCCCTGCAAGCATAGATACTGCAGCGAGCAAGATAAATGTATTTTGATCAGCTAAAATAGCACTATTGCCAGTAGGTCCAGTTAAGCTTTGAAGCCCAACACTTACACCAACTGCTTGAATAAGGGTAATCACAATAGTAGCATAACGAATTATTTGCATATATTTTGTCATACCATCACGCTCTTTTTTCATCTGACCTAGTGGTGCAAAAGTTGCAGCAAGAAGTTCCATGATGATTGAAGCGGTGATGTAAGGCATGATACCAAGAGATATGATAGAAAATCGCTGAACAGCTTTTCCACTAAACATATTAAATAATCCGAGTGAGTCTGATTGGTGAGAATCAAAGAATGATGCAATAACTGCTGTGTCAACACCAGGTACTGGCACATAAGCCAGTAAGCGGTAGAGAAATAAAAACCCGACTGTAATAAGTATCTTATTTACAAGAGATTTATTCACAACTATTTACCTGTAGTTGTAACGCTGTCGTCTTTAATTTTAGAAGCTAAATCTTTCGCGTGAGCTCCAACTAATTTAACTTTTGAAACTGAGTTAGCTATCTTATGAACGCTACGGAGAGACTCCATAGTGATCTCTTCAAGCTCTGCAACTGCAGTAATTTTTTCAACATTAATCACATAAGGTTTAATATTGTTAGAATAGAAACCGATTTTTGGCATAATCTTCGCTAATGGAAGCTGACCGCCAATAAAGTTTCTCTTTCTTTTATAACCTGAACGAGATTTCTGACCTTTTTGACCACGAGCTGCAGTCTTACCAGTACCAGAACCTTGTCCACGACCAACTCTTTTTCGGTTGCTTGTTGAACCTTTGGCTGGTGATAAATTTTCTATTGCCATCATATTATCCTTTTAAACGACCTAGTGCTTCAACAGTTGCGCGCACTAGTGTATTTGGATTGTTTGAGCCAATTGATTTTGTAAGTATATCTTGAAAACCTGCAAGTTCAAGAACAGGACGAGCTGCTCCACCTGCAATAACACCTGTACCTTCAGATGCTGGTTTTAAAAGGATAGTGCTTGCATTAAATTTATGCTCAATATCGTGTGCAATAGTTGTACCTTTAATACTTACTGTTGTAAGATTTTTAAACGCTTCATCTACTGCTTTTTTAATAGCATCAGGAACTTCTTTCGCTTTTCCTGTACCATAACCAATCGTACCTTTTCTATCGCCAACTACTACAAGAGCAGTAAAACGAAATCTACGACCACCTTTAACAACTTTTGTTACACGACCAATATTTACAATCGCTTCTTCAAAATCATCTCTATTAATTTCCATCATGCTCTCCTAGAACTTAATTTCGTTCGCACGAAGTGCGTCACCGAATGAAGCTACAACACCGTGGTATTGGTAACCATTACGATCAAAAACAATCTCAGAAATTTTAGCCTCTTTTAGTTTAGCAGCAAATGCCTCACCTAGTGCAGCTGCACCCTCTTTGTTTGCTTTGTGTCCTGTCACTTTAGAGTGAAGAGAAACTAGCGTTGTCGCAGTCACATCATCAATAGCTTGTACACTTAAATAACGGTTTGAACGAAAAACAGATACTCGTGGAAGTGTAGCACACCCGCTGATTTTCGCACGGATACGACGCTTACGCTTTAGGCGAGTAGCAACTTTATTTTTTAATACTTTTGCATTCATCTTTTATCCTTACTTACTAGCAGTTTTACCGGCTTTACGCACGATATGCTCTTCCATATACTTAACACCTTTACCTTTGTAAGGCTCTGGTGGACGGAAACTTCTTACTTCAGCAGCGACTTGACCGATAAGTTGTTTATCGTGGCTTTTAAAAGTAATAACATTTTTTACAACTTCAGCGGTGACACCTTCTGGTAATTCATAGTTAATGTCATGAGAAAATCCAAGTTGTAAGTTTAAAACTTTACCTTGAACTGCAGCTCTATACCCAACACCATTAATCTCTAACTGCTTTGAATAACCTTGAGTTAAACCAGTTACGATATTTTGTGCTAAGGCTCTATATGTTCCCCAAAATGCTCTGTGCTCTTTAGCTTCACTTTTAACAGCGAAAGTTAAAACAGTACCATCTATAGAAAAATCAACATTACCTTTAGTGTCTAAATCAACTGAATTTTTTCCAGCAACAAAAGTGATTATATCTCCATTTGTGCTAACTTTGACATTAGCTCCGCAATCTACGGGTTTTTTACCAATTCTTGACATAATTCACCCCTACCAAATCGTACACATAACTTCGCCACCAATACCAAGCTCATAAGCTTTGTCATTTGGTAGTACGCCATGTGAAGTAGAAACAATAATAGTTCCATAACCATTTTTGAAACGCTTGATATCTTCTTTACCTTTGTAAACGCGTCTTCCAGGTTTAGAAACTCTTTTCATCTCATTGATTACAACTGAACCGTTATCATCATATTTTAATACAACTTTGATAGTCTTCTTAATGCCATCTTCAATAACATTAGCACTTTCTAAGTAAGCTTTATCAACTAAGATATTTACCATTGCTTCAACACTCTTAGAATGAACAAGTGTAGTAGTACTTAGTTTTCTCATACCAGCATTACGGATTCTCGTTAAAGAATCTGATACTAAATCATTTATCATTTAAATTCCTTGTTTTGCAAGTTTAACCTAAGTTAAACTGCTAATTGTTAGGAGTTTCTAAATGGAAGGCAATTGCCTACCAGCTAGACTTTCTAACACCTGGGATTAATCCCTCATTTGCCATTTTTCTAAAACATATACGACAGATTCCAAAGTCACGAAGAACAGAGTGCGGACGACCACAAATCTGACATCTTGTATAACCACGAACTTTGAACTTTGGAGTTCTTGCCGCTTTAGCGATCATTGATTTCTTAGCCATTAGTTACTCCCTTTTGTAAAAGGCATACCCAATTTCTCTAAAAGAGCAAATCCTGCCTTATCTGTACCAGCTGATGTTACAACAGTGATGTTCATACCATGAATTTGCATGATTGAGTCATAAGTGATCTCCGGAAAGATCAATTGCTCTTGCAAACCAAAGTTGAAATTACCACGACCATCAAAACCATTTCTAGCAACTCCACGGAAATCTTTTACACGAGGAAGTGCAATAGATACGAGACGGTCAAAGAAATTGTACATATTTTCACCACGAAGCGTTACTCGGATACCAACTGGCATACCCTCACGAACTTTAAAACCTGCAACAGATTTTTTCGCAATTACTGTAGTCGCTTTTTGACCAGCAATAGTAGTAATAGTATCTTCAATATTTTTGATAAGCTTGTTATCTTTCATAGCAAACCCAGCACCCACAGAGATGATAACTTTTTCAAGTTTTGGTGTCTCCATAGGATTTTTGATATCTAAATCTTTTTGTAACTCAGCTTTTAAACCTAAGTATTTATCTTTTAAGCGTGCCATTATTATGCCTCCACTTTACGAACATTTGAAGCGTCTATCGGCATCTCTTTATTGACATGCCCGCCTTTTGTATTCTCTTCAGTTGGTTTGATAGCTTTTTTAGCAACCTTACAACCCTCAACGATAACTTTGTTTCGCTTAGGCATAACTGCTAAAACAGTAGCCTTAGTCCCACGGTCATCTCCAGCGATAATTTCTACAGTATCGCCTTTTTTGAAATTAAACTTTGCCATTAAACAACCTCCGGTGCAAGAGAAACAATCTTCATGAAACCAGCATAACGAACTTCACGACCAACAGGTCCGAAGATACGAGTACCGATTGGTTCTCTCTTATCATCAAGGATTACAGCTGCATTGTCATCAAAACGAATAAGAGAACCGTTTTCACGCTGAATCTCTTTGTGTGTTCTTACTACAACAGCTTTAACCACTTTACCTTTTTTGACTTTAGCAGTTGGAGTCGCTTTTTTCACAGAAGCAACGATAACGTCACCTACTGATGCATAACGACGCTTAGAACCACCAAGCACTTTAATACACATAATCTCTTTAGCACCTGTATTATCAGCTACATTTAAACGAGTGAAACCTTGTATCATTACGCGGCTCCTACTACTGATTTAAGTCTAAAAGATTTAGTCTTAGAAAGTGGACGACATTCTCTTGCGATAATTTCGTCTCCAACTTTAAGTTCATTTCTCTCATCGTGAACAAGATATTTTTTGAACTTTTTTACAACTTTGTGGTAACGAGGATGCATTACACGGCGTTCTACAACCATAGAGATTGTTTTATCGCCTGAAATTTTTACAACTTTACCTTGAATTTCTCGTTTGTGTGTCATTATCTCACCCCTTACTTCACAACAGCTGTATTGGCTACAGTTATCGCAGTATTAATGCGTGCAATATCTTTTTTAGCAACACTTAGTTCACTAGTGTTTTGAAGTTGCATCATCTGTTTTTTAATCTTAAGAGTAAAAAGCTCAGTTTTTTTCTCTTTAAGCATAGCATTTAATTCAGCTACAGTCTTACCTGATAAATCAGAATAATTCATTGTTCATCTCCGTAGTGATTATTTTTGTTTTGAACGGTAACTTGTGAATAGCCAGAGTTAATGCTTTACGCGCTAAATCTTCGTTTACACCAGCCATTTCAAAAATGATACGACCAGGCTTGATGTTCATAACATACTGATCGATTGGACCCTTACCTTTACCCATACGCACTTCAAGAGGGCGTTTAGTGATAGGCTTAGCAGGAAATACTCTAATCCAGATCTTACCAGTACGATTAATAGCACGAGTAGCTGAAATACGAGCAGCCTCAATTTGACGAGAGTTGATACGACCTGCTTCAACAGCTTTAATAGCTATGTCACCAAATGCTAATGAATATCCACTACGAGCATAACCACGGTTACGCCCTTTCATCATTTTACGGTATTTTGTTCTTTTTGGCATCAACATAATCTATTCCGCCTTTTCTTTTCTTGGAGCTCTCTTGCGAGGACGCTCTTTTTTCTCATCGTTCACTTCTACAGGTACACCTTTCGTAAGCACTTCACCTTTGAAGATCCATACTTTGATACCGATGATTCCATATTGAGTATGTGCTTCAGCGAAACCATAATCAATTTTAGCACGAAGTGTATGAAGAGGGACACGACCTTCTAAATACCATTCAGTACGAGCCATTTCAGCTCCACCAAGACGACCAGCAACTGCTACCTTGATACCTTTAGCACCACTTCTTTGTGCATTTTGCATAACTTTTTTCATAGCGCGTCTAAAAGCGATACGACGCTCTAGTTGTGTTGCTACATTTTCAGCTACGAGCTGTGCAGAGGTATTTGCTTTTTTCTCTTCTTTTATATTGACAGATATATTTTTACCTATAAGTTTTTGAAGATTTGTTTTAAGCTTTTCAATATCTGCACCTTTTTTCCCAATGATAATACCAGGACGAGCTGCAACGATAGTTACACGAAGACGCTTTACAGTTCTTTCAATGATGATGTTTGCAACACCAGCATAGTAAAGTTCTTTTTTCAAATAAGTTCTAATCTTGTAATCTTCACCTAAAGACGCTGCTGCAGTCTTAAAGTCAGGGAACCAACGAGATTCCCAGTTACGATTGATACCAAGACGCAAACCAATAGGATTAATTTTATGACCCATAATTATTTACCCTCTACTTCTACTAAGATATGTGCTGTTGGCTTACGGATTCCCGATGCCATACCACGAGCTCTTGGGCGAAAACGCTTAAGAACTGGACCATTATCAACACGACAAGATGTTACGACACAGTCACTAGCTTCATTACCACTATTTGCCACTGCAGATGCAAGTACCTTATAGATGATTTTAGCTGCTTTGTTTGGTGTAAATTCTAAAGCTGCAAGAGCCTCCTCAGCATTCATACCTTGAATCTCTCTTGCGATAAGACGAGATTTGATTGGCGATACACGGATAAACTTTAATAATGCTTTAGCCATGATTATACCTTCTTCTGAACAGAGCCCTTGTGGCCCTTAAATGTACGAGTTGGTGCAAATTCACCAAGTTTATATCCAATATGATTTTCTGTAACATATACAGGAACAAATTGTCGTCCGTTGTGAACATTAAATGTCAACCCAACCATATCAGGAATAACCATAGATCTTCTTGACCAAGTTTTTATAGGTTTTTTGTTATTTTCAGCTTTAGCTGCAACAACTTTTTTCATTAAATGGTCATCAATGAATGGACCTTTTTTTATTGAACGAGCCATCTTATCCTACCCTTTTTGCATTTGGTTTACGGCGAGTGATTATGAGTTTATCACTAGCTTTCTTACGACGAGTTTTAGCACCCTTCGTTGGTTTACCCCAAGGAGTAACTGGGTGACGACCTGAATTCGTTTTACCTTCACCACCACCATGTGGGTGATCAATAGGGTTCATAGCAGAACCACGAGTTTGAGGACGAATACCTAAGTGTCGCTGACGACCAGCTTTTGCGATAACAATATTGCCATACTCTTCATTACCAACTGAACCAACAGTTGCTAAACACTCACCCAATACTAAACGCATTTCAGATGAAGGCATACGAAGTGAAACATACTTACCATCACGACCCATAATTTGAGCACTTGTTCCAGCTGAACGACACATCTGTCCGCCCTTACCAGTCTTAAGCTCAATATTGTGAATCAATGTACCAATCGGTATGTTTTTTAACTTCATTGTATTACCAGGTTTAACATCTAAACCAGATTCAGAAGAATTGACTACCGCACCAACTTCAAGATCTTTAGGTTGAAGAATATATCTTTTTTCTCCATCAGCATATGCGATGAGTGCAATACGACAATTACGGTATGGATCATACTCGATAGCGCTTACTGTACCAGGAATATCAAATTTATTTCTTTTGAAATCAATGATACGGTATAGTTTTTTAGCTCCACCCTCTCTATGACGAGAAGTGATACGACCATTTGAATTACGACCAGCATGTACAGGAAGCTTTTTAAGAAGACTTCTTACGCTCGCTTTTGCTGTAATATCAGAAGAATCAACATTTGTAAAAAAACGACGAGACGGAGTTATCGGTCTATAAGTTTTAATTGCCATGTTATACCGCCAAACTTTCTATTTGTGCACCTTCAGGTAAAGTTACATAAAACTTTTTAAAGTCATTTTGTTTACCTTTTACACCACGGAACATTTTAACTTTTCCGCTTTGATTTAATGAGTTTACATTTTTTGGAACGATTCCAAAGTACTCACGAAAAACCTCTTTAAGACCTGTTTTAGTCATACGCGGAGAAGTTGTAACAACGATTACATTTCTCTCTTGCATCTCTAAAGTCTTCTCTGTATATAAAATAGATTTAATATCTGTAATATCAGCCATTATTTAGCCTCACTTGTTAATTGTTCCCATACTGCTTTTTCTATCACTAACGAACGATAGTTTGCAGCTAAGTATGCGTTTAACTCATTAGATTCGATTACATAAGTTTGAGACAGATTCTCAAAAGCTAAATATGTAGGCTCATCTAATAAAGATTTTACAAAAAGAGTATCTCTTTGGTTAAGTAGTTTAAACAAAGTCGCAGCATCTTTAGTTTTACCAGAAGCTACCTCAATGTTATCAACGATAAACAAAGTTCCATTTTGTGCATGCTCATTTAAAGCAAAGTTTAAAGCAAGTTTTTTTTGCTTTTTATTTACTTTTAAATTATAGTTACGGTTGTTGTGCGGACCAAAAGCCTTACCCCCACCTACGAAGATAGGAGAACGACGAGAACCAGCACGAGCACGCCCGCCACCTTTTTGAGCCCATGGTTTTTTACCACCACCGCGAACTTCACTTCTACCTTTAGCAGTTGCTGTATTTGCACGCTGTGCAGCTTGAGCAGACTTTACATAAAGGTAAAGGTTATGAGGGTTAATACCTGAGAAAGACTCAGGTAATGCTAACTCAGATGCTTTTTCCATTTTTTCATTTAAAACGATTGCGCTCATTATTTAGCTACCTTTACACGACCCAATGCACCGTTTGCTCCAGATACTGAACCTAAAACAGCGATTACACCATTTTCAGCATCGTAAGAAACGATCTCATTTTTCACACTATTTTGTGTGTTTCCATAATGACCTGGCATTTTCTTACCCTTCATTACACGACCTGGCCATTCTGCATTACCGATAGAACCTGTTCTACGACCCATTCTATGACCGTGAGATGCAGGACCACCACCAAAATTCCAACGCTTCATTGCTCCAGAAAAACCGCGACCTTTAGTGTTGAAAGTAGATTTCAAGACTTTAGCTTCTGCTAAAGGTGTTAAATCTAAATCTCCAGCTTCAGTGTTTGCTACTTCAAGAGTAACAAAACGGTTAAACTCAGATGAAAGGCTATATTTCTTTTGCTGACCTTCTATTGTTTTATTCATTTTTTTACCGCTGTTGTAAGCTACAATTGCAGTTGTTGCTTTACCTTCTAGCGCATTAACTTCACATACTTTTTGCTCTAAAACTCTCAAAAGAGTAACAGGCTTACTTGGCACTGCGATAGTACGGCTCATACCGATTTTTTCAACTATATATTCCACGATGACTCCTATTTGTCCATAGAGCGAACTTCAACGTCCACTTCTGGTGCAAGATCAAGCTTCATTAATGAATCTACAGTCTCAGGTGTAGCTGAAACAATATCAATCATTCTTGCGTGCATACGAATCTCAAATTGCTCACGAGCTTTTTTATTGACATGAACTGACTTAAGAACTGTATATTTACGAATCTTAGTTGGTAAAGGTATTGGACCACGAATTTGTGCACCTGTACGTTTTACAGCCTCTACGATTGATGCTACAGATCTATCAAGTACACGATGATCATAAGCTTTCAATTTTAAACGAATCTTTTCCATTTTTTTCCTTCTAAAGAACTCGTTAGGTCAAGCCTAACTATATTTAGTGAACGCGAATTGTACCCAAAAAAACTTGGATTATCAAGGATATAGGGGCTAAAAAGTAAAATACTTTTAGTTTTACTTCCTTATATAAAGGAATATATTATTCTTTAAATATGCTATAATACAATTAAAATATAGTTTATGGACCTCAATGAAATTTGATATACAACAAATTAAAAAATTTATTATTGGTGGAGGAAGTGCTACACTCCTACACTACTCAACCATGGCTCTTTTGATTTTTATTGGTATAAAACCACTTTATGCTACAACGATTGGGGCTTTTTTTGGTGCTGTGCTTAATTATATTTTACAGTACCACTACACTTTTGAATCAGATAAGTCCCATCTGCATGCGATAATTAGCTATAGTATAAGTGTAAGTTTTGGTTTTTTTGCAAATAGTCTCTTGTTTGCCCTTCTTTATGATAAGATTCAAATCAACCTTATTGTTTCACAGTTAATTACTACTGCTATAATTACGATATTCAATTACATCATATATAAACACATTGTTTTTAAACCAAAGGAATCACATTGACACCTGAACTCTCCATTATCATACCGCTATACAATGAGATAGAAGTTATAGAGATTTGCCACCAAAGAGTAAGTGATGTTTTAAATAAACTCGACTTAGAATATGAAATCATCTATATTGATGATGGAAGTCAAGATAAAAGTGCAGAGTATATTTCTAATTTAGCTCGCAATGATGCAAGAGTGAAGGCTATACTCCTTAGTAGAAACTTTGGAAAAGAAGCTGCCCTGAGTGCTGGTTTTGATTATGTGCAAGGGGAGCTTACTATCATCTTAGATGCAGACTTGCAAGACCCACCAGAACTCATACCAGAGATGCTTAAGACCTATGAAGAAAAAGATGTCGATACTATCCTTATGAAGCGTACACAAAGAGATGGTGAAAGTGCCGCAAAAAAACAAAGTGCCTATTGGTTTTACCGCATACTGAACAAACTCAGTGATTTTCATATCCCAGAAGATGTTGGTGACTTTCGACTGATGAATAGAAAATCCCTAGATGCACTTAAAAAACTCCCAGAACGCAATCGTTACACAAAAGGACTTTTTGCTTGGATAGGGATGGATACCTATGTGATGCACTATCAAAGAGACCCAAGAGTTGCAGGTGTAGCAAAACAAAACTATACATCACTCTTTAAACTTGCTTTTGAGGGCATCTCCTCCTTTTCCATCCATCCATTGAGAATATCTACTATATTGGGCATCGTATCAGCTCTTTTTGGATTTGTCTTTGGCATATATATTGCTTTAAAATCTTTAATTCTTGGAGATCCAGTGAGTGGGTATCCATCAACTATGGCTATCATTACATTCCTCGGTGGGGCACAACTTCTTGGGATTGGAATCGTTGGTGAGTATATAGGAAAAACATATATAGAGTCAAAACAAAGACCTATTTACCTTATCAAAAAGCTAGTTTCAAAGAAAGAGATGAATGAAAAATAAATTCATTATACTCTACTCTATTTTTGGTTTTATGATAGTGGCTAGAATCTTTGGAATGCTAACTATCCCACTTACAGATACTACAGAAGCTCGTTATGCCCACACAGCTCTTTTGATGGCGGTGAGTGGTGATTGGATCACTCCTTATTATGATCTCGGTATTGCATTTTGGGGTAAGCCACCATTTTCATTTTGGATGGAAGCGTTATCCATAAAAGTGTTTGGGATTAATGATTTTTCGGCAAGATTTCCAGCGTTGATTTTTACGCTCATGAGTATGGGTTTAATCTATACCTATCTCAAAAGATTTCACTCAAAAGAGACTGCTCTTTGGGGCATACTTATCTACTTTAGTTTCTTGCTAACTTATGCACTCTCAGGGGCTATTTTAACCGATCCATATCTTGCTTTTGCTACTACCTTGTCTATGATAGCCTTTGTTATGCTCCTTAAAAATCAAGAAAAGTACTGGGGTTACCTCTTTTTTCTCGGTCTTGGTATAGGGATGCTTGCTAAAGGTCCACTCGCTATTGTCATCGTCGGTGGGGGGATGTTTTTTTGGATGCTTTTTGATTTTAAAACACGCTTTATGAGTCTAGGAAAACTTCCTTGGTTGCGTGGTATCCTCCTCATGCTCATCATCTCGCTTCCTTGGTATATCATGGCGGAGTTGAAAACGCCAGGTTTTTTAGACTACTTCATCATCGGCGAACACTTCAAACGATTTGTCGATTCAGGCTGGAGTGGTGACCTCTATGGTGTTGCACATAAAAAATTTCATGGTATGATTTGGCTCATGTGGATACTCTCAAGTTTCCCTTGGGTTTTTCTTGTATTTTCTGCACTTTTAAAACAAATACGCCAAAAAGAAAATCTCTTTAAAAATCTCAAATCTGATTCTACCAAAAGCTACTTTATTATGTGGTCTCTTTTTACGATGACTTTTTTTACACTCTCTGGAAATGTTCTTTGGACTTATATCCTTCCTGCTCTCCCATCTTTGGCTATTCTTTTAGCCTTGCATCTGGAAAAATCATCTTTTGAGATTAAAGTGTTTTCAAAGCATATTCAGTATGGGATGCTCTTGTTTGTACCTATCATTCTACTCGTAGCAAATCTTTACATCATAAAAAATCCAGACTCCATTAACACAGAAAAAGCTCTTATTGGGTACTATAATAGTATTAAAAAAGAGGGTGAAAAGATATATTATCTTTATGAACGACCATTTTCTGCACAATACTACAGTAATGACAAAGCTATCTTCGTTCATAACAAAGACAGGATAAAAAACAGGTCAACAAGTATGGGATATAAAGAATTTTTAGATCAACTCCCAGCATCGCATTCTCATGCTTTTTTAGTCATTCAAAATAACCAGACAAAACCTTTTAGTAAACTCTTTGGCAACAAAATAGTACAAAGATATAAAAATAGAAGTAAAACAATGTTTGAGTATACTCCAAACTAAATCGTACAAACATGCAGACTTTATTGGAAGAGTTTTATAAAACTGACTTGGTAATAGAAAAGTTTCATTACAGAAAACTTTATATAGATGAAAAAAGTTACCAACTTAGTGGCATCACCCAAAGTGGTAAAACAAAACTTGTAAAAAACTATTTACTCTCTCTTAAAAAAAGTTCCTATCTCTATATAAACTGTGCAGATGTCCGAATAGAGCTAGATGCCTTTAATGATGCACTCCCTGAGTATTGCTTAGAAAATAAGATAGAAACTCTTGTCCTTGATAATTTTGACCCAAGATTTAAGTTTGTAAATGTCTCTCAACTTATCCTCATCTCACAGAGACAATATCATTATGATTTTTTACAAACCATCAAACTTTATCCTCTTGACTATGAGGAGTTTTTAGCATTTGAACATAAATATGACTCAACTGCACTAAATAACTTCTTTCAGCTTGGTGGTTTTGCTCACATGAATAGGGTTACCCCAGATGAGAGATACAACTACATCCAAAAAAGTTTACACTTAGCTCTTGAACCTCAGGAGTTTGAGATTTTAAAGTACGCTGCTAAGGTTATAGCACAAAAGGTTTCCCCTTTTTCTATCTATGAGAGACTTAAACTTAACATAAAAGTATCAAAAGACAAACTTTACAAAAGCTACGATGCCCTTGTAGAAAAAGGCTATCTCCATGAACTCGCAAAACTAGAGCATCCAAAAGCTACGAAGAAACTTTACCTTTGTGATATCTCTCTCAAATCTGCACTGAGTATTGCTAAACATTTTGGGCGACTCTTTGAAAATATGATTTTTTTAGAGCTTCTCAAAAATGGTATAGTATGTTTTTATGATGAAGCTATAGAATTTTACATCCCAACAAATGATGAGATTATACTCACGATACCTTTTGCACAAGAGAGAGCCCTTTTTAAAAAGATAGAGTCCATAGAGGCATTTTTATTTACATATCAGATAAAAAAAGTTACAGTCGTTACGATGAGCAAAGAGGGTAGTATCAACCACCCCCTTTCTGAGATTGTTATGATACCCTTTGATATCTGGGCATTAGGAGATTAAGGACTTATGAAAAGATTATGTGGCATAGATGAAGCAGGTCGTGGACCTATAGCAGGAGATCTTGTTGTGGCTGGGTGTATCTTCTATGAGCATACTAAGATAAATGGTTTAAATGACTCCAAAAAGATAAGTGAAAAAAGACGCTCAGAGCTTTTTGATGAGATAGAACCAAATACACAAAACCATATTGTCGTTATCTCCCCAGCCGAGCTAGATGCTAAGGGCATCTCAAAGTGTATGTATGATGCACTTCTTGAGATTAAGTCAAGACTCTCTGCCCAAGAGTATCTCTTTGATGGCAATACTACTTTTGGGGTGGAGGGATTGGAGACTATGGTAAAAGCTGATGGTAAAATTGCCGAGGTGAGTGCTGCATCTATCCTTGCCAAAGTCACTCATGACTCTAACATCATCAAAGATGCAAAGCTCTATCCTGAGTATGGTTTTGAAAAACACAAAGGATATGGGACTGCTCACCATATAGAGATGATAAAAAAATATGGTTACTGCCCTATCCATAGAAGAAGTTTCAAGGTTAAAGCCTTAGAATCTTCATTTGGAGTGTAAAATCTGCAATTTTTATTGCATTCCGCTTCCACATTTTCCAGTGCCACACTTCATCGCTGGTTGGGTTTTTCCACATTTACCATCCCCACATTTTATCGTGAGTTTATTTCCGTTTGGCTCGCGTACACAGTCGTAAGCCTCTTTGGTTGTTTTTGCATTTTTCACACACTCTTGTCTTGAGTCTTTCTCACGCATTTGAGAGAGCATATTATTTTTCTTTTTTGCTAAAGCCGTATTGCCATCGAACATGTTCGCGCCACATTTACCAGCCCCACATTTCATGCCATCGCCTAAAACATCTCCACCTTTATCCACTTTACGAAAGTCACACCCACCTAAAAAGATGAGTGCTACTAAACTAAGCCATACTAATTGTTTCATTTGTTTTTTCCTCTAGTTTTTGTTCTAATTGTCTTTTTGCATATATCTCAAAGAGTATTGGAATTATAACAAGACTAAGGATAGCGGAGCTTATTATCCCTCCTAATACAGGGGCTGCGATGCGTTGCATCACTTCACTTCCTACTCCATGCGTGTACATGATAGGTGCTAGACCTGCAAGGATGGCAAAGACAGTCATTAGTTTTGGACGAACTCTCTGAACTGCACCCTCATAGATAGCAGCATTGAGATCTTGTTCATTAAAAGCATCACCATTTTTCTCGTATGACTCATCAACAGATTCTTGAAGATATACTATCATCACTATGGCTGTCTCTGCTGCAACTCCAAGGAGTGCCAAGAAACCTACAATGACAGCAATACTCATAGAAAAGTTAAGTATATCTACATAGATAAGACCACCCAAGAGTGCAAACGGCAGTGTAAAAAATACTATGAGTGTTGGTGCCATCTTTCCTAGTGCAAAATAGATAAGCACCAAGATACTTAAAATAACTGCAGGGATAATCCAAATGATTTTTTTCATTGCTGATGCTAAGTATTCTGATTGCCCAGCCCACTCCACATAGTATCCAGTATCAAAATCTATCTCATCTATGAGTTTTTTGCCTTCTTCTTTGTATGAAGTCGCACTCACACCCTCTTTTGGTGTGATATAGACAAAAGTTACAGGGGTAGCCATCTCAGACTTGATAACTGATGCACTCTGTCTGTATTTTACTTCAGCAAATGTAGAGAGAGGTACGAAACCAAGCGATGTTTTAATCTGTATATCTTTTATAGACTCGATGCTTCTTCTTTCCTTCTCGTCCAAACGCAGGGCAATAGGATAACGCTCCAAACCTTTGTACATAGTTGAGACTCGCATCCCACCGATGGCAAGTGCTGTGTATTGGAGCAACACATCCTTAGACAAACCATAGCGTTGGAGTTTCTTTTCATCTATGTCAATATCAAGATAATACCCAGCACTCGCTTGGTCAGCAAAGACCGATAAGGTCTTGTCAAATCCTCTGAGTTTTTCCTCTATGAGCTTCCCAAATTTTTGAAGCCCCTCTGGAGTTTGTCCATAAAGTTTGATACCAAGTGGTGTCCTTATCCCTGAAAGAAGCATATCAATACGCCCACGGATAGGGTATGTCCATGAGTTTGTAAGCCCCGGAACTTGAAGGGCATCTTCCATCTCTTGACGAAGTTTTGAGTAGGTCATCCCCTTTCTCCACTCACTCTTTGGCTTAAGCGTAATGATGGTCTCAAGCATACTAAGTGGTGCAGGATCTGTCGCAGTAGATGCTCTACCAGCCTTACCAAATACAGACTCAACCTCTGGAAAACTCTTGATGATTTTATCTGTTTTTTGCGTGAGTTCTTTAGCTTGATCTATACTGATCCCATAAGGTGTTACAGGCATATACATAAAGCTCTGCTCGTTGATCATAGGCATAAACTCCCATTTAAGACTTTTATAAAGGGGATACATATACCCAAGAGATGCTACAACAAGGACAATTACTAAGTATTTGAGTTTAAGTCCATAGACAATAACAGGATGATACACCCAGATAAAAAATCTATTGAGAGGATTTTTAGCCTCTGGTAAAATTCTTCCCTTTACGAAAAAGACCATTAAAACAGGCACTAAAGTGATGGAGAGCATAGCTCCAGCTGCCATAGCAAATGTTTTCGTAAAAGCGAGTGGTGTAAAGAGTAAGCCCTCTTGCCCAGACAATGCAAAGATAGGCAAAAATGAAACAACGATAAGTGCAAGGGCAAAAAATATCGGACGACCAACAAGTTGAGAAGACTTCATTATAATATCTATACGCTCTTCATTTGTCGGGATTCTACCCTCTCTATGCTCAAACTTGTGTAGCATTTTATGGGCATTTTCTATCATAACGATGGAGGCATCTACCATCGCACCAATGGCGATAGCAATCCCCCCTAAACTCATAATATTTGAACCAATGCCAAAGAGAAACATAAGTAAGAAAGTGCTTCCAATAGTAAGTGGAAGCACGATAAGTACGATAAGTGATGAACGAAAGTGCATCAAGAAAAGTCCGATGATGATAATAACGATAATACTCTCCTCTATGAGCGTACCTTTGAGTGTATCAACCGCTTTTTCTATGAGTGATGAACGATCGTAAACTGTAGTTACATCGACACCATCTACTTTAAGCTCTTTCATCTTTTTCTTTACACGCTGAAGTGCACTGTAGACATCCTCGCCATAGCGAATTAAGACGATTCCCCCTACGACTTCACCATCGCCATTGAGGTCGGCAACCCCTCGACGCGCTGCAGGAGTGAGTTCTACGCGACCAATATCACCAAGTGTGATTTGCACCCCACCTTTTTCAGTTACGACAAGTTTACGGATATCATCTAAATCTTTCACATAACCTTTCGCTTGTACCATCCACTCAAAACCATTTTCTATCACTATACGACCACCGGTATCGTTGTTGTTAGACTTAAGCACTTTTGCAACATCGTTGATGCTAAGGTTGTAGCGGATGAGATTATCATTATTGACAGTTACTTGGTAAGTTGGGATAAATCCACCAATAGAAGCAACTTCACTTACACCGTCTACACCCATTAAAGCGTATTTATAATAATAATCTTGTAGTGTACGCAACTGTGCTAGATTTTTTGTCTTGGAACTTAGTGCATACTCGTATGCCCAACCAACACCCGAAGCATCTGGCCCAAGTGAAACCTCCATAGAATCAGGAAGCTGTGACTGTACAGAAGCGAGTTGTTCAAGTACACGGCTTCTAGCCCAGTAGAGGTCAGTTCCCTCTTTAAAGATGATGTAGACAAGCCCATTTTCATAAGTAGAATACCCACGAACAGTCTCTATATCAGCAATAGCTAAAAACTGAGCCACAAGGATGTAAGTTCCCTGTTCTTCAACAATCTCAGGAGATTGTCCTGCCCAATTAATCTGCACTATCACCTGAGGAGGGGAAAGATCTGGCAGAGCATCTAGTGGAGTGTTCTTCATAGCATAGTATGAACCCATAGAGATAAAAAGTGTCATCATCAGTATTAAAAACTTGTTCTTAATACTGAATTCTATTAGTTTTTCAATCATGATTAGTAAAGCCCGTTAATTTGTGCATCTGAATCCATCATAAACAAGGCATTGTTTACAACCTCTTCACCTTCACTTAGCCCATCTGTTATCGCATAGGTATTAGCATTGATCACTTTGACCTGTACCTCTAAAGGCTCATACTCACCTTCGTACTCTCCAACCATAAACACATAATGTTTTCCATTTTTAAGAATCACCGCAGTTGATGGGAGGGTAAGCTGTGTGAGTGAATTTTCGAGTGAAATCACTGTAGCATACATCCCAGGGAAAAGTTGATTTGCACTATTTTTAACACGCAAACGAAGCGTAAGCGTTGCTACTTTTGGATCGAGTTCTGGATAGAGTAGTTTATTTGTAGTTTTATACACAGTATCTAAACCTTTAAACCTTAGCTCATACTTTGGTGTAATTGAGAGTTGTGCGCGTTCCTCCTCAAAGAGCTTTGCCTCTACCCAAACTTCATCAAGATTGACGATTTGAAAGATCCTTTGTTTTGCTTTAAAAGCACTACCGTTGTCAATACTTTTTTCAAATATATAACCACTCTGTGGTGCATAAATTTTCGTATTTGGCATCGCTTTATCTTGTTTTATAATCTCTACTATCTCTTTTTGACTCACGCCTAAAAGTTCTAACTTGAGTTTTGCACTCTCAAGCATCCCTTTATTTTGTCTTTCCTGTGTGTATTTGTAAGTATTGAGGTACTCATCTTTTGCTTTAAAAACTTCTGGTGAATAGACCTCGGCCAAAAGTTGACCTTTTTTCACTTTCATGTAAATTTTATCTGCATAAAGTTTGACTACATACCCACCAAACCTTGGTGACATATCATATATTCTTGCTTCATCAGCTTTGACAAACCCATAGTTTTTGACCCTTTGCGAGAGTGTTTGTTTTTTTACTTTAACAGTTTGCACAGAAAAAAGCTGCTCCACCGTTGCCTCTTTTGCACTCAAAACCATTGACACAGCAAGTGCCAATAAAATAGTTATTTTTTTCATTGTAATTCTCCCCTTAAGGCTGAAATTTTTGCATTTTCTCGATTGTAATTTGCTATCGCACTGATGCTCTTTTGTTCTAACTTTAATTTTTGTTCTAACAAGTATATATATTTAAAAAGATCCCCACCTGTAGAGATACTTGAACTTGTAAGTTTAAACATGTGTGCAACTTGAGGTAAGGCAGCATCATGGATGAGATGGTATATCTCATATTCTGATTCCATCTGTCTGTAGATACTCATGAAATCTGCATCGATTTTTAAACTTATGTCATTTTTAAGGCTTTTTGTTGCAAGGATGAGTGTTCTTTGCTCCTCCTCTTTCATATCTTCAGTACCATACATTGGCAAAGAAAGTCCAAAACCCAAGGTAAAATAGTCATTGTAGTTCGGTCTTCGTGAATAAGCACCTATCACATTCAAATCTGGGTAGTTATTGATCTCGGCATTTTTAATCATCGCTTTATTTTTAAGAATCTCTTTTTCTTTTAAAAGTAATTCTGGGTTTTTACTTAGAGCAGATTTCAGGCTCTCTATACTTGGCATCTTCTCTTGCATAGACAGGCTTAGTGTGATTTTGTTAACTTCTATGGCAGTAAGATACGAGAGTCTTTGGTATGCAGTAAAAATTTTTGATTTGAGGACACTCTTTTGAATTTTAAATTCAGTTAAAGAGAGCTCAGCTGACATGATACCCATGTGTTGATTTTTACCTGTGGATGTGTAAGACTCTGAGAGTTCTATATTTTGTCTTGTGATGTTTTCATATTCTTGAATAATTTTTAAAAGCTCTTGGAGTTCCCAAATATTATACGCTTGATTCTTAATCTCATTAACAAGTTTTACTTGTGCATCAAAGAGTGTAGAATCTAAAATGCCTTCATCTGCTTTACTGATCTCAAGTAAAGTATCTCTCTTTCCATAGTATGGAAGTTTTTGTTGCAAAGTAAGTGTTTGCTTATGCATCTTTTGTGTTTTGTCAAGATTATCTGCTGAAAATGACAAAACAGGGTTAGCAAATTGTTTAGAGATATCTTGTGCTGATTGGTTTGCTGTAATCCTATGTTCAATCGATGCTAAGCTTGGATTTTTTTCTAAAGCTTGTGTGATGAGCTCATCAAGGCTTAGAGCAAAAAGCTCTAAACTCAAAAACGATAGGAGTAATAATACTTTTTTCATAAAATTTTTCCTATATGTTTATAGAAGTTTTAACTCTTGATTTTTTACCTGTTTTAGGAGTGATGAAGATAAAAAGTTGCCAAGTTCCACCCATTGCTAGGTTAACAGTTACTTGGTATTTTCCATTGCCTAAGTCTTTTGCATCTGTTTTAGACTCCATCGCTGGCATACCTGGCATCGCTGGCATAAATGCTTTTACTTTTACTTTTGCCCCTGCTGGGATTTGACCTTTTTGTTTGATATCAAGGATAAAAGTATTGGAACCTACTCCAAGTGGTTTCTCGGATGAGATGTGGATTGTAGTCGCTCGAGATTTTGCATCTTTGTCGAATGCCGCTGCGTGTAATGATGTTAGTAGTAACATCGCTGAAAATATGATAGATAAAGTTTTCATATTTGAGTTCCTTTATTTTTTAGATTGAGTAATTATACAATCTTTCTGTGCAGTGAGTGTGAATGTTTTTAGGGAAGATGGAAGACTACCCTAAATATTCAATAAAGGCTGGTTTTGAAAAATTTGGAACATCATCATAGGAAAAAACTGCATAATATTTTTTTGTGTTTTTATCACCAAAATTATCGTAAGTGTAAGTATCTGTTCCACCATATAATTTTTGTCCATCATAAGGTGAACAAGGAATTTTAAAAGGGTTTTTTACAACTATGGCACCTTTATATCCATCATCATCTGGAGTATCCCATTCTAGTTTAACTATACCATTTTCATTACTATACCTTAGATTATTCACTTTATCTGGAGCTATGCGTCTTTTTTTAATATAGTTAATAACTAATGATGGCCGTTTAACTCTTTTAGAATCACACCAACTGACAGTTTGAGACTTTGTCATTGATTTTTGAGAGGAGGAGGAGATTATAAAAACAACTTTTGAATTTTTTTCTGCATTTAGAAGCATCTCTTCTATCGCATGTTTATCAAAAACGAATCGTTGTTTTGCTCGATTTTTAATATCCTCAACGCTTACATCATAGCCGATACGCTCTATAATATTGCGGGACTCTATTTTTTCATAAGTTCTTTCACCTTCAAATGGGAGAATCATCTCTATGTGAAAACGAAGTGAATTTTGAGAATTTATATTACTTGCCTCTATATCTATATAGGCATCTGAAATAACTGTATTTTCTATATCTGGTAAATTAGATAAATCAAATTCTATATAACCATACTCTTCTTTAGCATTTTTATCATAGCCAACTCTTAAAGTTGCCTCTTTGATGCTCTCTTTAGACACGGTATATTCTAGGGATGATTGTAGATCAATTTTTGCTTCATTGATGGTATAAGATATGTCGAATTTTGGTCTATAAGTAAGCCCTCCACTAAACTTACCATAACCTATATCCCACTGCATCATTTGAGATGCTCTACTTAAAGGTAAATAAGATGGTCCTTGCATTCTAAACACAGCTTCTCTTCGCTTGAGCGACTTTTGTAATACTTCTATCTCTTGCGATGCAAATTTGTATCTTCTCCAAATTCCCTGAGAAAGTTGTGCAGAACCTGTTGGCCTGTCTATATAACTCAAGACTTTAGCACTTTTAATATCGTCAAAACTACTCATACTCTCAACAGTACGCTCATCTATCTGTCCAACTCTCCATTCACCGAAACTTTCCACCTGAACAGAGACTCTATTCATAGGATAAAAAGAGATTGATGCACTTGTAATAATTGCATTTTCAGGAATCGTACTCAGTGAAAATCCACAAACACCGTAACATTCACCTTTACTTTCTGAGATACCTACAAAAAGAGAGTTGTTCCCAAAATGTTCATTGTTGTTTTTTGTTTTTTCACCAACATACCCAATACTATCGGCAGACGGATATAAAATCTTAGAAAACATATTGTCAGCTGGATGTGTTCTTACACCACACATTTGAGCGAATGGTGATTTTATATACCTGCTTTTGCACACTGCTCTAAGATAATAGTAATAGTTTTTAGAGGGTGTAAGATTTTTATCTATAAAGGTCTTTAACTTTGTCATCCCTATTCTATTTGAAATTTGAGCACAACCTTTTTTCTTATAAGAGCGATATATTTCAAAGTATAAACTATCATCTTCTATATAATCCCAAGAAAGTTCTACCTCTCTTGAAGAGAGTTCAGATGCAACAAAATTTTTAATCCTAGGGAGGGTGTCTTCTTTTGCATAATTTTTCACTTCCGATAGTGCATAGATAAGGGCTGGAATATTTTCATCAATATTTTCACTCATCTGTTCTTGGTAGTCACTAATATTTCTTGTTCCTACCTCAGCAACCAAAGCTAATGCACCTTGAGCATAATAAAATTCTCGACCACTCCCTGAGATAAGATGCACAGGTGGTTTACCCATATGCACACCATACTCTCGCCCCGATTCTTTTTTTATCTCCTCTGCCATATTTCCTGCTAGAAGATTCAAATCAATGGCATCCTCAGCATCTTCATGGATAAAATTATGTGCAGGAAAAAAAACATTGCCTTGTGAGTGATAATCAAGAGCGATAGTGATATTTTTATGCTCTAAGACAAAATCCCTTAACGCAGCTGTCTCTGGCTCACTAAAAGCAGATGGTCCTGAATATACATTTGATGTTGTATCTTTATTTGGAGTAAAGCCAACCTCAAAGTTTCTATTGAGGTCAACACCAAAACTACCATCAGCATTTTTCCTTCTATTTTTTCTCCAAAAAGAAAAGTGATTTCTGGAGTACTCAAACCCATCAGGGTTTGCACATGGGACCATATAGAGTGTAGTCCTATCAAAAACTGCATTAAGCTGTGGGTCGTAGTCAATATGTTCTAAAATATACTTTGCAAAACTTAGAGAGAGTTCTATCCCTATCCACTCTCTTGCATGGATAGTACCAGTATAAAAAAGAGCAGGTTTTTCTTTGTTATTGTCTACATCTTTGGTGATGCTTACAACGATAATATCTCTGTTTTCCCAAGTCTTACCAATAGACTCAACTCTCACTAATTTTGGTTTATTTTTTTGTGCCTCTTTGAAAAATGCTACACACTCATCATAGGAGCTATATTGTTCTCTCAATCTAATGCCTTAAAGTTATTTATTTTTTAAATGATTTTGCCCATAGTTCAACTTGTTCCACAGACAAACTAATAAACTCTTTGAGTTTCTCAAAAGTAGTAATCTCTTTTGCTTCTATAGTCTCTTTTATATCAACCGCAACTTCTTCTTCCATACCTTGGAGTGTCATTAACTCTGTCAAAGAAATTTTATCTACTTCAAACAGTTTTTCATCTGAAATTTTAGAAGAGATGGAAGATGTAGCATCACCTTTTACCTCTTGTGGTAAATCTTCCTCTTTAAGAGGTGGCTCTATCTTATTTGGCAAGGCATCTATATCTCCATCTTCAGTGATTTGCATGTCAAAGTTTCCCTTATCTGCCAGCCAATACGCACCATCTGCAGATGGTTCATACTTTGCAAAATAAAGATGCCTTAATGTTCTTAAGACTGATGGGTCCATTTTGCCAAGCTCTTCCCATGAATATAATGGAACATGTGGAAGTCTAAACTTTCCACCGCTAAGATCCCACATAATATACTGACCAATCCAATCTCTCACATAAGGAAATGCGGCAAAAGCTGTCGCACACTCTATGATGTAAGCTTTGTCAGTATTTTCATCTATACCAATATCACAAGCCCAATACTCAGCCTTAGCAGCCTTACTTGCCTGCACAGCTAATTCCAGTGCCGCCATAGGGACATTATCGTAAGACATATCACCACCTTGAGAGGTGTTGGTGATCCATTCTCCTGCACCTGAGTATCTCCAAAAAGCACAGATAGGTTTATGCCCTATTAACATTACACGAATGTCTCCGCTAAATTTTAAAGGGATAGCATCTTGGGTATAGACTGGTTTGTATTTTTTTTGTGCAAAGAGTTCAGTAGCTTCTTGATAGTTATCAACCTTATGAACAAAGTATCCACCATAGTTAGATGCACCATAACTTCGCTTGACTATCTGTGGATAGTGGCAGTTTTTAAAATGCTCATCTGCAACTTTATCATCATAAGTAATAAGAGTTTTTGGAGCTGCTATATTGTACTTCTGACAAAAAAGAGTTACATTTTCTTTGGACTTATTTGAAAACTGTGTTTCTATAGAAGGGATAAATCGCACCTCTGGAAGTGCAAGTGCTATCTCTTTAAATGTTTCATAAGCAGTAGCAGGGATGTTTCCAACTAAAACCTCAATCTTCTTTTTCTTTACCTCAGCAATAAATCTCTCTTTGTCATTTTTCCAATGGTATGTCACCATCTCTATCTTATCTGGCCATCCTTTGAAATTACTCTTATCAAAGAATCTCAATACATAATCTAAATATAATAATCCTATTTTAGGAAGTTTCTCTCTTTTTGACATTTTATTTTCCTTTTTTCTTTTTTGTTTTTCTATCTATCATATCTACTATAAGTTCAATTTTTTTATTGTTAAAATTCAAACCCATCTTCTCCTGCTCAGGAGTGGCGAACGCGGGAATACCATTGACCTCTAAGACAACATACTCCTCTTTTTTTCTATCGTAGATAATATCTACACCCCCTATGTCAACATCAGTAGCCTTACAAGCTTTTTTTGCAATTGACACTATCTCTTCATTGGCTTCTCGCATGAAAACGCTACCACCAGATGTTACATTTGTTCTCCAGTCTGTCCCACTTGCTTTACGCCCATAACAACTTACAAATTTACCATCTACAATATCGACTCTAAAATCAGTATTGTCATAATCTATAAACTTTTCAACATAAAAATATCGTAAATCCATTTGATTTAGAAAAGGCATAAGCATATCTAGGTTCGCTTCATTTTCTATCTTAGTAAGACCTACTCCACCCCAACCATCAGTTGGTTTATAAACCATTTTATCCCATTTTTTGATGATTTTTTTGAGTTCATGTCCATCATCTCGATGGCATAGATTGTAATCTGCCGTTTGCACTCCATGATTTCTTAAAACAAATGATGTATGAAATTTATCTTCCGTTAAGGCAAAAGAATCATAAGAGTTAATCATAGGTATAGCACGATTAAGTGCTTGATAAAGATACATTTGGTACTGTGTTTGTTCACCAGCATTATAGGAGAAAAACAGATCTAATTCCTTGTTAAGCTTTACTCCATCAAAAATAATATTTCCATTTTTTGCTATAGCATGTCGCAGATTGATATCATCTAAAGTGTCAATATCTCTCTCTTTCAATTTTTTTACGATTTTTTTTGCAATCTTATCACCACCACCATTACTGTAGAGCCACATTCCTATTTTTCTATTTCCCATCTATTTCCCTTAAATTAAAATCACCATTTTCTATAAAATAGCTAAAAAGTTTTTCACTCATCTCAACTCTATTTTGAAAACTTTTCTTAGATGCTCTTTCGTAAATGGTATGATCACCATCTCCAAAAGGTCCAAATCCATCCAAAGTTACTACACCAGATGCACTCACAATATTCGCATCACTTACGCCACCTCTTTTTTCATGATTCAGTGAGTTGTTAGTGATGTGTTCTATATTTTGAATGAGGTCTAAAGATTTTTGAGTTACTTCCATTACATCACGCTGAATCCCACCGCTAAGAGTAGATACACAACCATTAACATAGGAGGTCTTAACTATCTTGTCAATCGCCAAAAGGAGTCTATCTCGTTCCTCTTTTTTTTCATAACGCATCTCAAAAGTTAGTTTTGCTTGAGGGCTAATGGTGTTGGCACCAATCCCCCCTTCAATCTTACCAACATTAACTGTTGTCCCTTTTTCTAAGTTTGTAAGTTTAACTAAGTTTTGAAGTTTGTAAGAGGCCTCAAGGTTGGCATCGTTGCCCTGAGCATAATAATTTCCTGCATGAGATGCTTTACCTTTTATATCTATAAAAAAAGTACCTACACCTTTTCGAGCAGTGACAACTTCCATGTTTTTCCCTGCTGCTTCATACACAAAACAATAATCATACTCTTTGGCTAACTCTGCAGTTAAGAATTTAGAATCGTCGCTCCCTGTTTCTTCATCACTCACAAGTAAAATATCAATATTTTCAATCTCTATCTTTTTTACTTGTAGTCTCCGTAAAGCTTGCAAGACAACAAGGTTGCCACCTTTCATATCGCACACACCGGGTCCATATACCCAGTCCACATCCTCACTATATTTCTCAAATGTATCAGGGGGGAAAACAGTATCAAAGTGACCTAAAAGTAGTAGCCTTTTATTTTTAACTATATGTCTGGACTTATAGTATTTATGATCTCCAATAAGTTCTCGATGATATGTCTGTACTTCAAGACCAAGTTCACCAAACCAAAGATCAAATCTATGGGCAACTTTATCTACACCAGCCTTATTTTGGGTATAGGAGTTTATATTGATTATAGTTTCTAAATCTTTAAAAAAGTTCATAGAAATTCCAGATATTTAATATTTTAAAATTATACTATGTCTATGATTAAATTAAATCGAGATGAAAGGAAAGGGGAAAGAAAATCTTAGAAGAATTACTTTCTTCTAAGTTCTTTAATACGAGCAGCTTTACCAGCAAGATCACGAAGGTAAAATAGTTTAGCACGACGAACACGACCGCGACGAATAACTTTTATCTCAGTTAATGAATCTGAAAAGATTGGAAAAATTCTTTCGATTCCAACGCCATTTGCACCAATTTTACGAACTGTAATAGTTTTACCAGTACCTTGACCACGCTTAGCAATACATATACCTTCGTATGCTTGTGTACGAGACTTGTCACCCTCTTTAATAGTTACAGATAAGCGAACAGTATCACCTGCACGAAAATCTGGGATATTTTTCTCAGAAGTTTGTGCTTTTTCAAAATTTTCTATGTATTTATTTCTCATAGGATTTCCTTATTTTATGCTTTTTAAGCTGCTCTGGTCTGAAAAACTTAGTCTTACATTCAGAGAGAGCGATTTTTAGTGTGCGAATTTTACTATGATTTCCCTTTATATATTCTTTAGGAACTTCAATTTCTTTATAATTTGTTGGTTTAGAGAAAGATGGTGCTTCTAAAAGGGGCGTTTCAAAACTTTCTATCTCTAAAGATGCTGCATTACCAAGTACGCCTTCGATATTTCGTGCAATAGCATCACATAAAACCATCGATGGAAGTTCTCCACCTGTGAGTATATAATCCCCTATAGAATAAACTTCATCTGCATACTTTTCAATAACTCTCTCATCTATACCTTCATAACGACCACTTACAAAAGCTATATGGGATTTTTTAGCTAATCGTTTTGCATCGTTTTGTTTAAACTGTTTTGCAACTGGAGTTAAAAAAACAATATGGAGATCTGGGTCTTGTGCCATCAAGCTATCTAGTGCATCAAAAAGAGGCTGAGGGTTCATCACCATACCAGCACCACCGCCTACAGCTGTATCATCAACTTTAAGATGTTTGCTGAGAGAAAATTCTCTAGGATCTAAATAATCAATACTAAATAACTCTTTTTCAATGGCTCTTTTTAAAATAGAGTCATTAAAATATCCCTCAACTATATTTGCAAATAAAGTAACAAAGGTAAACTTCATTATCAGGATGCTTCTAAGATATCTTTGGCACCTTGAGTGGTGATGATTTTATTTTGAATGTCTGTTTGGATAACAAAAGGTGGATTATGTGGTAAAAGAAAAGTTTTTGCAAACCCTTCTTTGATGAGTAGTGCATCTGTTTGAATCTTTAAATAGTTCGCTGCGTTGATGCGGTCTATCTCAACAACTTTTCCTAGTGTTACATCAGCTTCAACAACGCTACACCCCTCTATGTCAAACCAAAAGTATTCACCCTCTTTTAACTTACAATTTTGTCGTGTTTCTTCTAGGGTTGCATATAGTTTTGTGTTGGTGTATTTTTTCGCATCTTCGGGAGTGAAGATTTTATCTATTTTGATAAGTCCTCTATCGAGATTTACCTCTCTTAGAGTTAATCTATCTTGAGTATTTATAAAAAAAGATCTATTGCTTTTAAACTGCTCTGGGAAGTCAGTATTTAAGTGGAGTTTCATATCGCCTTTTATACCAACAGTTTTGCCGATAGTAGCGATATGAAGAAGGTCTTGCATTTTCATAGAGACTGCTTCCGAGTAAACTCTAATCTATTCCGGCTAAATTTTACTTTGTAAAATTTGCTCGTCATAGGAGTTTACACGGCTTCAACATTAATTCTATAGCTCATGCCATCTTTTGCTTTACAGCCAGAGATGACAGTTTTTATAGCACCAATCATTTTACCCTCTTTACCTATAAGCTTACCAATGTCAGCTTGATTAGCAAAAAGTATGATCTCGGTAACTTCGTCACCTTTAGTTACATTAACTCTAATATCATTGGGAAATGATGCTATAAGTTTTGCAAATTGTGCGACAAATTCACTGATCATGATTAACGATTAGTGATTTTTTTAACACGATCACTCAATTGAGCACCTACACTTACCCAGTAGTCGATTCTTTCGTTATCTACTTTAAGCTCTTTTGTCATTGGGTTATAATGTCCAATAAGCTCTATCCAACCACCATCTCGACGCTTACGGCTATCTGTTACCGCGATACGATAAAATGGTTGTTTTTTTCTTCCCATACGAGTAAGTCTAATTACTGTCATTTTTTTCCTAGTCTATCTTTTAACGATATCTGAGCAAAGCCCAGATATCTATGCTAGCCACCTAAGGCACTAAAATATCTCTTTTGAAATATTAATAAATTTTCGGGGTATTTTTTGCAAAATAAAATATAAATATTTAATTGTGCCTCTTACCGCCTTTAAGTCATGAATATGAAAAATCATGCTCAATATGCGTAGTATATTTTGCATTTGCAAAATACCTTCTAATCACAGAGGGATTATTTCAGAAGTTATTACGATGGTGGAATTATATCTAAATATTATTTAAATGTAAAGAATAAATTTTCAAGTTTCATCCTGATTACAACAAAAACAATCGCTCTTAATAAAATTTTTACATTCATTTGGATACAATACGCGTTCGCTTTACTGTTTTAACTAAAAATATGAGTATTTCTACCTATATAACTATGTATAGATAAAAGTATTGGTGAGAAACTATAAATTCTCGCCTAAAAGCAATAGAGAAATTGACCTTAGTATAAGTTTCGTGTTCTTGCACGCAGCTTTAGTGAGATGAATTAGGTAAGGGCTTGTTCTTGCCTAAGAAGAAAATGATAAAAAGGCTTTCCATGAAAGTAAGAGCTTCAGTAAAGAAGATGTGTGACGACTGCATAGTCGTTAAGAGAAAAGGCATTGTAAGAGTAATCTGCAAAGTTAAAAAACATAAACAGAGACAAGGATAACCATGGCTCGTATTTCTGGTGTAGATTTACCTAAGAAAAAACGCGTAGAGTATGGATTGACATATATCTATGGAGTTGGTTTACATGCGTCTCGTCTAATCTTAGACGCGACAGGCATAGACTATAATAAGAGAGTTTTTGAACTTTCTCAAGAAGAAGTAGCAGCTATCACTGCGGAGATCCGTACTAACCATATGGTTGAAGGTGATTTGCGTAAAAAAGTAGCTATGGACATTAAAGCACTTATGGACATTGGTTCATATCGTGGTCTTCGTCACCGTCGTGGTCTTCCATGTCGTGGTCAAAAAACTAAGACAAATGCGCGTACTCGTAAGGGTAAACGCAAAACTGTCGGCGCAGCGTAAGGGAATAGATTATGGCAAAAAGAAAAGCTGTTAGAAAAAAAGTTGTAAAGAAAAATATTGCTCGTGGTATCTGCCACATTGCTGCATCATTTAACAATACACTTGTAACAATTACAGATGAAATGGGTAACATGATTGCTTGGAGTTCTGCTGGTTCTTTAGGATTTAAAGGTTCTAAAAAATCAACTCCGTTTGCTGCACAAGCTGCAACCGAAGATGCAATTGCGAAAGCACAAGTACATGGTATAAAAGAACTTGGTATTAAAGTTCAAGGTCCTGGTTCAGGTCGTGAAACTGCAGTGAAGGCTGTTGGTGCTATTGAGGGGATCCGTGTTACATTCATGAAAGATGTTACACCTTTACCACACAATGGTTGTCGTGCGCCTAAGCGCCGTAGAGTTTAAGGAGATTACTGATGGCAAGATATAGAGGTCCAGTAGAGAAAATCGAAAGAAGATTCGGTGTAAGTCTTAACCTTAAAGGTGAGCGTCGTTTAGCAGGAAAATCTGCATTAGAAAAAAGACCTTATGGTCCTGGTCAACATGGTCAGCGTCGTAAGAAAGTTTCTGAGTATGGTTTGCAACTTAACGAAAAACAAAAAGCAAAATTTATGTATGGTGTTTCTGAAAAACAATTCCGTGCACTGTTTGTTGAAGCAAAGCGTAGAGAAGGAAATACAGGTACAAACCTTATTACACTTATTGAGCAAAGACTTGACAATGTAGTTTACAGAATGGGATTTGCATCTACTCGTAGATTTGCTCGTCAACTTGTAACTCATGGTCATTTTTTAGTAGATGGTAAAAAACTAGATATCCCTTCTTACCGTGTTAAACCCGGTCAAAAAGTGGAAGTAAAAGAAAAATCAAAAACTAATGCGCAGATCGTTCGTGCTATGGAGTTAACAGCACAAACTGGTTTATCTCCATGGGTAGACATCGATGCAGAGAAAGTTTACGGTATCTTTACTCGTTTACCAGAGCGTGAAGAGATTGTTATACCTGTTGAAGAGCGTTTAATCGTTGAACTTTACTCGAAATAAAAAATAAAAAGGCGTATGTATGAAAAAAATTAAAACTACTCCACTTGCTCCACAACAGTTTGAGGTAGAGCAGATTAGTGAGAATGAAGCTAATATAATGGCATATCCATTTGAAACTGGATATGCGATATCTTTAGCACATCCTCTTCGCCGTTTTTTATTAAGTTCTTCTGTAGGGTACGCTCCAATCGCAATCAAAATCGAGGGTGCTAAACACGAGTTCGACTCTGTGCGTGGTATGCTTGAAGATATTTCAGACTTTATCCTCAATCTTAAAGAGATCCGATTTAAGTTAAATGGTGAAGCTCAAGAGGCACAGATCAATTATAGCTTTGCAGGTCCTTGTGAAGTGAAAGGGTCTGATTTGACAAATGATGAAGTTGAAGTTGTAACTCCTGAAGCTGTTCTTGCAACACTTAACGAAGACTCAACTCTTAACTTCACTATCAAGATAGCTCAAGGGATAGGGTATGTTCCTAGTGAAGATACTCATGATGAGTTAGAAGATGGTTATATCGCTTTAGATGCATTCTTTACTCCTGTTCGTAGTGCTACTTACAAGATAGAAAATGTACTCGTTGAAGACAACCCCAATTTTGAGAGAGTTGTGTTAAATATTAAAACTGATGGTCAGATTTCACCAGTCGATGCATTTAGAAACTCTTTAGAAGTTATGTATGCACAACTTGCTGTATTTAACTCTGAGATAAGTGTAAAAGCTCCAACTACGATAGAAAGAGTTGAAGAATCTCCAGACTTGAAAAAACTTATAACAAATATTGATTCTTTAGGACTCAGTGCTAGAAGTTTCAACTGTCTTGATCGTTCAGCTATCACTCTTATTGGTGAAATCGTACTGATGAGTGTTAATGATCTTAAAAATGTTAAAAACCTTGGCAAAAAATCTTATGATGAGATTGTTGAGAAGGTTCAAGAGTTTGGTTACGAAGTTGGTGCTGACTTAGCAGATGATGTAGTAAACGCTCTAAAAAAACAAATAGAAGCTAAATAAGGAATAAACATGAGACATCGTCATGGATACCGAAAACTAGGTCGTACAAGCTCACACCGTGCTGCTTTACTTAAAAACCTTAGTATTTCGTTAATAGAACATGGTAAAATAGAAACTACTGCTATTAAAGCTAAAGAGTTGCGTTCATATATTGAAAAACTTATCACGATCGCTGGTAAGAATGACTCTAACGCTCACAAATCAGTATTTGCGGCGCTTCAAAGTAAAGAAGCTACAAAAAATTTAGTAAATGATATCGCTCCTAAGTATGTTGATCGTGCAGGTGGATATACTAGAATTACTAGAACAAGAATCCGTCGTGGTGATGCTACGACTATGGCATTTATTGAGCTAGTATAGTTCACAGTCATTCTCTCTAGTTCCCAAGTTTTACTTGGTAACTCATACTTATATGCATTCCCAAGTAAAACTTGGGAACGAGAGTGATCTCACACGCAGAGACTACACTCAATAATCTACAATCAATAAAATCAATTTTTAATTTTTAATAAGGTGAGACGCATTATGGCTAAAATCGCATTTGGTACACAAAGAATCTCTGTACATAATCCACAACACATTCAAGCTTTAAAAGAGGCTATTGGCTCTGGTATAGATATGATTGACACATCATGCACATACCTTAATGGTGATGCACATCGTGCAATTGCATTAGCTTTTAGAGAGTTTGATGAAGATGTTTGTAATGAAATAGAGATAGTGAGTAAATTTGATATTGTAAATTCCAATGCTTTAGAGAGTGTGGAGCAGGCTTTAAAAGATCTAGAACTTAAGAAAATTGACTGTTTTATGATAGAAAATTTAGAAATGCTTATATTAAAACTTATAAAAGATGAGGTAGAGCAAGATGAAAAGCTAGATGAGATCAATCGTGTTATCTATGATGCCTTTTTAGATTTAGAAAACTTAGTCTATAGCGGAAAAATACTCTCTTATGGGATATCTGCTGAGAACTTTTCACAACCACACAACTCAGAACAATTCATCCCTTATGAAGATTTAATCACCTTAGCTCAAAGTGCTGCACAAGAACTTAAAAATGACAATCACTCATTGACCACTATAGAACTTCCCATCAATATACTAGAAGTTGAGGGACTTAAATGTGCAGCATGGGCAAAGAAAAATGCCTTGAGAGTAATCTCCAATAGACCCTTGAATGCACTCTATAATAATCAAATGTATAGATTGGCAGAGTATAGTGAGTCTCATCAATATTATCATCATCTTAATGAGATGTTAGAACTCACTGACAATGATGCACTTCGAGGTCTATACAATCTATTTGAAGAGTTAGATGATGTAAAACATAAATTTGGTTGGATTGGCGATTGGGAGAACTTCCTATATACTCAAGCTTTGCCACATATGAAAAAATCATTGGAAGTTGTGGATGAGAATAATCGTGAGACTATGTTAAATTTTATAGAACTTTTTTTAGCAGAGTATCAACAGATGGTGAAATATGAATGTTGCCTAAAAACAAAAGAAACACTCAAAGAGTTTTTGAGTATTTGTCATGAAGCAATAGAAGTTTGTGCCATAGGCTTTTTACATGAGTGTCAAGATATAGATTATATTGCTGTTGGTATGAGAAAATCAATTTATGTTCATGAGATAATGGGAATATGATATAATACTTTTATCTTAATAAAGGTTTAGGAATGAATTCATTATTTTTGCGTATGCGACTCGTTCATTGGATAGGGATAGTTTTACTTGTATTAAATGCTTTAGTCTTAACTGAGAATCTACTTTCTATAGTTGTTCAACTTGTTATAGCAGTGGTTATTATTGTACATGATATAGATGAAAAGGTAAACGGGGTAGATGCTGCTAAAAATATTATCGCATCTCTAACTAACTTTCATTCTGGTAATAAAATAGATATGAACTTGAGGTTTTCAAGTGAATATAAACAGATGATAGAGCTCATCAATAACTTTACAGACAAGATTAGCGAAGCTACAGAGCTTTCATCTTCTACAGATAAGATAAACAGCAGTATGCGTTTACTAGATGAATCAATGGCTACATTAGAAAATAATTATGAATCTACTAGCAACTTAAGCGATCATCTCTCCGATAAGCTGAGTGTTATTGCCCATGAATCAGATGCCAATTTAGAATTTTCAGCTATAGTATTGGACTCTTTGGACAATGCAATAAAAAAGATTAATGAATCTGTTGAGAAGATGGGTACGCTTGAGATGCGTATTGTTGAGACCAACGAAGCAGAAATCCTTTTAAGTGAAAACCTTAAAGCATTAACAGTGAATGCTGAAGATATAAAAAACATCCTTACAATCATTTCAGATATATCAGATAAGACAAATTTACTTGCACTCAATGCCGCCATAGAAGCTGCTCGTGCAGGTGAACATGGAAGAGGTTTTGCTGTAGTTGCTGATGAGGTGAGAAAACTTGCGGAAAATACGCAACATTCGCTCTCAGAGATCAATGCAAGTGTCAATGTTATAGTACAAAGCATCTCTGAAGCGAGTGAGAGTGTAGATAAAAATACACAAACCTCTCATGACTTGGTAAGTATCTCTGAAATATTGCAAGATAGTCTTAAAGATGCAAATACTTTACTTTCTGATACTTATGAGCAAAGCGTAGCAGATACGGAAAACTCCCAACTTATCAAAGATGAAGCCCATGCATCTAAAGAGTTAACAGTAGAACAAATTTCAAAAATGAAAACTACAGGTGCATCAGTAGAAAATATCAAAGAAAACATAGTCTTGATAAATAATACAACAAATGAATTAGTGCAACGCATATCTCAACTCTAGGATAGTTTATGTCAAATGCTCGTAAAAGTATTATCGTTATCGGTGGGGGATATGCTGGTCTTCAGGCTATTGAAGAGTTAGCAAAAAATTCTACGCATCAGATAAAACTTTTCGATAAAAATCCTTATCATTATATGCAAACAGATGTTTATGATCTCATTGCCAATGAGGGTGATTTCGCTGATGTGACTGTGGACTTATGTACATATTGCACAGGGTATAATGAAAATGTTAGCTTCGTAAAAGAGGAAGTTACAAAGATTGACTTTATCCGTAAAGAAGTTATCACTGATGCACAACGATATAGCTATGATTACATCATTGTCGGGGTAGGTGCAAGAACAAAATTTTATTCTAATGTAAAAGGACTCAAAGAGTACGGTTACGGTATCAAGGCACTCCATCGTGCAATGTACTTTAAGCAAAAATTTGAGATGAGTTTGTTTAAAAAGCTAGATGAGGGCGGACGATATTGTTATCCTTTGACTATTGTTGTAGCTGGTGGAGGTCTTAGTGGTGTTGAGATTGCAGCTCAGATGGCATCTTTTGCAAAAGCTTTTTATGAAGACAATCATTTTATCTGTAGAAAACTCAATATTGTGTTAGTAAATTCTGGAGATGAAATACTTAAAGGCGTTGACCCTAAGCTTGTCCGCCAATCTCAAAAGCGTCTCGATGCTCTTGGAGTCATTACAAAAACAAATCAAAAAGTTGTTGAGTTAAGTGAGCAAAGAGTTGTTCTTAGTAGTGGTGAAGTGATAGAGATGGATTATATGATATTTGCAGGTGGAGTTGAGCCAAATGGGCTTATCTTTGATCTTGATATAAAGAAAACAAAATATGGCTATATTGAGGTAGATGAATATTTGAGATCTACTGAGTTTGAAGATGTTTTTGCCATAGGTGACTGTGCTACAATATACCATGAAGGAAAGGCAATTGCCCCAACAGCAGATGTAGCTGAACAGATGGGGATACTCGCTGCTAAAAATATCAATGCACTTTGTATCCAAAAAAAGATGAAAAAACATGAGATAAAATCTCGGGGAATACTTATTGCACTTGGTAGAGGATATGCAGTGGCAAAGTTATTTGGTATAAATATTAAAGGCTATAGTGCATATCTATTGAAGAAATTAGTTGAAAAAGTTTATGCTTATAAACTTGAGAAGCGTTCAAAAGTAGGATGTCAAAAGATTTTTAATGACTAATAGGTTATAATCTTTTATGAATTTATTACAAGCAACAAACATATCTCACAAATTTGATTATGAACTGTTTCATGATATATCTTTAGAGTTAAACGAGGGTGAATCTATAGCGATAATTGGACTGAGTGGTAGTGGTAAATCAACTCTTCTTCATATTCTTTCAAGTTTATTAAAACCAGATGATGGTAAAGTTTCTCTTTTTGGTGAGGATATAGCTTCTATGAGTTCCAAACGCTTAGCATCCATCAAAAGAGATGAATTGGGTCTTGTTTTTCAACAGCATTATCTGTTTCGTGGTTTTACAGCTAAAGAAAACCTAGAAGTCTCGGCGATGCTTGCAAAAGAGAGCATAGATGATGATTTACTGCATCGTTTAAACATCTACGAAACAAAAGAGCAAAAAGTAACAGAACTCTCAGGTGGGCAACAACAGCGTGTTTCTATTGCAAGGGTTTTAACAAAAAAACCTCGCATACTTTTTGTTGATGAGCCCACAGGAAATTTAGATAATATCACATCAAATGAGGTTAAGAAAATATTTTTTCAGTATATCAGCAAGCATAATGCAGGTATGATTTTAGTTACACATAATGAAGAATTTGCAATGGATTGTGACAAGGTGTATAGACTAGAAGATAAAGAACTTAAAAAAATAAAATAATGGAAAAAGAGCAATGAGCTGGGCTTCATTATTTACAGAATCCCATGTGGTGGGTTTTATCCTCCTTTTTTCTCGTTTTGGGGCACTTTTTATGGCTACCCCTATATTTTCACATAAGGCTATTCCTCATAGTGTTAAAGCAGCAATGGCATTTTTCTTTACCATAGTGTTTTATTCCTCTATGCCCCCCTTACAAATAGAGATAACCATCCCCAGCATCATTTTGGCTATACTGAGTGAACTCTTTTTTGGTTTGGCAATAGGAGTAGTTTTGCTCGTCTCTTTCAATGTGATCACCTTTGCAGGGGGACTTATCTCTTTTATGATGGGTTTTTCTATGGCAAGTGCTATCGACCCTCAATCTGGCGTGAGTATGCCTATTATCTCACAATTCCTATCTTTAATGGCTCTGATGATTTTGTTCTCTATAGATATGCATCATTGGATTTTACTGTATATCAATGATTCTTTAGCTTCCATACCTTTAGGTGGATTTTTAATGAAACCAAAACTTTTTGACTATATTGTCTATGCTAGTTCAAAGATGTTTGTCGTTGGTTTCATGATAGCTTTCCCTATCATAGCACTCACTTGGCTCTCAGATGTAATCTTTGGGATGCTTATGAAAACAATGCCACAATTTAATCTCCTTGTTATTGGGTTTCCTATTAAAATAATGGTAGGTTTTGTTGTCCTTATAGCAACCTTTAGTGCAAGTATGCTTATCTTAAAAGATGAGATGTTAGAAGCTTTTAATTATTTAGAGATGTTATTTTAATTTTTTTTTTGATTTTTTTTGATACAATATAGTAAAGGATAAATAAGTGAAAATTCTTCTCATAAATGATAACCCAGTTGTAAACAAGTTGGTAACACTCAGTGCTCAAAAAACATCAGATGAACTTGATACTGTTGAAACGATAGAAGATATAAGTCAGAACAGCTATGACCTAGTTGTAGTTGATGATACTTTATACAGTGAAGCATTGATGCATGAACTTAAGGAAAAGATTAAATATAAAAAATCTTTATTTATTTGTTCTAAAGATGCACCGATGGTAGAAGAGTTTACACAAATACTTAAGAAACCTTTTCTGCCAACAGATCTAGTTGAGATGTTTTCTACTTTAGGTACACAAGAAGTTCAAGAGATGCAAGAGATGAATGTATCAGTTCCTGCAGAAGAATTATCAAGTGAGTCTACTGATGATATAGACTTAGATGATAATTTTGATGAGTTAGATAGCTTAGAACCTGAAGATGATGCACAAGAGTTGAATATAGATTTAGATTTGGGTGAATTAGATGAACTTGAAGATGATGATGTAGAAAATTTTTCATTAGAAGAGAGTGAAGATGACGAAACACTCCACGAAGTCGATACCCAATTACTTGATGACATGCTAGATGATGTAGTTGATGAAGAGACAATAGATGCTCATGAGGATCTATCTGATGTAGATGAATTAGATGATGCATTGGATGATAGTCTTGATGACTTAGATGATGACCTTGACTCAAGTTTGGCTGATTTAGATTTTGATGATGAAGAGGTTGAATCTTCTTTGGGTGAATTGGATCTTGATGACCTTGAGATGGATGAAGAGTTAGGCTCTGTTCTTGATGAGGATGATCTCAATGAAGTAAATGAGATTATGGATGACATCAATGAAGTAAATGAAACAAGCGATGACATACTCGATGATAGTGCTGAGGTAGATGGACTCGAAGAGTCCAAGCAATCGACAGACTCAAGTTCAGACGAACAAAAAGAAGAGATTAATCTAGATGAGTTAGTCAATGATTTGGACATAGGGGACGAAGAAGAGTTAAGTCCAGATGAGCAGATCCAAGAACTAGAATTAGAACCAGAGGAGATAAAGTCAACAAGTGACGATGAGCTTGATCTGGACGAAGCAAATGAAGTGAATGAAACAAATGCGGACATACTTGATGACAGTACTGAAGAGTCTAACCCATCGACAATTTCAGATCTTGATGCCCTAGATGACTTAGACTCAACCTCTGCTGATGACCTTGAATTAGAACCTGATTTAGATCTTGATGATCTTGATGATCTTGAGTCAGACTCAACCCCTGATACAATGGAAAATATTGAAGAACTTATTGAGTCTGCTGAGGAAGAACTTACCCAAGAAGACTTAGATACGGAAGTTGACCTAGATGAATACGCCGATTTAACAAGTAATGAGATCAAGTTAGCTCTCGGCGAGGAAGTAAATGAAGTAAACGCTGATATACTTGATGATAGTACTAAGGATAATGGACTCGAAGAGTCCAATCAATCAGACCTTGACGACCTTGAAGCCCTAGACATAGACTCAGACCAAAGCAACCTTCCAAAAGACACCCAGATAACCCCAGCTCATGATGGTATTCAAGCTCTGAAAAAGTTACTTATTGCTCTTGAAAATGAAGATGTTGCTGCATCTATGCAAGGTATGAAAATAAATATTAATTTTGAATTAGGAGATAAATAGTGAACTGTGATTCTGGAGCTATTCTTGTTCTCTCTGGTCCAAGTGGAGCAGGAAAAAGTACACTTCTCAATGAAGTAATTTACGATATTGGAGAGTGTTATTTCTCCATCTCTACAACAACAAGAAAGATTCGTGAGGGTGAAACACATGGGATTCATTATCACTTTGTGAGTGAAGAGGAATTTAAGCAGGACATAGAAGATGAGATGTTTTTAGAATATGCCTATGTGCATGGAAACTATTATGGAACTTCTATCCGACCTGTAAAACGCGCTCTTAAAGCTGGTAAACTTGTTATTTTTGATATAGATGTGCAGGGGAATGCTGTTGTGACAAATAGGCTCGGAGATATAGCTACCTCCGTATTTGTATCTCCTCCTCAGTTATCTGAGTTAAAGCACAGACTAGAAGCTAGAGGTACAGATACTCAGGATGTTATTGATAAGAGAATTGATATGGCAAAAAGAGAGATCCAAAGGATAACAGAGTATGATTATTTGATCATAAACGATAAGCTAGAAGATGCAGCAGATGTTTTAAGAACGATTGCAGTAGCAGCTAGACTTAAAATTCCTAGAAGTGATATCAATGATTTTACTCAAAATTGGGAAGATATAGAGTAAAGTTTCTTCTTTTTGTATTGATAAGTGAATTTACAGCAAAAAAAAGCTATACTCACAAAATTTTAATTTATAAATAAGGAAATATACTATGGGAATGCCTAGTGGAACAGAACTACTGATAATTTTTGGAATTATCGTATTGTTATTTGGTGCAAAGAAAATACCTGATTTGGCTAAAGGTCTTGGTAAAGGTATCAAAAACTTTAAAGCAGAGATGAAAGAAACAGATATAGATGCAGATGAGATTGTAACCCAAGCACCAAAAAAGGTTGAATCTACTGAAGAGGTAGCAGCAACTCAAACACCTAAAACTACTACACAAGCGTAGGTTTTGAAACAAAGAATATCAACACTTCTTCAGGACATTCTTGGTCGTGAAGTTGTTTTAGAAAAGCCTCGTGAGCGTTCTTTGGGTCATTTTGCCACCCCTATCGCTTTTTCACTTGCAAAAGAACTTCGGAAATCGCCTATGATTATAGCTGATGAACTTGCTGCATCTTTTAGTGATAGTGAAGAGTTTTCCTCTGTTACGGCTGTAAAAGGTTACTTGAACTTTAAACTAAGTGAAGATTTTTTAAGTGAGTATGGAACATGGGCACTTGATAATCCAACTAGCTTTGCGCGACAAGAAAATAAACAAAAAATACTTTTAGAATATGTAAGTGCAAATCCAACTGGGCCTCTTCATATCGGTCACTCTCGTGGTGCTGTTTATGGAAATACACTGTATCGTTTAGCTAAACATCTTGGGTATGATATTACTGCCGAATACTATGTTAATGATGCTGGAAATCAGATAGACCTTTTAGGTCTTTCTATCCAACTCTATGCGAGAGAAAATATTTTAGGTGAAGATGTTGAGTATCCAGAATCCTATTACCGAGGAGAATATCTTGAAGATTTAGCACAAGGTGCAATAGTTAAATTTGGTAAAGAGATACTCAGTGATACCTCCCGACAAAAAGAGCTTGCACTCTGGGCAAAAGATGGTGTAATGAACCTTATCGTTAAAGATTTATCTGATGCAAATATTGTTTTTGATGCTTTTGTGAATGAATCAGCTTTATACAGTGATTGGGATAGAGTGATGGAAAAGATGGCTTTAAATGATAAAAATGCCATCTATGAAAAAGAGGGTAAACTTTGGATAGCATCTCAAGCCAAGGGTGATGATAATGATAGAGTTGTCGTACGCGAGGATGGTCGCCCTACTTATCTTGCAGGGGATATAGTCTATCACAATCAAAAGTTTGAACGAGGGTATGATCACTATATCAATATCTGGGGTGCTGACCATCATGGGTATATCCCTCGTGTCAATGCCGCAGTTGAGTATCTGGGATATGATTCAAATAAGCTTGAAGTGCTTTTAGCACAGATGGTAAGCTTACTCAAAGATGGTGAGCCATATAAGATGAGTAAGCGTGCTGGCAATGTTATCCTCATGAGTGATATAGTTGAGGAGATAGGCTCTGATGCCCTTAGGTTTATCTTCGCTTCAAAGAAAAGTGATACTCCTTTGGAATTTGATATAGAGCAGTTGAAAAAGCAAGATAGCTCAAATCCTATCTTTTATATTCAGTATGCTCACGCACGCATAAAAACTATCATCTCTAAAAGTTCATTAAATTCCAACGAAATCAACTCTGCATCCCTCAAAGGTTTCGATGGAAATGCAGATATTTTGTTGTTTGATGCATTGCTTTTACCTGAAGTAGTCGAAGATGCCTTTAACTCTCGTCAAGTGCAAAAATTGCCAGATTATCTTCAAGCATTGGCAGCATCTTTACATAAGTTTTATTATGATGTTCGTATCATTGGGCGTGAGGATGAAGCAAAACTTCTTAAGCTTCTTATGGTTGTTGCCTTATCGCTTAAAACAGGTCTTGGACTTTTAGGTATAGAAGCGAAAGATTTTATGAGTAGAGAAACAGATGAAACTGACTAGCTCCATAGCTAGTTAAGTGACAAGGTGCTTATCTCAGAATAAGATCAATCCAAAAGCAACTCAGGATATAGTTTTTCCCTCATTTACCTCATCCCCACTGACACCCAAATCCACTTTGAAATAAACACTAACAAAAGCTGAGATATGCATTCCAAAGCTGAAGCCTATATAAACAAATGAGATTTTTCACCCTTTCACTTAAGTATCATTATGACTGTTATGTAAGTTTTTAGACAATTAACAATCATTTGAGTCGTTATCTTTCCACTCACACCACACAGCCTTGAAAAATAAAATATAATTTAAGTATAGTTTTTATATCAAAAAGAGGTTTTCTGTGAAATTTGGATATGATGACAATAAAAGTAAAATTAACAAAGAAAAGCATGGCATTTATTTTAATTCTAATACCTGTCTAATTGTACTCATGTGTATCTTCCTCATTTTCACACCTATATATTGAAAGAATACTTTTTAATTTAACTTAAACTTATACGCGTATAAAAACAGAAATTTGCCCAAGTAATGATGCGTGTCCACAATACCGTATCATCAGTTAATTACTGAGGAGCATCTGCAAATAAAAAGATGATAAAGTTAATGAGTATGATGAAAATTGGTGCTAGTAGAACTATACCGCTTAGTTTATTGCCAGGTTTAGATCGCTTGAAGTCAATTTCGTACATGATGATGCCTAAAACTCCTAACCCCATAAATATAATACTAGCATAGTAAACTCCATGCTCAAAATAAAAAGGGGCAATGACACTTCCTAGCATAAGACTCAGGATTAAAATTTCTAGCATATGATTTTCCTATTTTTTATTAAGAATTATAACTTATAAAATGCTTATTAAGATAAAATTACAGGAAAGGTTGATAAATGTTTAAAATATTTGTAGATGGTGATGCCTTTCCAAATGCTCTCAAGCCAATACTTATAAAACAGATAGAGCGTTTGAACATCAAAACAATAGTTGTGGCAAATAAAAAGATAAACATAGGCAAGTCAAAGTTCGTTGAGTACATCCTAGTGGATCAAGGTGCAGATGTTGCAGATGCGAAGATAGTGGAGTTGTGCGAGGAGGGTGACTTAGTCATCACGGCAGATATACCACTTGCTGATTTTATCATCTCTAAAGATGCTCATGCTATAGACCATAGGGGTGAACTTTACAGTGTAGATAATATCAAACAATACCTTGCTATGCGAAATCTTATGGAGAGCATCAGAGAAAGTGGAGAGATGACAAAAGGTCCAAAACCATTTTCAACAAAAGATGCAGAGCTTTTTGCAAACCAACTCAATGCTTTTTTATCTAAGCATTATAAAGTTTAAGCTATAATCCTAAAAATTATAACCATATATAAGGTAGACAATGTTTGATTCACTCACCTCTTCATTTACAGCAGCTATTAAAAAGATTCGTACTTTTGATGATGAAAAATCACTGACAAAAGCACTGAATGAGCTTAAGAAGTCACTCTTAAAAGCAGATGTAAACCATAAGGTAGTCAAAGAACTCATAGCAAGTGTAAGTGAGAAAACAAAAGCAAAGGGTATTGGAAAAGATCAGTTTTTAGAAGCACTTCGTGATACTTTGTATGAGCTTTTAGAAGTTGGTGGGAACAAAGGTTTTACTTTTGCATCAAATCCTCCTACAGTTATCCTCATGACAGGACTTCAAGGTTCGGGTAAAACAACGACGACAGGTAAACTCGCAACCTACTTGAAAAATAAACAAAAAAAAGTAATGATTGTCGCAGCTGACCTGCAGCGTTTAGCAGCCGTAGAACAACTTCGCCAAATTACTGCAGAGATAGAGGTAGAACTTTACGAAGATGAAGCTACAAAAAGCCCTGTGGATGTGGTAAAAGGGGCACTCAAAAAAGCAAATGATGGCATCTATGATGTTGTACTCATAGATACAGCTGGTCGTTTAGCGATAGATGATGAGCTTATGGATGAGTTGAGTGCTGTGAAAAAAGTGGCAAATCCACATGAAATATTTTATGTAGCGGATGCTATGACTGGTCAAGATGCAGTACGAACAGCGACAACATTTAAAGAAAAGATTGGTATAGATGGTGTACTTCTTTCAAAATACGATGGTGATGCTAAGGGTGGGGTAGCTCTTGGTTTATCTTCTCAGGTGCAAGTGCCTCTTCGTTTCATCGGTAATGGTGAGAAGATGCAAGATTTAGAAGTATTTATGCCTGAGCGTATAGTTAACCGCCTTATGGGCTTTGGAGATGCTGAAGGGTTAGCTGAAAAAACTGCAGATATCATCGATGAAAAACAAGCAAAAAAACTCGCCAAAAAGATAAAAAAAGGGAAGTTTAACTTCAATGACTTTTTGGAGCAGATGGAGTCTATGTCTAAGATGGGTAGCATGAAATCTATCATAGGCATGATGCCTGGAATGGGCAATATGAGCAAAGCGATAAAAAACTTTGACATGGAAAATTCTAGTGAACTTAAAAATATGAAGTCTATGGTAGGCTCGATGACAAAAAAAGAGCGTGAAGACCCAGATCTACTCAACAACTCTCGAAAACAAAGAATAGCCGTTGGTTGTGGACTTACTCAAGTTGAGATCAACCGTATGATAAAGCAGTTCAAAAATGCTGGGAAAATGATGAAAAAATTCTCAGGTAAAAATGGAATGAAAGATTTACAAGCTATGATGGGTCAGATGGGAGGAGCAGGGGCAATACCTCGCTAAAACGAAAATAGCAATGTCATTTTAACTGTGTTGCCTTGTTCGTTATGTCTAGTCTCTTAATGAGAATCTATACATGTGCATTCCAAAGGTGGAGATAAGGAACGAGTGCGATGATTTTATAAATTTAACTCGTTCCCATCGTCCCCGATGGGAATGCATACTCTTAAGATAACTAATGAAGTATGCATTCCAAAGCTGGAGCTTAGGAATGAGTGATACCAATATGGTACTACTTTTTAGTACAAAGTCAATATGACATCTGCATGACAGATTTCATTATGCTTTTGTAACACGAAAAGGGTTAAAATTCTTTCAAGATTTGGGAGAATGTAATGGTCGAAGATATTTTAAAAAGAGATGGTAAAGAAAAAGAGTTTTTATCTTACAAGATAGAAGATGCCATCAAAAAAGCCTTTAAAAGTGAAAATACACTCTATGATAGTGCTATATTTTTCAATGTGCTTGATGCACTTAAGAACAAACGAATTGTCGCTGTTGAAGATATACAAGATCTTATAGAAAAAGAGCTCTATAAAAACCGTTACTTTGATGTGATGCGTTCATTTATGATATATCGTCATACCCATAAGATGCAAAGAGATGATGCGTTAGACACTGACACAACCTTCATCAACTCTACACAAACCATAGAGGAGTATATTAACGGAACAGATTGGCGTATCAAAGCCAACTCAAACACAGGTTACTCTAATGCTGGACTCATCAACAACACTGCTGGAAAAGTGGTGGCAAACTACTGGCTCGATAAGATCTACTCAAAAGAGGAAGGCTATGCCCACAGAAATGGGGACTACCATATCCATGATTTAGATTGTTTAACGGGCTATTGTGCTGGATGGAGTTTAAGGGTATTGCTCGATGAGGGTTTTAATGGTGTGCGAGGTCGTGTTGAGAGTGATGCACCAAGACACTTTCGTGAGGCACTTGGACAGATGGCAAATTTCCTTGGCATCTTACAAAGTGAGTGGGCTGGAGCGCAGGCTTTCTCCTCTTTTGATACCTACCTTGCACCCTATGTATTTAAAGACAAACTAGAGTACCAAGATGTCAAAAAAACCATCAGAAGTTTTATCTACAATCTCAATGTTCCTGCACGCTGGGGGCAATCGCCCTTTACAAATGTAACCATTGATTGGACAGTACCAGAGGACTTAAAAGAGCAAATACCTACTTCAAAACAGCATCATCTCTTTTTAGATTTGCTAGATAGTGAACTAGAGCATCAAGCCAACATCAGGGGTGCAAAAAAGCTCACAGAGATGACCTATAAACATTTTCAAAAAGAGATGAACCTCATCAACAAGGCTTATTATGAAGTGATGACTGAGGGGGATTTGACTGGGCAACCTTTTACCTTCCCTATCCCAACTGTAAACATCACAGAAGATTTTGACTGGTATGGTGAAAACACTGACATACTTTTTGAAAACACTGCCAAAATTGGTTCTTCATATTTTCAAAATTTCATAGGGAGTCAATACAAACGCGATGACTCTGGCAAACTTGTAGAAAACGAAGATGCCTACAAACCGGGGCATGTCCGAAGTATGTGTTGCAGGTTGCAACTTGACCTGCGTGAACTTCTCAAACGAGGTGGTGGTCTCTTTGGAAGTGCAGAGATGACAGGGAGCATCGGTGTTGTAACCATCAACATGGCACGACTCGGCTTTTTATACAAGGGAGATTATGATGCACTTACAATGCGTTTGGATGAGCTTATGGAGTTTGCCAAATCAACTTTAGAGAAAAAACGAGTCTTTATCCAAGATATGTATGAGAGAGGTTTGTTTCCCTATACTGCAAGGTATCTACACAACTTCAACAACCATTTTTCTACTATTGGGGTCAATGGAATCAATGAGATGGTGAGAAACTTCACCAGCGATGCTTATGACATCAGTGATGAGAGGGGGATAGAGTTTGCCACGAAACTTCTCAATCACATGAGAGAACGGATGATAGAGTTTCAAGAGGCAACAGGCAACCTCTACAACCTCGAAGCGACACCTGCGGAGGGGACTACCTATAGATTTGCTAAGGAGGATAAAAAACGGTATAAACATAGCATCATACAAGCGGGATCAGGAGAAAACATCTACTACACTAACTCATCACAAATCCCTGTTGGGCATACAGATGATCCTTTTGAAGCACTCGACCTTCAAGATGAACTCCAGTGTAAATACACAGGAGGAACAGTACTGCATCTCTACATGCAAGAGAGGCTCAGCTCCACAGAGGCGTGCCGTAAGTTAGTCAAAAATGTTATCTCAAACTATAGGCTTCCCTACATCACAGTAACTCCACTCTTCTCAGTCTGTCCAAAACATGGATATATCTCTGGAGAGCATGAGTTTTGTCCAAAATGTGATGAGGAATTAATACAAAATTTAAAAGATGAAGAGGAAAAGGTATCATGAGTAGAGAAGAATTATTAAGTAGAGTAGCAAGTAAAAGACAAAAATGTATCGTTTATACAAGAGTAATGGGCTATCATAGACCTGTTGAGAGTTTTAACATAGGCAAAACTGGTGAGCATAGACAACGAAAACAATTCACTCAACACTAAATGTGTCTATGACCTTACAAAGTTCACCCATCTTGACTACCCAAACCAACTCGCCTGCATAGTTTGGCTGAGTGGGTGCAATATGCGATGTGCTTATTGTTACAACGCTGATATTGTCTATGCAAAAAATGGTAGCCAAACCTTAGGCGATGTCTTAGAGTTTCTCAAAACTCGCATAGGGCTCTTAGATGCAGTGGTTCTTTCAGGTGGTGAAGCTACTACGCATAATTTGGTGGAGTTTTGCAAAGAGGTAAAAAAGCTTGGCTTTAAGATAAAACTCGACACAAATGGAACCAATCCTTCTCAAGTAAAGCAACTCGTGGAGAAGCAACTTCTTAACTACATCGCTCTTGACTACAAAGCACCACAAAACAAGTTTCAAACCATCACAAAGTCAAACAAATATAATACATTTTCCAAAACACTTGAGTATCTCTTAGATGCAGAGATTGATTTTGAGGTGCGAACCACACTCCATGCTGATCTTTTAGATGAAGAAGATATCAATGAGATCATTTTAGACCTTAGAGTAAGGGGATATCAAAATAGCTACTACATCCAAAAATTTATGCCAACTGAGACAAACATAGGGAATCTCCCCACCCCCACAAAACAGTTCGATAAAAATCTCTTAGATGGAGGTTTAGATATTGTTTTTCGATAAAGCCGCTTGACTTTTATTTTCATCCTTCCACTTGGGAATGCATATTCTTTATAATAACTCGTTTAGCTCGTTAGCTCGTTCCCATCGTCCCCGATGGGAATGCATACTCTTAAGATAACCAATGAAGTATGCATTCCAAAGCTAGAGCTTAGGAGTTTCCACCTTTAAAATCACTTAAAATAA
>Ga0256829_1000225_pt1 | contig 67417 bp, 64 predicted proteins | sample 131447metaG_FD_185979 | JGI IMG/M metagenome (GOLD analysis project Ga0256829, IMG submission 185979) | Hydrothermal vent microbial communities from Lau Basin, Pacific Ocean - 131-447 | ecosystem: Environmental > Aquatic > Marine > Hydrothermal vents | place: Pacific Ocean: Lau Basin | collected...
GAACAGAAATCTCTCTCAGTGAGGATCCAACGGTGACGTAAGGTTCTGGAACTTCCAGGGAAAGTGGGACCGATCCAACGCTTACAGTGTAAGTATCTCCCCAGATCTTAAACGGACCCAGGGAAAGAGCAGAGAGCCCGGTTAGGCTGAATATCTCAAGCCTGTGGACTGAACCCCATCTCCACTTGGATATATTCCCGAGATGCGCCGAAAGAAATGCAACATCTTTGGAAAAGGCTTTTTTTAATATTTCGCTGAAACTGTGATCGAACCAGAATGAAGAGGGGGAGTTCTTACAAAGATAGATAAGGGAATTTGGAAATGGTAATGGAAAGCCAGTAAGGTTGTGTTCCCTGTAAATTTTATCGAAGGTCATATTGTAGATAAAGGAGACAAGATACCAATAAATCGTTTCAGCGATGCTATTCTTATCGGTGCTGAAATTCCAGTTATTAAGGTAATCAATCGCACGTTGATAAGTTGAATTTCCCGTGGTATTCTTGAGGATACCAAGAAAAAGAGGAGTTAGAATCGAAGCCCAATAATCAGTGATATTTGACTGGAGAGCCTTCATCTGCGAGACGGAAACTGTTTTATGATCCTTAAGGAAATTATAGATAATCTCGGCCCTTCCACCTGATGCCCAGAATCCCCCCACAAAAGGGAATGGATAATCTAATGAAGCTGTTGGCTGGTTTGGAGCAAAAGCATAACCCGGGAGGGGATTCTTAACCTGGGGTAGGTACTCAAAGGGTACGTTTCCGGCCGGTTCAAATTTTTCAGAAGTACCGTTCATAAGAGATCGTGATCCAATGGTCTTGACCGTCTTGCCATTGGGGAGTGTGGTATTGAAATATGGATATTTACCAGCTGTAATGTAGCCTGCGTCACGGTTCGTTACGAGGGCGAAATTCTGGGGCGGCGCTCCCCAGTACGATAGTGCATGAAGCATCTCTCCATAATTGCTGGATTGATCAAGAAGAATCTCAGCAACCATATCGGTCGAGTACATTGCATTTCTCCAGTTCAGTGAAATTGCATAGTTATTTTGCCTCCCAATTATCGGACCATTGTTGGTAAATGCTATGCTGTACTTTTTTCCCATTAGAGTGTAGTTGTAATATGAAAGCGGATACCAGTGACCATTGTAGAGATAGTGAGTACCGTTCAAAATCTCTAGAAACTCATTGGCAGAATTTCCCTCTGGGGTGGTCAGTCCCCAAGAGGTGTTGTTCGTATGTCCTATGAGAATGCCCGGAAGGCCGGCAAGGCTCCAACCGGTAACATTGAGGCCGGGTGCTGTTAACTGCATTGGGATCCAGAGGGAAGGCGCGTAGAGTGTTAGGTGAGGATCATTTGCCAGCATCGGAGCGCCCGTGGATGAACGGTTACCCGCTACAACCCAGCTGTTACTCCCTATGGAACGAGCCATCGAGTCTGTCACGATTTGAGCATAAGGATCTGTGATATTTTTCAATGCTGCCCTTATCAAGGGCTCAACATGATACAGTGTGGAAGTTTTGATGCCCGTGTACCACGCCTCATAAAAATTGAGATTCCAGAAGTAGCTGGTGGAGATATTCTGAGAAGAGAGCCCGAAACCATTGATTGATCCATTACCTGGAACAACCGTTATCTTTTCCGTATAGTACGGATAATTGGGCCAGATAGCTGTTGTATTTTTGTAACCAAGCTCCAGGTACATTAGCGCACTCATTAAAGGCTCGGTGGCCCCGGTGGTGAGGGACCAGGCCATAAATTCCTGCCAGGCCATCAGAAATGTAATGTTCCAGAATGGTGGAGTTATTCCCAACAATCTGAATCCAATGGGAGGATCTGAACGCACCGTTTTAATGTAATCATTCACGCCGCTGGTAAAATCCTCTAGATACCCGTAGTATTGTGGATAGTTCGTTTCAAGATAGTGAGATAAAGAGATCGCGTATTCCGGAATTCCGATATAGTGCATTGAGATATCTGAGTTCACGGCACGCTTTCCAACAAGCTTGCTCAATTCTCCCATTGCCATAAAAGCCTGCAGATCCATCTGGAACATTCTGTTAGATGCCTCAAAATAGCCCTGCGCAATGAAAAGATTGCGGAGATCAGGTGCGCGGATGTGAGCAACACCGTGATTGTCTATATAAACGCCCACATTCCCTGACAGTGAGGGTACACGTATTGTGGAGTTCCCATACTGGGAATTTCTGGAAACATTCCACGCCCCAACAGAACTGTTCAAGATTCCGAAGTCGCCACCAACCTCAGAAAGGATGAAGATTAAAACAACGGCCACTGCTATCAAAACATATTTTTTGTAACTCTTCATATGGGTCTCTTTAATAGAATGCACATGCTTTCTTAAAAATCTTTTTACTCCATTTGCTTTCGAAAATGTTGGGTTACTGAGACACATTGCTGGGAACTAACCCCAGAATCAAAGAAAGAAAGTTTAGCTATCATATCTATCAGATTCTCGCAAATTAAAAATAACGCATTGTGGAGCATCAGAGGAAAATTAAAATGATTAAAATAGTAAATGTTAATTATCTTCCCATATGTCACAGGAAGATGGTATTATACTCAGAGTCGCTGAAGCGAACTCTACAGATCCCGGAATGTCCAGGGTACGGTTGGATGAAGCTTCCAGATCTGAATTGGGCGCCGAAATAGGTGATGTGATTCAGATAGAAAGCGTCAAGAAAACTGTTGGAAGAGTATACCGTGCAAGGCCCGAGGATGAGGGAAAGGGTATTGTCAGGATTGACAGTGTTATGCGGAATAACTGTGGCGCATCTATAGGTGATAAAGTTCTCGTTAGGAAGGTTATTACGACCATTGCGAAGAAAATAGTTCTTGCTCCCATAATCAAAAGAGAGCAGAGACTCAGGTTTGGAGAAGGGATTGAGGAGTTCGTCCAGAAAGCCCTCATACGCAGGCCAATGATTGAGCAGGATAACATTAGCGTACCAGGTTTGACTCTTGCAGGCCACTCTGGACTTCTGTTTAAAGTTATAAGAACTGTTCCCCCGCGCATTGCGGTTGAGGTTGGGGAGAACACCAGGGTTGAAATCCGTGAGGAACCTGCCTCTGAGGTTCTTGAAGAGGTGAGCAGGGTAAGCTATGAGGATATCGGTGGTCTCAGGGATCAGCTTGGAAAGGTAAGGGAGATCATAGAGCTTCCCTTAAAGCATCCGGAGCTCTTTGAAAGGTTCGGTATTGCGCCTCCCAAAGGTGTACTTCTTCATGGCCCTCCAGGAACGGGGAAAACGCTTATTGCCAGGGCCGTTGCAAATGAATCGGGCGCGAATTTCTTCTCCATAAATGGTCCGGAGATCATGAGCAAGTACTATGGCCAGAGTGAGCAGAAATTGAGGGAAATATTCATGAAGGCCGAGGATACTGCCCCTTCCATTATCTTCATAGATGAGATAGATTCCATAGCTCCAAAGAGAGAAGAAGTCCAAGGTGAAGTTGAGCGACGTGTGGTTGCACAGCTGTTAACACTTATGGACGGCATGAAGGAGCGCGGTCACGTCATAGTGATAGGAGCAACCAATAGAATAGATGCCGTAGATCCAGCCCTAAGGCGTCCTGGGAGATTTGACAGGGAGATTAACATTGGCGTGCCGGATAAAAATGGAAGACGTGAGATACTCGCAATTCACACCCGCGGCATGCCGATGCTTGGAATGGATGAGAATAAGAAGGCACAGTTTCTTGATGAACTTGCTGAGCTCACCTACGGTTTCGTTGGAGCCGATCTTGCAGCCCTTGCAAGAGAATCTGCGATGAATGCACTCAGGAGATATCTTCCAGAGATTGATCTCGATAAGGCCGTGCCCCTTGAAATTCTTGAGAAGATGGAAGTTACAAAGCAGGATTTCCTCGATGCACTGAAGACTATTGAACCCAGCAGTCTCAGGGAAGTGACCGCTGAAATACCAAATGTCAAGTGGGATGACGTTGGTGGTCTTGATTCAATTAAACAGGAACTGAAAGAGGCTGTTGAGCTTCCCTTGCTTAACCCCGACGTCTTCAAGAAACTTGGAATAAGGCCCCTTAAAGGCTTTGTCCTGTACGGGCCGCCGGGAACTGGGAAAACTCTCCTCGCAAAGGCTGTTGCGACAGAAAGTAATGCGAACTTTATTTCAGTAAAAGGACCGGAGGTACTGAGCAAATGGGTGGGAGAGAGCGAGAAAGCTGTCAGGGAGATATTCCGTAAGGCCAAGCAGGTTGCTCCCTGCATAGTCTTTCTTGATGAGATAGATTCGATTGCCCCCAGAAGAGGTGCCGGTAATGATTCTGGAGTAACCGAGAGAATAGTCAACCAGTTGCTCACATCACTTGATGGTATGGAAACTCTTCAGGGAGTTGTTGTTATAGCTGCCACTAACAGACCGGATATGATGGATCCTGCCCTGCTCAGGGCCGGGAGATTTGACAAACTCCTCTACGTGCCGGCGCCTGATCTAAAGAGCAGAAAGAAGATACTCGAGGTTCACACCAGAAATATGCCCCTCGCTGGCGATGTTGATCTGAATGTCATTGCTGAGAGAACAGAGGGGTATGTTGGAGCGGATCTTGAAAATATATGCAGAGAGGCCGGTATGATGGCATACAGGGAGAATCCAGAAGCTTCGCAGGTTACGCAGGAGAACTTTCTTGCCGCTTTGAATGTCATTCCGCCTTCCGTGGACGATGAGGTTCTCAAGTTCTACGAGTCAATTCAGAAGAACCTTAACAAGACCATATCAGAGAAGCGAAGATCGGTTGAAGAACTCGGACTGTATCAGTAATCTCTTATTTTATGTGGCGTAATTGTAAATTATTTATATAGAGAGGATTTATAACTATTGGGTGGAGCGATACAGATGAATAAAAAATTCACCAACGATCTTATCGGAATGCAGGTCGTGAGTACAGGAGGCCAGCTCGTGGGAAAACTTGATGATTTTGTTTTTGAAACCGACACAGGAGCGCTCGAAAACCTGCTGGTAACTCCTGCAGGTGATCTTAAATTTACGGAGTTAAAGACCGACAATGGCGGGAGATATATTATTTCGATCCGCAAACTAAAATCTGTTCAGGACGTTATCGTCGTGGATATCCCTAAGATATGATTGATCTTCTCAGGCCTGCTGGCTTGGCACATATCTGAGGATTGCTGCCGCCCCACCAAAAGCATTCTGCAGCAACTTACCTTCTTCACTGTCTCCGCTTATTATCTCAATGGTTGCTCCTCCTTCTTCTGCCAGAGAGTAAAAAAGTTCCACCACATCCTCTTTTTCGACCAAATTCATCTGTGAACCATCCTTGGGGCAGGAGACTTCCTCCTCCTTTTTGGAGTAGCGGGTTTCAACATTCCCACATACCGAGCACCTGTAGGTAAACCTGTAGAGGTTGAGATCTTCAGAGACCAGAAGAGTGTCCACAGTATGGTTTTCAAGCGCACTTATGAGCGGCATAAGTCCGTAGGCGGCAAGCCCACCATCACTCTTCCTTAACTCCGCAAGAAAGCGCTGAACGAGGTCTCGTTCCTTGGCAACTTTCATATCCTTCATACTTTCAGATGCCTTCATAACCAGTTCTCTCAAACCGGATTCATCAGTGTAACCTATATCAAAAGTTTCCTTTACCTTCTTTTTGATTTCATTGGAAAGGTAACCCTTCTCAAGGAAGAAATTCTTGGTGGATCCGGGACCACCGACAAATATGGCCTTAATGTTTCCAATGATGGGCATAAAGGCATTGTTCGCTATTTCACCAATCTTTTTGAAGTACTCATTGGCCGCAATTTCTATCAGGCGTTCAAATCTCCTGGACGATTGCCCACCCTGATGATGCTTGCTGGGAACGAGCGATTGCTTGTTTGAAATAACCTCGATAGACGTCCCAGAAAGAATGCCCACGGTAGCTTCCTTCCTGTCGATCACTATCAGACCATAGATCTCTTTCTCCTCAAGCTGACTCTGAAGGTGTTCTATATGAAAAAGAGAGTCGCATTTGTACATAAAAGTCTGTATTGGCTCTGGAGGCTCAATGATTTTAGTGTACATCTCCGTTTGATCTCCTCTTGTTGCCACGTGACCAACAAAGAATACGAGACCGTTCTTGGGAGGAGATCGATAATACTTTAATCGGGACATTATGGATTCAATCGCAGCCAGAACGTTTTTTCGGGTTGATTTGGACTTAATGTTGGATGATGTGGAGTACTCCTCTCTCAGATACTGAACAACATCAGAGATCTGCTTGTCTGGAGGTATGTACAGAGAGATAAGCTCAGTACCCCTACCTTTCAGTTCAGAAAGCTCTTTAAGAGCCTTTTTGAATTCGTATCTCCGGCGTTGCATCTCATCGAATGGCATTCTGTGTAAAGTTTATAATTGTATTTAACCTTAATCGGTCGATGAAAAAAAGTGTTGTTATCTCTCTGGGTGGATCGGTGATTTCTGGAGATCCTGTCAATACTGAACTGCTGGAAGAATATTCCAGAATACTGGAGCAGATTGATGTGGACAGTATAGGAGTGGTGGCAGGTGGGGGATCCATAGCAAGGAGCTACATAAGGATTCTCAGGGAGTATGGTGTTTCTGAATTTTATCTTGATAACGTGGGTATCCTATCAACCAGAATAAACGCGTACGCTGTTTCCTCCATTCTGAAAGACTCTTCACCCATCGTACCAACGAGTTTTGAAGAAGCCATCTCACTGCTCAACGATCACAGGATTGTTGTAATGGGTGGTGTCCTTCCAGGTTTCACGACCGATGCAGTTTCTGCACTCTTTGCAGAGTCCATCGGTAGCAAAATTCTTGTCAACGCCACTGCTGTGGATGGCGTTTATGATGTGGATCCAAACACTCACCCCAATGCAAGCAAAATCGCAAGATTGACCTATGATGAGGCGATAAAATTATCATTCAGAGTTGGCCAGAAGGCGGGTTCCAACGTATTCATGGATGGCGTATCCCTTGGTATCGCAAGACGCTCCCATATTCGTGTATTCGTGATAGATGGAAGGTCACCTGAGCAGATCAGAAACATAGTGGAGAGGGGGGAGTGTTCCGGAACTATCATAGAATAGATGCTTACCCCACATTTTTTTCTATCGAGATATAAACATCAGTTCCGTCGATATCCCACCTGGTACCTTTTTTCCGTTCACTTACAATAATATCGTCACAGAGAGTTTCACGTTTGATCAGCTCCGAATGATCACTGATAGCTTCCTTGATGAGGCCAGAAGCATGAATCCTAACGATGATATGATCGTCATACTCGAGGTCCTGATCCTTGCGCATTACCTGGATCCTCCGTATGATTTCTCTTGCATAACCTTCCATAAGGAGTTCGGTTGAAAAATTCCGGTTAAGGAAGATCTCTATGTTTGCATTTTCGTCGGAGACCATTGCGTAATCGTTCTGGGGAGTTTCCTCGGTAATCAGAAAATCGGGAGGTAACACAACCTCTCCAACTTTCACCGCTTCCCCGCGGGTTAGCTTTTCAAGTATTCGGCTTTGATCCATTTCCGAAAGTGCATCAACAACCGCATTGAGCCTGTTCCTGAGAATGGGAGCAGATTTTCGGTAATTAAGTTTTATGTTGACTTGAACGGGGCGCTCATCAGGAGCAATAAACTTCAGTGTTTTCGTGTTTAGTTCGGGGAGAATCACGTTTGTTATGTTTCCGGGAAGGCGATGATCTGAACATACAAGAATCTCAGAAACTGGCTGGCGTCCCTTTATCCTGGCATCCTGACGTAATCTCCTAACCCTTTCTATGATCGTGGATGCGAGAGAAAAATCCTTTTCAAGAGCATCATCTATCTGTGAATGCACGGGCTCCGGGTACTCTTCTAAATGGACGCTTTCCAGAGGGCCCTTCAATTTCTGATAAAGATATTCACTGAGAAATGGAGTTATCGGAGCAAGGATTTTGGCTATTGTAATCAGAGTATGATAAAGAACAGAATACGCCTGGTATTTGTCGTTTGTACCATCAGAATCTTCCCAGAATCGACGTCTCGATAATCGGAGATAACGATTGGAAAAATCATCTATGAATTCCTGGATCGGTTGGTAGGCTTCATTGGGCCTGTATCCATCCATAGCCTTTCTCACCTTGAGAATAGTGTTATTCAGTCTCGATATGATCCATCTGTCTAGCGGATTCTGGGAAATTTTCAGGCCATCAAAGGTGAAGTGATCAAGATTCGCATTGGAACCAAAAAAGGAATAAACGTTTAGGAGAGTTGAGACTATTTTACTCTTAATTTCAGCCATTATCTTCTTGTCATAGTTCTTTGGTCTCCAGGGCGCACCGCTGATGAAGAATAGCCTCAGAACATCGGGTCCGATTTCCTCAAGGGCATCTAGAGCATACACGGAATTCCCCTCACTTTTACTCATCTTTTTACCCTTAGCATCAAGGATGAATTCGGTGGTGAGAACATTTGAGTAGGCGTTGCTTTCGAACAAAAACGAAGAGATAACGTGCATGGAGTAAAACCAGCCACGGGTTTGATCTATCCCCTCAACGATAAAATCAACAGGTATATGATCCTGGGGTTTGAACCCTGAAAAGGGGAAGTGCTTCGCGGCATATATTGCACTACCTGAATCGAACCACGTATCTATGACAACCGGTTCTCGATGCATAATCTCTCCACACTCATCACAGGGAAAGGTTATCTCATCAACGTACGGCCGGTGGAGATCTTGCAACTCTCTCCCTGATCTCTTTCTTAGCTCCTCAAGACTTCCAACCGCAGTAAAGTGGCCATTGGGGCAAGTCCAAACCGGAAGAGGTGTTCCCCAAAATCTATTTCTGCTCAGAGACCAATCCTTTGCTTCAGAGAGAAAGTTTCCGAACCTACCATGTTTTATATGTTCTGGGATCCAGTTTATTTTTTTATTGTTCTCTATGAGTTTCTCCCTGATACTTGAAACGCGAAGAAACCAGGCTTCCAGAGGATAGTATAGAAGCGGTGTTTTACATCGATAGCAAAATGGGTATGTGTGCTTGAATTTCGTACTGAGCAGAAGAAGCTTCTTCTTCCTCAAATAGCTGATTATCTCAGCATCTGCATCCTTGACAAAGATGCCATTCCAAGGGAGCTTTGAGTGATTGAAACGGCCCCTCTGATCAACGGGATTGAGAAGAGGAGCGCCTTCTCTCTTTCCAATTTCAAAGTCATCTGCACCAAAAGCAGGTGCAACGTGAACTATGCCAGTGCCCTCCTCGGTGGAAACAAAATCAGCTGCAACAACACGTGATGTGTCCTCTCCAGGTTCAAGAAAAGATAAGGGGCGCTCGTAACGGAGACCCACAAGTGATCTTCCGTTTATTTTCTCTATTATGGTAAAATTCCCATCTAGAACCTCGTTCACTCTTGATTCTGCTATGTACAGTTCCGCATCGTTATACCTAACTAGATAATACGTCAATTTATCTGAGACTGCAAGAAACTGATTTGCTGGAAGCGTCCAGGGAGTTGTGGTCCAGACCAAAAAATATTTGTTTGCAAATCCGGCAAGTTTGAATTTTACATATATAGAAGGATCTGATGTTTCCTTGTAACCCTGAGCGACCTCATGAGAACTCAAAGATGTTTCACATCTGGGGCAATATGGTAACACCTTAAAATCCTTGTACAGGAGGTTCTCCTTGAAGAGTGTAGAAAGCGCCCACCATTCACTCTCCATGTAATCCTTTTCCATTGTGATGTAATCATTGCTGTGATCTATCCAGAACCCAAGCATCTCATCGGCTCGTTTCCACTCATCTATATATCTGAAGACGCTTTTCCTACATATCTGGTTAAATTTCTCAATTCCGAAATCTACTATCTCCTTTTTTGTATTAATATTCAGCGTTTTTTCTGCTTCTATCTCAACTGGGAGACCATGGCAATCCCACCCTCCAGACCTACCTGAGATGTTGAAACCTACCATTGATCGGTACCTGAGAACGATATCTTTCAATGTTCGGATTTCTAAATGTCCCAAGTGTGGTCTTCCGTTAGCGGTAGGAGGACCTTCAAGAAAGGAAAATGGTTTTACCCCAGATGTTCTGATGGATTTTTTAGCTATTTCACGCATTCTCCAAAATCCCAGAACCTCATTGGATATGTCAACAGGACTGATGGACGGATCGATTTTATCAAACAAAGGCATGGTTTCCCTCTTTATATTGGATTTTTAGGTGATTGTGTTATTGTTAAAAATCCTAACCATCATTTCTCTTTTCCTGACTTGTAATGGGATGTGTGTCAATCAACGCACTGATTCCTTCATCTTGCGTTTCTGAACATTTAGGATTCGAAATGGCAGATCTCTCCAAACGATATTCCGATCAGATGATAAACAATGCTTCAGCGCTAGTTGCCGGCGGATCTTTACGGCAAGCCATATTACAAAAGGTTAAATAGAAAAGTAAAATAACATAGCAAGGGGTCACATGTTAAAAAGAATATCCAGTTCTTGTCGTATCTACAAATATATCAATGTGTGATTTGTTATGAACTTGAACAGAATTGTTCTGGATGTGGTAAAGGGGCTGAGTAAGCCAAGTCTTATTTCTCTGGCATCGGAAATCGTTAAAGTGAGAGGAGTCTCCGAGGTAAATATCTCTGTTAACGACACTGATATTGAGGTCATGAGTCTTGCCGTTTCTGTGAATGGAAGTGGAATTTCTTACGAATCCCTGATAAAGAATATTGAGGAGACGGGCTGCGCGATCAGATCAATCGATGAGATTAATGTTTCAAAGGATACAAGACTCGACAGTAGGAAGTAGAATTGGAGAGTAAATATATCTTCCCGCTTGTACTCGGGCTGACTGATGGGATTATAACTGCCTTGATGATAGCAACTGCCGAGTTGTTGTCATCCGCAGAGCCTCATCTGGCACTTTATCTGAGGATTGCGGTCGGTTCAGCAGCGGTAGGGGCTATCAGTTTTTTTATGGCAGACTATTCATCGATGAAGCAAGACTTAATGAGACTCTCAAAAAAGGTTAATCCCAATACCCCTGAGAATCTGCTTGGAACCAAATTGGAGTTTGCGATACTTAGGGATTCTGCTACAAGGACCGCTATTTCAGCGTTCGCGGGATTTGTGGGAGCGCTTATCCCTCTGTTACCATCCCTCATATTTGTTTCAGAACATCTAGTAACATTGGCAATAGCTGATGCGAGTCTTGCTATACTTGGTTTGAACATCGCGCGAATTCAGTCGGGAAGTTACATTTTCTGGTCTCTCCTCATGGGCGGCGTAGGTGTATTTGTGATGTTTATAGGTTCCGCCATTCAGATTGTTCCCTAGGTGTGTTCATATGGTACAGAAAACACACCAACACAAATCTTTCGAAAATGCGGCGGAGGCGGATGAATAGACAACAACAATTAATTAAAGAAAGATAATCTGACGTAACTGGTATGAGTGATAAGTGCGAACTACTCGCGAGCGTGATAATCTATTCATATAAAAGAAAGGAGTTCATAGTTGAGGCTCTGAATTCTGTTTCTAAACAATCCATTCCTCGTGATCGGTATGAGATAATAGTGGTAAAGGGATTCAATGATCCGGCGATTGACGCAGCGATTGAGAGTATTGCCGACGTTTCCTTGTACGTTGATGAGCAATCTCACGGTAAGAAGCTCAGAGAAGCCATCTCACAATCAAAGGGTGAGGTGATCTTCCTTCTTGACGATGATGACCTCTTTGAACACAATAAATTAGAGGTTGTCACCCGCATTTTCTGCAAATACAGTGATGTGATTTTTGTGCATAATTCGATGAGAGTGATCAGTGAGAGTGGGATTCCCCTTTACATCAGCAGGTACGCGGTTGATAAAACAATCATTTACGATACTTCCGTTCCAGATAAGAGACAGTTCTCAAAAGTCCTCAGATACAGAGGGGATTGGTTTGGGAGTTGTATGGCATTCAGAAAAAATGTTCTTCTGAATAATCTTGATCTCATTGAGAAGGCGTATCAGAGCATGGATCCCTTTCTTTTTCTCCTTGCTCTTAAGACCCCAGGTAAACTGATCATGATTCCAGACTTGCTGACAAGGTATAGAATTCACAACAGTACAACCAATTACGTTGCCAACTATCATGAATTCATTGACAGAAAGAAGGCATTCTACCATAACAGTGCAGAGGTCTTGAACATTCTTCGATGCCACTCCAATGAGGTCAACCAATGCAAAATGATCGATGCTATGATAGACCATATGCAGATAATCAGCGTACTGATGGACAGAAATTCTACCCTTTCTTCAATTATCAAGCATTCTATTCTTCAGATCAAAAATCTCAAGAATTTGTTTGTGAGATACTATCTAATCTGGCTTTTGTTCGTTCCTGTTAGAATGGTATCCTACAGAATTTTCACCCTGGTATTCTTTTGGTACGGTGTAATGTTTCAAACTTCACAACCATCTCACCATAAGAAGATTAGAAAAAGTGAGAAAGGTCTATCCAATTGAGCAGGTAATGCTTGTTCTACAATCACGTGGAGGCTAAACATCGTTTTTAACAGGGAAGGTAGAACCCTAGTGCTTTGAAGCTTTTAGCGTACAGAAAATGAGTTTAAAGAAAAGTAATGGCAGAGTTAGTCTGGAAATTATTAGAAGGTTCTGTTCTTCTTATGCGAATACATAGCTATTGAGTTATGCAATCATTAGAAAAAGGGATCTCCTCAACATATCCTGGGTAGACTTTCAATATGCGAGGATAAAGGAAACAGGTAGCTAATGACCCAGCTTTGAGGTATCGCCCCAGAATCACTTTGTAAAACGGAACAATACACTTTAGATAGTTTATTTAGTTAACTTGCTATACCATCTTTTGAGAATATTCTTACCCACACGATCCTGAAGAGATTCAGAAAAAATAGGAAAAGGTTTGATCACACCGAGACATGTTGGGAAATCGATAGTAAAATACACATGTTTCTAGATTACTTGCTGAGCAGAAAAAAATGTCGTGCGAAAACCACCATTTCTACGCCAACAAACCTAGGATTGGTTGTCAGAGCAAATGGATAGCCCACCTAGACTGAAAATCTGATCTCATAAGCTTCAGATCCAGAAAATTTTACGCTTGGATAGACAAAGAAGAAGTTATCAAGCAGATTTTTATCTAAAAAAAGGGAGGAGTTAAGCAGGTTTATCTCGGAGATGATTTCCAGCTCTACACCTTACATAAATCAAGGAATTTTTAATACCATGTTATGGTTAAAGTTCGAAATGATGTTGTCTCTGATCTCAAGGAAATATTCTTCTCCTGCATGAAAGTTGAGGTGCTGGAACAGTTAAATGCATTTAAGGTAAATGGCTCCCTAACTATTCTATGCCGGTGTACAGCATAGAGAAGAAGCTCTCCATATTGTTGAAATATTGCCACCATCCTGAACAGATCTGAGATGCTGAAATCATTCGACCCCCATTGTGGAATTTAGATTTGAAACGGATCTTCCATCGAGTAGCTGGACAACCTCCAGCACTATGCTAAGAAAATGCTAGAATTTCTTGAGAATCTCTATATAGCGGCAATAAGGATTTACGCTGATAGAAATCCTCCGTCTACAGGGATTGCGGCTCCAGTGACATAACTTGATAAATCCGTTGCTAGTACGATCGCTATTCTCGCAACCTCATCTGGTTCACCAATTCTTCCCATAGGCAATCTTGACATGAACTCAACTCCATCTTTGATTAAACCAAACTGCAACTTCAAAATGCCTTTCGCTGCACTTCTGGTGCCTGGTGTGTTGATTCCTCCGGGGAGGATAGCGTTGACCCTAAAATTTTTCTTGCTATAGTCCTTGGCAAGGCTCCTAGTTAGAGAAAGTACTCCCCACTTGCTGGGACCATAGCAGTTCAAACCGCCTTTAAATGGAAGTATCGCTTCAATCGAGGATATGTTTATTATTATTCCTCCTTTGCTGGCCCTCGCTTTTATCATTCTCTGACACATCCAGAATACAGCCTTCAGGTTTATGGAGAAGATTCGGTCAAGAAATTGTTCATCAACATCTTCGAATTTCTTAAAGGGATAGATGCCAGCATTGTTCACCAGGACATCCGGAGCATCGGTGCCTATCTTGTCCCAAAGTAGTTCAATTTCCTCCTTTATAGAGAGGTCCGCTCTATATGTGGTAACTTTCACTGACCATTTCTTAAAGAATTCTGGCAATTTGTCAAGCTTCTCTTTGTTGATATCAACAAGGATCAAATCGGAACCCGCCTCTGCATATCTCTGGGCTATTGCCTTACCTATGCCGGAAGCTGCACCAGTAATCAAAGAAACTTTTCCATCAAGCGAAATAAGTTCATGCAGAGTTTGCGATTTATCTTTCTTCATTCCTATCAATATGAGAGAACATCAAACGAAATTAAAACATTACCACGGAATCTCCAGACTATCCGCCGTGTTTTGATATTTCCGAATCATACTTGAAGAGGTGGATATCGTGGGAATCTAGGACAAGGATGCCTCATACCCTCTTGTTCAGAAAATAATTAATAGACACCTTGATGGTTATTGAATTCCACGGGATAGAAATAAATGCAGCTGTTGAGAGATTAAACAACGAGAACCAAAGAGCATTCAAGTATTCCCATACTCAAGGCCGGGAAATACAGGAACATTATGATTTATTTGGTTAAGAGAGGACTTAAGTTGCCCACAATAAACAAATCAAGTCGGATAGGCCGGGACCGGGAATTGAACCCGGGTCCGGGGATCCACAGTCCCCAAGGATATCCACTACCCTATCCCGGCCACAGATGCTGGTTATGCACAAATAAAGATTCAGAGGGAAATGTATGACGAGTATTTTTTTGTTGCTATGGCTACCTTGGAAGTTAACCTATCAGAAAGCTGTCTTAAAAGAACAGAGTAGGAATACACAAACAGATTAAATTTGAGTAGAGAAAACTCGTGAGACAAAGGTACGAACGATTTGTTATCTTCCCCGGATATCAACAACAAGAAACACGGCCGGTATGGTTGCGTAATCTCTTTCCTGGTAATCGTACTGTCTCTTCAGGATGAAATCAACGTGGTATTTCTCTATAATCCTTCCATACCTGTGGTAAAAGTTCTGGATAAATGTTAGCGATCTTTCATTGTGTATTGAATAGATTCTTCTTGCGATCGTGACGGCTGATTGCAGGAATTTCAGGTCGGAATGTTTGATAACAGAACCGAAAGGTGGGTTCATTATAACAGTGTCCACCTTTCTGGTAAATTCAGCAACTTCTTTCTGAATGGTGGTTACATTCAGGCCACTGCAGTTCTCATTTATGGCTCGGACCAGGTTTGAATCGACCTCTATCGCATAGGTTTCTCTGGCGCCTAGTACTGCGCTACCATATGCAAATATTCCATAACCCGCTCCGAGATCGGCTACCACCTTGTTATGAATATCTCCGTTGAGATAGGCTCGAAATAAAATACTCGAGGCAATGCCCGGATCAGTGAAGTACTGTTCCAACTTATCATTTAGGTTTGCAGGCCACTTAAGCTTTCCCAAAAGAATCTCAAGTTTCTTCTTATTGAGATAATCCAGCTCCATCTATTCAATCACATCGTGAGAACTAACAGCCATCTCCACAATCTCTCTTGCTCTCCTCATTGATTCCTCTTTGTTCATACCCCTACTCAGCAAGAGTTTCTCGATTTTCCTGACTGCTCTCTGACGTTTCCACGTTCCCTCTTCGTGAGTGGCTAGGACAATATACATGGCTATTTCTCTGTCAACATTTATTCCAAATCTCTCTCTGAGTTTTACTTGCCAAACAGGAATCAGAACAGATGGAAGATCTCTTAAGGTCTCCGCTTCTCTATACGAGGAAATGATTTTATTGAGCGATTTTCTCTCTGATTTTCTGGAGACCATATTTTTGTATCGAATAACATAACTTAAAGTTTTCTGCAAATTTTCATTTTTGTCTGACAAAGAGGAATTTTCAGGTATGGAAATGTAAAAGCAATTTACGCATGTGCTATGGATAATGTTGACTGAGATAATCCACACTATATAGAAAGAGCCATTTAGGTTTTAGGAAAATTTATCTACTGTCGGGTATCCTCCTCAGGAAGAAGCACCATAAGAATGCTCTTCATCGGGAAATCTGTTAGCTCTCACGTCAGCTGAAAATGCTGCCACTGCCTCGGATATGAGGTTACCAAGATTTGCGTACCTTTTTACGAATTTGGGTTTGAAGCTAGGATCACAAGTGAGAAGATCATTTATCACCAAGACCTGTCCATCACAGTACCTTCCTGCTCCTATGCCTATTGTGGGCACATTCACACTTTCTGTGATCTCCTTCCCAAGAGGTACGGGCACGCTTTCAACGACAATTGAAAAAGCGCCAGCCTGCGAGATTGATAATGAATCGCTCACGATCCTGCTATGCTCTTCTGGTTTCATCCCAACCACACGATACTTGCTAGCAGATTGAGGCAATAGACCAACGTGGCCCATTACTGGTATCCCATGCTCAACAATTGCCTCTATTATCTGGGGAAAGTTTCCCTCCAGTTTAACCGCGTCCGCTCCAGAGTCAACGAGCATCGTTGAACTTTTTATGGCCTCATCAGGAGTATCATAGGTACCAATGGGTAGATCAGATACAACCATTTTCCGCTTTGTGCCTCTTCTTACAGAGCTCGTATGGTACATCATATCATGTAGAGTAACATGCCTTGTTGATTCAAAGCCCTGGAAAACCATTCCAAGACTGTCACCGACCAAAATTATATCGATATTTGTTGCATCCAAGATCTTCGCCATCTGATAATCATACGCGGTCAACATCACGATTTTTTCCTTTCCTTTTTTCCTTATGATATCATTCGCGTTCAAGGCCTCTCCCCTCGATGTATTTCACGAGGCTATAAAGCACTTTGTTAACAGGTGTCGCGATCCTCCTCTCATCTCCGAGCCTGATTATGTAACCGTTCAGAAAATCGATTTCGGTACGTTTTCCTTTAGCAAGATCTTGATACATTGAGGAATAATTCTTATACAGAGAAATGAGCCTATTCATTTTTTTTTCAAACTGTGAATCAAAGATAAATCCCTCAGAAGATGCAACGGCACTACATTCTTCAAACAACTTGTGCTTCAATTCAGAGAGATGATCGCTACTCAGCTCATCATTCCTTATCTTAAGTATGGCGGTTAAGGGATTAACTATACAGTTAACCATCATCTTTTGCCAGAGTTCTTTCATTATATCATCTGAAACTACAGCCTGAATATTCGACCTGTTTAACATCTGAACAACGGAATCAGAAATAGGCGAGTTTTCGATTAGCGTTCTGCCTGGCCAGTAACGTACGATCCCGGGTTTAAAAAATTCCGCGGCAAGATATGTCACACCGCGCACGATATTTAAACCCGAACATTTTTTAAACAGAGATCCGTAATCAATGCCCAGACCATTCTGAAGAACCACAGCGAAGCAATTTCTGGGCTTAAGTTTGCATATCTGATCGATTACTCCAGGAAGACTATATGCCTTTGTGGTTATAATTATGAGAGAGTTATCAGGGATATGATCGATATATTCTCTTGCATCCATCCTGTAGATGGTTTCACTATCCGTGATCAACCTCAGACCTTCAGAGGATATCCGCTGAATATGACTTTGCCTACCGATCAATGTCACGCTATGGTTAACAGATAGGAGAGCCCCAAGACTGCTACCTACGGCGCCAGATCCGAATATTATGATTTTCTGAAAAATCATTACCCTATTTCCCCTCATAAAGACTGGCATCTACCTGCTGAGTCAGGTACGATTCTATCAATCTTATGGAATCACCAAGGGTTTTACTGTTATCATACTCTGTGATCATGCTATCAAGTAACTTCGCGTCAAGGGTTTTCATTTTATTCACGCGGTCAATCAATCTTGGAAAGGCCCGAACAATATTATCAACGATCGTCACGGTTGCCAGACGAGAAGTCCTGGAAAGAGGGTTCAGGTCTATAGCAACAACCTTTTTTCCCATTTTCACAAGAGCTTCGGTTCTGTCACCATCCTCAAGTGGTACGAGAACAACATCGGCAGCTAGAATACCTTCCGGATCCACGCGTCTACGTTCACTGTGGAGTTCGGGAATTGTTGCGTGTGAATTACCACCAATGCCGAGGATTCTTGTTGCACCTGCACGGCGCAATATTTTTTCAATTGCAATCTCCCTTTTTTCTGATCTGTAGAATAGGTTTATTTCTATTGCAGCGCCGAGTGCAGCAGAAAGCTGCACAACCTCATCGGGAACAAGGGCCGCAACATTACCATTGACCGAAATAACAGGCCTCTTGGCTCTTAACAGGATTGCAGCAGAGACATCTATAGCATGCAATGCCGGGGCAGTTGTTCTTTCACCAATTAAATAGTCAAATGCCTCACCTCGTCCGTACGCGATCAAACCGGCAAGTGCAACGGCACCAGATCTATACCCTCGAACAATTTTTTCCCTCAGCCGTAACGAATCTGCTCTTGGATGATCGTCTGGGATGTTTATCTCATTCAATCTATCACCCTTGCTCCTTTACTGGCGATTTTGCTGATTATGTATCGACCGCCAATATTTTCTTCAGACAACAATTTTCTAACTCTATTTAAATCATCTTCTTTTATTATTGTGAATATACCTTCACCCACCATTGGCATGCTCGCTACCACACCAATACTGTCGGTTAATTTAAGAATCCGCTCAATGAGTTTTGTTTCTAATCCAATGCTATCAGAGAACGATCTTGAGCTTCTCATAAAATTTTCAACATCGGGTGCCGCGATTAGGTTGTTAAAATTCTCTTGGCCAAATTTCCTGATGTTACGTTTAACATCATCTTTTGATAAGGCATTCTTAGTGGAAATCTTTCCAATGCTTATGGCAAAGACAATATCGTCTTCAGAGAAGGGGATTCCGATTACTTTTCCTATTCCGGGGGCTCCGGGAACCGTTCTGACTTCTATCCCACCAACACTCTCTGCTATGACGGTACCAAGACCGGTTTTACATTCTATCTCCGCAAGGTGGGCAATCTGTGAAGCTTCAATGTATGACATCCCGATGTCGAAGCACCTGTTCATTGCGAGTGCCAGACTTAAAGCGGATCCCCCACTAGATCCAAAACCAGCTCCGACAGGCACTTCAATATGATGGTCGATGTGGATGTTGTAATCTCTGAGCTCACCAAATTTTTGCAGGAATTTCTTAACTACAAGCTCTGAAACTGGATATTTCGCATTGCTGATTCCATTAACTGAGATAGTGGTCTGAGATCCTCTGCTTTTTGTGGCCGTCACCTGGGTTGTGATACCTTTTTCGAGACAAACGCCCGCACCAAGGGATCCAGAACGAAGTGGGGATTTGCTGTTCTCAGATATGCTGAAGAAACCGGTTATGTGACTCGGAGAATAAGCGGTAGCCTTTTTGGTCACTGGTTTTCACCTCTGCCTCTTCTCTTTATCATGTTGCGGTTAAGCGCTTATTCCTATTTTAAAGAATTTAATGTGCTCCGCTTCCCTTACGATGGATGGAAGAATATTAACACACTATAAAAAATCGCCGTTGCCCATTTTTAGTTGATGAGAATGGCAAAACTTAGGGCAGAAGAATCTTGAGAGTTTAATCAGGCCACACTTAGGAGCTGTCTTGGGATCATGATCGTTTCCACAAATCCTGTGGAATCAACGAAGATTTGACGATATCAAAAATTCCAAAGCTCTCCATCCTTACAGATTATAAATAAGTTTCAATAGCAACCTCCCGATAAAGCCCTGATGTTTCAAGCTGCCGAAAGGATGAGAAAGACTCAAGATAATTTCGTTTCCCCCTCTTTCCGATATCTCATTAAGCGGTTTTTGCCTTCAAGTGGATTTAACTCTGGAAATTATTATCCTGGCATCTGTGGTTAATATGGGTCACCCAGGAGTTGATGTGGTACTGATTCACCCACCAAGCATCTACGACTTCAGGAAGAAGCAAACAAAACCGGGGCCCATAAGTGATGTTATTCCATCCACTCCTGTTTTTGAGATGTACCCTATAGGGTTTGTTAGCATGCTCTCGCGCCTCATTAAGGATGGTTTCACTGCGAGAATTGTTAATATCGCTGTTTTGATGCTGTCGAGCAATTCGTTTGACGTTGAGAAATATCTTAAAAACCTTGAGTCAACTCTTTACGGCGTTGATTTTCACTGGCTTCCACACGTCCACGGTGCCTATCATATAACACAATTGATAAAGAGGTATCATCCAAACTCAAAAATTGTTCTGGGTGGATTCTCCGCAACTTATTTTGCAGATCAGATTATGAAGGAGTGGAATTGGGTGGATTATGTCCTCCTAGGTGATTTTCAGGAAAAGCCAATTTCACAGCTCTCCGATGCAATCCAGAGAAACAGAGAAGTAGAGGATATTCCCGGGCTTGTCTACAGAGATGAAAGCGGTATCATTAAGAGGAACACGATACAGAACTCCGAGGAGGGTATGAAAAATGTTTTTCTTGACTACAAAACACTTGCCAAAAACACGATTAAATACCACGACGTTAGAGGACATCTTCCGTACTATTCCTGGCTGGATAATCCTCAAGGATTCACACTCATAGAGCATGGATGCAGCTTCAATTGTGGTTTCTGCGGTGGGTCTTTTTATGCATATAACAAAAGATATGGAAGTTTTTCACCGGTATACCGCGATCCCGATAGGGTTGCGACGGAGATTGAACTCGTCGCGGAGACAATAGGATCCCCGGTCTTTATCGCGGGCGATTTGAGTCTTGCAGGATACAAATACTATACCTCTCTTTTTAGAAGCATAAGGGAAAGAGGCATTGACATTCCACTTTTAACTGAGTATTTCACTCCTCCAAAGGCTGAATACTTGAATTACCTGTCAAAGAATTTTTCTGACTACACAGCCGAAATCTCTCCCGAATCCTCGAATGAAGATATCCGGAGAGTTACTGGGAAATTCTACTCAAATTCAGCCCTTGAAAAATCAATTTATCTGGCTAACAAGCTCGGTTTCAAGAGATTTGATGTTTACTTCACCATTGGACTTCCCAAGCAAAGAAGAGAGGATATCATGGCCGATGTAAGATACGCTACTGAGATAATGGAGCATTACTCAACGAAACCAATGAAGGTTCAGGCCTTTATATCTCCACTCTCACCCTTTCTCGATCCCGGTTCGCTTTTCTTTGAATTTCCCGAAAGATTTGGTTACAGAATTCTTTTCAAGGATCTTCAGGGCTTTTACGAAGCCCTCGATACGGGAGAAAGCTGGGAAGATTATCTGAACTATGAGACGAATAATTTGACTCGGAATGATATAAAGGAGATGACCTATCTCACTGAGATCAAGCTCATCGATGCCTCCAGGAAGGCAGGTTTCATAGATCAGAAACTTTCAGACCATCTTCTAAAAAATATAAATGATTATTTGAGTGGAAAACCATACGCTAAAAATACAACATCAGACAGCCATCTGGCATACATATCAAAGCAGATAGAATGGTCAAACAAGCATAGATTGACGAGGCTTTCTTTTCTCATATACCTGTACCACCAATATGATAGATTTGTTAGAGGAGCAGGGAAGAGGAGGTAAAAACAACACCCTAACTGTGCTCTCGCAAGAAGATCGAAAAACTGTTATTGTTCCCCCAGTAGCTAATTATTTATTCCCATGCATGTACGCAGTTTATCTATTTAAACAAGAAAGCAGATCCAGGATGCATTCGACCGTTGATAGCATGTATATAAATGCGATTTTAAAAATAAGATCCTCTTCGGGATCGTGTTGATGTGTGTGCTCGAAAAGGTGAAGCTAAAACAGCCGAACAAACAGCCTCAAGGACATTCTTTCATCTTATGTGATGAAATCCCGAAACCGGGCACAAATCATTTATCTTCTTGTTGCTTGCGATCCAAAACCTTCACAGGGTGTGTTTAGAAGATCCAAAAAAAAGTATCGCTCAGTTGAGATTTAATTCTGTTAAAAAATATAAAAAATTAGTCGCAGTATATTCTAACTTGAGAAGCTTCACTTGCTTTTCTTCATGACTATCTCTACGTAGCCATCGCGATCATAGACGCCTATGAGTTCATTTCCAGATTTTTTAATCCACGCAGGGGCATCCTTCTTAGTCCCGGAATCGGTCGAATACACTGAAATAACATCTCCTACCTTTGCCTGTTTGTATGCCTTGATTAATTCCATTAATGGTCCAGGGCAAAAAGCCCCCCTTGCATCCACAACCTTATCAGGTTTTACCTCATCAGTCATCTTTTCACCTCATATGAAAAGTATCTGTCCTCCTTCTGCCATCGATACAAACTCTCCAACTCCTACTATGTCATCTACTATAGGATCCAGGTCCTCCTTCTTAACACCGAGGAGATCTGCCATTAATGCACATCCATACACCTTGACGTTCCCAGTTTCCTTCGCATTCTTAAGCATATCAAGCCAGGAGGGGACGTTCTTTTCTTTAAGGACCTTCATCATCTGGTCGGTCATGGGAACGCCCTCATAACTAAGAGTCTGCGGAAAAGAGTTGTCCTTCTTCAGGTTCAGCAGACCGAAGAAGCTGAAAAACACATTTATCTCCATGTCGTTGGCAACGGCCCCTGACGTGATCACAGCACCAGCCATCAACTTGTCTATCGTGCCGGATACCATCAAAATAGATATCTTCCCAGGCATTTTACCACCGATGGGATATCATTGGATAACTTATTATAATGACACCTAAAATAATAGGGAGAAATGTTCCATGGAATCTTTAGGGCAGCAGAACCACGTTGTGTCCCTCAAGAGTTGTGCGTTAATAAAAAATAGCTCTCTAGGAACATTTCTCCGGATCGATCTTGGCGTTTATAGTACCCCTAATGTCCAGAAGAGAATATTTCATATTTTAGTGGTTGGAATTGTGCACCCTCTAACACATATCAAGGAGAATTACACGAAGGAGAAAAACAATTCCGTTAGCGGTCTATCAAGATATTTAAGAAAGGTGGTGATTCCCAGCGATGAGATTAGTTGGGGAGAGTGTTATACTTTCTGACGATCTGCAAGAAGCTGATCCTGACATAGTCTCCGTACTTGCTAACAACAGGGAGATTAAGAGAATGATCGGATCGCATTCTTTCCCTTATCCCTATACGAAGAATGATGCAATCGAGTTCCTCAGTTCGAGTAGATCGGATGGTGCTCCCTTCATCATTGATTTCATGATAATTAAGGAAGGTTCTTTGACCGGTTTTATTGGGCTTTCGGATATCAACTGGATCGATCGCAACGCGCACTTGGGTTACTGGATTGGTAAAGAATACTGGAATCAGGGGATTGCCACTGAAGCAACAAAACTGGTCCTTTCCTTTGCGAAGGAAGAACTCAATCTGAAGAGAATATACTCGAAGGTTTTATCCTTCAATTTGCGCTCTTTGCGGGTTCTTCTGAAGAACGGGTTCGTAGTTGAGGGGTATGAAAGGAGCGCATTCTTTCAAGATGGTCAGTTCCACGATATGTTTCTCCTCTCAAGGATATTTTAATCACAGGGTTGATTATAATTAGCCTTATCAATTCGGGTCAACTTTATCTCATTCATCAAAGTCCACAGGATAGAATTCATAAGTATCTGTTACCGATCTATGTTTAAAGGGCAAGGAAAAGATATCGCTCAGGGTCCTCTCGTTGATTACCTCATGAGTCGAACCGTGGTAGAGCACCCGGCCCTTTTTCATCATCACTATCTCGTCCGTTAATCTGATCAGATCACCTATGTCGTGAAGGACGATTATTATCTGTTTGCCATCTCTCACAAGTGACTTGATGGCCTCTCGTAAGATAACCTTGTGAGCGATATCCAGAAAAGATTCGGGTTCATCCATCAGAATCAGGTTTGAATTTTGATAAATAAGGCCGGCAAGCATAACAAGCCTCCTTTCACCACCACTCATATGGTTGAAATCAACAAAAGCTAGGTCTGAAATCCCGAGAGATTTGAGTGCATTGAATGCTAACTCATCACTCCCATGATTGGAATATCCATAAATTCTAACCACATCGATGGCTTTGAAGACGAAAGGATTAGGGATCTCCTGAGGAAGATAGCTCACTAACCGTGCCCGTCGCCTAGGCTCGAGTTTGCTTATCTCATAACCATTAATTTTCAGGGAACCTTTTGATGGATGGAGTATGCCGTCAATCAATTTCAGGAGCGTGCTTTTACCTGCACCATTTGGACCAAGTATTCCAATTACTCTCGATCGTAGGTTCATCGATTCTATTTCGAGTGAAAATCTCCCATTGTTAAATTGCAGATTATTAAATTCAATTTTCATAATACCCAAATGCCAACCTCCTGAGAAGTACCATGAATACTGGGACACCGACAAAACTTGTGATTATACCCACCGGAACAACTTGCTGTGATATTATCACTCTAGACACATCATCAGCGAGTAACAGGAATATAGCACCAAGAATTGCCGATGCGGGCAATACCAGCTTGTTTGATCCACCAAAGATCAATCTGGCCACGTGAGGCATGATAAGACCTACGAATCCTATAAGCCCACTTATGGAGACTGCAGCCGATACCCCAAGGGTTGTTGAAATTATTCCCACTCTTTTTACGAGTTCAACCCTAACACCCACGGAGGAGGCATGATCCTCCCCCATTTGAATGGCATCAAGCTCTCGAGACATACTGAGATTAATGAGAGAAGTTACGGCAATGATACCGGATACAGGAATCAGTTCCTTCCATCCAATAGCCTGAAGGGATCCCATCAGCCATGAGAGAATCTCTGATTCTCCTGCCAGTCTGGTATTTGTGATCATCACATACGCCACCACAGCAGAGATTAACAATGATACAGAAATTCCTATCAGAAGAAAATACGTGATAGGTACGCGAGATCGTCTTACTGACATAAAATAGATCAAAGATACCACTGTTAGAGAACTCAGAAAAGCGAGGATTTGGACAGTGTAAAATCCGAATATGAAGATGTTGTAACCTATGGCCATAACCGCACCCAGGGCCGCTCCACTTGAAATCCCAATGATATACGGTTCGGTGATGGGATTCCTGAATATACTTTGCACGACCGCACCGCCTATTCCGAGTGAAGCCCCAACTGTTATGGCAGCCAATATCTGTGGCTCTCGAACATAGTACACTATGGTGTAATCCAGAAAGAGAGAAGATCCTTTTGCTGGGTGGGTTCCTAGGAACTGATACTGGAAAATATCCAGAACCGATCGGATGGGTAGCTTCACCGGACCGATAAATATTGAAAAGAATCCAACGGCTGCCAATATAAATAGTAGGGAGGTAAGTTTCAATGAAATCCGAAGGGTCAGCAATCCCTTGATTTCCCGTATCCGGAACGACATATCTAGAACCCTGTTGTGGGCGGATATTTCAGTTTTATGGGAAATGGAGGGATATGGGCCTGAGTTCCGGGATAGACTGTAGAGATAACCCACCAGAGTGCGTAAATAACCCTGAAATCCGGTTGATTGAAGAAGTTATCGTTGAATATGGGATATATCCTGTTGTTGTAGAATGCAGATGTGCTGTTGAATGGCTCTCTATCAACTGCCGAGAACTTCTCATACTGGCTGAAGAATATGACCTGAGGGTTTGAACTAACAATATTTTCAGCTGACATAGTAAAATATCCATTCTTGCTGGCGATATTGTGTAGATGAGCGTACTTAAAGATGGAATTAATGAACGTTCCGTTGCCGGCGGTCCAGTAACCACCATAGGTGCTCAGGAGATAGAATACACTGTAGTTATATGTGATGTTCTTAGTCTGGTTTTCTAGTGTTGAGATAGATTGGTTCATCCAGTTGTTGATTTTTGTCGCGTTAGCTACCGTCCCGGTGAGCCTTCCCAGCATCGTTGTCATATTCTCTATGGCACTGAAACTGTTAGGATTGTCGACGAGAACAGGTATATGGAGTGTGTTGTTGATATAGGCAGCATCCTTCGAAAGAGAATCTCCATAAGTTAAAACCACCTGCGGACTTAAATTGAGAATCTCTTCTGTGTTTATACCATAATAATCACCTACATTGGGAATCTGCTTGGTTGAGTTTGGAGGATAGTAATCGAACTGGCTACCACCAACGAGATCGTGATACGCTCCCAGTGCATAAAGTGTGACTACAGCTGAAGGATCTATCGATACAATTTTGTGCACGGGATGTGCAAAGGTGAATGATCTCCCAAGAGAATCGGTCACGGTAATATTACCAGATGCACTGATGGATTTTGCAGAGCTGCTATTCACGATCACAAAGTATGCAACGCCGCTTGCAACAACTATTATTGTTATCACGAGAGCGATGATTTTCTGTGTGTTCTTCATAGGATGGGTAAGTTTACTTTACAATATTAAAGTTTCCTTACCATTGAAGAGCGAGAGTGACGATCATCGGAAATGTGAAAATATAGATCTTTTGAACTCTTTGGGTGAAAGATAAGCTCCATTCATTTAGATTCTATAGATTCGGAGGAGCTGTTCAGGAGACTTCTAGGTTTAGAGGATCTGTGGGGGCATAAAGGAGATCAAGCCTGATCATCAGGAGAGGGGGCGAACATCTTAATGGATTTTTTGAGAGGACCGAAATTCCCGTATTCAGTATGTGGTGTGCGATATGGGGTTCATGATGGCAGGAAAAGATTTGGAGATAACTTAACTGATCGGATCCAGTACTTTAACATATTACAGTATCTCGCATATGCGGGTTTCTGGGAGCGTAAGATAAAATGCAATGACCGTGGGAAGAGAACCGTTGTTCTGCCATAGGCATGATAAGGCTCGGGATTCTCATTGAGAGGAGCCTTTGCACATTCATCCTAAAGCACAGGAATCCTACTGCTCCTTAATGCCTCAAACATCTTTATAAAAATGAGAATGTAAAAATCAAGGTTCAGAAATAGATTAGAGGTTTTTTACCCTCTCCTTCAGAGGTTTTTTATCGATCTTTCCTGTGCTGGTTCTATCGAAGGTCTCAACGCGGATGAAGTTATCAGGGATCCAGAACTTGCTGATCCTGCCGAGATCGACCATCTTCATCAGCTCGCCTCTGATGAAATTTTCATCGAGCGCCTCCGAAGAGGAGTAGAAAGCAACAGGTCTTTCTCCCCATTTCTCGTCCTGTTTTGCAACCACAGCAACTTCGTTTATACCCTGAATGGTACTGATAACGTCCTCGAGCAACAGCGATGGTATGAATTCTCCACCAGACTTCACCGCATCTTTTTCCCTGTCAACAAGGGTCACATAACCCAGATTGTCAACAACACCGAGATCACCGGTGTGCAGCCAGCCTCCTCTCCAGAGATCCTGCGTACCCTTCTCATTTTTCCAGTAAGCTCTGGTCAACCATGGAGATCTAACCACTATCTCACCAATCGATTTCGAATCGTGAGGTACATCGTTCATGTTTTCGTCTACAACCCTCAGGTCCACAAGATAGGTGGGAACACCGGTCTTGAGCCTATACTTGAATTTCTCTTCCTCGGGAAGTCCCAGCACATCTTTGTTATATGTGGCCAGGGTTAGCACCGGGGCTGTCTCCGAGAGACCATAACCGCTTATCAGGGAAACCCCCACACTCTCTGCCTTTCTGGCAAGACCCTCTGTGAGAGCAGCTCCACCGATAACAGCTCTCAGACCGCACTGAGGTAAGATGGTAGCGGCCTCCGGTTCACTAAGCAGCAGGTATAATATAGGAGGTACCATCGCACTGATCTTCACATTGTGATCCTTAATCAGGTGAAGTATTTTTCCATAATCGTACCTCCCAGGAAGCACATATTTACTTCCTTTCAGTAACACCCAGTAAGGAAATCCCCAAGAATGTACATGAAACATCGGAACCAGTGCCATAACCGCATCGGTTGCCCTGATAGACATTGGTTCATCAGAGATACTCGCAGCCAGCATTAGAGAATGCAAAACGAGATTTCTATGTGTGAAGGTTACTCCTTTTGGTAGGCCAGTTGTTCCGGAGGTAAAGAAAATGGTTGCCACATCATCCTCCTCAACATCGGGAATCTCTATGTGCTGAAGACTATCATCTTCCGCCATCGTATCAAAATTATAAACGGGATCGAGCTTCGTGCTGAACGACCCTGATTCCGAATATACTATCCAGCCCTGGATGAAATTGAAAAGTTCAGCATTCTTCTCAATTATTGGAACGAATTCATCCCTGATTATTACATACTTGTCCTCGGCATCCTTCATGGTATAGTATATCAACTCCGGAGGATAACGTATATTCACGGTGTGGAGTATGGCTCCAATCATCGGAACAGCATAATATGCTATGAGGTACCTATCCGTATCCCAGTCAAGCACGGCGACAACATCCCCCTTCGACACACCTAACTTGATCAGTGACCTAGCAAAATTTTCAACCTTACGCCGAAACTCAGCATAACTAAGTGTATATTTGTCCTGATACGCTATCTCCTGGTTTGGGTTACGTCTTACCGCACTTTTCAGAAGGGCCCCTATGGTGAGCCTATACTTGTAAAAATCGTCTGTCATGATAAATGCTAGCGCATTGACATACATAATTATTTCGGAGATAGACTTAAGTCAAACATCTCTGATTGCGGGAAACAACACTTCGATGGAACTATGAGATCAGGCTACTCTTATCCGATGATAAAAAGAGGTAATAAACAGATGGGTTAAAAATAAATTTTTTAAATTAAAAAAATATGGGATTATTCATTGCCCTGGAGCTGAGCACTCACTGTGAGATCGGCTGAAGATAACCCTGGAAGATTGCTCGCATAACTGATAGATCCAAATGCGGTTATGACGGCAGCAGAATTATAGCCGACTTTGAACAAGTTGGGGTAGCTGTTATCATTGTACATCGTTGATCCAGAGAACCAGTAATCCTGAAGTGCATTTACATCCGTGCTTGGTGAACTTGTGTATCCCCACTGAACATTTCCACTTCCTGACGGTTCATTGAGATTCAAGAAATAGTGCGTCCCTCCGGTGAGGGAGACCGCTGGGAAAGTTAGGTTATACCAGCCGCCGGTACTCGGCTCACTGACCGTTATGGTTATGTTTGAAAGGACGTTTGAGACGAATGGAGACGTTCCTATACCAACGGTGATGGTACCTGAGCCCTCAAGGAACAGCAGAACGACGTTTACCATCTCGTTTGATGATCCGACGGTGAATTCTTCAGCCTCTGGTAGGGTGTAAAAATAGGTGTTTGCCGAAGTGGCAGTGACCTCTGCCCAGAACCCGTTTGGTTGAGTGTTGCTAACAGCAGTGAAGGTTATCGTTTTGGAAACAGCAGCCCCAGAGACCGAAACGGACCCAGAAGATGGGGAAGCAGTATATCCACTGACAGAACCCACGGTGTATGAATATGATCCATTGGAAGCTGAGAAAGAGATTGTGCTACCTGTGCTGCTCTTCTTCTGTCCGTTGAATGTCACTGACCAGCTAGTCCCCGAGGAAAGACCAGTTTCCTTGAAATTGACAGCATAAGTTACAGGTGAAAAGCTGATTGATACGGAAGTTGCGGCTCCAGCCACAGATAATGTTCCACTTCTTGGAGATGGCGCGTACACCTTATTCACAGTTGAAACGGTGTAGCTGTACGATCCATTTGCAAGGCTCGTGCTGAGGGTTGTACCGGTACCACTCAGAGAGGTAACACCAGAGATGTTAAAGTACCATGTTGTACCGGATGGCAAACCGGTTTCGGTGGCTGAAACAGTGTACTTAGAAACAGTTACGGGAGCGCTCGCTGAATGGTACCCGACCGTATAGATATTGGGATAGGAATTATCACTGGATGGCGTTCCTGATGGGAGCCCATTACTGGGTGGGCTGGAATACCAGTAGTCCTGAAGAGCGTTCAGGTCTACCGTGGCAGAGCTGCTTCCTGTATAGCCCCAGCTAACAGACCCAGATCCTTCCACAGTTAGATAGTAGTTGGTGCCTCCATTCAATGAAACAGTCGGGAACGTTATGTTGTACCAATTCGAAGCGCTGGTGACGGTAACAGATTGCCACGAAAGAACTTGATCGCCCCAGAGAGATGTACCTATTCCAACCTGAACAGTACCTGATCCTGATAGGTAAAGCACTATGTAGTTAACCTGCGCACTTGATGAACCGACACTGAACTCCTCAGCCTCTGGAAGCCCATAGGTGTATATATTAGAGGAGGTGGCATTGACCTGGGAGTAAATCCTGTTGCTGGAAGTTGGAGTGGGTGACGGTGCTGGAGCCGGAACTCCAGACGACTGGTCGACAAGGAAATTGTAGGCGTTTATACTTCCCCATCCAACCACCAAGCTGTATCCGTTAGTGGCACTGAAATCTGCATTGGATCCATTCTTAATGAAGTAAAATGGAAGAGAACCAGAATAACTTCCATTGTATTCTGCCTGGGCCATTCTGTATATAAGCGGATTCATAAATCCTTCATTTGACCCCGCGGAGTGATCTAGGGTTGCAACTACACCTGCAACGAGAGGGGAGGCAACACTGGTACCCCAGAGCTCCTGATAGCTTGAGGCTCCATTGTACGTGATGTAGATTTCCATATTCGCACCATCACCAGCTACATCTGGCGTGCCTCGCCCAGATGAAACACCTGTAATAGAAGAGGCTCCAGTGATTACTGAATTCGCATCTGCGCTGTTAAGTTGCCAGGAAGGTTCACTGAATATAGAACTTACACCTCCCTGAGAACCATCCCCAGACTGGGGTGTGTTGTACCATACTGATTGCGTTTGAATGCCTGTGGTACCAGAACCATCTGTGGATGTTGTACCGGTTAACTGCATTGCTGCACCACCCACGGCAAGAGTTCCAAAGGTGTTGTATGCCATGGTAGCCGGGAAACTCGGAGCAGCGCTGTTGGAGTTACCAGAATCTCCGGATGATGCTAGCACTGTAATTCCTCTGGCGGCTGCCTCCTGCTCATACTGCATCCATGTGGAGTCATTTGTGTCAGTACCACCCCACGAGTTGGAAATTGCAACAACGTGAGAAAGCGCGGTATCGACTGAAGTGTTGTATGAAGGATTAAGGACAGCTGCAAAAGCCTGGTCAAGGTATGTTTCAGTAGCGCTAGGACCGTATACCTCAACAACGTGAGACCCTGGGGCGGTAGAACCGGCCATCTCGAGATCCAGGGTGCTCTCAAAATTTGCCTGGGAATTGTCATTTGCTGCAGACGGGCCTGGTGCCGGCGCACCACCAATCGGATAACCATAAACAATTGGTTTAGGCTCACCAGCAGGCAAATTGTGATTGAAATAATATGATATATCAGATGGAACATAAGGAGCAACGCTTGCACCGGAGGAGTCAGTTCCAGACCAGAGTATGGTGGCTATTGTAACGTTGGTAGGGTATCCATATTTCTGGTACAACTGGTTGAGTTGATAAGCAACCTGCATATCTGCACCATAAAGGAGTTCAGAGGAACCTGAACCGGTGAACAGAGGGGATATAGTTGCAGTAAAAAGGGTGTTGAGGCCAACAACGTTTGATATGCTTGCAGCAAGTGGAGTGCCAAGATGAATCACTCCCTCTGGGGCATAAACGTTCCTGCCGTTCAGGATACCCGTATAGAGATGAACACCAAATGCCTGCTCAAAAAGTGAAGCGGTACCCACCAGCCCAATTGATATTCTGTCGTTATAAGTGCTGACGATAAAACCGTGCTCCTGGAAATACTGAACCAACCCATAGTAAGTATCCACACTCGGAGAAAACAGCGCTCTAAACTCTCCCGATGTAAGATAGTGATGATACATCGGAGACGAGGGATTCTGCAGTTCGCCCAATATATCGCTAAGAAGAGCCTGGTTTCTGAATTTCAAGGAAACTAGGACGTGCAGGATCTTATTGCCTGAGATCGGTTTCACGTGGTGCATTCCTGGAACAACCTGCCCTCCAACGTTAGAGGGCAGATAGTACTCCTGTTGAACAACATTCTTCTTGGCAGCGGTGAACCCCCCTAATGATGTTAACATCATTAAGAGTGCCACAGCTATAACAATTATGGCTATATGGCGATTATTCATCGCTAAACTTTATGCTTTATACTGTACTTAAAATTTGCCCTCTGCCACACTGCCATAATCAGATAAATAGGATAAATATAACAAAATGGTCATTCTATTTCTCTTTTAACAGTTTAAAGTAAACGTACCCTGCTATAACCTGCATGACCCCTCCAAGAAAGACCGGTAGCGGGAGGGATACTTTTATGAGGAAACCTGCCCCAGCTGAAGAACCCTGAGAAGCCCTCATTCCAAGTCCCTGAATACTTGATGCTGTGCCCAGATCTTGTCTTTCGATACCGCCTATGTTTATAGCGGATCTGATTGGAGCTCCGAAGCCTCCGAAAAATTGCCTCACCGCGAAGGCAACGGCAACCAGAACGCTGAGGGGAAGAAAAGCCATTACAATAAGCATTATTCCCTGAATAACCCGGGTCAGAGAGCCATAATAGATAACTGGCTTTTTATAGATCCTGCGAGAGGAGATGTATGAACCGAGCGCAGTTGCCACATATGAGAACGTAAAAATCAGACCGATTTCATAGTTCGGCAAAGAGAATCTTATTCTCAACCAAGCAGGCAGGAGAACGAGACCCATCCCTATTCCGGATCCCTGTATTAAGTTTGTGAGAAAAACCTTACCCGTGTGGGTACCACTTGAACGCTTCATTAAAAGGGTCTCTTTTTTTTCCGATTTTCGCTCAGGAGTGAGTGCCACGAAAAGTATTGAGAAGAAGGCAAAGAGGGCCATAAGTAAGTAAAATATCCTGAATATCGTCACACTCTTGTAACCCGGAAGAAGAAAATGCCCCGCATATAAGAATAGAGATCCTGCAATTGAAGCCAGTGATCCTGAGAACATTATAAGGCCCATCCTAGAGATTCTTTTTTGCGTACCGGTCCAGTTTTTGGCTATCATTGCAAGCATTCCGGGCGCAAAGACTCCCCTCAAACCTCCCGCTACTCCACCAACTCCTCCAAGAATGACCGCAATCTCTATAATCTCAACATTGTGCACGAGAGAGAGAACGAAGCTTATGAATAACAGAGGAATGTCCGCAATTATCAGTGAATACCTGTAACCAATTCTATCACCGATCATACCGGATACGAGGCTCAACAAGGACGATACTGAAATCATTCCGAAGAATATGATCCCAACATACTCAATCTGGATGTTCAGATCAAGCAGAAAAAGGGGGAGTGAAATGGTTACATAGATTATTGATACACTTCTGAATATTCTTGAGAGAAGAAGTGTTTTAAAACCTCTGTCAATCTTGGCGTCAGTGGGGCCACCATCGTTCATAGCTTAACGTACTGTAATTCTAAATGGTACCTACGTATTTCGTTTCTACGCATTTCGTTTTTAACGAGGGGCGTAATGATGAAAGAGCGCACCTACAACTGTACCAATATTCTTCCCGGTAAATACCGATCTGCAATCCTGACGGGATACAGCTTAAATAATCACGATAAAGACGGTAAAATCCCATCTTTTCAGAATTCGTTTCAAAACTCTGTGTTGAAATACATTTCATACCTCCTTGCATTTAAAATGTTAGTGGCGCTAATTTCTGCTCAACTCAGAACTTTCCATCCAGGGTCCTTTGAGAAGCACGACCGGAAGTTCTTATAAGGTCATCAAGAAATCTGTTGGCTCCCCAATAAGGCCAGGGTATCACAACCATAATCATTTGAAAACAATAATTGTGATGCAAAACTAATGGTTCTTCATATCATTAATCCTTCGCTTCAGGTCATCCAGTACCCTGCGGACCAATTTTTCTCCGTAATCCTTATTTTCAGTGATCATGGAAACTTCAATTTCTATGGTAGACTCTCCCCTTCTATTTATATCTGGATGACTCTTTATGTATACCTCTTTACCATACTTGGCCATAAATTCCCTGATAACTGGAGCTACAGAACTTTCAGGGATACCATCAATTATATCCGAAGACTCCACGTAAGTGAAATTGGTGGAGCCGATGAAAGAAGCGACCTGTGGCAACATTGATCTCATCTCGCGTGGTACCCCCGGTAGAATGAAGATTGACTTCTCATCCATTTTGTAAAATACACCAGGTGCACTTCCAACATTGTTTAGCAGAGCTTTTGATCCATATGGTATCTTTGCCATTTTTTCCCGTTCAGGTGTTAGTGGGAGACCCATCTTTGAATACCTTTCCCTTATGGCTTCATAGGATCTTTGATCAATAGAAAGAGTAAGGCCAAATTCCCTGGAAAAAGATTCAACAGTCATATCATCAAAAGTCGGGCCCAGACCGCCGGATGAAATAATCAGATCGGCCACAGATAGAGCGTTCCTGAAAGCCCATCCTATTTCTTTGGAGATGTCCGGAACAATTAAACCCCTAACAACAACAAAACCTAGGCTGGAAAGAAATTTTCCTATTTCTGACATATTCGTGTTAACTGTACGCCCCTTTAAAATCTCGTTACCTATAGTTATTATCGCTGCTTTCATAATACAGACAACACCGTATAGCTGATTTTATTTTCCCTCTAGGCAATGTTTTACTAACATCTTGTTTCTCATTTCAAAGAACTGACACATGCAGGTTTTATTTAGAAACGGTTCATAAAACGTTCGGATGAGCTGTAACATAAATCCTCCACCTTCCGTGCTTCTAACATTGGTTAATTATTCCACCAAATACTGAATATCTAACATGGTCTGATTTCGAGAATATTTCATATACAATATGGCTATCCGGTCTTACAGGGCGGAGGTTGTCGAGCTAGGTCAAAGGCGATGGATTCAGGGTCCATTCCCGCAGGGGTTCGCCGGTTCGAATCCGGCCCTCCGCATTGGTTACAATATTTATGTCAAACAGATGTTATCGTGGTGTTAAGAGCCGCTGGTACAATTTATATCCCCTCTTACCCCTCATTTTCATTCATCGTGCCATACCATCCTGTCTTATCTTCATGTGTGAAGATAAAATCCAGGAACGGAAATGATGCTTCGCTTTTCCGCTCGAAAGAAGAAGTTCCAGACCTCCGACGATGAGGTTACGGTCAATCATTAATACAACATGTTTATGTTTACTCTCTTGCATAATTGCAATCAAGTGACAGGTTACATCAAATTAGCAACAGCTCTATGCGGAGAAATAATCTCCCTATCTTCACGCATATATTAGCAGACGTACCAATGGAACAAGAATTAAACTTCAGGGCACAATCTGACATAATAGAGCAACAGTTGTTACTGATGTTGAGTACCGCTCACTACGCTACCCAAACCCCCTCTACTTGGCTTCTTATCTTTTGAGCATATCGTTTTTCTCGCTATCACACTATCATTTATTAGCATCTGTCTCTTTCTTCCTCTGAATCTCTTGGATAGAGCATGGAGGTAGAAAATCGAAGCCATTACAAGTTGTTCAGATGAAGCATTGATGTTCCTGTTTCAAGATGCATTGCATCTAGTAACTCTGACGGGACGAGCATGATGAGAAGGATTGCTCCTATTCAAAGGTTGGTCTAATCTGTAATGCAAATAACCCTTTCTGATTGTATTCCGAGATTCTCAGAAAACAGTAATACCGGTGTATCCAATTCTCCCTTATTTAGATTTTATCAACCTCAGCTATCTGTGTTAAAGGGAAATGGAAATTTTTCCGAATTAACTAAAACAACATTTTTTAAGGACCGATGAGCTTTTCCCTTAATGTTGCTAAACGTTCTCAATAAACCGCTTGCGAGATCGATTCTTACGGTTCTGCGTTCAAAGTACACTGATCAGATCAGCTTCAGAAAGAGTATGGTGAGACTTGGTAGGTTGTTGGGTTACGAGATTGCAGACAATCTAACTCATACAGAGATTGAGATTGAGACTCCTCTTTCTAAGGCTCGGGGTGTGGTGATAAAAGACCTTGACAACATCGTAATTGTAAACGTTCTTAGAGCTGCTACGCCTTTGGTTGAAGGGTTGCTAAAGGCATTTCCAGCGGCGCGTCAGGGAGTTGTTGTTGCCAAGAGACAGGAGGGAACTTTCAAAAGAGATACGGGCAGGATCGACGTGGATATTTATTACTCAAAGATACCAGATATTAAACCTGAGGACGCAGTGATTATTGCTGATCCGATGCTAGCCACTGGCAGCACCGTTCTTAAGGTGCTTGAATTAGTACGCTCAAAAGGTAGTCCCAAGACTACAGTAATTGTCAGCGTAATCGCTAGCAAAGATGGCGTCAACAGGGTACTTTCACTCGACGATCCTCCTAATATCTACACGGTTGAAATTGATGATGAGCTAAATGACATGGGATACATCGTTCCGGGTCTTGGCGACGCGGGAGACAGGGCATTCGGATAAATCCTCACTGAGACTCCGATTAGAAGGGTTTCTTCTTTGAACTTTTTTCCTACGAAGCCGTAGGGGTATTTCCAATCATTTTTCGAATAACTGATGCGGCATAATATGAATAGCCGAAGATTGCTTCATGAGTTCAAGCCTTTAACCATATAGGGACCGTAAAGATCGTATCCGATCTTTCTAAAATAATTCCTCACACCTATTCCACTGATAACCCCAATTCGACTGAGATCAAATTCGTCTCGAGTTATTCTTTCCGCTTCCTCCATGAGTTTTCTGCCATAACCTCTATGCTGCCATTCAGCCTCGGTACTGAGACCCACCGGCACAACTTTGCCAAACACCTTCAGTTCGCGAACAACACTCGAATCGAGCAACTCCTGACGGTGTCCACTTTCTGAGGGTATTCGAAGACGGAGAAATCCAGCAATTGCAATATCAGATTCATAACTGAGAAATATTTCCCTTCCACCGGAGGCGAGGTAATCTCTCCTAACCAGTCTCATATCTGAGGGGTTCAGCAGGCGGTCCCTGACCTCACGAAACCTTATTTCCATCGATCTCACGCCTTCTCTTTCAAGAAGTTTTTCAGCTAGAGCCCTAATATCACTTCTCTTCACACCAGCTGCTATGAATCTTATTGGTATATCTCTCTGGACCCGTTGTATCCTTACCCAAGGAGGGGTGCGCTCCAACAGTTTCCTCAGGAATTCCACCATCTCTTCGGTGTCGGGTGGAACATATTTTCCCTCCTTCCAAAGTCTGTAAAGTGCTGTTCCGCGCGTTACAAGGGTGGGGTAAATCTTAAGCATATCGGGTTTGAATCTTTCATCCCCGAATATTTTCTCAATGCTTCTCTGATCATCATCTGGACTGGCTCCGAACATGCCTGGCATCAGATGAAAGACTATTTTCAAACCTGCATCTCTTGCTAGAGTGGTAGCACGCACTATCTCCTTAACTCCGTGACCACGATTATTTAATCTCAAAACCCTCTCATTCACAATCTGCACTCCAAGCTCAACCTTTGTGGCGCCATATGACAGGGCAAGATCAATTTCCCTCTCGAAAAACCAGTCTGGTTTTGTTTCAACAGTCAAACCAACACATGATCTCTCGGAGGTTTCATTGAGCCCAATCGATTCCTCGATGGTTCGTGAAACACATCTGTTCATACCATCCAGGCATCCCTTAACAAAGGAGCGTTGATAATCCACAGATCTCGAGGTGAATGTCCCACCCATTACAATGAGGTCAACCTTGCTCGTATCATGACCAATCGTTTCCAGTTGCTTTAGGCGATTGAACACCTGCCAGTAAGGATCATAATCATTCATCCTTGCCCGCAGGGCTGCTGGTTCATATCCTGTGTATGATTGAGGAGTATTCTCATCAACTCCCCCGGGGCAGTAAATGCATTTTCCGTGCGGACATCGTTCTGGTGATGTCATCGCCGCAACCACTGCCACTCCTGAGATGGTTCTAGTTTTCTTAATCGTCAGCAGTTCCCTCTGTTTCCTGGTAAAACCACCAAACTGTAAAATTTCAGAGTTCTTGGGTATATGCTCAAGGGAATATTTTTTAGCCAATCTGAGCTTCAGCGACTGAAGTTGATCTTGATTTTTAACCCGGCCCTCTCTTATGTAAACGCTTATATCCTCAAAAAAACCCACAACCCCGTATCCAGATCGTATTAAAAATCGTTATGAAAAACACCCACATTAAACTGCAAACTGCTTAGGGGTATGGAATCTGCTTTATATAAAGAAGAGGAATAAGGTACAGGAACACGATGGATGAATTAGAAAGAACCAAGCTGTTTGGTAAATTGGCCGTGAAGTATTCTGGTTTTTATAAAGGGAAGATGCGCATCCTTCCGAAAGTCCCGATTGTTGATATGACCGATTTCTCATACTGGTACACTCCGGGAATCGCGGAGGTTTCCAAAGTCATTCAGAAGGATCACGATCAATCCTTTCATCTTACGGGTAGATGGAACACTGTTGCTATAATCACTGATGGATCCAGAACCCTGGGTTTGGGAAATACAGGACCAGAAGCTGCCCTTGCAGTCATGGAGGGAAAGGCACTCTTGTTCAATTTTCTGGGAGGGGTTAATGCTGTTCCTATCCCTATTAATGTCTCCACACGTGAAGAGTTTGTTCAGGTATCAAGAGCAATTTCCCCTTCTCTGGGTGGCATAAATCTGGAGGATATAGAATCACCGAAATGTTTTTACATCCTCAGAGAGCTTCAAAAATCACTAGACATACCAGTCTGGCATGACGATCAGCTCGGAACAGCCTCTGCCATTCTTGCCGGTCTTTTGAACTCTATTAAACTAACCGGCAGGAACAAGACTGATTCGAGGATCATTCTCTTCGGTTCTGGGGCTGCCAATATTGCCAGTGCATATCTTCTTGAGGCTGCCGGTTTCAGGATGTCCAATATAACTATGGTGGATAGTAAAGGGATCCTAGAACCTGAAAGGGACGATATGGACAAACTTATGATCAAACACCCCTGGAAATATGAACTTGCTATGAAGACAAACGGCGATAGATTGAAGGGGGATCCCTCAAAGGCCTTCAAAGGCGCAGATATTGTAATTTCAGCCTCGAAGTCAGATCCCACCACCCTTAAACCGGCATGGATCAGATCGATGAGTTCGGATCCAATCGTTTTTGCACTTGCAAATCCTGATCCTGAGATATGGCCCGATAAAGCTAAGGAGGCTGGTGCCCATATTGTCGCTACTGGCAGGAGTGATTTTCCAAACCAGATAAACAACAGTATAGTGTTTCCGGCTATTTTCAGAGGAGTTCTTGATTCTAGGTCAAGGGGCGTTAACTTTAATATAATGGTAAAGGCGTCTGAAGCTATTGCAAATTATGTGAAAGATCCGACAGAAGAACATATTATCCCAAAGATGAGTGATTACGATCTTTTTCCCATAGTGGCAGCTGAGGTTGCATACGAAAGTGTGAGAAGTGGACTTGCCAGAAAGACCAATTCCAGAGAGGGTTTCAGAAAAGAGGCTGAACAGATCATTAGCGAAAATAGAAAAAGCTATGAAATTCTTTTTAAGAATGGCTTGATTAAGAAATTACCGGGTGAGTGATTGTGTCTGAGTATGATATTAGATGGGCTGAGGAGAAGGATATTGAGAGTATAATGGATATGCTTCACAGACTGAAGGTTCTGAACAGTGAATTTGATAGGCATTTTTCAGTAAGGGATGATTTCTCAAGTGAGGTTAAGAAGTATCTGAAAGAGTGTATCAACAATAGAGAGGACTTTCTCATCCTCATCGCTGAAATCGAGGATAAGATTGTAAGCCTGTTGAAGATAGATATCAGGCATAGGATATACTACGAGCCAAAGCTTGAGGCAAGAATAACAGAGTTCTATATTATGCCCGAGTACAGGAGACGATCTCTTGGAACCATGCTGATCAACGAGGCCATAAGGTCATTGAAACAGAGAGGCATAAAGATCCTCACTACTGAATTTCCAACACTTAACCTGATCGCTTCAAGTTTTTTCAAGGACAAAGGGTTCAGGGACATGATATCCATTCTAGTCAAGGATCTAGAGGAATAAACGGGCCCGCCGGGAATCGAACCCGGATCTTGAGCTCCGGAGGCTCATATGATATCCTTTACACCACGAGCCCTGAACGCTCGTGAATGCTTTGGTGAATAAAAGTGTTTTACGGTTTAATCAGCTTATCACTGCTTAGATTTTTCAAGTTTACGGGACCGTATCGTTAACCCTTTGAATCTTTAGCTAACCTTCATGCAACCACATTACCTGGCTTGCTGATACCCGCTCTAATCTAAGAAACATAGCTGTAGAACAAAATTCCTAATTCCCATTTATATAATACTTTGCCGATAGAAACTTGCAATGATAGCATTATTGAATTGCATTTTTTGCATATATGAGGTTTTCTCAGAGTGTAGGTTCCCAATAGGCCCACTGGCTACCTCACCTCTTTCCGTCCCATCGGGGGCAGAGTGTTGATCCGCTATGAATTCAAAGCAGATGATTATGCACAAGATTTTTTAGCGTTCTTCATTTTCAGAGAGAACAAAATTTCCTACAGTTTTGTTTCCTCACCAAAATGTCAGTTAACAACCTCAGGGAAAGTGTAGCAACAATTTTATTTGAATGGAATATATTGTAGGATGAATATGAAGATCGTATCCCTGATCACCCGTGACGATTTATCCATCTCCTTTTACAGCACAGAATCTCTGAGAGACTATCTTAGTGGATTCAATTTCGATACCCTCTTTGTGGGAATCACGCCTTCAGAGGATAAGACGGGGGTGATTCCTGACCTGTTGAATAACAAGAACTTTCTACCTGATAAGAAGATTGTTGATGTTTCTGTGTCATCGGAAGAAAAAACATCCTTGGGAAAGGATCTGGAACACAAAACGTCAACGGATGTCAACTTTATAACCAAAATGCACATGATAAGGATGTTTACGGACACTATCTACAGATATCTTCAAACATCCTGGAAGGATTTCAAAAGCCTGGAAAGCAGTGAAACACAGACACTTTTCAAAGCCAGGCTAACAATGTTATCCCTTTTCGTTCCTCAGTACTCTGAAAGCTTCATATTTCCCATCCTCAGAAAGATAAAAAGGAACATCTCAGAATATGGAAATGCCGAGAATAGCATACTCCTCTCGGATGTGGAGTGGTCAACTTGGTTCAGGGATAATCTATGAGAACCACCCGTGAAATGACCGACCCTTCACAGAAGATCTTCCACCGCTTTGTTGCTTCAAAAATCCTTTAGGTCGGAGAATGCTCATCACTCGGAAACTATCTATCCCATAATACAAACTTCCACTGAACGTTTAACTATCTTAACACGGAGAGTGAAAATTGAACACCAATTCAGGTTGATGCGCCACCTTCTTGTGTGCATAAACGGAAACCAACATAGTATTTTTTAAATAACGAGATGGAATGCGGGATAAGTATGACCATTTACCAGGGAAAACCCTCTAAGAAATTTACAGGTGGAAAGCTTAAAAAGAGTCGTGGGAAGAGAAGATATGAGGCGGGAAGAGAACCCACACTCACCAGGTTAGGAGATGATGCGAGAAAGGTCATCAGGGTTTATGGCGGCAACACAAAGATAATTCTCATGCGTTGCACGACATCCAACGTTTATGATCCCAAGAGTGGCAAATCTCAAAAAATGAAAATTGTCACTGTGAAAGAAAATCCTTCCAATCCGCACTACGTTCAGAGAAATATAATGAATAAAGGAACTATCATTGAAACAGAGGCAGGTCTTGCCAGGATAACATCGAGACCTGGACAGGATGGAACTGTGAATTCGGTTCTACTATGAAAGCAACGCTTTATACACAGTATTTCAGCGATAAAATAAGCAGGAGATATGGGAGACGCATCGCTCTGAATAAAGCAAGTGATTTTACGAGTGAAAAGCTTGAAAGGATCCTTCGATCTCTCTCTCTTTCTTTTGAGAAAAAAGAAGGCAGATATCCCCGGGTTCCCTGGCTGGAAGGAGAGATGTTTCTGATAGACTCAAACGTGAAAAAATCGACGCTGATTAAGCTCATAGAGAGGCGTCTCTAGACTGTTTTGCTCTCCTTTTTATTTTTCAGACGGGCTTTGTTCTTTATCTTGTAGTACTGCAGGGGATGTTTTAACCATTCCTGATTACAGAGCGTGTCGCCCTCCTTGTAGCAAAGGTGATTGGACTGCAAGACCAAGCACCTGGGTGGTGTATATTCCGTACCGGAAGTTAAACCAGTAATGTGATCCACCTGATATTTGGTCATGCTCTCGTTAAAATCTGGAGCCTGTTTAAAAACTCCCATGATGACCTTATTACTCGCTCCAATATGATGCAAGAAACCAACAATGGCGAAGCGGGCCATATGTGACAGGTTGACACCATCCCTTATCTGCTTTATCATCTCCTTTACGCAGGGAGGGAAATCATCAGGCTCGATATGACCGGCGAGCTGGCTAGAGCTATCGGATCCAGCTCTGTAGAGATTTACCAGAGTATCTGGAAACCCACGAGGAAAGCCCGAAAAGTCCTGAATTTTGTTTTCTTCTGCCGCATCGCTAAGCATTCGGAGATAATCCACGAAAGCTTCCCTGGATACCTTTATCAACATCTCCTTCGTTACAGTGACAAATCCCCTTCTGAGTCTCTGGAAGGTGAGGCGATAATAAGGGCCACTCAGATGGGGCGTATACCTTATGAAGATGTAGAACGGGAGTTCATACAGATCGGAGTCAATGGAGTAGGAGGTGTCCATACCAAGCTCATTTACCCTATCTCCAAGCTCGGTTGCACTGAGAGCTCCAAGCTCCTTCTCATACTTATCTCTCAGATAAATAAAGAGTCTGGATCTCAATCCCCTCTCCCTCGTTGCACTTACCAAAGCAACAGAGAGGTTTAGTTCATCGTTACTCCTGTGGTCAATCGCATACGTTCCGCTGTGGTCCCTGCTAACGAGGTCAAGCAGGAACTGCTCTACCCTGTTTCGCAGATCTGTATATTCAGGATCACGGAGTATCGTCCTGACCCTCTCGATGAAGTTATCAACATCAATTTCCATAATCAGGAAAGTTCGAGAAGTTCCTTCGTGGCGGATGTTATTACCTCATGTCCGTTCTTTTTCACCACCACGTCATCCTCAATCCTAACTCCACCAACACCAGGAACGTAGATACCGGGTTCATTGGTGATCACCATGTTTTCTTTCAGAGTGAAGTCATAGCTCGGGCTCAGGGCGGGATGATCGTGAACATCCATACCTACCCCATGACCGAGACTGTGTATGAACCTTCCCTTGAACTGGGAATCGTCGATGATCTTTCTAGCGATCAGGTCTACATCTTTACCGTTAACGTTCTCTTTAATCGCTTTCATGCTTTCTTCCTGCGCTCTGAGCACAGTTTCGTACATCAGCTTCTGTTCCTCGGTTGCTCTACCATAAACCACCGTTCTCGTGATATCAGAAGCGTAACGGTTGTAGTAGGCTCCAAAATCTATCAATACAAAATCGCCTCTCTTGAGTTTGGCATCCTGCGGTGTGTAATGCGGAAGAGCAGAATTCTTTCCAAAAGCAACGATTGAATCGAATGATGGGCCCTCCGCTCCGAGGAGCATCATCTCATGAACAACCTCAGCCGCAAGCTCACGCTCGGTCATCCCATCGTGCAATTTCTCGATGAATTTTTCAAAAGCCTCACTTGCTATCTTCGCAGCCTCCTTTATTTTCTCTATCTCGCTCTCCTGCTTTATTCGCCTGCACTCGGATATGGACGCTGAAACGTTTATAAAGCGCTTTTCAGGTATGGTGCGCATTAGTCGAATGTACTGCTCAAGGCTAAGGGTGGAATAGTTCAGACCGATGACATCCACATCTGAAAGCTCTCTCTTCAGGGTGTCATCAAATTCCTTTCTGCTATTTGCGATGATAACCCTGTGGCCCGTTTCCCTGGCAGCCTCCTCTTCAAGCTGCGACGTCACGATGGTTATTGAATCCGGTTTCACAATCAGCATTGAACCCTCGAAAATACCACTTTTGGCTTCGGTGAGATAATAAAAAGTCTTATCAACAGAGTTTTCGTTTCCATTTATGATGAGAATGGTATCCGTCTCTCGCGCATAATTGAAAATACGTTTTGGATCCATATCTCGCCATAACGAACTCATAAATAATCTTGCTTATTACCTTTTAGATGCTAATCACCGAAATATTTCACAGCCTGCAAGGGGAAGGTATCCTAACGGGAGTTCCCATGATGTTCATCCGAACCAATCGCTGTAATCTGAGATGCAAATGGTGCGATACGACATACAGCTTCGAGGGTGGAAAGGAAATGTCTCTGGATCTCATTGTGAACGAAGTGAGATCCTCCTGGGAACACTGGATATGTTTGACCGGCGGTGAGCCTCTGATTCAGCACGATGCACATGAGGCGCTTGAAGCTTTCACCCAACTTGGTAAATCAGTTCTCGTTGAGACCAATGGTAGCGTCTATATCAAAAATTTTCTGTTAAAGAATACTATCTTCGACATGGATGTGAAAACCCCTTCTTCCGGTGAGGAGAACAGTTTTGATCTCAGGAATCTTGATGTTATGAGACAGGATGATTACCTTAAATTTGTGATTGCCGATCTTCAGGATTATCTGTTCGCTAAGGAATTTCTCAAGAAAAACAGTTTCAACGGAACGGTAATATTTCAACCTGCTTTTGGAATTGATTTCAAGTGGATTCCCGAGAAAATCCTCAATGACCACCTACACGTCAGATTCTTGCTCCAGCTTCACAAACAGATATGGGGCAATATCAGAAGGAGATGAGTTGAATTGGTTGACGAGATCATTTATGCCGGAAAGTTCTATCAAAACGGAAAATTCGAGTACCTGGAAGTAGGAGTTAATGCTGGCAAGATCTCAAGAATCGGTCGCAATCTCAAAGGGATGAAGAGGATTAGGCTTGAGGGCGCTATCTTTCCCTCTGGTACCGATACTCATGTTCACTTCCGGGATCCCTGGGAAACCAGCAAGGAAGATTTCACCAGCGGCTCTCTATCAGCCCTCCATGGCGGGAACACCTCTGTCTTCGACATGCCAAATAACAAATATGCGATAACTGACTACGAAAGATACGAAACAAAGCTGAGCGCGATCAGAGGAAGATCTTTCGTTGACTATGGCCTCTACTCCCTCTTTACAGGAAGAAACTCCAATATCATAGACTGTGGAAGTTCTGCAATCAAAATATATCTCGGAAACAGCACCAATAGCCTGGTCGTGAAAGAAATACCTGATAGGGAAATCGAAAACATAAATTCACTTGGTGTTCCGGTGGTATTTCACGCTGAGGATGACCGCTGCCTTGAGGCAAACACCCGGAGAGTTCGAAATGCTGCGGAGCATAACCTTTCGAGACCCGAGATCTGCGAGATTAATGGTGTCAGGAATGCCCTTTCCACAGGATTCCGGAGAAAGTCTATAACCCATATAAGCTCACCAGATGCCCTTGGAATCATCGGTAGTAGGGCTATAAAGGAAGTGACCCCGCATCACCTTCTCCTTAACGAAGACGCAGGCTCAGATCCCTATGCTAGAGTCAATCCGCCCCTCAGATCGAGATCTGCTCAGGAACGCTTGCTTCAAAACTTCCTTAATGGTAATATTGATATAGTATCATCAGACCACGCTCCACATACTGAGGAGGAAAAGGAGGATTTTGAGTACGCCAAATCGGGAATCATCGGTGTTGAAACACGCATACCGCTCATGCTCGCACTCATAGCTAAAAAGATCCTGGACGTGAGAATTTTTGCCGAGACCTGCATCTCAAATCCGGCCAGGTGGATGGGGCTCCGGAAAGGCTTCATAGCGCCAGGTTTCGATGCTGATTTCATGACCGTCAGATTCTCCGATATGCATAGGCTCACTTCAAGAGAGTTACATTCGAAGAATACAGAGACTCCGTTTGAAAATTATGATGTTATTTTTCCCAGTACTGTTATTATTCATGGAGAAATTGCGCTCTCTGAGAGAGAGGCCATAGACGACAGAATGGGACTGTACCTGGAAGGAAACGGGATAAAAAATGAGAAGAAAAAACTCCAGAATGATCAAGATCGCTCTTGAAAGGATTTACACTCTGCGGGATCTTGCTGTGAAGGTAGCCACGTCTGATCCCCAGCATTCCAGAAGGTACATTCGCATAGCCGAAGCCATCGGAAGACGTATGGATATTACCCTTCCACGAGGCATAAAAAGAAGTTACTGCAAGAAGTGCAAGTTGCCATATGGTGAGAATACCAGGATAAGGCTCAGAAGAAAGACCCTCTTCGTGCATTGCGGAAACTGCGGCAACATCAGAAGGATACCCTATAAATGAATTCCTCTTTAGCTGGGAGGAAGCTGACCTTCAGAGAATGGTGATAACACTCAGCAAAAGCATAGCTCGGAATGCACATAATGACTACAGAACTTTACTGTTACAGGGATTTTAATAAAACTACAGAAGCAAATGCTCACATAGGCGGAATCAATCTTGCACAGTTTCTATGTGAAAAAGGACACTAAAACCCTCCAGCGTAGCCTGGATTTTATCAGCAAACCATATCGAGTCCTCTTCTGTCGCGTTGTTCCCCCATTCATAAACCATATCGTGAACTCCCATCACCGGTTTAAACCCAAGAGATCGTAATCTGTTTATTATCTCACTGGGTTTCGCACCCTCACTTGAAAATGTGACGTCCAGATATGTTTTCATGAGCTATGTTCAGGATAGTTGGTTGATATAAATATTTTCCTTTGTGTGAATACCTATATTTCATTTCACGTCCCTGGGATAGTACAACATTTTTTGCTTCCCGCAAGTTTAGACTCTTGCTGATACTGGAGTATGCCTCGCAAAAGAAATGGCAATGAAGATCTTTCCATTGAAAGGCTGTGATCAGTTTAGAATCAGCTTTAAAGTTAGAAGAAGTCACCTACTCGATACCTAACATTTCAGTGAGAGACGTGAAACTTTCCCAAAACCGTAATTATGGTCATTTCTCATTCTCTAATCTACCAGGTGGATGCATAAATACTTCGGATAGTAGCTGGATTAACCGAGAAAGGTGTGACAGGATGCGTCATTACTGATCAACTCGATCTTTACTTGGTTCCAAGTAGAAGGAATAAGCATATCTAACCGTTAGATATTGACAAAGTGAAAATGACCGGCATCAATCTTTTCGATTATTTCTACGATCTGGTTAAACAGATTCCGAAAGGTCGAGTTTCCACTTACGGAGACCTGGCAAGGGCCCTTGGTGATATCAGAGCTGCAAGAGCTTGCGGCTACATGCTCTCTTTAAACCCTGATCCCGACCAAATACCATGCTACCGTGTTGTCTACTCGGATTCAAGAGTCGGAAATTACTCCCATCCCCTTGGACGCTCTGAAAAGATCAGGAGGTTAACCTCAGATGGTATTCCCATTTCCAATGAGAAGATTACTGATCTCGAGAAGTTCAAGTTCAATGATTTCAACACAGATTATCCTCTCAAGAGACTACAGGAAGAGCAGATCAGATTGGCCAGAACAGTACGGAATGATCTTCCCTTTGATCATGAATCAATGTGTGCAGTAGATGTCTCCTATTTTGAAAGATTTGGCGTAGGGGTTGCAGTGATCGTTGAGAATGGCACGAAAAAATTCCGTATATCTGTTCAGAGGACGAATTTCCCGTACATTCCGGGCTATCTTTCATACAGAGAATTTCCGTTTATCAAGGAGCTCTGTAAAAACTTTGGGGGAATCGCCCTTATTGATGGAAACGGTCTCCTTCATTACAGGAAGATGGGTCTCGCCACACATGCGGGACTACACCTGAATATTCCAACAATAGGTGTGGCAAAGAGTGTTCTGACCGGTAGAATTGAAAACGACTATGTAATGGTTGACGGCGAAAAACTTGCATATGTTATGGGTAAACACGAGATCATCAGTCCCGGTTATGGGGTTACCCTCGAAGGCAGCATAAGATTCATCGTTAAGAATTTTGGGAAAAGGTATCCTTCGATACTGAAGGAGGCTCACACAATCTCCAAGAAAGCTGCCCAGATAATCTGGAAGGGGGGGATAAATAAATCCTGAGAGACCAACAGTGCTCTGCCATCAGAATGAAGGCTCCGAATACATTTTGCCCGTTGAATTTTCTCATTTTTGCATGGATAGGTTCTTTCAAAATAATGATGAAATGTTGGAACCTATGCATATAAAGCAACCAGAGGTCCCTACAACGTAAATCTTTTAACAAGGTCTTAACCACAGAGAAATGTTTTAAGAAAACAAAATCGTTCAGATTGCTAAGAGAAAAGGTTATGTATCATATAATTTTCACCGATCGAAGGATATGCAGGAAGTAATCTGTAACTTAGAGTTCAGCAAGGATGACGATGAATTTATAGTGAGGGTGAGAACCGATATGGGGGGGCTCAGAGAATTCACAGGTAGAACCCTCAGCGAGGTGTTGAATCTGGCAATTGTAGACTTGGAGGATGAATTCCTCTAACTTTGTACCAAAAAAATGTTATATATTCTTCTCATTTAGACTTGTTGAATAGAAACTTGCTTGTTCCGTTTATAGTCTTTCTCGTGATAGCACCTGTTGGAATAGTTCATTTTAGGTCAGATGATCACGAGAACATTTCCGCCCTGAACTATCCCGAACTGAATATAACGGGGATAGGCAACACTTCCTACACAATATCTTATGTCGGTATAGGGTTCAGGGCATCCTTTATGAACTACCATATGGTTAGTTTCCGCGACAAGGAGTGGAACCGAACGGAAAATTCAAACGGGATATCATACCACGCAAGTTTCGATCTTTTTGATAATTCACTCATGGAAAAAGAATTCGGATTCCGTGAGTTTCCTAAGGAATTCGGTGTGACAGTTTTCATTAATTTCACAAAATACACAGGCAATTACAGCAGAGTTATCATAGGTGGAAACTCAACTGTTAAGGGAAACATTACAGTTGACCAGATCGAGAACAAAACTATTGAGATGAGCAGCACCATCATAACCAATTCGAAGATACCTTTTCCCCTAAAGCTCTTCCTCATCCAGAAGATTTCTGGGTTTGATCTCTCAACACACCAAAATTTTACGTTTTCCCAGTTTATGGTGAGAACAGACAATCACGGAAATAGGTGGGATGGAATAGGTTTAATGAGCTCCCATCACATAAAGGGAACGAAGGCAATATACTGGTGGAGTTCAGAATATTCAATGGCGGGATTAACGTTTCCACTGGCCACAGTGATTTCACCGTCGCACGGTTCAATATACGTGGGATTTGTCTATTCCATTCCATCTAACCAGAAGGGAAAGATCGGCCAGGATCCATATTTTACCTTTGTAAGTCACTCCATTTCCCATCTTCCCATAAAGGGAGCGGTGAAGAAGATCGTTAATTACGTTGCTCAGAATGAGACCTATTTTTCCATTGGGCTCATTCTGGGTTCTGCTTTAATTCTATCGGCTTACGTTAGTTATAGACGCCGAAGAATATAGTTCAATCCAGCAGCGAAAACAGGTTAATTGCCATGCTATCAATGAAGGATTCTCTGTACTGTTTGAGTATTTTCACCATGTAATCTCTGTCCAACAACCTGACATAGAGCTCTCCATCGTCTTGGTATTCCTCGAGCAGATTATCGTTTTCGAGCTCCTGGATTTTCTGTTTTATGAGCTCCCTCCTGCTCCGGCGGGAAGAATAAAAATACGACATTTTTTTTGGTCCGGTTATCAGGGAGGATATTATCCTGGCCGTATCCCTTGTCCTCATATGGTAGAGCAATGCCCTCTCCATCTCTGTTCCACTGTTGTTGGAAAAGTATCTCACCAGATTTCCATCCGTTCGCTTTATTATTGTCCTGTCTTTCTCCAGCTGATAGAGATGATACTGAAGCTGGCCCGTAGCAGCATTGGTTCTTCTCTGAAGCTCTCTAAAGTGCAATCCCGGATTTTCCGTTATGGTTCTAAGAATGATATCCCTGATGCTGCTCCGTCGCCCCAACTCAACTATCTCCCCTTAACAGTGGCACCGTAAAAAAGAAGAAGCAATATGAGCTCCGAAATAGAATATATCACGATAAGATAGGGTTCAAGTTGCGGTGCCACAAAAATTGATATTATAACATAAAGAGCGGTTAAAAAAATTATGATGAAAGATGCAAGGAGGAGCTTGAATATGGTACTCTTGAATCTTCTCACAACTTTTGATCCAATTGCAATCATAAAGGGTGAGACGACCAGAGAAATTCCAGCGATAACGACAAGTATGCTGTCCATGCCATCCTATCACCATTATATTAAAAAAATTTTACTGCGAGTGTCACCTTTCAGAGAAAAACTTCCCTTCGGGAGACTTAGAACGGCCTGACACATTAATAAAATCCCTACATTCTGTTACCAACAAATCATTACATAGGATTGAGTCTGCAGTTCACTGCACAGTATTTCTTTTGCCTGCTCTGTTACACAGTGCGACCAGCTTGCATAACATGTTGGATGCGAAATATTCTTATAGTATATGGCGATTAAGGTATACAACTAAAAGTTGTGAACTAAAGGAGGTGAATAGAATGGTGAGGAGGAGATACAGAGATGATGACTGGGACCGCGACTTCTTCAGTGACTTCTTCGAGGATTTCGACTTTGACTTCCGTAGAATAAACGAAAGAATAGCCAGAATGCTCGAGGATCTGAGGAAAAACCAAGACACAAAGGTTCTGGGTCCCTATGTGTACGGTTTCACCTACAGGATAGGACCTGATGGAAAGCCAACGTTCCAAGAATTTGGGAACGTACCTGAAATGGCTGGCCTGGGAAGCAGAGCGGGTGTTTCCGGGAACGTACGTGAGCCGCTTGTTGATATCAATGAAGACAAGGACCACATATACATTACCTATGAGCTGCCCGGCGTGGACAAATCGGACATTAGCCTTAAGGTAACAGAGAACGAGGTTGTTCTTTCGGCAAAAGACGGTGACAGAAGCTACCAGAAGGAGATTCGCCTGGAGCATGAGATAGTACCTGACAGTGCATCAGCCAAATTTAAGAACGGTCTGCTTGATGTAACTTTGAAAAAGGTCAGGCCTGCAGACAAAGAAGGAAGATCAGTAAGGATAGAATGAGGTAGACCATGGACGGCGATATTGAGGCGCTGATAGCTGCCTTCGAAAACAGTACAAGAAGAGAGATACTGCGGAGGCTAACCTACGACGTCTCGTACGCCAACGAACTTAGCCGCATGATCGGAGTATCCCAGCAGGCAATCATAAAACATCTTTATTATTTGCAGGAATCCAGATTAATCAGGTCAGTTGGTGTTTTCCACAATTCTTCTGGGGCCGCAAGAAAAATATACAAACCAACCGGTTTCTCGACACTGATAATCGATTATGCCAGGGACTTCTTTCAGATAGAGAAGATACCTCTTGCATTCGATGACACTGACGAAGGCTCTGCCACATTGGAAAAGGCACCGGCTGACCACCTTTTCAAGGAATTGAGAAGGATAAATTCAGAGATTGAGCAGCTGAACAGAGATAGGGCTTCTCTTATCAAGAGAAAAGCGCGAGTGATAAGACAACTCAGAGAAGCTCTCAGTGGCCCACTTCAGGATAGTTTCATTAGAGATGTGTTGAACACCTATATCGAAACGCTTGATGTCACAGAGAGCTCCAGGATCCTTAACCTTCCACCCGTTGTGGTCACGAACATACTCAGGGCATATGGGGTTCCCGTGTGAATAGTTTTTATTCGAAAAAACTGTTGATTCTCTTGAAATATTAGCCTCCTGTCTATTTTCCGTATTTCTAACCCTGTGGAAATGCTATGAACAAGCCAGTTTCGCTTAAACATAGAACTGCATCAGGGCACATTGATAGATCTCCAGTTTGCTTTATTCTCCACATAGGGGATATGAGCCAGTGGCATGACGTTTTCCGGCTGAGAGAATTCAAAAGGAGGATAAAATAAGCCAGTTCCGGAACAATAGTATTATATCATGGATTTAATATCAAATTCGTTGATTTAGCTTGGTGGAACAACTGGGGAGACCGTCCTGGGATAGGTACTTTATGCGATTGGCTTACATGGCAGCTTCCAGGGCCAACTGCACCAGAAGGAAGGTTGGGGCGGTGATAGTGAAAGATAAAAATATCATCGCCACGGGATACAATGGCCCGCCCTCAGGGCTTGCTAATTGTGATGTTGTAGGATGCATACGAGACGATCTGAACGTTCCTTCTGGAGAGAGGCACGAGCTGTGCAGAGGACTTCATGCTGAGCAGAATGCCATCATTCAGGCCGCAATGCACGGAACGAGCATCATAGGTTCTACGATATATGTCACCACTCACCCGTGCGTTGTCTGCTCCAAGATGATAATCAACGGAAAGATCGAAGAGATCGTGTATGCTGAAGGCTACCCTGACGAGCTTGCAGAGTTAATGTTAAGGGAAGCAAATCTCAAGACGAGAAAGTATTCTCTGCCAGAGAACGAGGTTAAGATTCTACTTGGAGATTATTATGGCTTCCTAACCGGAGAGGATTAGTAATGGTCCTGAATGGCATAATAAGCACTGTTATTACCATGATTGTTAATCTTATTTCGCAGATGGGGTATCCTGGCATCTTTGTGCTCATGATTCTTGAAGGAATGTTATTGCCGATTCCCTCAGAGGTTGTCATGCTTTTTGGAGGATATCTCGTCTACGAGGGGAAACTTACTGCTTTTCTTGGTATTCCGGGGTGGGTGGTTCTCCTCTTCGTAGGTAGTTTTGGTAATCTCATCGGTGCCCTGATTGCCTTTTACATTGGCAAGTACGGTGGTAGACCAGCAATTGTAAGATATGGACGTTACGTTCTTCTGGATGAGAAAAGCGTGGACAGAATTACTCTGTGGTTCCATAAATATGGTGAAATATCAGTGTTTCTAACAAGACTGGTTCCGATATTCCGTACATTCATATCGATCCCCGCCGGAATCGCTCGCATGAATGTGTCAAAGTTTTCTCTGTACACGGTCACCGGGATGTTTATATGGGATGCGTTACTCATCTATTTCGGCATATCACTGGGTCCAGGGTGGCGTTCGCTTCTGGTCGATTTTGATAGGTATACCTATGCTGTTATCGCCGTGATTATCGCACTCTTGATTTACTTCGGATATCATGCAATGAAAAGGAGGCGTTCCATTATGGATAAAAACGCCAAAAAAGTAAAACCGGAGATAAGTGATGATGATTAACTGGCACTCCTGACGGATCCTTGAGCAGATTTAAAAGGGAACGGATTGCACGGTAGGAGAATTATGCTGATTTCAGGGAAGGGCTTCACTGTCACTGATTACCAGATTCCTGATCTCTTCTGGCACCATAGATTTTTGGCCATTTCTATCAAGGAAAACAGCGATTACCTTGCCCTTAGATATTATCTCTTTATCATCACGAAACAACAGATTTCCAAAAATCAGACTCGTGTTACCGGCGTGATTTATCCAAGTGCGGCAGGTGATTCTATCACCCATTGTTATGGGTACCAGATAATCAATCTCAATTCTGGCAACAACCATGGAGAACTCCTTAAAGAACTCAGCATTGACCTTCTCTGTCAGGAAATGTAATCTTCCCAGCTCGAAATAACTAAGATAGAATGCATTGTTCACATGATTGAGTGCATCGATATCTGACCATCTGACCTGTATGGGGGTATCTGTGAAATTAGAACTCATCAGAGAGGAATTTGTCCAGGTATATTAAGAATCGCAAAGGCTGCTCAACGTACGGGGATCTCCCACAGCCCTTAATAGTCCGATAGGAAGAATTTTCTATAAGATCATGAAGTTTCATGCCTTCCATCTTGGCCGCGAATGTGTCATCAGCGCCATTTATTATGAGTACAGGGACTTCAATCCTCGAAAGTTTGGTACGGAGAGAGTCTGGAAAATGGGGGGAGATGAGAACTGCCCCGGCTATTCTGGGATCGGGTATTGTCAAAAAGCGCAAGAGGTGAACCACCGTTTCAGCAGATGACACAGCTATGATCGGCTCCTCACGTTGCGACAGACACGCTTTTATGTTTTTTTGCGAACCGATTTGATCTGTGCAATCACATACAGTGTAGGGAATTCGTCTTTTCAGAAGCAGCTCGAAGATCTTCGATTCGCGCGTGAGATGGGTGCACTCTGAACTTGAGGGCAGGAATAGAAGCTCCTTCGTATAAGCCATAATGGAAAATTATATGCTCGTATATAGAATAACGCAAGAATTCGGTGGACAAAATGAAGCTGAGAGAATCCTCACTGGACATCTATGCATTCATTATGATTTACAGAGAACTCTTGGAAGGATCATTCATCAAGAAGATATATCAGGTATCGAAGTCTGATTTTGTGATCCAGCTTAACATTCCCTTGACCGGTCAAAAAAAATTCTTCATCTCTCTCACGAAAGGCATCGCTTTCTACGATGCTCCCAGACCGCGCCAACCAAGTAATCTTTCACTTCTCCTGAGAAAGAGACTCTCAGAGAAAAAGATACTGGAAATAAAACAGATCAATTTCGACAGGATCATCCACTTTGAACTATCTGGCGGGACTGAGCTTATCGTTGAAATGTTCAGGGAAGGAAATATAATAATTCAGCAGGATGGAGTCATCGTCTTTGCTCTTAATCCCAGAGAATGGAAAAACAGGAAGATCCTGATCGGAGAGACCTACCGCCCGCCCGGGGATTATGATCCGCTCTCCCTTGATCTGCAGAGACTATCTTCTATAATAAGAGAGAGCAAAGCATCAATCGTTCAGACGCTCGCAACGAGACTCAACCTTGGTGGAGAGATGGCGGAGGAGATACTCTACAGGATGGGGACCCCCAAGGACAACTTGGCCTCCTCCTTCACCGAGATAGAGGGTATCTACAAATGGATGAGAAAGATTCTTGAACTTGCAACCCTCAATAATGCATACTACTACGCGGAAACTAGTTTGCTATCACCCATTGAACTCACACATATCGGTACCCCAGCCACCAGAGTTTTTGATGACCTCAATGATGGAATCGTCTACTACCTTGAACACTATCCGGAAAGAGTCGGTGAAAAATCACAGCTAGAGCGCAGACTTGAATCTCAGAAAAGAACAGTGAGAGAATACCGGGAGAAGGCAGATCTGTTTAAAAATCTGGGAATGTACGCCATGGAGAGACTCGATCTCTTTAGTAAATTGCTAAAAGAGATCAACGGTAAAGAGAGAACACTTTCTTCAGGATCGGAGCTGCTGAATGGAATGGCCACCGTCATCAAGATAGATAAAGGGAAAAAAAGCGTAACCGTTAAACTTGATGACCTTGAATTTCCCCTGTACTACAATCAGAAGGCAACCATCAATGCTACGAGATATTTCGACCTTTCAAAACAGCTTGTTAACAAGGCGCTATCAGCAGAGACCGCCATCTCCAATACTCTAAAGGAAATTGAAACTGAGGAGAAGAAATCCACAAAAAGAAAGAGGAACCGATACTGGTTTGAATCGTACAGGTGGTTTTTCACATCTGAAAATCTTCTCGTAATCTCAGGAAAAGACCGGAAAACGAACGAAAGGGTTGTCAAGAAACACATGGACCAGAATGACATATATGTTCACGCTGATGTTTATGGAGCCCCCAGTACAGTTATCAAAACCGAGGGTGCCAAACCTGGAGAGACCAGCCTTAGGGAAGCGTGCCAGTTTGCAGCTTCCATGTCCCGGGCATGGAGTGCGGGAGTGGCGTCTTCATCGGCATACTGGGTCTATCCCTACCAGGTAAGTAAAACACCGGAGTCAGGTGAGTTTATCTCCAAGGGTTCATGGGTAGTACGCGGAAAAAGAAACTATATTTTTAATCTGCCGCTGGAACTTGACATAAACCTGATCGAATACAAGGGCGTGACAATCCCCATGATTCATCCACCTTTTGAAGAAAATAGGGATGGCGGAAAAGTAGTCAGGATAAAACCTGGAAAAATGAACCGCTCAGCATCTGTTAAACTGATCGCCTCCATCCTCTCCGTTCCCGTAGAGGAGATAGAACCACTTCTACCCCCCGGTGGTTCCGTGGTTGTGGAAAAATAGATCTCCTATTGCTCGCTCCAGACAAAGATGAAATATTTTTCTTCATGCTTACCTGATCAGCTCAGGCATAGATCTTCTAACATTCCAGACTGTTCTGTAAAAAAGAGTGAGTTGACATTCTTTTGATCCCAGGCCGATTGAGATCCGGGATATCTCGTAAATTTCACCTTGAGATTTTATCCACCATAGAACTTTACACGAGCATGAATTCCGGCATGCTCTGACCTACATTTACGACGACAGCTCCTGCCTAAAGCCATAGAACCTTTATATGGGAGGATTCTTCAGTGTTTCCTTACGCTCTCCTTGAAACGCTGAATGGTTGAAACGTCACGGGGTTCTACTCCTCGTTCAACAGCAATAAAATAGGAGAGGAGATCACCATACAGTATCGATGCGAATAGTTCAGGGATGACATCCCCGGCTGCAAAAGGAAGTCTGTGAATCCTGATTCCTGCGATACTTTCAGTTGTCTCAATTCTTTCAGAATACTGCCCTCTTGGAATGCCCGAGAGGAAGTACTCAAAATTATACCCGCCAAAGAAATTGGGAATGGCCTCGAGCTCATTGTGGTTCATCTCTGGATATGGAACGCTGTGTGCGAAGATCTTCGCGTTCTCATTGAACTGTGTCTTCCAGCGATACGCCACGGACGGAACAGGTGGGACCCCTATAATGAACGGAATTCTCCTTTCGGATACGATCTTGGTTGCAATCTCCTTTATCACACCCTCATGCTCTTTAACGGCGTTCAGTGCGTTCGAAATGCTATCCACAGTGCTATCATCTACGAGACCAAATGTCCTCAGCAAGGGGGTCAGAAGATAACCAATCGCAGACCTTGGTTGGTAGCCGGCGGGAATGATTATCTTCTCTTCCTCAATATCAGCTAGCTGTCCGCCAGAGGTTATGATAAATATCTGGGCACGTTTCGCCATCGCCTGCTCTACAGCGGAAATGGTCTCCTCTGTATTCCCTGAATAGCTTATTGCTATGAAGAGTGTTTTATCTGATACAAAATCCGGTATATCAGATCCACGACTTACGACGACTGGAACTCTGGTGTATATCTCACCAAAGATCTCGCCCGCAATTGAAGAGCCTCCCATTCCAGCAATAACGATGTTGTCGTAAGAAAGCCTTGGAACAAAACTGTGCTTAAATTTAATCTGGTCCGTAATTGAAAGAATTTCATCGTAATACTTCATATATGGCAAATTGTATAGCCTATAAATACTATTGCCAATTCGCCTTGGGTACATGGTGTGGAATTATACGTGCCTGGCATTGAGACAGTAACGATAACACCATAACATCTGTTCTCCCAAACACATCCTTCGTGATAAAAAAAGGTTATCTTCAGGATCGTGTGAGTAAGAGTACACTCAAAAGATGGAGAAGAAGATAGTTATACAAACTATCTAGAGTGCATTATTTCGTTCCACAGAGGAATTCCGCGGGGGAATCTCAAAGCTGGGCCATTAATCACCTATTTCCTTAGTTCTAATGGATTAAAAAATTACCCACACTATGGTGAGGAGATCCATAAAAAATTTCTAATCGATGTGCCACACACAAACATCCTTTTCCTTGGTGGAATTGGTGGGGATATCCCAACGATGAACTGATGATAAAAGAGATGATTGCAAACCTAAAACCGAATCTTAAGGTAGGGGTTATAACTGCTCGAGCAGCTTAACATTCAAAAGCTTCTCTATCTTTCGTGCAAGTTTAATGCTGGGCATAAGTTCACCTCTCTCGATCTTCCCAATCAAATTCTTTTTTTCCTGCAGTTTGTTTGCCAGTTCCTCGTGGGTCCATCCCAGTTTCTCCCTGGCCTCCTTTATTATAGAAGGATAATCAGGTTCAATCTCCAGAGATTCTACATTTTCCTTTTTTACCCAGTGTCGCCTAGTCTCCCTGACAGTTTTGTTAACATGATGGGTTATCGGTGTCCGGGTCACGTATTTTATAGATTTCGTCTCCTCTTTGACATCAAGAATCTTTCCGAAACGGGAACAGGATGGACATAGGTTTAATACTGCACCATCTATAAGAACGCGGTGTGTTCTCTGTACCTGCTTTCCGCACATCTCACACTGCATATACGATAATCACTTTTGCCATAATACATTTTTTTAATCTCCATCATAGATTAAAATAGGCTGGATCCGCTGACCGGAATCATAGAACTTATTCCCGCTCATTCTTCGAGTTCTTATAGCCATTTGGTTTTCAAACAATCCAAAGCTCTGAGGAAGAGTTTTTAACTGGAAGAGATGATCACCACTGCGGTAATTTAGGTTAACCTAAAATACCTTGAAGACATACTGTTGCGAAGATGGTGCACGAAGATGAGCTTTATCCACATACAGTCTAAATCTTCTCTGAGTTCTATTGCCAGGGCTTTTGGCCCTGCTTGGATCGTTATGATCGCCGACGTTGATGTCGCTTCTATTGTAACTGGCATACAGTCTGGTTTCGCTTTCGGATTTCACCTTATTTTCATAGTGATGATCCTTACGGTTCCTCTTGCCCTGATTCAGTATGTAGCCGGAAGTGTTGCGATCCATACACAGAGAGGTATCGCAGAGAATGTGAGATACCACTGGGGAAAGTCGTATTCCTACCTAGCTGCTATTCCAATGGCCACCACTGACTTCCTCTCCTATGTTGCCGAGTACGCAGGCATTGCAATTGGCTTCGGGCTCCTAGGGATAAATCCAACGATAGGCATCATTATGGCATTTATCCTCCACAACATCCTTGTTCTGACAAGAAGTTTCAAAAAGATTGAGTTGCCGCTGATCGTCATCAGCGTCATTCTTGTCATATCTTTTGTTATAGCCGCTGTTCTCGCCCATCCCGATTGGTATGCAGTCGTTACTCAAGGTCTATCACCACTGCAACCCTACGGAAATAAGAACTATATGTATCTCGTCGTGGCAAACATAGGAGCGGTTGTTATGCCCTGGATGATATTTTACCAGGCTGGGGCAATCGTGGAGAAGAAGGTGAAGAGAGGATCGCTCCACATGCATAAGTGGGAGAACATCATCGGTGCACTTGTGAGCGAGCTTATAATGGCCGCCATAATAATCGCCAGCTCATCACTGGGTGGACACGGAATGGTTTCCCTTGATACGATTCCGAAGATAATGTCCTTTGCCGGTGAGTATCTAAAATTCGTTATTGCAATAGGATTCATAGCTGCTGGATTCCTCGCTCTGGTTGTGATATCCCTATCCTCCGCATGGGGCGTGTGCGAAGCATTAAATGTGAAGTTTAGATTCAATGAGGGATATAAAAATAGGAAAAGTTTCTTCGTGATATTCTATCTCGAGAGTTTTCCGGCACTCATTCTCACCCTCCTGGCGGTTTCGAATCTAATATCACTTATGATCAACCTCATGGTGATATATGTGCTCATAGACATTCCTGTGCTCATGATGACGGGGTTGATAGTCAAAAAAGAAGGTTTTATCGGTAAAAGGTACATCTCGAAGAAAACGATGATATTTTTCTGGATTTTCTTCATCATCATCGAGGTAATGGGAATATATAGCATCGCTCTAAATGGGTTCCCGATCTAACCATAAATATACGTCAGATCAATATCACTGTTTGATGGATGGTGATATTTAGCTGAGGGCAAATGGCACTGAACCCAGAGTTCGATTTAGGATCGAGTATCGCCACACTCATTCTGATCCGGATAGACCCATCCAGATCACTGACGAAAGGGATGGGTGGAGAAACCTACTTTACATAGGGGATAACATAGACTTTATGCGGTACCTCCTCAAGAGGGGATTTCGTGAAAAAATAAATCTGGCCTACATTGATCCACCATATTTTTCAAGGTCAGCCTATTCTATGAAAAGTAATCTCGGAAAAAACTCTAAAAGCGCTTTCGATGATTTCAGAGATGGAGACATTGATGACTATATTTCCTTCCTTGGAGATAGATTAACACTAATAAGGGAGCTCCTTTCTGAAGATGGTTCAGTTTTTGTTCACGTTGACTGGCATGCTTCTCACCGTGTCAGGATTCTATTAGACACCATCTTCGGAAGTGAGAATTTCAGAAATGAAATTATCTGGCACTACTTTATGGGTGGAAAACCAACACATTTTTTTGCAAGAAAACACGATAACATCTTTTTCTACACAAAAGGGAGGAAATGGAAATTCAATCCCATTCAAGTCCGGAGAAGATTGGATTTCGTGCCTCATTTGCCCAATCGCTCCTCCTCCGGAAAAAAGTTGAAAAATACCATTCACATGGATGAGGCGGGCTACTACAGCATTGTTAAAGCAGACGATGTCTGGGATATTCCAGGAGTATTTAATCTAAGCAGAGAATACACTGGTTACCCCACTCAGAAGCCTCTCCGCTTGCTTTCAAGGATCATCAGGTCGGTGACCGATCCCGGAGATATAGTGGCGGATTTCTTCTGCGGTTCGGGGACGACACTTATCGCCTCTGAAAGACTTGGAAGGAGATGGATTGGATCTGATATCTCCACTCTTTCGCGTAATATTTTCCTGATGAGATATAGCGCTGAATCAAACCTCCCAGCAAGCGTAACTGAAGGATCGGATGAATCATACTGGCTCCAGCTGTACAGGATTTCGGTTTCCAGGTTCCTGGGAAAAGTTGAACCCGCAAGCGATAAGTTCTTTCACGGGCTGATGAACGGTGTTCCCATCTACTTTATGCAACTTGATTCCGTTCCGAGCTCTAAGTTCCTTAACATAATCCACAATGAGCTCGCAAGGAATGGATATGAGCGGGTCATTGTCTTTTCTAAAATATGGGTTCTTCAGAAGAGCAGAGCTGATTCACATTCATCGAGTTACACCATACCCACGAAGATTTCACCCTACACCTTTTCTGATACTTACACTATTCAGAATCGAAGTGCAAGAGAGCCCGATTCCCACAAATACTATATTCCCCACCCCCTTGAGATTAAAGATCTTGAAGTGTCAGTGGCCGGTATGTCAATCTCGCTAAATCATCTTGACCTACGTCGTTACGATTCAGAGAGAAAAAACTCTGAATATCTTAGTAAAAATGATGTTACACACATTTTCCTTGGCTCTGTTTGTTCTGATAATGTTCCACGCTTAACCATGAAGATTGATAGAAAAAGCTTTCCTGCAGATATGAGCGTCGAAATCCCTTCAATTCTGAAGAAAAAAGGTGCCCTCTATCTTGGACTCATGATGAAGGATTTCAGCCTTCTGTCCCTGATCCTTGAAAGGTGATGTGAGCCCTTTTTCATATTTTTTCTGGAAAAAGTGAATCGCACTCACACTCAATATTTATATTTAAACTCTAAATAAGGTATGGTGCTGAAAAAGGATACCATCCAGATCGAAGCAAAGTCACTTGCAAACAATCCGCTTCATGATCCTGTAACAAGAGAGGTTATAATATACTCATCCGATGAGACACGTAGGGGAGGTCCTCTTCTAGTAGGTCTTTCACCCTTTGGTTCCAATCATCGCTCCTTTGTAACTGCATCACCATTGGTAGAAAATATGGAATCAATACTTTCAAGGATGTACGAAAGAGGCATGCTCAAGAATGCTACGATAGCGATTCCAGATACTTTCACGGGATTCGGAGGGAATCAATATCTGAATTCGAGTGCTGTTGGTAACTATGAGGACTTCATCATACAGGATCTTATTCCTCACCTGAAAAATGAGTATGATCCTACCTCCATAGGTATTTTTGGAAAGGGATCAGGCGGATTTGGTGCGTACACCCTGGCAGTGCGCAATCCCGGAACAATCAATGCTTTTGCATCTCATTCCATGGACGCTGGCTTTGAATATGCGTATATACCAGATTTCTCACCAGCCATGGCTGAATTCAGACGTTTTGGTGGTCCCTCCGCCTGGTTCTCAAACTACCAAAAGAGCTATAACCGGTTGGAAAAAAATAAAGTGAGAGCACTTTCTATTATCAATTACGCAGCATTTTACAGTCCCAATCCGTCCTCCACCGAGATGGGGATAGATTTCCCATTTAACTGGAATACGGGTGAATTCAAAGCTGAAATCTGGGATAAATGGCTCTCTTTTGACCCTGCGAGGACAATTGAGAATTACTTCAGACAGATAGAGATGCTCAACTTCATTTACATGGACGTTGGAATCAAGGATGAATACGATCTCGTTTGGGGTTCCAGGTCAATAGAAGCTTTCCTCAGTGAAAGGGGCGTGAAGCATGTATATGAGGAGTACGAGGCGGGCCATTTCGGAGTTCTTTACAGGATAGAGAAATCACTGGCTCTCATGACCTCATCGATCTCGTAAACTCCCATCCGGTCAGCATTCGACTCTTGCTGTAGAAGCACTTTCCTGAGGTCATTGAATCGAGTCTGCCTGATGAGGTTTCACAACGCTAAATGGAATGTTCCATGCAGCCATCAATGGACACCCTTGCATCCAATAATCTTGTAGCAGTTGTGATGTTTGGCAACCCTCCTTTTCATATAAAAAATGTTTGCCCACCGTTTTTGCTTCCGTTACTATCCTGCAACGAAAAGGAGTTTACCCTTTAATCTCTCTAAAATACATATCGGCAACAAAATCACCTATTGCAGGAGAAGCTGTTAGACCCGGCGACTCTATTCCAATCAGGTTGATCAGACCATACAGACCTCTCGAGCTCTCGTCTTTTATGATGAAATCTCTGAAACCATCATAGGGACCCTGCAACTTGGGCCGGATTCCAGAGGAATCGGGATGGATATCCATACCGCTTACCGATGGAATAAAATCCCTCACTCCATCTATGAATTCCCGGGGATCAGATTCTATCCTGTAATCTATTCTATCCACGTAATAGGCATTTGGCCCCAACCTAAGTGAGCCAGCCATATCTGGAGACAGATGTATACCCAGAGAGAACTCTTGAGGTAGGGGATAAACCAATGACTTTATGGGAGGTTTCCCAGAAACCCTGAAATAGTCTCCCTTACAATAATGCAGCCTGTAGCCTGCTGAATCTATGTCTATTCCGGCCATCCACGCAATTCTATCGGAATACAAACCAGCGGCATTAATCACCGTGTTCGCAGCAACCGTGAATCTGCTTCCAGAACTTATGCCCGAAATCTCGAAATCTGATCCTGTGAAACGTAAAGATGTTATCTCCGTTCTCAGCGCCATCAACACCCCTTGTCTCTCAGCTTTTGAACGGAACATTGTGAGAAGATCATACGGTTCCATTATTCCAGATGAAGGAGAGTAAATGGCATAATCAGCCTCAACCTTCGGTTCTATCTTCTTGATTTCATCACGATACTTAATAGAAAGATCATTCACACCGTTCGCCTCTCCATTCTTCAGGAGCCTTTCAAGCTGGACAACAGCGTTCTCCCCTGAACCAACAATAAGTTTCCCAATTTTCTTGCACTGGATATCTCTTTTTTCGCACAATCTGTAAATCATATCCCGCCCCTTGACACTCAAAGTTGCCTTCAGAGAGCCGGGAGGGTAATAAATTCCTGAATGAATGACCCCACTGTTCCTGCTACTGGTCTCCATTCCGATATTTGAATTTCTCTCGAAAACATATACATCGGATTCGCTTCGAGAGAGCCGCTCAGCGATAGAAAGCCCGATCACACCTCCCCCGATAATCGCTATGTTGATCCTGTCCACTATTGGTAATTGCAACCAGGATAATATCACTCTTCAGGTTAAATGTGTATTACAACACATCACCTTAAATCATATACATAGGCATAACGAACGACCTGCTTGATAGGCAATTGAAACTAATTTCACTCACCAAGAAAAAAGATGAGAGAGCCTAAAAAGAGCAGTGTATACAAGTTACTTGATAAAAATCCTTTCCTGACAACCACACAGAAATCTTGTCTTTGGTTCCTAAGATATTCATAGATTGTCTTGAAGATGCATATGCTTTAAATCAACAAGATTTCTGTATCAATCATACTTAAAGAGTGGACGCCAGTTGAAGATCTTTAAAACCAGGAAAGCAAGAAGAATCAAGCCCAGATAAAAGGCGGGAAATGCTACAAGATCAGTAGATGAACCTGCTATACCGTGGAGTGAAAGCATGTTCTCAAAGGATCCCAAATAAGGAAACAAAGTGAGGATTAACTCGACCTCGGAACCAAACAACGCGAGAGTCAGAGAAAGAATGCTGAAGTAATAGAAGACCACTATTACCTCCGGCAGAAAGCCAATCCTCGAAATCAGCGTAGTCGCAAAGAACAATGCACGTGAAGCAAACACTGCGAAAAATGTCGCGAGTACAAATAATTCCAGACTCTCTATCCTCATGTTTCCGATTATTGCATAAGCAGCGAGAGATCCAACAAATGATGAAAGAAGGTCGGAAAGAAGAAAAGGGAGTTGCTTGGATAAAATATAGTCTAGAGAGGTCACGGGATAGGAAACAAATGTTTTGATGAGCATACTATCCTGGTCGTTCTTGAGACCTTCGATCTCGATTAATGTCCATATAATGCCAAGCAGAACAAAAGATGATATTGAAAAAGATAAAGCGCTAGTAGCTAACGGCGCATTTTCTTGCTTTATAGCTCCTATGAGCGCCAGAAAGACAGTGATGCTTATGGCTATGTGTAACAGGAAGCTCCTGCTCTTCCACTCAATCTCTAGAAATGGCTTCATAGACGTCATTAAGAAATCCCTCTTTTTCTCCTACAACTTTTAGTGCAATAATATTCTTCTCGAAAGTTGTTAATATTCTCAGAAGTTCCTTCAGGTCAGTATACACCACCCTCAAACAATCTTCTTTCTTTTGAACGCTATAGTGTTTCTTAAGCAATTCGTAAAGCATTTCATCATCTTCTGATGAAACCTCCAGGATCCTTTTGCTCCTGTCTCCAAGGCTGACCTCTCTCAGCCTGTGGTCACCGATTATGAGTATCCTATCGGCCACATTTACAAGTTCATTGAGATCGTGGGAGGATATCACGAAAGAAACACCAGACTTATTGAGTTCCCTGATCATTTCTTGCATCACTCTAACAGCTACTATATCGACGTTGGAAAAAGGCTCATCCGCCAGGACAACTTTCGGAGAATGCATAACAGCAAGCAGAAAAGCCAGCCTTTTTAAATATCCTGCTGAAAGGTTCCCTATTCTTACATCTAACATCCCATCAATCCTGGCTAATCTTATCAGTTCCCTGTCAGGTTGGGTGCCATATATTTCGCCCACGATTCGAACGTATTCCCCGACTTTTATGTTCTTGGGGAAAACTGGCTTATCAGCAACAAAACCAGTAATATCTTTTACCTGGTCAGGAGCTTTACCATAGATGCTTATCCTGCCAGTGTATCCCTTCCGTACAGCAGCACACATTTCAATTAACGTTGTCTTCCCGTAGCCGTTTGGCGCTACTATCCCAGTTACACCGGATCTGATGTTGAAGCTTGCATTTTTGAATACATATTGTTCTCCATACCTCTTCGTAAGGCCTTCAATTTGAATAATATCATAGCCGTCAATGCTATTCGTCATTTCCTATTCCTCCATTTCCTTCTGTACGCAACGACAACCAGTATAATTGCCGAGGGTACAATGAAGATAAAACCTAGGGAGACTACAATGACTATATAGACTAAGATAACGTACGGCCAGTTAACGGGAAAGAAGATGTAGTTCGTGCTGTGGAGATTCAAGACAAGTGCAACAGGGTAGGACTTACTTCCATCGTGTACCTGGACGCCTAGCAAATGGCTTATTATAAGATTGACACCGTCCATTCCAATCAGCATCTTGTTCTGAGCTGCAAACAGATAAAAGCCAAAAAGGTGAGACTTCTGCAGCGTGCTTACATATATACCAGGATGAAACTTGTAGGGCACTTGTTGTGTAATCATACTTTGGGAAACGCTTGTAGCATTTTCGTATACTCCGTTAAACGCAGATATCACTCTCCCTGTATAAAAGAATGGGAGATATATCTGTGAACCATTATAGTAGAATTTTCCACCGATGTGAGTCAATTCTACTGTCCTGTTCACGTAAACAGGTTTTAATGAATCGTAAAACTTCACGTGAATCCTGAGTGTTGTGATATTTGAAATAGAGCTAACGTTGAGATAGCCGGTGGCATTCTTGCCGAAATATAAAAGATTGCTCCCCAATATCGAATAATTTTCATAGCTTCCCGGATAGTAGGGAGGTTGATTCGTTAAAGGAGCGAAGTAGAACTGACCGTGTCGCTCTGTGAAAAGACCTGATGTCAGAACACCTATTGCTATCAAAATAAGAAATATTGAGATTATTTTTTTTCTGCGTGTCAATTCTCCCATATCATCAAACCTCAGTATGTCGCTTGACCTAGGCCTGTGCTATAGGTTCCTGTACCGTATGAATTAGCGGGAACTATCCATTTGGCATAGAAACCTTGTGAAGATGAAAGCCAACTTATTCCAATGTGATACTCACCTGTTGCCAACCCAACATATGCATTGGGCCCCGTATTTATCCAAGTCGGTGTACTTACTTGTATCCATGAAACAACGCTCCACCACACTCTGGTAACATGCCACCATATGGGATAACCATGTACCCAGGAACCATTGTATACTGAAAATGTCCAGTTAGCTTCAAATTGCGCTGTGAATAGTGTTAAACCTATACTATCCACAAACGTTGATTCCCAAAGACCAGACGAGGCAAACAACGTGGAACCACCGCCACCACCCTTAATCAAGGATGGTACGTTATCTCCATTAGCAAGTATAGAATAGTGCAGGGACATCGTGCCAATAGCAAGAGAAAAAAGTACTGCTGCGATAGCAAAAAGAATCTTTTTGCTCTTTGTTATCTTTTGTGGTAAGTTCATTCAATCTCACCTCCCTGCATATATATATAGGTAACATATAAATGTTACGAGATTTTTGACCGGGTAGTGCGATTATACATATTTCTTGTTTTTTCCTTTAAAATATTGTTATGGAGAACTTTCGGATCAACATTCCAGATCATATCTTCTCTTGCATTCATAATCCGTGATATGCCCCTATGCAACTTTGTGCCTCTAATTCTACTAGTGGAGATGGAGATTATGATGCATTCCTTCTGTACTGTATCTTTGCAGGGGAAAACATTGCATCCATGAATATGGCAATGTATCTTTTATCCAGTTTCCTGGATGACCATTTTCCTATTTAC
>Ga0256829_1000226_pt1 | contig 67325 bp, 70 predicted proteins | sample 131447metaG_FD_185979 | JGI IMG/M metagenome (GOLD analysis project Ga0256829, IMG submission 185979) | Hydrothermal vent microbial communities from Lau Basin, Pacific Ocean - 131-447 | ecosystem: Environmental > Aquatic > Marine > Hydrothermal vents | place: Pacific Ocean: Lau Basin | collected...
TCCATCATACATACTCTAAAATAGTTCAATGAGCTTTTTAACTGTAAATTTTTAATATTTTTTACGGATATTCCGTTCTAATACCTAGTTTAGTGTGTTGAAAAACTGTTTCATCGGATTTACCTACGGAAAGTTTGCTTTTTCGCGTTTTTCATAGAAAAAAGCACTAAAAGTCCTTAAACTTTAGCTATCCATCCTCCACCTATAAGTTTATTACCATCATAAAAAACAGCAGCTTGCCCAATTGCCACACCAAAGACACTTTCTAAAAGCTCTACTTCTGCTGTATCTACATTAATAATAACTTTACATGGTACAGCTTTTGTTCTATATCTTAATTTAACTGTTGTCTCAAACTCTTTTTTATCAGTAAACATATTGAGATTATTTAAAGAAACATGATTACAGGCAAGTTCTTCTTTCTTTCCTACAACAATTTGATTCTCTTTAGCATTTATACTTAACACAAAATGCGGATCATGTGCGCCATGTACAGTAAATCCTTTACGCTTTCCGATGGTATAGTGCATATACCCTTTATGCTTACCTATAACATTACCTTCTCTATCTAAAACATCCCCTTCATTATCGACCTCTACATAATCTTTTAACAAATCTGTATATGTAGTCTCAACAAAACATATTTCACTTGATTCTGCTTGGGAAGCAAAAGATTCTAAGCCTTTGACTGAATGAGCCACTTCTTTTATATCACTTTTTTTTCTTTCACCTAATGGAAATTTCAATCTTGGTAAAATATTTTTATTGACATAAAATAAAAAGTAGCTTTGATCTTTTGTATCATCTTCTGCTTGGTAAAAATACTTTCCATCTGTTTTAATGTAGTGTCCCGTTGCTAAATATGCTGCACCTACACTATCTGCAAAGCGAATCATTTCACCAAACTTCATTGTTTTATTACACAAGGCACAAGGATTTGGTGTCTTTCCTTGTGCATATGTATCTATAAAAGGTTCAAACACTTCTTTTCTAAAATTATCTTGTAAGTCAAGAATATGCAATTTTACACCCAACTTATCAGCAGCTTTTTGCGCTCGAGCTTGGTGAATTTCATGATAACCTGGCTTAGAGTGAAGTTTCATATATAAACCTTCTACCTCATAGCCCTCTTCTTGTAACAAAAGTGTTGATACTGTAGAATCAACACCCCCACTCATTCCTACTAATACTTTATTTTTTTGCATATCTATACCTTTAAACGGGACAATGATTTATAATAACTTGATTCTTTGAGTCCCGCATCTTCTAAAAGTTCAATTTGTGTTTTTAATGATTTTTCTATCTCTTGACTTACATACTCTAAATCATCTGTCAAATGAATTATTTTTAAATCTTCTTCATCTATCATACCATCACGAAGTAATCGATTTTCAATAAACTCCAAGAGTGGTTTATAAAATTCTGTACCTATCACAAAGATTTTTACACCCGTTACCTTCCGTGTTTGCACCAATGTCAAAGATTCAAAGAGTTCATCTAATGTACCAAATCCTCCAGGAAATATCACATATGCCATGGAGTATTTAACTAACATCACTTTTCGTGAGAAAAAGTAATCAAAACTCAACTCTTTAGTTGTATAAGGATTTGCCACTTGCTCAAAAGGCAAATCTATGTTTAAACCAACAGACTCTACCTCTGGATTTGTTGTAGCACCACGATTGGCAGCTTCCATGATACCTGGTCCACCACCAGACATAATGTTAAAACCTTTTTTTGCCAACATTGAAGCAAGGGTCTTTGTCTTTTGATAATATACATCATCTTGTGCCGTTCTTGCACTTCCAAAAATAGTTACTGTTGGACCGAGATCACCGAGTTCATCAAAACCTTTGACAAAATCAGCAATAATTTTAAAAACACTCCAAACATCAGCTGATTTAATATCTTTAATATATTTTTTTGTTAATGTATTATCTTTTTTTTTCATATTAGCCCTTTAGCTGGGTAAGTCTCTCTTTTTTTGTTCCAATTGAAGTGATTTGTACACCAAAGTTTCCATCAACGATAACAACTTCTCCTTGTGCTATCACATGATTATCAACTAAAATTTCTAAAGGATCATTTGCAAGTTGATTGAGTTCTATCACTGAACCTATATCCATATTGAGTACATCTTTTAAAAGCATCTTTTTTTTCCCAATCCTTACCTTGACAGGAAGCTTTACATCCATAATAAGCGAAATATTTTTCATCTCTTCGCTAGATAAGCTCATTGAATCATTTGAACCAGAAGGTTCATCCACAGCTAAGCCATTTGATTCAGGTGCGAATGTTTCATTTGTTTGTGCATTTGGAGATAAAGCTTTCTTTAAATTTTCATCTATGATAAACATCAGCATTGCAGAAACACTACCAAGAGTAAAATTATAAACATACATTGTATTATAATCTTCAAGACTCACTTCGGCACCATCTCCAACAAGTTCAATATCAGTGATACTAAAGGACAAAACAGGCAAATCTTTTTGTGCAGAGAGTGTATTGCCCATGGCACCAAAGATATTAGAGACTATCTCTTTGCCTGCATCCAAATCATCTTCACTTACATCTTCTCTATCACTTGCCTCTTCACCCATCATCATATCAGATAATGCTGCAACAAGATTAGGGGGAAGTGCAACCATAGCCGTTGCATCGGTATCTCCAGAAACTGTTATTTTAGTCAAAACAATTGGAGGAATAATATTGGAAATAATACTTAATTCTTGTTCTTCTTTCAAATCCAACGTTGGAGCTTCCCCTACTAAGGCTTCTATCGTACCTGTGGTCTCTTGTTGGAATAATTCTATAAAAGTACTCATTTACTACTCCTCATCTTGCATTTCATTATCATTTATTATATCCTGAACACCTGAGATTTTATCGTGTCTCTGTTTTTCAAAATTTTCTAAGGCACGTTTAACGGCATCTTTTTCTGTTTGTATAATCTCTGTAATCTGAATAGATTTTCTAAAACGACGCAAGCCAATTTCTCCTTTAAACCTATCTTTAGAATCAACACTTACTGTGACGATATCATTTGCTGCACTTGGAAGTCGTAAAACATCCCCCACTTGTAAGCTCAAAATATCTGCCATTGTTAAATCAGTATTACCTAAACTTGCTTCCACACTCACTTGCGCCCCACCAAGAAGCACTTGCAATTCTGTATTTCTACTTTTTTTAGAACTCGTCTCATTGAGCATCAAATCACGCGATGCTAGTTTTGGTAAAATAGGTTCAAGGGCTATAACAGGATAGCATATATTCATCATCCCAGAACTATGCCCAATAATAATCTCCATGACAACCATCACAACAATCTCATTTTGAGCAACAATCTGCACAACATTTGGACTTGATTCTTTGGACTCTACGATAGGATAAACCTCCATAACAGGTCCCCATGCCTCTTTTAAAGTACTCATCATCACACGAAGAATCGTTTCAAAAAGGCTCAACTCTATATCTGAAAATTCTCGTGAAGCATCAAAAGGTTCTCCTTTTCCCCCTAAAAGTCTATCAAGCATAGGAAATGCAATAGAAGGATTAATCTCTATGACCCCACTTCCTTCTAAGGGCTTTACAGAAAAAACATTAAAGGATGTTGGATTTGGTAGAGACATTAAAAATTCGCCATAAGTCATCTGGTCAACAGAGTGCAGTTGGATTTCAACGATAGAACGCATAATAGCAGAAATTTGTGAAGCTAAACTTCTTGCCATTTTATCATGGACACCACGAAATGCACGAAGTTGCTCTTTTGAAACTCTATTTGGTCGTTTAAAATCATAAAGTGTGACTTGGCGCTGGGGGAGTAAAGTATCTTCACTCCCTTCAAGGACATCATCTCCCTCATCTTCAACAACATCTAAAAGAGCATCAATCTCTTCTTGTGAAAGTATATCTGCCATATTACGCTCCTATACTTTCTCTAATTTTAAGAATAACTGCTTTATGAATTTGAGATATTCTTGATTCTGTAATATTTAAAATCTCACTAATCTCTTTAAGTGTTAATTCTTCAAAATAATAGAGTTGAATAATCATCTGTTCACGTTCTTTATAAGAAGAGAGTACTTTTTTGATAACAGAAACCAGTTGCTCTTTTTCGATGCTAGCAAGTGCCGCACCTTCATCACCTACTTGCAACTGTTCGCCTAAAGGCATAACAGTGTATATAGTAGAAGCAATCCGTGCATCATGCACTTTTTCAACACTCTCATCTAAAATTTCTGCCAATTCTTCATCGCTAGGTTCTTCTTCATGAGTGAGCATATATTCTTCAACAGTAAAGTTAATTGCTTTAACGAGTTTACGACTTGCACGAGAGAGTACATCTAAACTTCTCAAGTAATCAAGCATCGCCCCATACACTCGTTTTTTTGCATAGCCCCAAAAGGAATCATTTAAAGATTCATCATACCGACGTGCTAATTTTATAAGTTCTTCTGTTCCAATAGCTGAAAGGTCTAAAAAATCAACCGAACTAGGAAGCCGTTCTTTCAAACGGAATGCCATTGCTTTAACAGCTGGAAGATACTGCAATGCAAGCTCATCTTCCTTATGTTTTAAATCTTGTGCATAAGCATTTTTCATCATGATGCTATACCCTGTGCTTCTTCAGAGTTCATCTTTGCAGCCATATCTGTTATCTTAATCGCTGAATCTATAAGTTTTTCTCGTTTATTAATCTCTTTTACAAACATATCCAACTCTTTTTCATGCTGTGCTTTTGGGAAGAAAGCTGATTTGACATTTAAAGTTTGATAATACATAGCTATAATAATATGTGAAAAAAGATAAAAGAAGGTCGTAATAAAAAATGTATATACAAGAAGTCCCTCAGCATCAAAAGATTTTAAGATGCCAAATACTATACCAACAAAAAATCCTTGTACTGTAAAAAAATATACAAAATTCTCGCCTAACATATAGCCTCCATACACATAAAAAACACGTTTAAAAGTGTTCTATCAATCTTTTAAATAGCCCTGAGAGACCACTTTCACTTGAAGAGACTAGCATATTTCGTTCCAATTTAGACATTATAATTTTAACAATATTTTCTATATCTTTATAAACCTGTGAATTTGGATAGAGTGCCGTAAAAAGAGCGCGCTGTTTCACCGAAGAAGAGACCTTCACATCTGCATTGATTTTTCCATATAATCGTAAATCTAATTTCGTCCCAATATTTGCTTTGGCAACCTTTTTAATCTTATCAAATACGGCATTAGCTTCTTTATCACTCTTGACCTGATTCATAATCATTCCAATATCATCACGAAGTGTTGCAATGGTTTTAATCGTTGCATATGCATCTGTAATCGCTGCAGGATCGGGTACAGTAACGACAATGACATCATCTGCAGCATTGAGAAACATTTGAATATGCTCGCCAATCCCTGCCCCAGTATCAATAATCATCACATCAAGTTTATCTAAAACTTGTGCCTCCTGCATAAAACGTTCAAAAAGAGCTTTATCAGAATACTTGAGTATTTCATCGCCACTCTCTCCAGGGATTAAAATCAAATTTCTTGTAATAGGGATTAATATCTCTGAAACAGTTGCTTCACCTTTGAGAACATGTAAAATATTTTTCTTTATTTTAACATTAAACATTACATCTAAATTTGCAAGCCCAATATCTGCATCGAAGATACCAACATTTAAGCCTTGTTGAGAGAGTGCATAAGCAAGATTTGAACTAATTGTGCTTTTCCCAACACCACCTTTTCCACTTGTAATCGCAATAAAACGTGTTTTTTTAGACTTCTTTACTATCTCATCACTCTTTGAGGCGACAAGTTCTTCTAGTTTTTGTGCTTGATTGCCTATCATGCTTTACTCCTGTTAAACCCATGTAACACACACTCTATGAGAAAATCACTACTTGCTACAACTAAATCTTCAGGAACTTCTTGTCCCACCGAAAAATAGCTAATAGGCTTTTTCGTTTCATAGGCAAGTGAAAATATATTTCCAAAACCCATTGTCTCATCTAATTTTGTAAACATCAAAGTATCTATGCCCAAAGGAGCAAAGTTATCATAGGTAATTTTTAAATCCTCATATTTTATTGAACTTGGCATCACGAGGATAACATCTACATGATACTGCGTTTGATTGTTATTTAAACACTCATAGATTTTTTCTATTTTTCCTTTATCATAAGGACTAGACCCCATCGTATCTATCAAGATATAATCACAATACTTTAGTGATTCTAAGGCATTAGAAAATTCTGGAGGATCTACAACTGTTTCTATACCAAGTTTCATCATACGAGCATACTGCATGAGTTGTTCTACTGCGCCTATTCTATATGTATCTAAAACAACAAGCCCTACTTTATACTTTTTATCAAGTAAAAAAGAGTAGCGTGCGGCAAGCTTAGCAATACTGGTTGTTTTACCAACACCTGTAGGACCCACAAGCATCATTACCTTTTTGGCTCCAAGTTTTGGTTGTACTTCCATACGTATGGGTACCATCTTGCGAAGGATTGTCTGAAAGTAGCGTTTCACTGTTGCTGAATTTTCTTTCATTTTAAAAGGCATATGCTCTAGGGTAATACGCATCAAGCCATCTAAATGTTCTTTATTCATCCCACTTTGTGCGGCAAGTCTGTAAATCTCTGCAAATTCTGCTGGAATCTGTGCTTCAATGTCAGGAGATTTTTCATCCCAAAACATATTTTGAATAATTTTCACTTTATCTGTAAGTTTGTTAATCTCGGTTTTAATCTCTTTTAACTCTTTTGGCTCATACACTGTTTGTGCTTGTGCTTTTCCCTCATAATTAAACTGAGGTTTTGTAACATCAGCAACCTGAGAAATTTGCTTTGCTGCATTTGAAATATCAAACAAGATATCTTCACTCTCTTGTCTGAGCGGTTTTTGTTTTGAAAGTGGCTTTTGATTTGTATAGGTTGCCGGAATTTTCTCTTCTTCTACACCTATCAGTATCTCATATAGAGCCTGTTTACCAAGTGCTTTTTTCTGCACTTCTCGCGTTTCAATGAGCATTCCCTCATCGCCAATCTCTAGTTTTGCTTTTTTAAGTGCTTCTGAAGGAGTGGCACCTGTAAATGTCAGTATCTTCATTGATGCAAACTTGCAAGAGGAATTACCACACTCTCTCTTTGAGACCAAGCAGGATGTGGGAGTGTTAATTTTTTTGTATTTATAATTTTGTTATCAAAAAATATAATATCCAAATCTAATGTCCTTGGTGCATTCGGAAAACTTCTCGTTCTCCCAAATTTTTTTTCTAATCGCATCAAATACGCTAAAAAATCTTTTGCCTGCATATTTGTCTTTATAATCATAATTGAGTTAAAAAAATCATCTTGATTGGTATACCCAAACGGAGGATTTTTTAAAATCAATGATGTTTGCAAAAGCACAACATGCTTCTCTTTTTGTAGATGAAAAAAAAGATGTTGAAATCTTCTTTTTACATCCCCTAAGTTTCCACCTATACCTACTGTAGCAGTATAACGTAAAGGAGACCCTTTTCTTCTCGTATAAGGAAATGAAAGCCCTCTAAATGATGTTAAAGTGTCATTGAGACTATGTTTTCTATACATGAATTTTTAAAAAAACCTATGCTTGTTCTTGTGCTTGTCTTTGTGCTTCTTGAGATGCTGCAATTTCATTAAAAATCTGAATCATTCCCATCATCGCTAAATGGTATCCAAATGGACCAAAACCAACAACAGACGATGTACAAACAGGAGCAACCATATTCTCTTTACGGAAATCTTCACGTCTATGAATGTTACTGATATGTACTTCAATAGTAGGCACATTCACAGCAGAAATAGCATCACGTATAGCGATAGATGTATGTGTATATGCAGCAGGATTTAAGATAATTCCATGTGCTTCACCATAACACTCTTGAATCTTATCAACAATTTCACCTTCGAGGTTACTTTGAAAGAATTCTATTTCGAGACCATTTTGTGTTGCGACTTCTTGCATTTGAGCATGAATTTGCTCTAGTTTCATTGGACCGTAAATATTTTGTTCACGAACACCTAGCATATTTAAATTTGGACCTTGAATTACGACTATCTTCATTTTTACCCTTTAATTTTCTTTTTAAGCAGTTATTTTAGCGAAATAAAGCATAATATAGTTTAAATTTACCAAAAAGATTCACTATGCAGATTATTACCCCCCATTTTATCTATTTAAAAGATAGAGTTAGTACAAATTTATCCATTGCGTTTGATACAAGCATACAAAAAATTGCTCCGATTGAAGAACTAAGAGAACTTTACCCTGAGGCAGAAGTCACAACACTCAGAGAAAATTCACTCCTTATGCCAGGACTTATCAATGCCCATGTGCATATAGAATTTTCTGCGAACAAAACACAGCTCAGTTATGGCGATTTTATAAACTGGCTTTACAGTGTCATAGAAAACCGTGAAGAACTCATAGGTGGTTGCGATACTTCCTGTATGCAAAATGCTTGTGAAAGTATGCTTGAGAATGGCATCACAAGTTTTGGTGCGATAAGTTCTCATGGAATGGACTTAGATGCCTGTGCCAATGCAAAACAAAATGTTGTTTACTTTAATGAACTCATCGGTTCACAAGCAGTGATGGCAGACACACTTTTTCAAGATTTTTTATCGCGTTTAGATGCGAGTAAAAGCATCAAAAGAGAAGGATTTTACCCTGCTGTTGCTATTCACTCACCCTATTCTGTTCACCCAATTCTCATCAAAAAAGCACTTGAAATTGTAAAAAATGAAAATCTCAAACTCACAGCTCATTTTATGGAGAGTATTGCCGAGAGAAACTGGCTCGATGATAGTAGTGGTGACTTTACAAAATTTTTTAAAGAGCTACTCAAACAAGATAAAAATGTTTGTGATGCAGAGGAATTTTTGGAGCATTTCAACACACAAGAAACACTCCTTACACATGTCACAAATGCAACAGATAAAGAGTTAGAAACTATCCAAAAGCACAAACACACTGTCATTCACTGCCCCATTTCAAACCGTCTTTTAGGCAATCCAACACTCAACATCAAAGCCCTCAATGACAAAAATATAAAATGGATTGTTGCAACCGATGGACTCAGTTCCAACTATAAACTCGACCTTTTTGAAGAGATGAAAATCTCTCTTTTTATGCATAGCAATGCCCCACTTTTAGAGTTTTCACAAGCCTTGATAGATGGTATTACGATACATGCAGCTGAAGCACTTGGACTCAATGCAGGCGAGCTAAAAGAAGGAAAAAATGCCGATATGATTGTGCTTGACTTAGATGCAGCACCAACAAAAGAATTAGCTATTCACCTCATCTTACAGCGATATAATATATCTAAAGTCTATATCAATGGCAAACTAGAAAAAGGGGTTTAACACACCTCTTTTTTTGCCATATATTGCAGTTCATCACAAGAGAATCCTGCCTCTTTTCTTGCTTGTATATTTACATTTTTAGCCCGTAAAAATCCTTGTGGATAATACTTTTGTATAATGTCAAAATATATTTCAGAAGAAACATTTTCTTTTTCACAAGCATAACGAAACCAGACATCTCCTTTTTTTACATGATCCACTTCTTCAGCTAAAATGATTTCTAAATTGTAGATTATTTTTTCTATCATATCAGTCTTTGGCAAGCGCCTTAGTTTATCTAAAATCATCGGTGTGGCATCTAGTCCATTAGCTTCTAAGTAACGCGGTACAACTGCCATACGTTCAAGAAGTGTTTTGGTTCTTTGGCTTGCTTCAAAAAGAGCATTATGTACTGCGACATCTCCATAGCCTGCATTTAACTCTTTTAAAAGCGATGTAAGCATTTGAAAATGGCGTATCTCATCTGCTGCCACCGCTAACCAATCAGCATAATATTGCCGTGGCAATCCCTGAAACCTATAAGCCCCATCAAGTGCTAAATCAATCGCAGAGTACTCTATGTGTGCTACGGCATGGATAAGATTGATTTGTCCTTCTCGTGTTGTGAGATTTCTACGTTTTGGTACATCTTGAGGTGAAATAATTGTGCAAATCTTTGCATACGAAGGTGTTTGAAATTCTGTCGGGGTATATTCACTCTCAAAAAATAGAGTACCTGCTTGAAACTCTTTATAAAAAGCTTCAAAGCTTTGGATTTTTTCTTCTGGGTTTTGTATTTGTAAAATTAATGCTAATTCTTTATAATAATTCATACAAACATAATGCTATAATTGCGATAAAAAAGAGATAAATATGCAAATAAAACGCCAAGCTATGGGTGTGTATCAAACAAACTGTTACATAGTTACAGTCAATGGTAAAGATTTTATCATAGATCCAGGAGTCAATGCAACACCGTGGGTTAAAGCAAATGTGACAAACCCTGTTGCTATTTTAAATACACATGGGCATTTTGATCATGTTTGGTCAAATGCAGAGTTACAACACGATTTAGGAATCAAACTCTATACTCCAAAAGATGACATCATGCTTTTAAGTTCAAGTTCATGGATGCCAGACTTACCGCCTTCTGTTCCTGATGTAGCGATAGAAGGTAATGAAGAGCTTGATTTTGATGGAGTAAAGGTAAAATTCCGTCACTTTCCAGGGCATTGTCCAGGGTGTTCTACCATAGAGATAGAAGATGCTATGTTTAGTGGGGATTTTATATTTAAGCGAAGTATTGGTCGGTGTGATTTTCCTTACTCTTCGCCCAAAGATATGAAAAAGTCACTTCAAAAATTTAAACAACTTGATTTTGACAAAACCATCTACCCTGGTCACGGGGAGACAACAAGCATACAAGAAGAACAAAAAAATTCTGACTACTGGATAAACAGCTTATGAGCCATTTTGATACAAGAGCCAAAAATTGGGACAAAGGAAACACACAAGTCGCTGGAGCAAAAGTAATTGCTGATGCCATTCAAGCCAAAATCACACTCAATGATACGATGGAAATTATAGATTTTGGAACAGGTACAGGACTTTTGGGTTTTAACATAGCCACTTCTGTGAAGCAAGTACATGGAGTAGATACATCTAGAAAAATGCTTGAAAAGCTAAAAGAAAAAAATAGTGCCTCTTTACATATTATTCCCTACCATCAAGACATTTTAGAAGAACCACTTACAGAAAAATTTGATGGATTGGTCTCATCAATGACACTTCACCATATCGAAAATGTAAGACTTTTTTTTCAAACGGTGTATAAGACACTCACAGAAAATGGATTTGTGGCGATTGCTGATTTAGAGCAAGAAGATGGGACTTTTCACTCTGATAATACGGGTGTTTTCCACTATGGTTTTGAAAAAGAAGCCCTTATAAAAGTAGTACAAGAGTGCGGCTTTAATCATGTATCTTTTGAAAATATCAATACCATCAAAAAAACACACCGTAATTTTGGAGTATTTTTACTTATAGCATACAAATAAGCTACTGTTCAACCGCATCCATAAGGTGTAATTTTAAGATATGTTTTTCTGTAATAACAGTTTTAAATTCACCTTCAAATACTTTTATATCTAAGACCTGTCCAACCACATGAACATTACGTTTTCTCCCCTCTTTGTGCCGTACTTTTGCGGTCATTATGACTTCATCATGAAATTTTACAGGGGATAAAAACTGACAATCACTTGCAACTAAGACAACATTTCTCTCATTGACAGCAAGCATTGCAGCATAATCGGCAGAAGAAAAGATAAATCCACCATGAATAAGCCCAATATCATCTGCCACCATTTCAGGACTTGTAATAAGCTTCACTTCAACATAGCCCTCTTCCATCACTAAAATTTCACCATTTAGGTCTTGATTAATGCGTTCATGAGTTCTTACAAGTACCTCTTTGTCGTCCTCTTCTCGATAATCTTCTAATTCTAAATCTTCGCTATTTTGTTCATCTGAAGTCACTTTTTATCCTTTGTTAGTCGCACATACACTCTTGCAGGGGCAGGATACCCTTCTACCGTTTTAGTGCTATCATTTGGATCAAGAAAGTCCTCTAAAGATTGTCCCTCTATCCACTCTGTTTTTCTCTGTTCATTTGCCTCTGTAACACTTGTTTGTAAAACTTCAAACTCTGAAAATCCTGCCCGTAAACACCAGTTTTTTAAGGCTTTTACTGTTGGTACATAGTAGATATTGGGTATTTTAGAGTAACTCGACTCTGGGCAGAGTGCCATCTCCCCTTCCCCTTCAATGTAGAAAGTATCTAAAATTACTTCACCTTTTTTATCAAGCCCTTTATAAAGTTGTTTTAACATTGCAACAGGGTCACTCCGATGATATAAAACACCTAAACAAAAGATAGTATCAAACTTCTCTTCGTAAAACTCAAGATGTTCCACACCTAGAAGTTCGTATTTTATCTCACTTTGCACAAACTTGTTTATAAAATCAAACTGTGTTTTATAAAGTGGTGAAGGGTCAAAACCAACCAATGCTTTAGGCTTATCTTCAAGCATTCTAAACATATAGTAGCCATTATTACATCCAATATCAGCAACTTTTTTATCTTTTAAATCAAAATAAGGTCGTAAGAGATTGTACTTCATATTGCTCTGCCACTCACTATCTATAAAGGTCTTTCCAATTTGAAAAGGTCCTTTTCTCCATGGCATCAATAATTTTGCAGTTTTATAAATCGCTTCTTCATCAAACACAGCATCAATTTTAATGGTATTATCCAGTACAATATCTGCTTTGCAGTTCTCAATCTTCTCTAATGATTCTCTTAAAGGAGCAATATTTTTCCAAGTCATCCATTTTTTACGCTCTATTCTTAGTGTTTCTAGGTTCATTTTATTCTTTATCTATATAAATTTTACTATAATTGTATCAAAATACCTTTAGGATATTCAATGCGATTAGAAAAAAAAGCTACTCTCGTCTCTACAAGTGTTGCTGCTCTACTAGTACTGCTCAAAATGAGTGTAGGAATTTTCAGTGGAAGTATCGCTGTTCTTGCTTCGGCGATAGATAGTTTACTTGACTTAACCGTTTCACTCTTTAACTACTTTGCACTACATACTGCTGAAAAAAATCCTGATGAACAGTTTCATTTTGGTCGGAGTAAGATAGAACCACTTGCTGCGGTCATAGAGGGAAGTGTTATCTCTTTTTCTGCACTTTTCATCCTCTATGAAGCCCTCTCCAAAATAGTCCATCCAGCAAATTTACAACAGATGAGTATTAGTATTATAGTCATGCTTTTATCACTTGGTATTACTGCATTTTTAGTAGCTTTTTTAGACTATGTGGCACAAAAGACAGACAATATGGTCATCCGTGCAGATGCCCTCCACTACAAAACAGACCTCTTTTCTAATGGTGCTGTTTTACTTGCACTTGGACTTATCCACTTTACAGGAGAACAACTTATAGACCCTATTTTAGGTGTTCTTATCGCATTTTATATGATTTATTCTGCGATTCCTATCATCAAAGAGGGAATTTTAATGTTACTTGATGCGGCACTCGCAAAAGAAGAAATAGAAAAAATTGAGCTGATTTTACAAGATGAACCCATTATAAAAAACTTTCATTATCTACAAACTCGAGAATCAGGAAGCCATATTTATATCTCTGTGCATGCTGTCTTTAACATCAGTATTTCGCTCTATGATGCACATCTTATTTCAGATAAAATTGAGTCCAAAATCAAAGCACTTTTTCCACAAAAGAGAGTCCATATCCTCATTCATATGGACCCTTATGATGACTCAGAACTCAATGAAGAAGATTATGAATGATTGTTTCTTTTCTTCACCTTTTTTGCCTTAAACTCTTTGCTTGCAATATTTTCTAAAAATACCGTTGCATAAGAGCCTTTTGGCAAAGTAAATGCTATCTTCATGATGTCAAAGTTATTGTTATACTCTAGTTTTAAATCTTTAGGAAAGATAATTGCTGGTCGACGTAGTCCTTTATCATATAAAAAACCATCATCATATTTTGCCTCTATTTCACCTGCTTTTGCTCTTGCACGAAAAACATCACGACCACATAAAAGTCCTGTAGGATATACTTTTTTTGCTTCAAAATCTTTTTGGGGCATCTTCTTTGGAGTAAAGATTTTTCCCTCAGTTGTCATGTAAATATCTCCTTCTAGGAGCATATATCTAGCATTGTTCTCTTTACGACTTAAAAGTATACGTTCTGCCAACCAGTCATTAAAAAACACACTCTGATAAATTGAAACTAAAAACTTTTTGAGTTTTGCATCTTCTATATGTAACTCCCCATCAATCATCGCTTTTGCTTGTTCTATAGAGTCTTCATCACGACCAAAACGCTGGTAACCAAAGTAGTTTGGCAAACCGAATTTTTCTGATTTTTTCGCAAGCTTTTGGATTTGTCCTGCTTGAATTTGATTGACTTCAAACAAGTTAATTGCAAAGCGATTCCCTTGTAAATCCCCCATTCTTATAGAATGCGTATGGCGTGTTTTATCTAAGATTTTTATCTGAGGATGGCGAAACCTTTTAAGTGTTTGTTCATACTTTGCTTCAATGCTTATGTATTGTGAAGTCGTTGCATGTTTATCTTTTAAGCCTGCATAGCCGATTTTTTCAGCATTAATGTTGAGATGTTTTGCAAATGCAGCTATCATATCCCATGTCGTCAATTCTATCTTTTGTACATGAAGTACCATAAAATTTCCATTCCCTTTCCACTTTAAACCTATCTCATCAACCACAAAATCTTCTTGATTTTGTTCAAACTTAAAATGTATTGGCTCTTTTTCATCTAAATATATTCTTGGCATTTTTCTTCTTTATAATTGTAAAAATTTTAATTTCTTCGTAGCTATTTTTATGTCTTTTTGTATAGCTTCTTTGAGTGCTGGGAGTGTAGCAAATTTTTGGTTATCTCTTATAAAAGATACAAAACTTATACTTGCACTTGCCTCACATACTATCTCAGTATCTAAGATATGTGTCTCCACAGCAAAACTTCCATCGGTTGAAGCACGATGCCCGATAAACGAAACAGAGGGGTGAAGATGTTCTTCATCATCAACTCTTGTAAGAGTAGCATACACTCCCTCTTTTGGGAGTAAAAAACCTTCTGTTTGTATGTTGACCGTGGCTACCAGCTCTTTTGCACCAAGTCCTTGCCCGCGTACATACTTCCCTCGGATTGTATAGTTATGTCCTAAAAAGTTATTTGCACCTTCTATATTGCCTAGCTGTAATTTTGCACGTATCTTATGCGAGTGAATTGAATCATTTTTATGTTTCACCTCATCCACCACCACAACTTCTCCTCTAAACATCTCTTTTAAATCAGCAGAAGAGTAACATCTATCTTTTCCAAAATGAAAATCATATCCGACAACAATTTTTTCTAACTTTGGAAACTTTTCTTCTAAAAAGTGTAAAAAATCAGCACCATTAAAATGGCGAATCTCTTCTAAATCAACAAATAAAAGAGAATGGTTTGTAAAGTTTTTTCGTTCTTTTTGCGGAGTGAGGTTTGCATATCCTGTTTCTATAACAACGATTGTACCTTCTGTCCCTAGATGTTGAAAAAGTGCCTGATGTCCTAAATGCATCCCATCAAAACCACCGATTGCTATTGCTGTTGTTGTATTCATCTGCGAATCATAACACTTTTTAGTTTGCATACGATTAAAACCCTATTTTTTAAAATAATAACAATACTCTAAATTTCCCTCTTTACCAGTAACACTTGAAGGCATTTTAGTTTGTAGAGACCACTTTTTTAATGCACAAGCATCTTCAAACTTTTGCATTGCATTTGCAATGGCTTTGTTATCAAGCACCACACCATGTTTATCGCGTTTAACTTCACGACCTACTTCAAATTGTGGTTTAAAAAGTAAAATTATATCAGCAGATGCCAGTCTATCAACATCTTCTAAGATATACAGCAGAGAGATAAATGCCACATCGCTCACAACCAAATCAAACTTTGTGTCTGATTGAAAATCACGGATGTCACACTGCTCATGCACACGCACTCTTTTGTCTTCTCTTATGCTTTGATGTAACTGCTGTGTTCCCACATCGACACAACTTACACTTGCAATCTCCTCTTCTAAAAGTACCTGTGTAAATCCACCTGTTGAAGAGCCTATATCTAAAGCACTTTTTCCTTCGATAGCAATCTTTATCTCTTCTAAAAAGTTGAAAAGTTTATATGCTGCACGCGAGACATACTCTTTATGTTCTCCAACACTCACACACTCTTCACTTGTAAGTTTGAAAGAACTTTTATTTATTATCTTGCCATTCACACTGACAAGCCCCTCTTTAATCAAAGATTGTGCTTTATTACGACTTTGTGCCATGCTATTTTCTACAAGATAGTTATCTAACCTCACAGTAGCATCCCTCGCATCGCTTCTTCTGTGAGTGTTGCGACTCCCAGTGTAATTGCCTTATCATATTTACTTCCCGCATCTTTACCATAAATCAAATAGTCTGTTTTTTTACTGACACTCGAACTCACTTTCGCACCAAGATTCTCAAGTAATGTTTTTATAGCCCCTCGACTCTGACTCATACTCCCAGTAAGCACAAGTGTTTTTCCCTTAAATGGATTCTCTTGTGCTTCTTCTTTTTGTAATGGTTCTAGAGGTGCTAAAATGGTTTCTAGTTTCTCTATCGTTTCGCGATTGACACGGACAAATTCTAAAAGTGATTCTGCCATCTCTTCGCCGATTCCATCACAAGCGATAATTTCTTCTTTACTAACACTCTTAAACCCAACACCAAAAGCATCTGCCAATGTTTTAGAGGCCACTTCTCCTATATGTTCTATCCCCAAAGAGTTTATAAATCGCCAATACTCTTGTCCTTTTGCATTTTCTAATGCTGTGAGTAAGTTTTGTGCTTTTTTCTCTTTGAAGCCTTCAAGAGTGAGTAAATCTTCTAAAGTTAAAGAAAATAAATCAACAACATTTTTGATAAGCCCTGATTTAAAAAGTGTTTCTACTATTTTGATGCCAAGCCCATCAATGTTTAAACAAGGCTTCGATGCAAAATAGATAATCGAGTTGACAACCCTTGCCTCACACGAGAGATTTTGACACTTGAGTAAAACATCTTCTTGAAGAAGTTCACTTGCACAGATGGGACAATATTTTGGTTTTATAAACTCTTTTTCATCCCCACTCCGTTTATGCACTAAAACTTTCATGATTTTAGGTATCACATCCCCACTTCGCAGTATGATAACTGTATCGCCCAGTCGAATATCTTTGCGTTGAATTTCATCAAAGTTATGTAAGGTTGCTCGCTCAACTACAGCACCATCTATCTCAGTTGGCTCAACAATAGCCACAGGAGTCACAGCACCAGTACGACCAACTTGTAAGATGATGTCTTTCACTTTTGTTATCTTCTCTAACGCAGGAAATTTGTACGCCACCGCCCAACGTGGCACCTTAACAGTGTATCCCATATCTATCTGTGAGCTAATCTCATCCACTTTGATAACCATACCATCAAGCATCATTTCATATGAATCTCGTTCTTGATTCATTTGCTTATAAATTGCTTCTATCTCATCGCTATTTTTACACACAGCACTTTGAGGTGGTTTACGAAATCCCATCTTGTAGATAGTCTGCATTTTATCATGCAAGAGTTTTTCTCTCAAACTATTTTCACCAATTCCATAAGGTAAAAAAACAAGATTACGTTTTGCGGTAATACTCGAGTCGAGTTGGCGTAAACTTCCTGCAGCTGCATTGCGTGGATTTGCAAAAGGAGCTTCACCTTCTTTGAGTCGGCTTGCGTTTATCTTTTCAAACTCCTCTTTAAAAATCACAACTTCCCCACGGATTTCTATGAGTTCTTTATGGTCTATCGTTAAAGGAATAGAGCGAATTGTTTTCACATTTTGAGTAATGAGTTCGCCTATACTTCCATCTCCACGTGTTATCCCCTTAACAAGCACCCCATTTTCATAGAGCAAATCAAGACTCGCACCATCATACTTTGGTTCACAATAAAAAGAGATATTGGCATCGAGTTTATATGTTTTTTTAAGCCAAGCTTCTAAATCATCACGATTAAAAATATCTTCTAGTGACCACATACGACTCAAATGTGCTGCTTTAGTAAAGCCTTCACTCACACTATCCCCTACCCTTTGTGTAGGAGAATCAGGTAAAATATCTTCAGGATATTGTGCTTCATATGCCACCACTTCATGATAGAGCCTATCATATACTTCATCTGTTGTAATGGGTTCATCTAAAACATAATAATGTTTCGCATATAGGTTGAGTTCTTCTACTGATTTTTTATATTCATTTCTTTTCATATTAGTCGAATTATTACATAATATCTATTAATTACTGCTAATTGTTACTTAGATGTGATATACTTCACTTTGATATAAAAAAAGGTAATACAACATGAAAAATCTCTCTATCAAAACACAAGTCCTTAGTATGATTTTAGGTGCCCTCTTACTTCTCGGTATCATTACATCTGTGAGTTCTGTTTACAAAAGTAAAAATGCCCTCCTTCAGGGGAATTTTGCGAAACTGACAACAGTAAGAGATTTTAAAAAATCGCAAATAGAAGAGTTTTTTCAAACCAATATTGCTACTTTAAAAGTTGTTTCGATGAGTAACAATGTGGAGTATTTAGTCGATGACCTTTACCGTCTTGAAGAGAAGATGGAACTGAATCCTTCAGGAAAATTCCCCATAAAAGACCCCCTTATTGACGAAACTATCGAACCTTATGACCATTTTTTTCAAACATTTATCAAAGAGTATAAATTTGAAGATATTTTACTTGTCAATGCACAAACAGGACAAGTCCGTTATAGTGCAAAAAGAGGTAAAGATTATGGTGCCAATCTAAAAACTGGTTCCCTTCGCTCAACTTCTCTAGCAAAAGTGTATAACAAAGCTATGAAAAGTGCTAAAGCAAGCTATGTTGACATGGCACCTTATAGTGCCAATCACAATAAACCTGTCCTTTTCTTAGGGATTCCTGTAAAAATAGAAGGAGAAATAAACTCTATTTTAGTCCTTGAAATCGCAGGTTCTTCTATAAACCATGTGATGCAAAAAAGAATCGGGTATGGAAAAACACAAGAAGATTATCTTGTAGGTTCAGACCATTTAATGCGAAGCGATAGTGTTTTAGACAAAGAAAAGCACTCTATTCTTTACTCATTTTCACACCCAGATACAGCTGCAATCCATACCATTCCAGTCAATGCCGCACTGAGAAATGCCCCGAGTGCAACTGGTATATTTACTGAATACAACAAAGACAAAGTGCTTGCAGCCTATGCAACAATCAAAATTGGGAATGACATTATATGGGCTATTGTTTCAGTCATTAATGAAGATGAAGTTTTAGTAACACCAAACAGTATTAGAAACTTTATTATTCTTGAGTTTATCATTATTTTTATCATTATTAGCCTCTTCTCTATTTATGTTCTCAATAATAATATGATTAGACCACTCAATAATTTCAAAAAAACCCTCTTAGAGATTGGACAAACAAAAGATTTAACAAAATCTCTTGAGTGTGATGCTCCCGCAGAGATAGAAGATATGGCAAAAAGTTTCAATATACTTTTACATGATTTACAACATCTCATTAACAGTGCAAAAACAACATCAACACACAATACAAATAAGGCAAATGGATTATCTTCAAATGCACATACAGTTGGTAAGAACATCGCTACATCAGCAGATATTATTAAAGAAGCAAGTATATCTGCAAATAGAATAAATAGTGAAATCATGACGGCTATTCAAGAAGCACAAAGTAATAAAAAAGAGATTATCAAAGCCAATAGTATGCTCAATGAAGCAAGAGATGAAATTATTACCCTTACAAACCAAGTGCAAAACTCCTCTGAGATTGAAGTGGAACTTGCGAACAAAATGGATGCACTCTCAAGTGAAGCAAGTAATGTCAAAAATGTTTTAGAGGTTATCGGAGATATTGCAGATCAAACAAATCTTCTTGCTCTTAACGCCGCGATAGAGGCAGCACGAGCAGGAGAACATGGTCGAGGCTTTGCAGTTGTGGCAGATGAAGTCCGCCAACTTGCTGAACGTACACAAAAAAGTCTCAGTGAAATCAATGCTACCATCAATGTTATTGTCCAATCTATCCAAGAAGCAAGTGAAAATATGAATACAAATTCTAAAGAGATACAAAATCTTGCACAAATTGCTACAACAGTAGAAGAAAAAATCAACATTACGGTAACTATTGTAAACAATGGTACACAAGCAAGTGATAAAACAGTGCAAGACTTTGAAAATACGGGTAATGCCATCGAAACTATAGCAAAAATCGTTACTCAGATAGACACACTTTCAGTTGAAAATGCTAAAAATGTAGCAAATATTGTCACAACTTCTCAAGAACTCTCACAAGAGACACAAGAACTCAATACACAACTTGAAACATTTAGAACATAAGGGTTATTGAAACAAAATCGAAACTTCACTCATCGTTGCGATGAGTGCATCTTTTGTTTCATATTTGAGTACCTTACGATTCTTAACATCTTCACCGGGTGGAGTATAATCAAACACCAAAACATACTCTAGTAGTTTCACTTTATCCCCATACAAATCAAACCATTCTAAACTCATCTCTGCAATTTCACCTTGCATATCTATCACGACTGCAGCATACAAGCGTGTGAGATTGTCTAAACTTATTTCACCATCTTTTGAATTATAAATCATTTTCATCCTTGTTTAAATTTTTTTTCATTGTGCCATTTTTCATTTTAAGATATGCAAAAAATCCAAATGTCACACCTATTATTATAGAAAGCATTCCATAAAAGTCATCTCTCTCGTATGCCATAACAATCCAACAAGCATCTGCAAAAAGATAGACAATGACGGCTTCATAAATTTTACCTTTATAAGTTAAAAAAGCACCCACATTTAAAAGCAAGCCTCCAAGCACAGCAAAACTCATACAATTTCCTCTAAATTACTCTTTTTTATAATCCATGCAAAGTAAAGACCACCGATGACAAAACCTCCTGCCATAAGAGCTGTAATACTTTCTAAAGAGATATTATGCGTTGCTAAAAAGCCAATCATAAAGGATGTAAAAGCAGCTGAACTTAAAAAAAGCATATCATTATATGCCACAATTCTACCATAATATTTTTCTTCTATATTTTTTTGTAAAAGAGTATATGTGTAAGACCACAAGGTCGTTGTAAAGAGTCCAACAAGTAAACTTGCTCCCAAAGAAAAATAAAAGTCTGACAGAACAAAAGCCCAAATCAACACGGCGAGTGCTTGAGCAAAAAAGAGCAGTACTACGACTTTATTGTTTAAAAACTTTGATAATATCATCGGTCCAATTACCAAACCTATGGCACGCGAAGCATGTAATAGACCAAGAGCTAAAGAGGTTGCGAGTATACCTGCATAATATTTATCAACCATCAAAGCCACAAGTGCATCAAATGCAGTTAATCCTACAAAAGCATGGAGTAACATTAGTTGCCAAGAGAGCGTTTCTTTTTTTAGATAGACAAAAGTATCTTGTATCATCTCTAATATATTTTCATTTTTTTGGATTAACTCCACTTCTATTGTTACTTTATAGAGAAGGAAAAAAGCGACAAAAAACATCATACTATCAAAGATAAAGGCAAATTTTATTCCAAAAGCATACACAACGAAGCCACCTAAAGACATACCTAAAGTATATGAAAATGACCAAATCACAGAGTGCATTTCATTTGCCTTTTGCAATTTTTTCATGGGTAAAATCTTTGGTAGCAGTGACATTTCAGTTGTAAAATAAAAAGAAGCTGCCGCCATTTTAATGAAAATCAAAAGATACAAAAGCATTAAATCTTCTACAGAATTTACAAAAATCAAAAAAAATGTTGCCAATAACTCTATGAGTATAATCACTAACATTAATTTTTTGGGTTTCATACTATCTATGATAGGACCAGAAAAAGGAGCTTGCACAACACCTGCTAAAAAATGTAACATCGCGACAAAAGAGATAATACCTGCAGAAACATTCATCTCTAAGAGCAGTGTATAAATAGCAATATTGCTAAACCATGCCCCAAAATAAGAGATAAATTGAATGAGAGAAAGCCTTTGCAAAATTGGTTCTGATTTTAAAAGTTGTATATAATCATTCATTGATGAAAGATTAGCATAAAAATGAGTTTATTTTATTAAAGATATTTATTTTTTACCCGATATATCTCTTAGAACTTTATATTTATAAGGAGCAAGTCATGGATGGCATAGCAAATATTACAAGACAGCAACAATCACAAATTTCTTCTAATGAAACAAGTGTAAAAATGGCAGAACAAGTACAAAACACAACTGCTCAGGATGTTCAAAAAGAGATAACACAAGAGTCAGAAAACAGTGAAACCAAGATTCAAACGGCCAAAGATGTTCAAGATTTAGTCAAAAAACTCAATACCGCTTTATCTCCTATGAGTACTGATGTAAAATTCGGTGTAGATTCACAAGACATTTTTTATGTTGCTGTTGTCGATTCTAAATCAGATAGAATGATACGAAGATTTCCTGCAGAACAGGCACAAAGTCTTCTTCCAAAAATGCAAGAAGTGACTGGTGTTTTATTTGATCACAAGGGATAAATAAACTTTATCCCTCCCTTAAACACCCCGCATTCACTTCTCTACTAAGCAAATTCTCACATTCTTTTGGATATAATCCCAAAAATAATTTTAGAGTAGGTTTTTATATGAAAAAAGAAGTTAAAAAAGTAGTTTTAGCATACTCAGGTGGCTTAGATACAAGTGTTATCCTCAAGTGGTTGCAAGATGAATACAAATGCGAAGTTGTTACTTTTACAGCAGATTTAGGGCAAGGTGAAGAGCTTGAACCTGCTCGTAAAAAAGCTCTTGAATTTGGAATCAAACCTGAAAATATTTTCATTGATGATTTACGAGAAGAGTTTGTCAAGGATTTCGTTTTTCCAATGTTTCGTGCAAACACAATCTATGAAGGTGAATACCTTTTAGGAACTTCTATCGCTCGACCTCTCATAGCAAAACGTCAAGCTGAAATCGCAAAACTTACGGGAGCTGATGGGGTTAGTCATGGAGCAACGGGAAAAGGGAATGACCAAGTGCGTTTTGAAATGGGTTATCTTGGACAGGACTCTACTCTTACTATTATCGCACCATGGAGAGAGTGGGACTTAAACTCAAGAGAAAAACTTTTAGCATATGCAGCAGAACATGGCATCCAGATTGAGAAAAAAGGCAAAAAATCACCTTATTCTATGGATGCGAACCTTTTGCATATCTCTTATGAAGGCGGGATTTTAGAAGACCCTTCAGCAGAGCCGGAAGAGTCTATGTGGCTTTGGTCATCATCTCCTGAAAATGCTCCTGATAAAGCAGAATACATCACAATTGATTATAAAAATGGTGACCCTGTTGCACTCAATGGAGAAGAGTTAAGCCCAGCAACGATGCTTAAAACACTCAATGAACTTGGTGGCAAACATGGAATTGGACGTGTTGACATTGTCGAAAATCGTTTTGTTGGTATGAAAGCCCGTGGTTGTTATGAAACACCAGGTGGAACGATTATGCTCAAAGCACACCGTGCTATCGAGTCTATCACACTTGACCGTGAAGCAGCACACCTTAAAGATGAAATGATGCCAAAGTATGCAAAACTTATCTATAATGGTTTTTGGTGGTCTCCTGAAAGAGAAATGATGCAAGCTGCTATCAACCAAACACAAGAGTTTGTCAATGGTTCAGTTCGCCTAAAACTCTACAAAGGAAGTGTTATGGTTGTTGGACGTAGTTCTGATGTTTCACTTTTTAACCCAGAATATTCAACATTTGAAGAAGATGAAGTTTATAATCAAAAAGATGCCGAAGGCTTCATCAAACTCAATGCACTGCGTTTCATTATTGAAGGCAAAGCAAGAAATAAAAAATAAAACAATACAAAGGAAAGAAATGAGTATACAAAAAATAGAAATGGATTCACCAGAGTTTATCGCAGAATTAGAAAAAACAATTAAGTTTACAGATAAAGTTATCAAACAATTTAATTGGGAATACAACCCTCAAGCTGAAGTAAATGAAGGTGTACAGATGGGTCTTGCTCGTAACAAGATGATGTATTCTAAAAGATTTTGTCCATGTTTCATGGTAGAAGAAGTTGACGGAAAACCACAAAGTGTTGACAATAGAGTTTGCCCTTGTAAACCAGCGATTGAACAAGAGATTCCAGAGGGTGGTGTATGTCACTGTGGTATTTTCTGTACACCTGAATTTGCTGCAAATAAACGTTTGGAACTTGGCATGGAAGAAGCTGTACAAACTCATTCACGTGGTTTAAGTAAACAAGAGTGTGAAATGCTTGTCAATCAAGATGAAATTGATCCAGATGAAATGATTGCACTTCTTGAAGCGCGTGAACTTGGTATGGTTGACTTTAAACTTGTTGATGTTAGAGAGCATATGGAATGGCAAATGGGTCATATCAAAGGGGCTGACAAACTTGTACCAACAAGTAGTTTCTATCAATCACTTGAAGAAGCAGGACTTGATAAAAATGAAAATATCATTGTTTATTGTCATGTAGGAAGCCGTTCAGCACATGTTGCAAGAATCCTTCCAGATATGGGTTATACAAAAGTTGGTAACTTAACACACGGTATCGTTTCATACGGTGGCGAGAAAGAGAGATAATATGAAAGTTCTTTTAATTAAAGATGTGAAAAGTCTTGGAAAAAAAGGTGAAGTCAAAGAAGTTAAAGATGGCTATGGGAAAAATTTTCTCATAGGTAAAGGCTTTGCTCGTCATGCTACACCAGAGATTTTAGAACAACATGCAAAAGATGAACTTATTGTTGCACAAAACCTTGAAAAAGAGGTCAATGCACTCAAAGAGATTGCTAAAAAGCTTGATGCAAGTGAAATTGTCATCACAAAAAAACTTGGTCAAAACGGACACCTTTTTGGTGCTGTTACAAAAGATGAAGTAGCAACAGCACTCAAAGAACAACACAATATTGATATTGACAAAAAACACATCAATGAAAAATCATCTATTAAAACAGTAGGTGAACATAATTTAGACTTTAAACTTGGTCATGGTCTACATGCAACACTCCATGTCGATGTTCAAGGCGAGTAAGTAACTTATGTTTGATGCTACTACCATACTTGCATACAAAGGAAAAGACAAGGCTGTCATCGGTGGTGACGGTCAGGTTACGTTTGGTAATTCTGTTTTAAAAGGAAATGCAACAAAAATTCGTACACTTCACCATGGAAAAATATTAGCAGGATTTGCAGGAAGTACAGCAGATGCTTTTAATCTTTTTGATATGTTTGAAGAATTTTTAGAAAACAAAAAAGGCGACCTTTTAAAGTCGGTTGTTGAGTTTTCTAAAGCTTGGAGAAAAGACAAAGTACTACGCCGTTTAGAGGCTATGATGATAGTCTTGAACCAAGAGCATATTTTTATTCTCACTGGGAATGGAGATGTTGTTGAACCTGAAGATGGAGAGATTGCTTCTATTGGAAGTGGTGGAAACTTTGCTATCTCCGCTGCACGTGCCTTAAAAAAACATGCTTCACTTGACCCAGAAGAACTTGTTAAAGAGTCTCTTCATATTGCAGGAGATTTATGTATCTACACCAACCACAATATAAAAACTCTCTGTTTAGAGGATAACAAATAATGAACTTAACACCCAAAGAAATTGTAGCTTACCTCGATGACTATGTCATTGGACAGAATGCGGCAAAGAAAACAATTGCTTTAGCCTTACGTACTCGTTATAGACGTATGCAACTTGATGCAACACTTCGTGATGAAATCATGCCTAAAAATATTTTGATGATAGGCTCAACAGGTGTTGGTAAAACAGAAATCTCTCGTCGTTTGGCAAAAATGATGAAAGTTCCTTTTATCAAAGTTGAAGCATCAAAATATACAGAAGTTGGTTTTGTGGGTCGGGATGTCGAATCAATGGTTCGCGATTTAGTTGTAAACTCTATCAGCATCGTCAAAGCAGAACAAGAAGAGCTAAATCTTAGTAAAATTGACAACTATGTTTTAAATAAGATTGTCGAAAAACTCTTACCTCCATTACCAGAATCTGCAAGTGAGAGTAAAAAAGATGATTATCAACGACTCCTTGAAGCAATGGAGAAACGTGTTGCATCTGGTGAAATGGACGATAAAATCATATCACTAGAGATAGAAAAACTCAATATTGAGTTTGATGATACAAATCTTCCTCCTGAAATGGCAAAGGTGCAAGAGAGTTTTTCTAAAGTTTTTGCACAAATCAACAAAGAAGATAACAAAAAAGAAGTCACAGTAAAAGATGCCAAGATTTTACTCCGTCAAGAAGCAAGTGCAAAACTTCTTGATATGCAAAGTGTCACAGCAGAAGCACTCCGCCGTGCAGAAGATGGAGGAATTATATTTCTTGATGAGATTGATAAAATTGCTTTAAGTGAGAAGTCACAAGGCAGAAATGACCCTTCAAAAGAGGGAGTTCAACGTGATTTACTCCCTATCGTAGAAGGGAGCAGTATCTCTACAAAATATGGCACTATCAACACAGACCATATTCTTTTTATCGCTGCTGGTGCCTTTCATGTCAGCAAACCAAGTGATTTAATCCCTGAACTCCAAGGGCGTTTTCCACTCCGTGTTGAGCTTGAATCTTTAACAGAAGAAACACTCTATCAAATTCTCACGCAAACACAAAACTCTCTACTCAAACAATACACTGCACTTTTAAGTGTTGAGGGTGTTGAACTACACTTTGAAGATGAAGCTATTCGATCTATCGCTAAACTCTCTCACCGTGCGAATGAGCTTGCAGAAGATATTGGAGCACGACGTTTACACACTGTCCTTGAACAAGTCCTCGAAGAGATTAGTTTTGATGCAGATGAACATAAAGATGAGAAAATCACTATAACTTCACAACTTGTACATGAAAAACTCGATGATGTAGTTGAAGATGATGATTTATCTCGCTATATCTTATAATCAAATAAAAAGGTATATACAATGACAAGAGCTGGTTTCGTTTCTTTAATAGGTCGTCCAAATGCTGGGAAAAGTACACTCATGAACTCCCTTTTAGGTGAAAAAATAGCAATGGTAAGCCAAAAAGCAAATGCAACCAGACGCCGTTCAAATGCAATAGTAATGCTTGAAGATACTCAGATTATCTTTATAGATACTCCAGGTTTGCATGAGAGAGAAAAAATACTCAACCAATTTATGCTTGATGAAGCTCTCAAAGCAATGGGAGACTGTGACCTTATCGTTTATTTGGCACCTGTCACAGATAGTGTTGAACATTATGAAAAGTTTTTACAACTCAATAAGAAGAGCATTAAGCACATCATCGTCATTAGTAAAATAGACCAAGTAAAACAAGAGAAGCTTTTTAAAACGATAGCTTCTTACAACCAATATGCCCAGCATTTTGAAGCTCTTATTCCCGTTGCTATTCCAAAAAAAGTAGGTCATGAAGATTTACTTAAAGTCATAGCAAAAAACCTTCCTGAGTCTCCTTACCTTTTTGACCCAGAAGATTTAACCAGTGAGCTTGTTCGTGATATTTATGCTGGTTTTATTCGTGAAGGTATTTTTGAAAATGTGAGTGATGAAGTCCCTTATGAGTCCGATGTTATCATTGAAAGCATAGAAGAAGAAAAAAATGTTGATGTCATTCATGCTATGATTATCATTGAAAAAGAGTCACAAAAAGGTATTATCATTGGTAAAGGTGGAGAGTCTATCAAACGTATTGGTAAAGCTGCTCGTGAAAAGATAGAAAGACTGAGTACAAAAAAAGCCTATTTGAACTTGCAAGTCGTAGTCAAAAAGGGATGGACAAAGGATGTTAACTTCTTAAAAGAGATAGGCTATGACAATGCGAAATAGCCTCGCTACTCTTTTCCTCCTTATTTTTATACAAACCACCATATTTGCCAATGATATTCTCACAGATTATAGATTACATGGTGTTGTAAACATTGAACAGTCAATGGACAAAGCATTATCAAAACGAGATTATTGGTATAAATACCTTCAAAACAAAGACACAAGTTTTGGTTATTTAGAATCTTATAACAATATTTTAACCTGTAATAAAAGTGATGAAACACTCTGTGTATATAAGAAAAATGCAAAACAAATATATAAACTCAGCAAAAAATACAATGCCTTTACCGGAAAAAACAGTGGAGAAAAGCATAAAGAAGGTGATTTAAAAACACCTATAGGTATCTATAAACTCACAAAAAAACTTTCTCATGTAGACCCATTTTACGGTCCATTTGCATTCGTCACTTCCTATCCAAATACTTTTGATAAGTACAAAAAAAGTGAGGGACATGGTATTTGGATTCATGGTTTACCACTTGATGAAGAGCGGGATAGCTTTACAAAAGGTTGTATTGCTATCAATAATGATAATATTCAAAATCTTGATAAGAGTATAGACATTAACAAAACTTTACTTATTATTGATGCAAAAAATGTGCAACAAAATATTTCTAAAAAAAAGCTCTCATTAATTTTAGCAAACCTTTATGCTTGGAGATATGCTTGGCTTTATAATAATGTTGATGATTATTTAGCATTTTATTCGAAAGATTTCAGACGTTTTGATGGTAAGAACTATAACTCTTTTGTCCATTATAAAAAAAGAATTTTCAGAAAAAAAGAAAAAAAGAAAATTATATTTAGCGATATCAATGTCGTTCCCTACCCTGGTACACCAAATTTATTTAGAATATCTTTTAAAGAGTATTACAAATCTAGAAGTTTTGAATTTACTGGAGATAAAGTACTTATCGTAAAATTTACAAACAAACAATTTAAAATACTCACAGAGAAATAAATGCCATTTTTTCCACTGAAAACCTTACTCATCATTACTATTCTTTTGTCTGCTTTACAAGCCAAGATACAGCTTATCAAAAAAGAAAACAATGACTCTAACTCTACACTCCTTGTGATAGCTGGTATTCACGGAAATGAGCCAGGGAGTTATTTTGCTGCTTCCATTTTAGCTAAACATTACACAATCCTTTCAAAAAATGTATGGATTGTTCCTAATCTCAACGAAGCAAGTATTATGGCAAATAGACGTGGTATTCATGGCGATATGAATAGAAAATTTGCTGCTATGCGTCGATATGATAAAGATAGAAAGATTGTTACACAGATTAAGAAACTCATCACATTACCAAATATAGATGTTGTACTTAATCTTCATGATGGGCATGGATTTTATAGAAAAAAAAGTGAAGGAAGAATTTACAATCCTGCTGCTTGGGGACAAACTTGTGTAATCGACCAATGCAGTCTCAAAGAGGAACAAGAATTTGGAAATTTAAACAATATCGCGACAACAGTTAAAAATAACATCAATAGACAACTTCTCCAAAAACACCATAGTTTCAATGTCAAAAACACAAAAACAAAGTATTTTGACAAAGCGATGCAACTCTCTTTAACATACTATGCAATTCGCCATAACAAACCAGCATTTGCAATTGAGACAAGTAAAAATCTTTCATCTTTATCCGAAAAAGTTTTTTACCAACTTCTTGCTATTGAAGAATTTATGAAAATTATGCATATCGACTTTATTCGTGATTTTAGCATGAATCCACAAAATCTTGAAAAAATGTTAAAAGATTATGGTTCTGTGCAGATAAATGACAATCTTTTTATTAATTTTCATGATATAAAAAAATATTTAAGCTACATTCCGCTAAAATCTACAGGAAACAATTTTAAGTTCTCACATCTTTTAGGGAACTTTAAAAAAGTGCATGGAAGGTATGTTCTCTATGTTGGAAATAAAAAAATAACAACATTAAAACCACAATATTTTAAAATGGCGAAAAATTGTCCAGATTCATTTGATGTTATGGTAGATAAACATAAAATTTCTGTACCAAAAGCTTCATCTTTTGATGTAAAGACCGATTTTAAGATACTCAGACAAAAAGGCATCCGTGTCAATATTATTGGGTACCATGCAAGAAATGTTAAAAATGAAAGCAATATCAATATAAAAAGAAAAGATTTAAACTCAAGATTTTCTATTGATAAAGGGAAAAAGGCATACAGAATAGAGTTTTATAAAAAAGACAAATTCTGTTCTTTGTCCATAATTAATTTTAAATAGGATTCATATAGAATGAACAAAAAAGAAAGTGGCTCTTTTTCCAGTGTTATTTCGATAAATCCCTATAAAAAAACCTATTTTAGTGGTGAATCCAATCTTATTAGTGAAATAAAATCACCACAATTTGCAAAAGAACAGTTTGCAATTTCATACTTAAATACAAATGAGTTTATCACAGCACAAATAGCTGTTAGTAAAAACATCTCCCAAGAAGATATTTTTGACACTATTACGATGCAAGCCTATGATGAACTCGGACTTGATGAAGCCGTTGAATATGCCATTCAATATGTTGAAAACTTTAATCATTCAGATGAAGACAACCGATTATTTCATGTTTTTGTAGTTGAACCACTTGCCTTAGATACGACATTTACAAATGCCATAGATACAATCAAATATATCGATGTCATCATCCCTACTCCTCTTTTATTAAAATCCCTTTATACAAAAGATATTATTTTAAATGGGGGAGTACATTGTTTTATCTACTTTCAAGAAAATGATGCATTTGTTACTTTATACTCCCAAAAAGAGTTTCTTTATACAAAATCACTTCCTTACTCTCTGCTTGAAATGCATGAAAGATTCTGTGAGTTATATGGAGAAAAAATCAGCTATGAAAGCTTTCAAGATTTTTTTACACAACAAACCTTAAAAGAGACATCAAGCGATTATAAACTCTACTTTATTAAATTATATAAAGAAATTTTTGCAAGTGTCAACGATATTCTCACTTATACAAAAAGAGCTTTTGATATAGAAAAATTTGAACATCTTTACATCGGTACACAGCTTGACACACTGATGAAGTTTGATGAAATGTTAGAAGCAGAACTCAGTGTACAAGCAAGTGATTTTGATTTTACTTACGGATTTGAACATAAGGATGTATATGTTGACCAACTGCATTACCTTATGCAACTCTATGTTCTCTCAGACCCCCAAGAACAATATATCTCCAATTTTTCCATTTATCATAGACCTCCAAAGTTTATAAAACGGGAAAGTGGCAAGTTCCTCACTCTAATTGCTGCCTCTTTACTCATAGCTTTTGCATACCCAGTTACGTACTGGTCTTTAACCTATACTCAGATGTTACAGTACAGTTTATTACAAGAGAAATATAACGACCTTCATAAGAAAAAAGTTACAAGAGAGGTTATGATTAAAAATACACTTGCAGATAAAGCAAAAGTAACAACCCTTCTTGACATTGAGCGAAAAGAGTATACACAGAAGAAAAATACTTTAAGTAAAATACATGATGTCAAAGTAAATTACCCAATGAAAGCAAAACTTTTAGCGATGTTTACCAAAGACTTAAATAAATTTGGTGTCAATCTGCAAGATATTTCTTACACACAAGCGAATCATGCAAAAGAGTTTACGCTCTCTCTCAATGCCCTAAATGATAAAAAAATTACACAACTCATAGAATATCTTACAAAAATACATGATAAAAAATTCAAATTTTCTCTCAAAGAGATATCTTATGATGAAGATGAGCAAAGATACACAAGTGCGCTTAAGGTAAAAATATTATGAGAATAAATCTTGAAAATTATTTACACAAAATAGATACTTATTTCAAAGAGAAGGGAAAAAAAGATACTTATATGCTCTATACACTAGTATCTTTTTCCATTATTGGATTCTCATATCTGCTTTTTTGGGATAGTTCTTTTAATGCATTTCAAACTACCACTCAAAAAGTACAAACAATACGCGGTAAAATAAATATTGATAAGATATATATGCAACTTAATCCTCCAAGCAAAGTTGCACAGCTCAAAAGAGATATCCAAATCATGAATGCAAATATTATTAAAATAAAAGATCATAATGCTTACATAAAGTCTAAAATCGAGACTATTTCTGCACTTGTTTATGATGAAAGAGCATGGGGAGAGTACTTGCACTCAATCTCGAAAAATGCAAAAAATAATCATATCCAAATTATTGATTTAAAAAATCAATATGCCCTCAACAACAACTCTTTTGGACATATTCTCAATATTAAAATTGATGCTATTGGAACCTACAAAAACACATTGAAGTTTATTAACTCTTTAGAACAAAGTGACCTTGTTGTCGATATTCATGATCTTAACATTTCAGCTACGGACATCTTGAAAACTTCTTTAGATATCTCAGTTTGGGGGATTACATACTAATGAAAACAGTACTCATTTTTCTCTCTTTCTTCCTCTTTATTTCTCTCAATGCTACAGAACTGCAATGGGTTGATGCACAGATAAAAGCGATAAAACCTCCAAGAATTGGTCTCAAGTCCACAACTTTAGCAAAGATAAAAGATCCCTTTATCTTTACAAAATCTACAAAAGTTGCAAAAAAGAAGCCATTCAAGATAAAGAAAGTATATCATGCAAAACATTACTCAAAAAGATACTCTCTTAAACGATTACATCTTTCTATGACGATGAATACATCTGCGAAGATTAACGGAAAATGGTATAAGGTTGGTGATGTACTCCATAGATATCTCATCACTGATATTCAATTATCGAGTGTCATACTCAAGTATCATAAAAGAAGTTATATACTTTCAACCCATAGTAAAAAACACTCAAGTTTACATATAAAGTAGGATTAGAATATGCAATTTATTAAAAAATCATTTTACACAACAGCCTTATTAGTTTTTCTAGGTATCAATAGTTATGCTGATTGTTCCTATGAACTCTTTAGTATTAATTCTACAAAAAATACTAAAATCATAGATTTTATAGACCAACTCAGTGATAAATGTTCTTTTAGTATTATTGTGACAGACCCACAAGCAGAAAAGTATTTAAATACAAAACTCAATAAGATAAACTTAAAAAACTTCACTATAGATGAAGTACTCAACCTTATTCTTACTGAACACAACTTATCTTATACACTTGAAAATAATATTTTAAAAATTTCCTATTTAACAACACAAATGTTTCAAATAGACTATATTCTTTCGCAACGTAAAAGTATAGGAAATACAAATGTAACCCTCTCTAGTACTCAACAATCAAAGAGTGGCACTACAAGTACGAATGCCGGTGGTTCTTCAGGTGGGTCAGGAGGTACTTCTGAAGCAGGTATTAACATACAAAGTAGCGATAAAGTAGATTTTTGGACAGACTTAGATTTAGAGTTTCAAAATGTTTTAAATCGCCCTCAAGATATCTACAAAGCTGAAGCCCCTATTATCAATAAAAATGCAGGGATAGTCACTGTGACTGCTACCTCAAAACAGATGAAACGTTTTAAAAGCTACTTAAAAAAACTTCAAGAAAAAGTAAAACTGCAAGTCCTCATTGATGTACAACTCCTTACCGTGACTATGAATAAAAGCAAAACAACAGGAGTTGATTGGAGTCAACTCTATGCCTTACAAAATGTCAACATTAATCTACCAACTGCCACCATTGCTGCGGTTACCAAAAATAAAAACAGCTTAGGTGGTCTCGCTACAATTACAACAGCTGGAGGCAATGGAATATCTTTAACAGAAGTCATTAAATTTCTTAAAACACAAGGCGATGTCCGTTCTATTTCAAATCCTAAAATCCTCACACTCAACAATCAACCTGCCCTTATTACAGCAGGAACAGAGTACTTTTATAAAATCACAAGTAGTTCTACACTCGCAGGGGGAAACACAGGGACAACAACACAAAATGAGGATGTACAATCCGTGTTTGCAGGAGTTCTCCTTACAATTACCCCTGAAATTTCAGACAACAACATGATTACATTAAAAATAAACCCTTCCCTCTCTGAAACAAGAACTGACATCTCTTCAGTAGACAACTCAAAAAGAATTATGCCACCCGATTTAGATAGAAGACAACTCTCTTCTGTCGTCACAGTAGAAGATGGAAAACAAGTTATCCTTGGTGGTTTAATCAACACTAAAGTCACAACAAATTCCAATCATGTACCACTTTTAGGAGATATTCCTCTTTTAGGGTATGCTTTTAGATATGAAAGTACCTCTAAATTAGTACAAGAACTTGTTATAGTAATTAAACCACATATTATTCATAAAGATAAAGAATCACTCTCTTTATCTGAACTCGGTTACACGAGCATTGATGATACTTCATTAGAACAAAACAAGAGTCTCAGTAAATAGTTTTGATGGATTCTATGCAGACAACTATCTACAGCAGTTCAAAAAATGTTTTTTTAGATACTGTGAATGCTAATGACTATATACAACTCGATAGAGTCTCTACAATTTACCAATCATTAAAAGATTCTATCAATAAACCACTCAAGATGATACTTTTATATGGAAAACCAGGAACAGGAAAAAGTATGTTTTTAAGTAAACTCCATAAAGACATATCTTCTTCTCAAGTAGTCTACCTTTATAGTACCCCAATACTTGATGAAAGTGAATTTTACAAGACATTAGCACAAGATATATTTGATACAAAATATCATGGTGAATTAAATTTTACCCAGTTTATGAAAATTGTCCAAGCCTCTAACCTCGCATCTATTCCTATCGTTTTACTCGATGAAGCACAACTCTATTCTGATATCCTTATGGAAAAGATACGACTCCTCTCAGACACAAGAACAGTTAAATTTGTCATTACTTTGCATAAGACTGAAAAAGAAGACCTCATTGCAAAAGAGCATTTTCAAACAAGAATTTGGGAGACCATTGAACTTGAAAATGCATCCATAGCGGAACTTAAAATCTATATCCAAAAGAAACTTATGAAAGCAAACTGCTTTGATACAGCAAGTATGTTTACAGATAAAAACATCAAACTCATTCACAAATTTAGTGCAGGAAACTATCGAGATACTAACAAACTTCTTTATACCCTCTTTGAATTATATGCCATTTATGAGAAAAACCATCGTTTATCCTCTTTTAAAATGGGAATTATTTCTAACAAACTTATAGAAATGGCAGCACTCCATACAGGTTTTATTCATGATTGATATTGTAGAACTTGAAAAAAATTGGTTACGCTATAAGATAAAGTCTTATCTTCCTCATTTTATAATTTTTATGAGTTTATCTATTATTACATTTTTAGGATTAATATTTTTTGATATATTTAGCTCAAATACAGCTGTGCAAAAAACTGCTCCTCTTAAAAAAGAGACTGTTAGCATTCCCATTTTACACACAGAAACGACACAGGAAACACAACTTAAACTCCAACCATCATTAAATTTTGTAAAAAAGATGCAGGATGAAAGATACACCTATCATAAAGAAGTCAAAAAGATATATCATCCTCAAGTTGCTCCAAAAAAAGCTCCTCAAATAGCAAAGGTCGCGCAACATAAAAGTATAAAAAAGACAAACATTCAGATAACTAGTAAGAATACAGCTCAAAATCTACAAAGTATTATACATCGATTTAAAGAGAGTAATGACCCTCGTTTGAGTCTCTTTCTTGCAAAAAAATATTATGAGCAAAAAAACTATCAACAATCATATAATTATGCACTTATAACCAATAAAATCAATAGTAAAATTGATGAAAGTTGGATTGTATTTTGTAAATCTTTAGTCCATTTAGGCAAAAAGAAATTTGCTATAAAAGTTTTACAAGATTATATACAAGCAACCCAATCATCAACAGCTAACATTTTACTTTCAAATATTAAATCAGGAAAATTTAGATGAGACTTTTCATAGTATTACTTGTATCACTGAGCTTGTATGCAGATGCAAAACAAGAGATGTTTCGTCTTTACCAAACAAAAGATTTTGCTGCAGTCTGCAACAAAGGATTACAAAATTTTTCTGCCAATAAAAATGATGAAGCCTTTTTATCTATGTATGCCTTCTCGTGTCTCTATTCGGATTATGTTGATAGACTTGCTGTCCCTATCACGATTATGAAACACTCTGAAGAAGCACGAGCAAATGCAGCCTATTTTTCAGTTATTTTGATGCAAAAAAAGCTCCTTTTTCATGCACTTTTAGACAATTATGACCTCTCTACACTCAAATTGCCAACAACTGATTATATACTTTCTAAAGTTTTCGACCTCTATTTAGAACTTGGAAAGCATACTCCTAAACCCTATTATATTTTTCAAGATAAAACTGATAAGCATAAAAGTTATAAACTTTATATACAAAAAAGTCAAAATAAGAATAGTGATAAAGTAGTACTTGAAGAGTTTTATAACTCAAGAAGTATGCAACGTCATATCTACTGGTAGGAGAGTTATTATGGATAGAATAACAACAGATTTACTTGAAAATGGTCTCATTATGAAAGGGCAAGTCGATAGATTATCTGCTAAAGGTATCCATGAGTCCTTAATACTCAGAGATATTACACTCTCAGGTTTTATGACTATGAATCGCTTAGTGCGTTTTATCGTACAGCAAGTACGAGACGGTCTTTACAATTTATCTATCATTGACAATTATGATTACATCAGCGAAAAAACTGTTTTAGAAGAGTTAGCCTTAGAACTTCATTTACTCTCCGTTGACCTTGATTCACTTGATATGGACTACTACCTTACAGAGCGAATGCCTCTTGCCCAACTCAAAAAGCACAATTTCATTCCTATATCACAAGATGATATGAGTGTGACCGTTGCGTTTCATGACCCTTTAGATATCCTTGCTCAAGAAGCAGCACAAAGGCTTTTTCCAAGAAAAATTGTTAAAATTGCACTTGCACCTAAAAAACAGATTGCTGCTTATCTCTATAAAATAGAACTCAAAGATAGTGTGAAAGGATTGGTAAAAAAAGTAAAAGAGGAACTTAATTCTATCAGTTCTCTTGAAGACCAGCAACAAGCATCCTCTATCTTACTCTTGATTGATGTTATCTTAAAAACATGTATCAATGGACGAGCGAGTGATATTCATATAGAACCAACTGAAAAAAACTGTGTAGTTCGTGGACGCGTTGATGGAAAATTATCAGAGATGTTTATCTTTGAAAAAAGTATCTACCCGCCACTCTCCTCGCGTTTAAAACTCTTAGCAAATCTTGACATAGCAGAAAAACGCAAGCCACAGGATGGGCGCTTTTCCACTACAGTTGCAAGCTTGGAGTATGATTTTCGTATCTCAACACTGCCTATCCTTTATGGAGAGTCGATTGTTATGCGTGTGCTTGACAAGCAAAAAGCTTTAGTAAAACTCGAAGATGCAGGAATGGATACAGCAAGTTATAACAAACTCCTCAAAGGACTAAGTTCACCCTTTGGCATTATCTTAGTCACAGGGCCTACAGGTTCAGGGAAAACTACTACACTCTATGGTGCGCTCAACGAACTGCGAAATGTTGAAGATAAAGTCATTACTGTTGAAGACCCTGTTGAGTACAGAATGAATCTTATTCAACAAGTGCAAATAAATCCAAAAGTGGGACTCGGTTTTGCGGAGTCTTTACGTTCTATCCTCCGTCAAGATCCAGATAAGATTATGATTGGTGAAATTCGTGATAAAGAGACTTTAGAAATCGCAATTAAAGCAGCACTTACAGGACATATGGTTATCTCAACACTCCACACAAATGACTCAATCAGTTCTATTCCTCGTATGGTAGATATGGGCATACAGCATTATCTCATTAGTGGTGCGCTTGTTGCCATTCAAGCACAACGCCTTGTTCGTAAAATCTGTACACATTGTAAGGCAGAAGAGAGCTTACCCTCTTCTGTTTTAGCAGATTTAAAAGATGTTATCCCTAAAAATGCAAAATTTTATAAAGGCAAAGGGTGTCGAGAGTGTGGAGATAGTGGCTACATGGGACGAGAGATGATTTGTGAAGTGCTGAATATTTCCGATGATTTATCCTCCCTTATTGCTAAAGGCTCTTCCAAAGAAGTGTTATTAGAACAAGCAAAAAAAGAAGGTTTTGTTGATTTATATCATAATGGCATACAAAAAGCCTTAGATGGTGTCACAACTATCGAAGAAATTTTAAAGGTAACAAAAGGATGAAGTACTTTGTAGCCACTATTTTAACAAAGGGAAAAAAAAGTGAATTAGGTTTTTACTCGGAAAACAAAAAAGATGCAAGAAGTTATGCAAAACTCAAATACTCTGGTATCATTATCAAAGTAGAAGAAACACAAGAGCCACTTGAGATTCAACTCAAACGTTTTAAAGAAACTCTTCTACAAAACTTCAAAAAGAAAAAAATTAAACAAGATGCACTTATCGCCTCCATAAGACAACTTGCAGTCATGACAAATGCTGGTATTTCTATACATGATTCCATCACAGAGATTGCAGAGGCAACAACAGATGAAGCCTTAAAAACTGTTTTTGAAAAACTTGCAGATGATATTAATGCTGGGCGTTCTTTATCTGCTTCTATGCAAAATTTTCGTTATGAACTTGGTAATCTTACGATTGCTATGGTTGAACTTGGAGAAAAAACAGGGAATCTTGATGAATCTCTCTATGCACTTGCCGATATGCTCGAAGAGATTCGATCCAATATTATTAAATTTAAAAAAGCAATGGCATACCCACGAAATGTAATGATAGCGATGGCAGTTGCATTTACTATTCTTATCTCTTTTGTTGTCCCAAAATTCAAAGATATGTTTGAACAACTCCATGTAGAACTTCCCCTACCAACATTAATCCTACTCAAATTAGAGTATATTTTCAACAATTTTGGTCCCTATGTTATCCTCGGACTTTTTATCAGTTTTGTAACGATGCAATACCTCATCAACAATTATCAAGATATCCGCTATAAATGGCATACACTTCTGCTCAAAACATATCTCATTAAAAACATCATCAAGTTTGCAACACTCAACCGATTTACACTCGTTTTTTCTGAACTTATCCGTGCAGGTATCCCTATTGCCGATGCCCTTGATACTGCTATTGGGATGATTGAAAATCTCCCGCTCAAACAAAAACTCCTCAATGTCAGAGGAACCGTTGAAAAAGGGGGTATGCTCAACACTGGTTTAAAAGAAACAAAACTTTTTGAAAACATGATTATACAAATGGTACGAGCAGGTGAAGATAGTGGGACACTCGATACAATGATAAAAAAGGTAGCAGAGTACTATAAAATGCGTTTTGATGCCATCATAGATGGTTTAAGTGAAGCGATTGAGCCAATTATGCTTTTTTTGATTGCAGGCATGGTAATCTTACTCGCACTTGGTATTTTCTTACCTATGTGGAACTTAGGAAGTGCCGTCTCCGGCGGTTGATTTTCCTAGTCACTCATATCTTTTAATTTTTCAATTACTTCTTTAGATAAACCTGTTGATAAAACTATAGTATTTAGCTCAATACTTGCTTTTAATAAATTTTTGGCAATATTTATTTTTTCTTTTTCAATTTCTTGCTCTATCCCTTGCTCTATCCCTTGCTCTATCCCTCTACTAAGGCCATCATTTGTAGCTTTTAACAATGCTAATTTTTGTATAGATATAAACTCTTTTCTTTTATGTTGTGTTTCAAGTTCATCTTTACTGAGATTAGCTTCATTTAAAATATCAAAAGAGTTCTGGATATTTTTATCTAAATCATTTGGTATATACTCTAAGCTTCCTGCATTTTTGATGAAGTATATCCATTCATCTGTAAGATTTGTTAACTCATCTAACTCTTTTTTAAATTTTGGTAATTCTATAAAAATCATCTCTATATCATCACTATAATCAATAAACTCCTCTTTTTCTAAAAGTTTAAAGTTATTGATAACTTTCGGACTCTCTTCAAACATTATAAAATCCACTATATTCAAAGCTATCACAGGATTAAGTAAATGATACTCTTCTGCTTTATTGAGTTGAATAGAGTAGTTTTTTGCTAAGTTATACAGTACTCTTTTTTCAAATCCAGCATGATTGAGGACTTGCATTTCTATGATAACTTTTGTGTCATCATCAAGAAGTGCTTTCACATCAACAAAACTATTTTTCATACCATCAAGAAGTGGTATGTTATAAGGGTCTATGATAGTTAAATCTTTAATTTTTGTCTTTTTATCTTTATAGACAAGAGCATTTAAAAAGCTCATTAGGGTTTCTTTACTGTCTTCACTTCCAAATACTTTTTTAAAAGCATAATCTGTTTTTACATCTAAAAAGTTCATTTTTTATCCTGCTTTTTTTATTTTATTTATGATGTACATAGTATATATTATTTTAGCTATTGGAAGCTTAAAACAGATAAAAGACTTTGGATTCTCTCTTCTGTTGCTCGTAATGTATAAAGTACTTCCATCTCAAAAGTTTTGTGGACTATGTGTATCTCTAACTCTTTACAAGTGTACTCAACTAAACGCATATCACTATAACTCACCACAATCTCTTTTTCTATCTCTTTAACATACTCTTGCAAATGACTTTTTTCTATCACAAGATTAACCGCATCACTATATGATCGAACCAAACCCCCTGTACCTAACTTTGTACCACCAGAATAACGCACTATCACTACAGCACTGTTAATGAGTTCTTGCCCTTGTAAAACCATAAGAGAAGGTTTCCCTGATGTTCCCTTTGGCTCGCCATCATCACTCGAATGTTCTACGATTTGTTCATACGCATTAATGTAGCGAAAGGCAGTCACAAAATGTCTTGCTTTTGGATGGTTTTTTTGGAGGATTTGGAGTTGTTCTTGATACAGTGTATAAGGCATCAAGTGAGCAATAAACTTCGATTGCTTCACTTCATGGGTAAAAATTGAAATATCTTGAATATATTTCATAAAAAATTTATACTAAATTTGTATAAACTTTCTGTACATCTTCATCATCTTCAAGACGTTCTAAAATTTTATCTATATCAGTATGTTCTTCTTCACTAATCGTCAATGGTGTATTTGCCATACGCTCTAAATGTGCTTTTTTAATCTCTATGCCCATATCTTCAAGTGCTTTTGTAAGTGTTCCGAAGCTTGTATAGTCTCCAGTAATGATAGCGACCCCATCTTCTGCTTCTATCTCTTCAAGACCTGCATCAATGAGTTCAAGTTCTAACTCTTCTAAATCCATCTCATTACTCATATCGAACTCTATCAAAGCTTTTCTATCAAACATAAATTCTAAAGAACCATTAGTAAGCAACTCTCCACCATGTTTTGTCAAGATATTTTTAACATTTGCAACAGTTCGCGTGTTATTATCTGTCATGCACTCAATAAAAATCAAAACACCATGCGGGGCTTTACCTTCAAAATTTACCTCAAGCATACTTGCTGTATCTTTCGCAGCTGCACGTTTTATCGCCGCATCGATATTGTCTTTTGGCATATTTTCAGCTTTTGCATTTAAAATCGCTGTACGAAGTTTTGCATTTGAGTCTGGATCCATGCCACCTTCTTTCGCTGCCATAGTAATAATCTTACCAAGTTTAGGAAAAAGCTTTGACATCGCTCCCCATCTTTTTAATTTTGACGCTTTTCTATACTCAAATGCTCTACCCATTTTATAAATCCTATCAATTATTTTTGAAATTATACTATAATACAGCTAAGGAAAATAAATGAAGTTAGGCTTTAGAATAAAACATCACTTTTTTGGTGCTTTTCGAGAACTTTTTGTCCATCATCATGGTTCATTAGAGTTTCGTGCCAAGATTTTTGCACTTATTATTGCTGCTTGTCCTACTCCAAAGGTAGATAATTATATTTTAGTCAAACAACTCGCAGAAAAAATTTATAAAAATGATACAAATAGAGCCAATCTACTCATGTTATCAACCAAAGAGATTGTCCAAAAAGTCAAAGACAACAATGGACTCGATATTGACACTCTTGTAGAGAACATTCAAAAAGAGCTTAAAATCGTTCCACGATATGCGAAAAAAATTGATACTGATTCCTTACAAGCATTTTTAGAAATCAGCTACGATGAAAATGTCGTTGCATACCAAAAAAATATTTTAGAGTTTTTGCAGACTTTAAAAAATGATACACTCAAAATATATAACAAAGGATAGATATGGATTTACAAACAACTGCACTACATGCTGGTTATGACAAAGACTCACAAGGGACAATGGCCGTACCCATTTACCAAACAACAGCCTACGAATTTCGAGATGTTGAGCATGCTGCCAATCTTTTTGCACTCAAAGAGCTGGGTAATATCTACACACGTTTAAATAACCCAACAACCGATGTTTTTGAAAAACGCTTTGCTGAGCTTGAGGGTGGTGAAGCTGCTTTAGCTGCTGCAAGTGGAATGAGTGCTATCTTTTATGCTATTGCCAACTCTGCTGAAGCAGGCGATAATATCATCTGTGCAAATCAACTTTATGGTGGAAGCCTCACACTCAATGCTCATACTTTTAAAAGATTTGGTATAGAGTCGCGTTTTTTTAATGTCCATAAACCCCAAGAGATAGAAGCACTCATAGATAGCAAAACAAAAGTAATCTTTTTTGAGTCTCTTACAAATCCAAGTATTGATGTAGCCGACATTGAAGCCATTACAGCGATTGCAAACAAACATGGTATTTTGACTGTTGTTGATAACACTGTCGCGACACCTGTTTTATGTCGCCCTTTTGAGTTTGGAGCTGATATAACAGTTCATAGTGCGAGTAAATATACCACGGGTCAAGGGCTTGCTATCGGAGGCATACTTGTGGAGAGAAAAGGTCTTTTAGAAAAAATCAAAGACAATCCCCGCTATCCACAATTTAATGAACCTGATGCCTCTTACCATGGTTTAGTCTATGTTGATGTCCCACTTCCTGTGTTTACCCTACGAGCAAGACTCTCTTTACTTCGTGATATTGGAGCAGTTGTTTCACCCTTTAACTCGTGGTTATTTATTCAAGGTATCGAAACACTTTCACTTCGTATGCGTGAACACTCTAAAAATGCCCTTGCACTTGCAGAGTTTTTAGAGTCACATCCAAAGGTAAAAAAAGTCAACTACCCAGGTTTAGCAAGTAATGCAAACTATGAAAATGCACAAAAGTATTTTCAAGATGGACTCTCAAGTGGACTTTTGAGTTTTGAGGTAAGTTCTTTAGAAGAAGCGACCAAAATCGTCAATGCAACAGAGTTATATTCACTTGTTGTAAATATTGGTGATTCTAAGTCGATTATCACACACCCTGCTTCCACAACACACCAACAACTCAGTGATGAAGAGTTGAATGCTTGTGGTGTTCCTGCTGGACTTATCCGTATTTCAGCAGGTTTAGAGAGTGCAAAAGATTTGATTGCAGACATACAACAAGCATTAGAAGCATAAAGAGAGAAAAAATTTGCCCTTAAACCTGCAAACACATACTGAACATTTTACTAATCCACTCTATTTGGAGAGTGGTCGTATCTTAGAACCTTATGACATTACTTATGAAACCTACGGTCATCTCAATGATGACAAATCAAATGTCATTGTTGTCACACATGCCCTCACAGGCTCTCATCATGCTGCGGGAATCTATGAAGATGACTCGAAAGCGGGCTGGTGGGATGGACTCATTGGCTCAGCAAAAGTGATTGATACAGACAAATATTTTGTTATCTGTACCAATGTCATCGGTAGTTGCTTTGGCTCAACAGGACCTATGTCACCACAGCACCCGCATCAAGAACCCTACCGTTATAAATTTCCTGTTGTGAGCATCAAAGATATGGTGAAGGCACAACGCATTCTTTTTGACCGTTTAGATATTCACCGTGTCGAAGCTATTATCGGTGGAAGTATGGGTGGAATGCAAGCCCTCCAATTTGCTATTCACTACCCCAATTTTGCTAAAAAAGTCATCGCCCTTGCAGCCACTCATGCCACACAAGCATGGGCAATAGCCTTTAACAAAGTTGCTCAAGAAGCTATCTTAAAAGACCCTGATTTCAAGCAAGGGTATTATGACCCTGAACTTATCAAAGAACAAGGTTTAGCAGGAATGGCTGTGGGACGTATGGCGGGGCATATTAGTTTTTTAAGTCATGAATCTATGCGAGAAAAATTTGGTCGAGAATACAAACGTACCGATGGACTCTATGAACTTTTTGGAAAATTCCAAGTGGAATCTTACCTCGAGTATAACGGCTATAATTTTACAAAATGGTTTGACCCCCTTACCTATCTCTACATTACCAAAGCGATTAACATCTATGATTTAGCTCGAGGTTTTGACTCGTTAGAAGAAGCCTTGAAGAAGATTACAGCCGATTTACATCTGATTAGTTTCAAAAATGATATACTTTTTAAAAATTTTGAAATGCAAGAAATTGCCACTGCTCTGAAAAATATTCAGAATAAAAAACATACTTATAGAGATATCGATAGCGATTATGGGCATGATGCCTTTCTCGTCGAACTCGACAAATTCCAACACCACATTAAGGATATACTCAATGCCTAAAAAAGAAGAAGAAAATTTTGAAATAAAACTCGAGAGTGCAAAATCTGTCTTAGAAACACTCATGAAGCCTGACATTACCTTAGCAGATAGTGTTAAAGCCTATGAAAAGGGGATGCAAGAACTCTCAGATGCACAAGCTATCTTAGAAAATGCTGTCTTAAAAATCAAAGAGATAAAAAATAGCTAGATGAGAGCAGCTGTCCTCCAACTCAATGCACAAGGTTTAAGTTCTACCAAACTTTACAACTACATCAGAGTCGCTCATAGGAAAGGAGTCAAAGTTTTACTCCTTGGTGAGTATGTTTTAAACCCTTTTTTTAAAGAGTTACAAAGTATGTCCATCAGTATGATAGACGAACAAGCAAAACGGCAAATAGAAGTTTTAAAAGAACTCTCAACGACCTATAAAATGACTATCGTAGTGCCACTTGTCATTGTAAAGAAAAAAGAGGTCTACAAAACAGTTGCCAAATTTGCCCCCTCTTCTACAGCGTATTATCATCAACAAGTCCTTATAAATTATGCCCATTGGAATGAAGAGAAGTTTTTTGCCAATGAGATTACAAAACTTCAAACACCCCTTGTTTTTAACATTGATAACTTTAAATTTGCAATCATGAGTGGTTTTGAACTCCATTTTGATGCACTTTTTACAAGCCTCTCTACTAGAAATATTGATTGTATACTCCTTCCAAGTGTTGCAACATTTGACTCCTATGAACGATGGAAAGCACTCATACTGAGCCGTGCATTTACTCAAAACTGCTATATTTTAAGAGCAAATAGAATTGGTGAATACCAAGACAAAAACATTTCATGGCAATTTTATGGTGATTCTATCTTAGCATCACCAAATGGTGAACTCCTCCAGCACTTAGGTAATAGTGAAGAGTTAATGATTGTTGATATGAATCACACAGATGTCGTTCAAGCCAGACGTTCATGGGGATTTAAAGAAGCACTTAAAAAAAGGAACAACTAATGTTACAATATTTTCACAGACAAGTTCAACTATGGGGTGAAGAGGTGCAGACTTCTTTACAAGATAAAAAAATCGCTATTGTTGGTTCAGGCGGTTTGGGTTCTTCACTTGCATTTGCCCTTGGAGCAAGTGGGATTGGTGAAATTCATATGATAGATTTTGATGAAGTAAGTTTACATAATATTCACCGTCAAATTGCTTTTAAAGTAGGGGATGAAGGTAAAAACAAAGCCAAAATTAACACCGAGCTTATGATGCAACGCTCCCCTTATGTCAAAGCAATTCCTCACGAGTGTGATTTTACAGCATGGACAGCAAAAAATATAGAAGTTGACCTCATCATAGATGCTACAGATAACCTTCCAACACGAGGAGACATTAATACCTATGCAAAAAAAAGCAATACACCTTGGGTCTATGGGAGTGTCGAAGCTTTTCATGGTCAAGTGTGCTTTATAGACAACTCTTCATTTAATGATGCTTTTAAAATCATCCAAAAGACTCCTGCAGGCATCGCAGCCCCTATCGTCATGCACATTGCTTCACTTCAAGCAAACTTAGCCCTGCGTTTCTTAGCAGGACTCAGTGTGAAAAAAGATATGCTTTACTATCTTTTCTTTAATGAAGAGGGTGAATTAGTAACCCAAAAATTTGGATTACCTACTGCTTAGAGATATATTTTGCAAGTGCTTCAATCTTTGCATCATCAAGTTTTGAAGCCTGCCCTTTCATAATACCTTTCATAGAACCACCGTACGTTCCATTTTGATACCCGTGAAGTGCTGTCACGATTTTATCAGTCGCCCAACCTTTAATAATATGTGATTTTCCTAAAGCTTTTTTCTCAGCATGGGAACCATGACACCCTGCACAAGCAGTAAAAAGTTGTTTTCCATCAAGTGCTGGTTTTGCAGGTGTTGCACTTGTTTGTATATCTTTTGCAACTTTTTCAACTGCCTTTGCACTTTTTTGTACCACTTCATGACTTGTTTGACTCACTTGTTTCACAACTTCTGTACTAACTTCTTTAACCTTGTCAATACTCTTTTGTGTCACTTTTTGTACCTGTTCTGAGACAACACTTGTTGCTTCTTTGGCTTTTTTAAGTACATCATCTGTACTTTTAGCTACAACAGTCGCTGTTTCGTGTGCCTGCTGGCTTATCTCTTTTTTAGCCGTTTGTGTTGTTGCATCATCATTACATCCAAGTAGAAAAAAGGCAAGTGCTGCCGATAAAATGATTTTCATGTTCTATCCTCAAGTTTATTTTGAAATATTATACAGTAATTATTTGTACTTTTGGCTTTCATCTTTAACAAGTATTTTTTCGATATAATTAGATATGAAATTTGAACCATATCCATTTGAAAAATTAAACCATTTACTAGAAAATATTGTCCCTAATGCTGACCTGACTCCCTCTGTTTTAACCATAGGTGAACCACAGTTTGAAACACCTACTTTTATACAGAGTGCTTTAGCAAAAAATACTGATTTACTCAAAAAGTATCCAAAAACTGGTGGTGAAAGTACGCTTCGTCAAGCGATGCGTGGTTTTGTGCAAAGACGATTTCACACGACACTTAGCGATGCACAAATCATCCCTACTTTTGGAACACGAGAAGTACTTTTTAACTTTCCTCAGTTTTTCCTTTTTGATGTGAAACATCCTGTGATGGCATATACAAACCCTTTTTATCAGATTTATGAAGGGGCAGCACTTGCGACTCGTGCTAAAGTTATTCATCTTAACTTAAATAAAGCAAATAACTTTAAACCACTCATCAACGAAAAAGAGCTTGCAAAATGCGACCTTGTGATTTTAAACTTTCCAAATAATCCAAGCACAGCAATACTTACATTAGAAGAACTTGGAGAGTGGGTTCGTCTTGCGCTTAAACATAACTTTGTCCTCTTAAATGATGAATGTTATAGTGAAATCTATACCAACACCCCACCCCCTTCACTTTTAGAAGCTTCAAGTGCTGTTGGAAATGTTGATTTTACCAATGTACTAGTAATAAACTCCATCTCTAAACGCTCCTCAGCACCAGGACTACGTTCTGGATTTATCGCAGGCGATGCAAACATCCTCAAAGAGTACATGAAGTACCGTACTTATGTAGGCTGTGCAAGTCCTCTACCACTTCAGAGTGCAGCAGCCGAGGCTTGGAGTGAAGAGACTCATGTCGCTCACTCGCGCGCAATTTATAAAAGAAACTTTGAAATAGCACAAGAGATTTTAGGAACAGCTATTCCAGCGGCTACTTTTTACCTTTGGATAGAGGTAAAAGATGCCCTTGAATTTACAAAAAAACTCTATAAAGAGTACAATGTCAAAGTCCTTCCAGGGGAGTTTTTAGCTAGAGCAAATGCACAAGGAGAAAATCCTGGTATTGGATTTGTGCGCATTGCCTTAGTAGAAGATGAAGAAAAAACAAGAAGTGCATTAAAAAGAATCAAGGAGTGTTTACATGGCTAGAAGTAGTGAAGATTTAAAAGCAGAAGTTTTAAAAGCGCAGCAAACAAGTGATGTTGCAGCTTTATATGTTTTAGAAAAAGAGGCGCATGAACTCTTTGATGAAGAGACTCTCCATGGGTTTTATGCCAATATTTTAGACTTAGCCTTAGAAAAGCTTACAGACATACTTGAATCACACCGTAAAATGGATATGAATGAAGTGCAAGACTTTGCAACGACTCGAGCTTTATATGAGTATGCGATTGAGCATTATTCTGCTGGAGATGCAAAAGATGCAGCTGCTCTTTTTGAAGTGCTTACAGGGATTACAAATGATGATTCTTTTACCTCTGCACTCAAGTTTCACTGGATTGCAGCTGCTGAAAACCTAGCATTTGAAGATTTTTTAGACAAAATTGCAGATATTGAAGCTACACAAAATGCAGGAACATTTTACATTAGTAAATTTACAAAAGAGGCACAAAAATTACTGAAAACTCCTCAAACAAAGAAGTAAAAATGAAAATACATTTTATTGGGATTGGTGGTATCGGTATCTCAGGACTTGCACAGTATATGAGATACACGGGACATGAGGTCTCAGGTTCAGACATCAAAGATACACTCATTACACAAAAACTCCGTTCTTTAGGCATAGAGGTCACAGTCCCTCATACAGCCGAGGCAATCACAAACCAAGATTTAGTAGTACATTCAGCTATCATTAGCCCTAACAATCCAGAAGTCATTGCAGCCAAAGCAAAAGACATCGAAGTACTTGCACGTCGAGAAGCACTCCTAAAGATTCTTGATGATAAAAAAGTTTACTCTGTCGCTGGCGCACATGGTAAAAGTACCACAACAGCCATACTGAGTGCTATCATGGATGGTTCCGCTATCATCGGTGCCGAATCAAAAGAATTTGCTTCCAATGTTCGTTATGACAGTACTAGTGATGTCATGCTTTTTGAAGCGGATGAGAGTGATGGAAGCTTTATCAACTCAAATCCATATTGTGCTATCGTCATCAATGCAGAGCCTGAGCATATGGAGTATTATGATTATAATTATGACCTTTTTTATGACTCTTACAAAACTTTTATAAATACAGCCTCTTTTCGTGTTTTAAATGCAGAAGACCCTTTTTTGGCAACACTTGTCGAAAGTGTCGAGGCACACTGGCTCTATCCGAGCAAAGATATTTCTAAGATTAGCTATACCCTCATTGACAATGAACCACATACTATGTTTACCCTCAAAGATTTTGGTGAATTTGCCGTTTGGGGATTTGGAAAGCATATAGCACTCGATGCTTCTTTAGCTATCTTAGCAGCGAATGAATCTATGGATATAGAAGTGATTCGGACAAAGCTTCTCAATTTTAAAGGGATTAAAAAACGTTTTGACATTGTTGGTTTTGAGGATGACCGTGTTATCATCGATGATTATGGACACCATCCAACAGAGATTAAAGCCACTTTTGAGTCTGTCAAAGAGTATGCTTCTTTAAAAGGGTTTGACAAAATCACAGCCATTTGGCAACCGCATAAATACTCACGAACGATTGATAATTTGGAAGCATTTATCAACTGTTTTGATGGGGCAGATGAGCTTATCATCCTTCCTGTTTGGGCAGCAAGCGAGGCTAAACGTGAGATAGACTTTGAGGAAAGTTTCAAACAGTACAATCTAACCATGGCAGATAAGATAAAAAGAGCCAACAACACCATTACCGTTATTAAAGACAACAAAGACTTAGAGGTCTTAAACAAAGGACTCATCATTGGTTTTGGTGCTGGAGATATAACCTATCAAATGCGAGGGATTGCTTAGTGACTTATATATTTGGATTCTTCCTTGTTATCGTTTTTTTCCTAGCACTACGTTACCTTACTGAGTTTAATTTTCGCCAACAAATGAGTATTGCCCTTGTTGTTTTTTCTATTGTGGCTACTGCTGTGATGTATAACCAATACACAAAAAAAGAAAATCAACATATTCTTGATGTAGCACTCAAATACAAGCAAGGAAAAACACTCCATTGTGCAGGCAAAGAGGTCAATGCCACAAGCTATTCATTAAGTACAGGAACATATACTTTTATAGGACTTGAGGGAACAGACAATGCACAAGAAATGATTAGTGCTTCTGAGTGTCAGTAAATGAAAAAAACAAAACCTTCTAAAATCGACCATCTGCTCACACAATTAGATTTAACAGAGCATATTGCCCAGTTTCAAAGCTTTTTCTCACGTGAGCATTCTTTATATATAGAGGGTGATCAAGAACTCCATTTTAAGTACATTAAAGTACTCGATGCCTTAGAGTTTAATGCCCCGCCCAAAGTAAGTGATTTTTTTACGATAAAAAACCATCTCAAAAAGCATGGTGTTTTAAACTTTGAACAAATCTTTGAGATTGTGAAAGTTGTGCGATACTTTCGCTACTTTAAACATCGCCAACTCGATGGACTCATTGGTGAATGGATGCAGAAAATCCAAACACCTGAGAAATTTGCAGAAGTAGAAAAGTACTTTACAAATGATGGAAAGTTTGAAGAAAATCTGGATGAAACTCTTTTTGGTCTCAGTGCGCGTATTCAAACGCATAAAAATGATATGAGTGGTGCATTAAAACGGATGATGTCAAGTGCAAAACTTGCAGGCTACCTTGTAGATACACAAGTCCATTTTATCAACAATGAAGAGTGTTTACTTGTACGTGGTGGCTTCAACCATGTTCTCAAAGGGGCTGTCATTGGACGGAGTACAGGTGGCTTTTTTTATGTAGCACCCGATAGTATTTTAAAAACCAAAGAAAAAATCCGCTACATAGAACAAGAACGAGCAGCCATCTTTTACCAATACACAAAAGAGTTTTCCGCAACACTCTCAGAGTTACAAGCCTTCATAAACTTCATAGACAAAGAGTTTACAAAGTTTGACAACTACCAAGCACGTGTATTTTTTGCCAAAAGTAAAAATCTCCAAATTATTAAGAGTAAAGCAGATTCTAAAATCATACTCCATGATTTTAAACACCCTGCTCTACACAATCCTAAGCCAATCTCAGTTGATTTTTCAAAAAATATTTTAATGATTACAGGAGTCAATGCAGGGGGAAAAACGATGCTTTTAAAAAGTATCTTAGCCGCTTCCTTTATGGCAAAGTACATCATTCCTATGCAATTAAATGAAAACAAGTCCCATGTAGGAAGTTTCAAGTCTGTCCTTGCCATCATAGATGACCCCCAAAATGTTAAAAATGACATCTCTACATTTGCAGGGCGTATGCAAGAATTTTCTAAGATATTTCAAGAAAAAAATGCCCTTGTGGGTGTGGATGAAATCGAACTTGGAACAGACTCGGATGAAGCAGCAGCCCTTTTTAAAGTTATCTTAGATGACCTTATCAAACGCAAGCAAAAAGTAGTCGTCACAACACACCACAAACGTCTCGCTGCACTCATGGCTGACCGTGATGATGTAAGCCTCATGGCAGCGATTTATGATGAAGAACAAAGAAAGCCAACCTATGAATTTATGCAAGGGATTATCGGGAAGAGTTATGCCTTTGAAACAGCCAGTCGTTATGGCATTAACAATGCCATTGTCAATGAAGCGAAAGCGGTCTATGGCGACAACTCAGAAAAACTCTCTTTACTCATAGAACGCGGTTCTCAACTTGAACGCGAACTCAAACAAAAGCATAAAAAAGTCGATGAAGAGTTAGACAAACTCCATAAAAAAGAACTCCAACTCAAAGCCCTCCAAGAAGCTAACCAAAAAGAGCTAGAGGAGCAAAAATTTGCCCTCAAACGTAGCTATGATGTCGCCATCAGCGAAGCAAAAAATGCAGCCAAAGCGGGCGATACAAAAGCCATCCATAGAGCTATGAATAAGGCAAACAAAAAGCTTCCACCTCAAAAAGAAAAAACCCTCCAAGAAGATGTTAAATTTCAAGTGGGTGAAAGTGTCAAATACCACTCAAACAGAGGGGTAATCGTCTCTATGAAGGGTGAAAATGAAGCGATGATTGAGATGGATGGTATGAAAGTACGTGTCAAAACAAAACATCTTCGCCATACACAAAAAAAAGCTCCAAAACCACAAACAAACATTAAGCTCAATGTTGAAAAAAGAGCAGGTCTAAAGTGTGATTTACATGGTTTACGTGCGGATGAAGCCTGCGAAGTCTTAGACAAATTTTTAAATGATGCCCTTATCAATGGCTGGGATGAAGTGATTGTTTACCATGGCATAGGGACAGGAAAACTCTCTTATGCTGTGAAAAACTTTTTAAAAGCCCATCCACGAGTGCAGAAGTATGAAGATGCACCCCAACACCTCGGTGGTTTTGGTGCAAAGATAGTAACACTCTGATGCAAAAAAAAGTTGCGATTGTAGGTGCTGGGGCTTCAGGACTTTTCTGTGCTATTGTTTGTGCAAAAGCAGGCATAGCAGTAGATATCTATGAGCAAAACACAAAACCTGCAAAGAAAATATTGGTCTCTGGAAATGGTCGCTGTAACATTTCTAACACACAACTCAGTAGTGCAGACTACTTTGGTGAAAATCCCAACTTTGTAAATTATGCCCTTGAGACATTTGGCTTTCAAGCATTTGAAGCGTTTACAAAATCCATCGGTTTACTCCTCACAACCCTAGAAGATGGTCGAGCATATCCTTTAAGTAATGAAGCCAAGAGCGTTGCAACACTCTTAGAAAATTATGCAAAATCTTTAGACGTACACTTTCACTGTGACACACAAATCAAAGATATTCAAGCCCTTTTCTCCAAGTACCACTCTGTCGTTATCGCCACAGGTTCTCGTGCTGCAGAACATTTAGGAGGGAACAGTGATGGTGAAATGTTTGCAAAAGTATATGGGCATAGTGTTGCACCTGCCTATCCGAGTCTCGTACAACTTGAACTCTCCTCAAAAATCGCCCATAAAATGAGTGGAACGAAAGTAAATGCCCAAGTGACACTTCTGATAAATGGACAAAAAGAACTACTCCAGCAAGGAGACCTTCTTTTTACAAACTATGGTGTTTCTGGATTTGCCATTTTAGACATCTCTCAGATGGCAAGCGAAGCACTCCTCAATTTTTCTGCAGTGAGCCTCCAACTCAACCTTTTACCTCATTGGAGTATGCAAAAACTTTCAAACCATCTCTTTCAAACAGCACAACACTTACCAGAGATGACACTTTTAGAGATTCTAATAGGATTAGTACCACTCAAAATTGCACAAGGTATTTGCAGTGCATTAACACTGAGTCCCACCCTCAAAGCCACTCAAATCCATATGAAACTTGCCAAAAAAATAGCCAATCAACTCTTGCATTGGCGATTTGAAGTCGAACAAACACATGGTTTTCGTCATGCAGAAGTGAGTGGAGGTGGGATTCGTACTTCTGAAGTTGATGAAAAAACTATGATGTCTCGCAAATGTCAAAATTTATACTTTTGTGGTGAAGTGCTTGATATCGTCGGTAAACGCGGGGGCTATAACTTTGCTTTTGCTTGGGCAAGTGCTTTTGTAGCTGCTCAAAATATAAAAAACATGATGTAATTCAAAAGAAATAGTGCTATAATACTTTATGTTTAAAAATATTTTTCTGCTTTTACTCCTAGCACTTTCATTACAAGCAAAAGAGGTCTCTCTTCTTCTGCCGTGGAAAAATCAGTTTCAATTTGCTGGTTACTTTATGGCACAGAAAAAAGGCTTTTATAAAGAGGTAGGACTCGATGTAAAGATAAAAGAGTTTGATGCTAAAAGAAACAATGTCCTAGATGTCTCCACTCAAAAAGCAGAGTTTGGAATCCGCCATAGTACACTCATCTTAGATAAGCTCACACAGGCAAAAAATATCAAGCTTTTAGCTGCCATATACCAATCTTCTCCACTTGTTTTAATCTCGCAAAAATCAATGCACTCTCTTTCTGATATCATGGGAAAAAAAGTCATCATGAGTTTTGAGGACAATGCAAATGCAGCTATCAATGCAATGATTCTTTCTGCTGGTATCCCTAAAAACTCATTTACCCCTGCCCCACTCTCCTTTACACTTGATAATTTTATCAACAAGTCTATAGATTTTCGCACGGTCTTTCGTTCTAATGAACTCTACACACTCAAGAAAAAATGTATTGCGTATAATCTCTATGACCCTAAAGAGCATGGCTATGATTTTTACAGTGATATTCTTTTCACTTCTCAAGAGTTTATACAAAAAGACCCAAAAACAGTACAAAACTTTGTCAATGCTTCTCTTCATGGCTGGAGATATGCTTTTAAGCATATTGACGAAAGTGTCGATGTCATTTTAAAGTATTACAATACACAGCACAAGACAAAAGAAGCACTTCTTTATGAAGCCAAAGTACTCAAAAAAATTGCCCTTGTAAAAGATACACCGCTTGGTAACATTAACCCCATTAGACTCGAAGAAATTGCCAATACTTATAGACTTCTAGGCTTAATAAAGACAAAAGAAAAGCTCGATTTTGATGATTTTGTTTATAAAGTACCAAAAATAATGTCACTAGAAGCATTTGAAAAAAGTCTTCTTGCTTTATATGCCAAATACAATTCATTTATACACCTCTTTCTTCTTTTTACCTTTTTATTTGTATTTTCAGCATTTTATATTCACTATAAACTCAAAAAATCATTCAATCAAAAAACAGAAGAACTCAAAAAAACATACGACACACTCCAACAAAATACAGCCATTCTTGCGACCGATACAAAGGGAACAATTACCTATATCTCAGATGCTTTTTGTAAACTCTCAGGCTATACAAAAGAAGAACTTCTGGGTCAAAATCCCCGAATCTTAAAAAATAAAGATGATACATTTCCACTCTCCTTTTACAAAAAACTTTGGAAGACCATCACAAATGACAAAACATGGAAGGGGGAGTTACATAACCTTAGAAAAGACGGCAATAATCTTTGGCTTGAAAGTGTCATTACTCCTTTATATGATAAAGATGAAAAAATTATTGGCTTTGAGAGTATTAGCCATGATGTGAGCATCAAAAAAGTACTCGCAGAGTTCAATAAAAAGCTCAAAATGGAAGTCGAAGAAAAAACACAAGCACTCCAAAAACTTGCACATACTGATGCACTCACTGGTGCATACAATCGTATAAAAATCGACACCTTACTCATAAAAAACAAAGAATATTTTCAAGAACATTCTGAAAATTTTGCACTCATCATGATAGACATCGACTACTTTAAAAATGTCAATGATACACATGGACACCTCATAGGCGATGAAGTTCTCAAATCAGTAGTAACGATTACACAAGAGAGTATCCGTTCTTCAGATATATTAGGAAGATGGGGTGGTGAAGAGTTTATGGTTATTTGCCCACATACAGACAAAGAAGCTGCCTATTTTGTAGCAGAAACTATCCGCAAACATATAGAATCATACTCATTTCAACGTGTAAAAAACCTCACAATCTCCGCAGGGGTCAGTGATATTGGTGAAAGTATTACTATTCAAAAACTTATTGACAATGCTGATACTGCTCTATACCGTGCGAAAAAACATGGTCGAAACCGTGTAGAGAAATAAGCACGATTCTTTTCATTCACTTTTAAAGTATAAAATAGCATTATATAAACTTTGGAGTACATATACATGGAGAGTAAAAACAGCACACTAGCATTAAGCATACAAGACCTTTTTCGGGGAAATATGCTCAAGTATTCTATCCTCCCTTTTATCTTCAGTATGCTTATCCTTTATGTCATTTTCTTTGTGATTGCAGGCATAGGACTTGACCAACTCGGAACTATGGATGTAGCATCGACACAGACAAGCATAGAAAATGGAGTACCACATACTGACAGTTTTACAGCGACCCTACAAGGAACAGCTATTATCAAATTTTTGATGAGTAGTGCTATTACTTCATGGATTGCCTCTTTTCTCGTTTATACTATTGGAAGTTTTTTAACACTCTATCTTTCTATATTTATTGCTTTAATTGTTATGGGATTTTTAACACCGCTTATACTAAGGGAACTCCATAAAAGACACTATCAAGATGTAGAGATGATTGGGTATTCTAACATTTTAGAAGGGCTTTTTTTAACACTCAAGTGGGCATTTACTATGCTACTGCTTTTTTTAGTGCTTGTCCCTATCTATTTTATACCACTTTTAAATGTTGTTGCATTTAATCTACCACTCTACTACTTTTTTCACAAAATGATTACTTTTGATGTAGCATCAAACATCTGCACACGAGATGAAGCCATCAAGATAAAATTTTTCCATGCTAGTAAACTACGCCTCAAAACTTTACTGCTTTACCTCCTCTCACTCATCCCGTTTGTTATCTTTTTTGCTTCGGTATTTTATGTAATTTATTTGGGACATAGCTACTTTTTGGAAGTAAGAAAAATGAGATTAGAAGCAAGATAGCTTCTTTAATCTTACTTCTTTTTCACAGGGACTATTTCCATCATACCCATCCCACACTTTCCTTCACCACATTTCATTATAATCTTATGTACAGGTGCTTTTTTAGCAACTTGAGGTTCTTGTTTATCCTCTGATTTTTGCATTACAACAACAGCTAAACCTACGATTATAAGTAAGATTGTTGTTCCTATTCCTATCTTTTGTGCTTTATTCATTTACTCTTCTTCCTTGTCCATGGCACTTAAAACCATTTTTCTATATGCTTCATCTTTTGGCACTAAACCAGATTCATACAAAAACTGTGAAGGCACAAAGTTTTGTTTTTTGATTTTATCATACTTTGCATAACTCAAGTACAATACATCCTTCGCTCGTGTCACTGCGACGTAAAAAAGGCGGCGTTCTTCATCTAAACTTCCCCCTCTTTGCATCAATTTTCTGTTTGGAAATCTTCCATCCATCAAATCAATCACATACACTTCTTTATACTCTAAACCCTTTGAAGCATGCACACTCAGTAAGTTTACACCCTCCCCTTGTGTCAAATCTGAGGAGCCTAAAATCATAGCATTTAAAAATCGTTCATGCTCATTATAGGGTTTTGCAAGTTCTTCAAGAAGAAGCATTTTTCTCCTGATTCGAGAGAGTGCTTCTGTTTTGTGTTTTTCATCTACACTCCCATCTTTAAGTGTTGCTCTTTTTGTAGCTAAACTCTCTGCAATATATGCACAAAAAGTGGATGAAGCGATTTTGCGTACAATCGTTCTAGGTTGTTTAATCCCTTTTAAATCACGATACAAAAGATAAAAATTATGTAAAAAAGTTGCACTCTCTTTGGTAAGCTTTGGATGTTTCAACACAGGGTTTTTCATAAACTTCGCTTCAAATCCAAGCTTTACATACTTTCCAACCGCACCCAACTCTGCAAACTCGTCAAAAAGACCAAGTTGTGAGTTGAGCTTGCGTTTTTCAAAAGGATTTTTGATGCTTTCATCAGGGGCGTACAGTCCAAAAAACATACTACCATTACCAACATTTTTCAGCGCAATATACAACTCTTTTGCCATGGCACTCCCTATCCCACGAGCAAATTCAAAGATATGAATAAATGCCATCATGTCTGATTCATTCACAAGTAAAGTGTACAAATCTAACACCGCTTTGACTTCACGGGCATCAAAAAAGCTTGTGCCACCCTTGCGTTTACAAGGAATGTCCAGCTCACGAAGCCCTACTTCTATCCCATCTGCTGAAGAGTTATTGCGAAATATCACAGCAATCTCTTCATGTGGTGTTTGCGTGTCACGAATCTTTGCAGCTATGGCATGGTACTGGTCAAAAAGCTCTTCATATGCGAGCAATTTTGGAGCTTGCGCAGCAAAATCACGTGTCACTTCTAACTGCTTAGGGTAAATGCGTTCATTATGTTCTATCACTCGTGTGGCAAGCGAAAGGATAGGACGAGAAGAGCGATAATTTTTGGTAAGAGTATGTACTTTTGCCTGTGGAAATTTTTGGGTATAGGTACCAATTATCCCAATATCTGCCCCATTAAAAGCATAAATACTCTGATCATAATCCCCTACACAAAACAGTGAAGGCGGTTGCATCGCATCTATCAATGTGCCTTGCAGTGCATTCGTATCTTGATACTCATCCACAAGTACCTCTTTATAACCTAAATTTTTACTCTTGCAAATTTCTCGAAAATTTAAAAGAAGGTCATTGAAGTTCACAAAACCATACTCTTTTTTTAAAGATTCAAACTCATCAACAATATCTGCATAAATCAAGGCAAAGATAGCATGCTCATCATACTTTTCTTTTATCCAATCTTCAAAATTGTTGTCTAGTTCTGTATTTTGATAAAAAGAGTACAAATCATACAGATGGTTTCCACCGTACGGTGTTGTCTCTGCTTCTATACGCATAAAGTTACGTTTCTCATATACTGAACGGAAAAGTGTTTTGAGTTCGCGTTGCTGTTTCAAAACGACACGTTTGTCAAATTTCTTTAACCATCTATAACTCACGGCATGAAAGGTTCCTGCATCTATTTTGGCAGCAACATTTTTACCAAAAAATTCTGCAACACGCTCAACCATCTCGGCTGCAGCTTTGTTGGTAAACGTCAGTAAAAGTATCTCTTCAGGCTTCACCTCATTGTTTAAAAGATATGCTATTCTTCCCACTATCGTGGAAGTTTTACCTGTTCCAGCAGAAGCGATGATGAGATTTTGCGCACTCTTTGAAGTTGCCGCGGCATACTGTTCTGTGTTTAAACGAGATAATGCCATGCGGTCACTTCCTTTTATTTTTTGGGATAGAATTATACCTCTTTCTCATTAAATGGTGCTTCTTTTTTATGTTCTAGAAATTGTCATAATTAAAAATTTTGGTTATAATTATGATAAGAATTATTTTTATCATCAGGATGTTTAAGATGCCAAACAACCAAATACTCCGAATCATTTCGAATGAAACCAAAGCCACTATCGAACAAATGGATATTGTCACACCTAGCATTTATGCTTCATTCTTTGAAAAGTTTGCATCAGAACATCACGAGTTCATTGAAAATGAAAAAGATTTAGCCGTTGATTTGATACAACATGAATGTAGTAACCTTACAGATATGCAAACAGAAGCAACTCAAAGTGCAAATACACTCACAAACAACACAGATAAGGCCATTTCAGCCATAAAGAAGAAAGATGAAAAAGCATTAAATGAAGTTTTAGAAGAGACAAATAAACTCAAACTAGAGATAGAAAAACTCAAAGAAGCGGTTTATAAAGATGAACTTACCCATGCAAATAACCGTAAATGGTTGCATGATACTTACTTAAATGAAGATAGTGAGACACTCAAAACCGATGGTATAATGGCATTGATTGACTTAAATTATTTTAAACAGGTAAATGACACTTATGGACATATTATAGGGGATAAAGTACTCATCTTTATAGCAAATCAGCTCAAAAGTACTCATGAACAGGTAGTGCGTTATGGAGGAGATGAGTTTTTAGTTATGTTTGAAGCACATAATTCTCTTCACCATGCTATAGACAAACTTTCAAAAATAAGAGAAGCTATCATCAGTAAAAAACTCAAAGCACATGATGCAAAATTTACAGTCAGTTTTTCCTTTGGTGTTATCCCTTACAAACAGGGAGATGCACTTGCAAAAACTATCGAACTTGCAGATAAAAATATGTATAATGATAAAATCATGATAAAGAAAAGAGTTACAGGCATCTAATTAATAGAATATTAAGTATAATAACACATAGTTAAATATGGAGAATAATATGGTTACTTATGCAAAAGATGAAATGGTTGGCATTACAGAGCTTGGAAAATCTCTTGGAAGTTATCTTGACAAAGTCACTTCAGATATGTTTAGTAAGATTGCCATTATACGAAGGAATAAACCTGAAGCAGTCATTATTCCCATAGAAGAGTATGAACTCCTTCAAAGTGCTTATGATAGACTAGAACAAAAAGAGATAGAGACTCTTTTAGCTAATATGAGTGAAGATGATAAACAAGTTTCTATAACAAAAACTTTGAGTATAGACATTTAGTAATGAAAAAAGATATTAAGCTTACATATCTAAAAAAAGCGACAAAATTTCTTGATAAAAACAAAACTGTTTTAACACAAACACAAGTTGATATACTCCTCATAAAATTTATCAAAAAAAAGATTTATGCCATTGATACAAATATTGATTATAAGCAGATGAGTGGAAACATCTCCAATATTTATAGAATCAGAAAAGCAAATGTTAGAATCATTTTAAAATTAGAAAATGATGAAATCATTATAGAAGCCATTGTCACAGATATTGGCTTTCGCGGGGATATTTATAAATAAGCACTTTTTGGCTATAATCGCGCAATTATATTTAAGGCGATACTATGTCAGAGAACAGATACAATCCACAAGAAACAGAAAACAAATACTACCAAATTTGGGAAAATCGTAAATACTTTGAAGTAGATGGCAACAAAGCCATTCAAGAAGAGGGAAAAAACTTCTCTATCATGATGCCCCCACCAAATGTCACAGGGCGCTTACATATAGGGCATGCACTTACCTTTACACTTCAAGACATTATCACTCGTTACAAACGTATGGATGGGTACAAAACACTCTGGCAACCTGGAACAGACCATGCAGGGATAGCGACGCAAAATGTTGTAGAAAAACAACTCCTTGCGGAAGGAACAACCAAAGAAGCTATCGGTCGTGAAGCCTTTTTAGAACGTGCTTGGAAATGGAAAGCAGAATCTGCAGGAATCATGACAGAACAACTCCGCCATATGGGAGTCTCTCCTGCTTGGGAAAGAGAGCGTTTTACCATGGATGCAGGTCTGCAAAAGTCTGTAAAAGAAGCCTTTGTAAAACTTTACAATGATGGGCTTATCGTTCGTGGAAACTACATGGTAAACTGGTGTACTCACGATGGCGCACTCTCAGACATTGAAGTAGAACATGAAGAAGAAAATGGCAAATTTTACCATATGCTCTATCATTTCGCCGATGGAAGTGGTAGCGTTGAAGTCGCAACAACAAGACCTGAAACCTACTTTGGCGATACGGCAATCATGGTACACCCTGAGGATGAACGCTACAAAGCGATTATAGGAAAAGAAGTACTTTTACCACTCTTAGATAAAAAAATCAAAATCATTGCAGATGATTATGTCGATATGGAGTTTGGAACAGGTGTCGTGAAAGTAACCCCAGCACATGACCAAAATGACTACGAAGTAGGGAAACGCCATAACCTTGAGTTTATCACAGTTTTTGATGAAAAAGGAATCTTAAATGAATACGCTGGCGAATTTGCAGGACTTGAGCGTTTAGAAGCACGAGAGACTATCGTTGCTCGTCTACAAGAAGAGGGATTTGTTGTAAAGATTGAAGACCATAAACATCAAGTCGGACACTGCTACAGATGTAAAAATATCGTTGAACCCTACATCTCAAAACAGTGGTTTGTTCGTAGTAAAGTAGCTGATGCTTCCATAGAAAAAACAAATGCAGGTGAAGCAGAGTTTTTCCCTCCTCACTGGATAAACTCTTATAACTCGTGGATGGGAGAACTCCGTGACTGGTGTATCTCACGTCAACTCTGGTGGGGACATCAAATACCTGTCTTTTACTGTGGCGATTGTGAGCATGAGTTTGCAAGCTTAGAAGATACCCCTTCAGCGTGTCCAAAATGTGCAAGCAAAAATCTCACTCAAGACCCTGATGTCCTTGACACTTGGTTTAGTTCAGCACTCTGGCCTTTTTCTACTTTAGGCTGGGGAAATGGTGATGTAGAAATGGACAAACTTTTCCAATCAGATGATATGAAAGATTTTTATCCAAATACATTGCTCATTACTGGCTTTGATATTCTCTTCTTTTGGGTCGCACGTATGATGATGATGGGTGAAAACTTCATAGGAAAACTTCCATTTAACCATATCTATCTCCATGCACTTGTTCGTGATGAACACGGACAAAAAATGTCAAAATCAAAAGGCAATGTCATTGACCCACTCGACATGATAAACAAATATTCCGCTGATATCTTACGCTTCACCCTAGCTGTAAGTGCTGCACAAGGGCGTGACATCCGTATGAGTGAAGAGAAACTTGAACTCAACAGAAACTTCACCAACAAACTTTATAATGCAAGTAAATACTTGCAAATGAATGTAGATGTCTTCCCAGACCTTACAAGTTTTTGTGTGGAGAGTGACCTAGGACGTTATATGATGTCGCGTTTAAACTATGCAACCAAAGAAGTCCGTGCCAATCTTGATGAGTATAAATTTAACGATGCAGCACTTGTGATGTACAAATTTCTTTGGAATGAGTTTTGTGACTGGGGGATTGAACTCAGTAAAGCAGACAAAAGTTCTATTGTCGAACTTGGGGCTATCTTTAAAGAGGCGATGAAACTCCTTCACCCTTTTATGCCATTTATTACAGAACATCTCTACCACGAACTCAGTGGTACCTCTTTAGAAAATGGCGAGTCTATCATGCTGATGAAGTACCCATCAAAAACAAAACAGCGCAAAGAAGAAGCGACATTTGAAATCATTATGGATGCTATTGTCTCGATTCGCCGTGCAAAAGTACTTGTCGATTTAGCTAACCAAAAAATCGAAAAAGCTTTTGTAAAACTCAACAATGTTGATGCTAAAACGCAAGCAATGATGTTACCATTTATCTCAAGACTCGCAAAAGTAGAAAATCTTGCCTTTACAGAGAGTAAGATTGAAAATGCAGTGAGTGATATATCTGATAAGTGTGAGACTTTTATCCCAACTGATAGTATAGATTTATCGTCTATCATCACTAAACTCACAAAACAAGATGAAAAACTGCAAAAAGAGATAGCGAAATTGAATGGAATGTTAAATAATGAGCGTTTTGTAGCCAATGCTCCTGAAGATGTTTTGGAAAAAAACCGTAACCTCCTTGCAGATGCAAAAGCAAAGCAAGTAAAAGTTATGGAGCAACTTGAATCGTTGCAATAAAATTTATATGTGTGTTGTTTTATAGATAAAAGCTTGGCAATTAATCTTTTTCATAAGTTTTTTTGCCTCTTTTTTTGTAATACCGTGTTGTGCGACTGCCTCTTTGATTGCTGATTCTGTTAAATATGTATGTTTCATAGTATAGTTTCTCCTAATAATTTAGATAAGAAATTATACAACTTTTTTCGTAACATTTCAAGAAAAAAATAAAGGTCTCCAAAATTGTTTAATATAAAAAAATATGCATCACAAAATATAAAAAATGATGTTTTATCTGGTTTAGTTGTCGCCGTTGCACTTGTTCCTGAAGCAATCGCGTTTAGTTTTATAGCAGGTGTAAGCCCTATTGTCGGTCTTTACACTGCATTTATCTTAGGGCTTGTCACAGCTATCATCGGTGGAAAACCAGGGATGATTAGTGGAGCGACAGGAAGTGTAGCCGTTGTTATGATAGGGCTTGTCCTTGAAGCAAACACACTTTTAACATCCGCTGGACTTACGGGGGATGCACTCTACATCCATATGCTCAATTATGTCTTACTGGCAACCATTTTAGCGGGAGCATTTCAAGTACTTGTGGGTGTGTTAAAACTTGGAAAATTCATCCGTCTAGTCCCACAACCCGCTCTTTATGGTTTTGTCAATGGACTTGCTATTGTTATCGCTATGGCACAGTTCAAATTCTTTGATGGGCAAGGTTTTAGTATGTATTTTATCGTTGCTATAACGATGCTCATTATGTACTTTTTACCAAAATTTACAAAAACAATTCCCTCTGGTTTAGTGGCTATTGTACTCATTACATTGGGAGTTTATTTTACCCATACCGATACACTCTTAGTGGGTTCTCTTGCCAATTTATCGGCATTTAAAGGGCAACTTCCTCATTTTATTTTGCCAGATACTCTTTTTAACATGGATGCTATTATTATGGTTTTACCTTATGCTATCATCATGGCACTTGTTGGTCTCATAGAGTCTCTGCTCACACTTGCTGTTTTGGATGAGATGAGCAATGAGAGAGGGAGTGGCAATCAAGAGTGTATAGCACTCGGCTGTGGAAATATGGCATCAGGCTTCTTTGGAGGAATGGCTGGATGTGCTATGATTGGGCAGAGTATCATCAACTTTACCTCAGGTGGACTTGGCAGACTCTCCTCTTTTGTAGCAGCTGTGGGTCTTTTAGTCTTGGTAGTTTCTATGACCGATGTACTCAACGCTATCCCTGTTGGTGTTTTAGTCGGGATTATGTTTATGGTAAGCATTGGTACATTTGAATGGTCGAGTTTCTCACATCTTAAACATATGCCAAAGGAAGATACTTTTGTAATGATTGTTGTGACTATCATTACTGTTGTTGAAGACTTAGCGATTGCCGTGATTGCTGGTGTAATTATTTCTGCTCTTGTTTTTGCTTGGAAACATGCAAGGATTTGGGCAAAAACGTCGATAGAAGAAGATGGAACAAAAGTCTACTCACTTGAAGGTCCACTCTTTTTTGCAAGTGCCACCACTTTTTCCGATAATTTTGACATTGAAAATGACCCAAAAAAAGTTGTGATTGACTTTAAAAATGCAAGGGTTTTAGACTTCTCAGGTGTGGAAGCGATTGATGCTATGGTAAAAAAATACGAAGAAGCAGGGAAAAATCTTACCCTCAGACATCTCAGCACAGACTGTAAAGCCATCCTCAAAAAAGCAGGACCACACTGTACTTATGAAGAAGATGACCCTACATACAAGGTTGCGTTTAACTACTAAATAGTATTTATAATCTTTGCCATATCTTGCAGTGAGAGGCTCTCTTTTACTGCCCCAAACTCAACTGCTTTTTTTGGCATACCGTAAACGATACAGCTTTTCTCTTCTTGAGCGTAAGTAGCAGCACCTGCTTTTTTCATTTCTAAAAGTCCAGTCGCTCCATCATCTCCCATCCCCGTGAGGATGAAACCTACTCCAAAGATACCTGCTTCTTTACTCATAGAACGAAAAAGGACATTGACACTTGGTTTATGGGAGTTTACTTTTGGGTAGTTTTTCAGGGCTACTTTGTACTGAAATCCACTTTTGATGACTTCCATATGCATATCCCCAGGGGCGATAAGTATACGACCATGCATTAAAGCATCGCCATCTTCTGCTTCTTTCACACGAGAAGCAGGAAGGATTTGGTCAAGCCTTTTTGCAAAGGATGCTGTAAAACCAGCTGGCATATGTTGTGTGATAACAACAGGAGGATGATTTGATTGCAGTTGCATCAGTAACTCTTCCAAAATCTGCACCCCACCCGTAGAGGCACCAATGGCAATGATTTTTTTCGATGGAGGAAGTGAACTTGTGGCTTTTACACTACTAGAGACTTGTTTTTCATCAAGTATCTTACTAGAACTTGTTCTTCGTATGTTCTGTATATATGTGGCACGAGAAGCCGCTGCAATTCTCACCTTAGAAATAAATTCTTCACTTTTATTTCCAAAGAATTGATTGATGTTGGAAGTAGGTTTTAAGACTATATCCACAGCACCCATTCGCATCGCATCGATGGCAGAAGAGCTTCCTCTTGTCACAAGTGTTGAGCAGATGATAGTCGGTATAGGTTTTTGCTTACCTATCATCTCTAAAAATGTCAGTCCATCCATCTTTGGCATCTCTATATCGAGTATAAAGACATCAGGAAGTCCTGTTCTTTTAAAAACTTCAAAGGCATCCACAGGGTTTGGTGCGCTTCCGATTATCTCTATATCGTTTATAGATGCAAATATTTTCTTAAATTCATTGCGTACAAGTGCTGAGTCATCAATGACAAAAACCTTAATCATTTAAAAAAAATCCAATTCACTCTCATCTTCATCTTCATCTTTTCCTTCGAGTTTACTTTGCAGAAACTTCATGTTGTTATCTAATGAATCTTTAAAGATATAGACATCTTTAAAAATTTTATCTACAAACATATCCATTAAGTAGATACTTACATCACTAAGTATCTCTGAAAGATAATTAAAAGCAGATAAATTTTGTGGTTCAATCTCCTCAAATTCTATATTTTTCAAATAAGTCGCAAGTTTTTCATAGATAGGGACTACATTTTGCGTTTGTTCTGCTTTAGAAAAGATGATAGCAACATCAGATAATTTATCTGCAATTTCTACAAAAAATTGATGAGAGAGATGACCATCATTAAGATTTTTGACAATATCCATCAAGTCATCTGCTAAAAACATAGCACTACCCGCATAGGTATCAAAAAATTTATCTACTGAGTTTTCTGTCATATTTTCTTGTTTTAGGATAACTTCTCTTCTACCGATTGATTTCAGCGCATAAGAGTGACTTAAAAGCATAAAAAGTTTCTTTTGAAATCTCTCTTTTTCTATAGGATAAGTTATCGTCATATCGACATACGGAACAACATCAAAAAGTTTCCTATACTCTTTTGGTTCAAACATTAAAAGTGTCAAAATATCTTCATCAAAAGTATTGATTGCCTTAAAAAATTCGCCTATCAATGGGTTGTTATCTTTGGCATCAAAGACAACTAGATTTATCTCTTGTTTTGCTAAAATAGTATTTATTTTTTCAAGAATCTCAACATTGATATCTACTACGTACGCAGATGAAAAGTATGCAGATGTTTCATCATACATCTCATGTGAATCCTGCCCAATATAGAGTATGTTGAACTCCGATGCTAAAAACTGTAAATATTTACTGTACTGTTTGCTCATGTACTTTTCCTTCTAAGATAGTGTCTATTTTGTCAAATGCTTTTAAAATCACATCATTCACATAAGAAGATGCACTTTTAGCTATATAGTTTTTAAAGCTGAGAAGTTTAATCTCCTCTTTTGTCGAGAGGTTTGCAAATGAACCCTCAAGTGCTTTTATAAAATCTTTTTTCTGTTGTTCTATCTCATAGATAGTTAAACCAAATCTACGGCTATACTTGATTATCTCATCATCAAGCATCAGAAGATAATTATCTTTATCTTCTTCAAAAAGATTATCAACAACGGCATTAATGTTTTTAAAGATACCCCGAGCATCGCCAAAATAGTTTTCAAACTGATACTGTGCATACTCCAAATCTTTCACACGGTTGAGGACAAAGATAAATTTGAGTTTATCATTGTAGCCTTTGAGTACACTGTAGATAAAACTTGCATTTATGCCATCTTGTTCACCATCAAGTATGGGTATGACAACAAAGTCTAAAAAGTTAATCATTCCGCTATCATGGAGTGCTTCTATAAGTGTCATTGTTGTTTTGTTGGCACCTATATCTAAGCAGAGTGCTTCATCTTGGGCGAATATCTCCGCCAACTCTTCGCGTAAAAGGGGTGAAGAG